>Ga0256835_1000066_pt1 | contig 85666 bp, 66 predicted proteins | sample PIR30metaG_FD_185972 | JGI IMG/M metagenome (GOLD analysis project Ga0256835, IMG submission 185972) | Hydrothermal vent microbial communities from East Pacific Rise, Pacific Ocean - PIR-30 | ecosystem: Environmental > Aquatic > Marine > Hydrothermal vents | place: Pacific Ocean: East Pacific...
CACGAAACCCGGAACGGTGAGTGAATCCGCCGATCCCGAGGCCCCGTAAGGGCAACCGTCATCCCCGGTCGGCTGCCCGAACCCCGGAAGCGGTCCGGGCAGGGCGCCGGTACAGGTAATCGGCGGAGCCCGGGGAGAGGAAATCGGCAACCGGAAAATGAACCGCCTGGTTCAAACCATGGGGATCACGGAAATCTCGAAAAGTACCGTATCCGAGATCTAGATGACAAAGAGCCCCGATGATAAGACGATGATGAAGGAATCGACCGGAATGGAGCCCGAGCGTCTTGCCCTTCATACATCACGTTGACGGACAAAACCGTAAATCCGTATGAAGTGTGTATGCTGCACGACGAAAGAACTAGGTTATTGTGGCACTGATACCGGACGTGGTATCGGAGCCCCGAAGTCGTGGTAGTGTATCCACCTCAACCCATCCGGCATTTCTACATAATCTTCCGGGAAGTCGATATCCAATTCAATCTCAACTGACTGTGTGTCCCAGCTGGGTTCTGCCAACAGTGCGCAGTCGTTTCCGACTGGATATAACCTTTCTATGTAATAATCATCGCCTGAATTATATATCTCCTCATAACCCAAAAGTTCATTATTCCCGTCATACCAGCTAACCGTCACGTAGTGCGAGCCGCTGTCGTCAAAAAAAACTTTGCCGGAAGCGCAGCAGTAAGGCTTCCTGGTAGGAGCAGGAGTCATTACAAGCATCGCAAGCAGGAGGATAGACATAAATATCTCCTTTACGTGTCGACAGATACAAAAACCGTGCAGCATACACGTATATCAATATAGTAACAGCATTAGATCGTGCAAGATGAACGACGCCGGGTATTCCGGCGGGTCGGTTACGTAAGTGCGGCCGGCCCCTGCTTTGGTGATGTTGTTAACCCGGAAGTATAATAAGGAATTATGTGGATTATCCTAAGCATGCTTCTGCTACAGACCGGGCCGGAAGACCGGGAAACGGCGGTGAATTTTGATCATCTCGCCTTTCCCGACCTCGCGGACGCGGAGATCGCGGTGTATTCCGATTCCGGCTCCGCCGAAGCGTGGTCGTCCCTGGGACTTGCTCTTCTCAGGGCGGGATGGCCGGAAAGATCGGAGCAGGCGCTGAACTTTGCATACGAATTGAACCCTTCCTCTCCGCGGTCAGGCCGCGCCCGGGCCGCATTGAGTTACACACGGGGAGACACCGACAAGGCAATCGAGTTTCTTGAAAGCAATCCCGACGACCCTCTGTCAAAGCTCATGCTGATATCAATACTTCAGAACGAAGGAAATATCGAAGCATCGGAAGAGCTTATTTCCGGTTCCGATTTCTCCGAAGCGTTTCCCGCAACGGTTTATCAACTGCTTGAATCACGAAAGTCAAGGCTCTCGGGACAAACCCTTCCCGCTTCCGGCGGATTGAATGAGATTTCTTCCTCCTCCATCCTTGTCAACTCCCTGATTGCTGCGGAACACCTGGTTTTGAATTCGGATGTTTCAGCTCTCTCCGATTCTCAGATAAACAGTATCATTGACGCGGATCTGATGATAACAGGTGGAGTATATTTGCGACCGATCCTTAAAATTCTTGAAACTTCAGGCGATTCCAACTCCTCAATATGCGCGGACATTCTCTGTATTCTGGGAAGACACGACGAAGCGGTGACAAGGCTTCTTACCACCAATCCGGTTTCTCCGGACAATCGACTCCGGGCCGCCTTTTTGCTTATTCAAATGAATAAACTCAATGAGGCTGACGATGAACTGACCGAAATTTTAAGAATCGATTCTCTCAATTATTATGGACATGTTCTTAAAGGGTATGTTTTAATTCAAGGCGCGAATTATCAGGAAGCCTACACAGAGCTTCGCAAGGCGAATACTTTGCGGAGTTCGGCGATGGGGATCGCCCTACAGGGTCTGGCGGCGGAAATGGCAGGTCATCCGGACAGGGCAGTGGAGATTTATTCCCCTCTTCTAGCTCAGAGCAGCGACAGCGTCGTGGTAATCAACCGATACCGGTATGCACTGGCACATCCTTATCTCGTTCCGCAGATACCTGTAAACGCGACACGGGATGATTTCTTCAGACCGGAAAATCATTCCGGCTTTTCCGGTAATTTCAGCATTAGTTATTACGGTAATTCCGGTAAATACGAAAACAAAAACCTGTCCATGTATACCAACCTTCGCTACCGCTGGGGTCTTTACAACAGTCATCTATCGTTCAGCGGCAGGTATTCGTTGACCAGGTGGCCGGATTCTTCCGGAGACATGAAAGTGCTATCCGCCTCCGTATCAGCCTACAATTTCTATTCAGCCCGCTTCTTCCAAAAACTTTCCGTTTCAGCCGAAGAATCAAGATATACCACCATTGAGAGGAATCTTGAGACAATACTCAGTGGTGGATGCGAATTGAAGCCGGTTACGGTAATTTCCATCAACAGCTATCTCGGATTCGGCAAATTTTACGAAATAGACAATAATGACGAAACAAATATCAACACCTGGATAATCAAACCTGAAATCACTGTTCGTTTTGACGGCACTCATATCAGCAGATACTTACCTACGTTGGATATAAAAGCTACTTATACGTATTATCTCGACAAATCCGGTAGCATGTCGGATGTATCAGTTGGTTTCAACTACTTCGCAAGCAATCACTTTTCCGTAGGATTCGGATATGATATCGATATCGAAAAGCAAGTCGAACCGGACAGCACACAGATCAACAGGGCTTCATACTTCTCAATATCCGCATATTTTTAGCATATAATTTGCATCCTTCGTGGACCATTACTGATTGGACTTTCGGTGAACCCGGCTCATTCGCAGGGTTCCATCCGTCAACAGGCGTATGAAAGGCAACGCACTCAGTCAGGCACCATCCCGGCTGAGTTCTTCATGGCCCGGGATTTTCGTCCGGAAACCCGGGTAAGCGCGGCTCAAGTTCACGTACCTTTTTCCACCCGTATAACTCGAAATCCCGGTTACATCAAAGGAAAATATTTCAGCGGATATGATTTCAGGATACCTCGATGATTCCAAGTAAATGTACGTATTTCTACATCGGAAATAACCTGGTCCGGGAACTTCCCCCCAGAGAACCGACGGTGAAAGGAGACCGCTTCGAGTTCGTAGCACACAGGAGCGGAAGACCGGGAGCGTCAAACCGATTCCGCCGGGACGGGAGGCCCACAGGCTTGACAAGAACTCCGGGTGTGACAATTTTCCCTGTCGAACGCGGGAGCGCATGGGGACTGGTGTCCCTCCCGGACTTCAAATCCGGTGCTGGGTGCTAGAACCACCCTGGGTGGGTTCGATTCCCACACGTTCCCGCCATTTTCTTACCGGTTCTTCTTTTCTCCCGCAAGGTATTCGAGCACCATTCCGGCGAGGGTGTACCCGAATATCCCCGGCATGGTAACCAGGCTGGGAATCCTGTTGCGGATCCTTCCCCTCCTGAGAACCTCGTCTTCCCTGTCCGGCGGAAGATCGCCGCCCGGAGAATCTTCTATGGAATAGACGCACGGTACCCCGCCGTCCACACCCCTTTTACGAAGATATTTTCTCAGTTGCCTGGCCAGGGGACAGTTCCTCGTTTCGAAGACGTCACCGGTACGAAGTTTAGAGGGATCCTTCCTGCCGGAAGCGCCCATGCTGCTGAAAACCGGTATCCCCTCCGTCCTGCACCTGCGTATCAGTTCGGCCTTGGGATTCAGACTGTCTATGGCGTCCACCGCGATATCCGGCGGCGGCGCCAGGAGTACGCTGGCGGTGTCCCGGTGGAAGAATGCCCTGTCCACCCTCACGTCGGTGTCGGGGCAGTTCTCGGCCATGTGCTCCGCGAGCACGTCGACCTTGTACCTTCCGCAATCGTCCGGCCCCGCCACGGGTATCCTGTTGAGCGATGTTTCCGTGACCAGGTCGAAATCCACGAGCCGCAGCCCGCCGATGCCGCTCCTCGCCAGGGCCATCGCGGCATGGCAGCCGACGCCTCCCAGGCCGAATACCGTGACCGAGGCCGAACGTACTCTCTCGAACCCCTCCGGGCCCAGGAAATCCACTACCCTGGAAAACCTTCTAGCGGCATCCATGAAACCTGAAAAGCCTCTCGGCGTTGGCGGTGGTGATGTCCGCCACCTCGCCGGGGGAGAGCTTCCTCAATTCCGCCACGGCGACGGCCACAGCCGTCACGTGGACGGGCTCGACTTCACCTGGAGCCAAACCCTCCATCCCTATGGAAGGCGCATCCGTCTCCAGGAGGAGCATTTCCGGAGGAACCGACGCGGCGGAAGCCCTGGCCCTCCCGGCCACGGGACGGGTCACCGCCCCCCCGAAAGCGATGTGCATACCCAGTTCCACGAACCTTTTCGCCGTTTCAGGCCCCCTGGAAAAAGCATGGACCACTCCCCTCAACCTGCCGGCGTACTCTTCCAGAACAGCAAGCATCTTCCCGAAGGCCCCCCTGCAGTGAAGCGATACCGGCAGGTCCAGTTCCACCGCCAGATCCAGCTGCGCCCGGAACACCCTGACCTGCACATCCATGCCGGGATCGTCGATCTTCGAATCCAGGCCGATCTCGCCCACCGCAACGGCCCCTGATGATTCCAATGCGTCGGCCAGTAGCCCGGAATCGAAATCTTCGGAGGCCTTCCAGGGGTGCAACCCCAGGGCCGGGTAAACCCCGGCCAGACCGGAAAGAGCCTTTACGTGGGACCAGGATTCCATGTCGAACGCCGGCACCACTATACAACCGACTCCCGCCTCCCGGGCCCTTTTCACCACTCCCTCGGGATCATCGGCCAGGGGCTCCATGAACAGGTGACAATGGGTGTCCACCAGCATGTTCCGCGGCTTCCCGTCCTAGTACGTCAGCGTACGCTGCTTGAAACCGTAACCCATGACGTCGTACGCGTCGTGCAAAACCATGAACGCATGGGGATCCACCCGGTTAACCAGTTTCCTGAGGAGCATCACCTGCCGCCTGTGCACGCAGACGTATATGACCTCCTTGTCCTCCATGCTGTAACCTCCCCTGGCCTTCAGGAAGGTTACGCCGCGGTTCAGGTGTTTGAAAATCAGATCCCTGACCTCTTCGGGCCTGTCCGTGATGATCACCACGGCTTTCACGTACGGCAAACCCTCTGCGGCGAAATCAGTCATCCTGGTGGTGAGGAAGAGGTTAAGGTAGGCCCATATCAAAAGTACCGGGTTTCTGAAAGCTATTCCGACGGCGAGGATTATCATCGATTCCACTATCCAGTAACCGGTGCTTATGGAGATACCGGTGTGTTTTTTCAGTATGGCCACCGGAATATCGGTTCCCCCGGTGGAGCCTCTGAATTTGAATATTATCCCCAGGCCGACCCCCAGTAACGCGGAACCCGCCACGGATGCGAGGAGCACGTCGATATCGGACCGGCCGGTCAGGAAAACGGCCAGCCTGGGAAGTTCATCCGCGGAAGCGACGTTGTGAACCATTCCCTCGAATCCCGGAATGAAACCCAGGTGGTCCGGTCGGAATATCCAGCACATCGTGTTGGACATCAGCATGCCCACGAGGCTCCTGATGCCGAACTGCTTGCCCACCACCAAGTACCCCACCACGAACAGCGGAAGGTTGAACCCCAGCATCCAGAGGCTCTCCGGTACCCCCGTCCAGTGGTAGAGAACCTGAGCGAGTCCGCCTACTCCACCCGGGGAGACCCTGAAGGGAAAAAGGAACCACGAGTACGCCACTCCGAAAAAGACCGAACCGGCAAGGATACCCAGGTAATCCTTAGCATCTTCCTTGAGAACCAAAGCCCCATCCTTTCACCCGGTTTCAAACAAAAAAAGCAAAACCTTCCCGGCCTTGCAAATGTAATATACCACCCCGGTAACGGGAAAAACCATCCGGAGGGCGGCGGCGTCATGCCGGGACCGGTGATCCCGCCGGAAAACCCCTGCTTCGTATAGGCTTCTATAGATGCGTGTGATCCGGAAGGAGACGGGTGAAGTTGAGTATCAATACCCGCGACGGAAAGCCCGCGGAAGTTCTACGGCCAGGTCGGACGGAATTCATGCGGCACCGGGAATCATTCCCACTCGATGGTACCCGGCGGCTTGGTGGACACGTCGTAAACCACCCTGTTGACCCCTTTGACGTTGTTGACTATCGCCGAAGAGATCGCGGCCAGGTGTTCGGAATCCATCCTGTACCAGTCGGCGGTCATCCCGTCGGTGGAAGTTACCGCTCTCAGGGCTATCACCCTGTCGTAGGTCCTCTCATCTCCCATAACTCCCACCGTCCTTACCGGGAGCAACACGGCGAAAGCCTGCCATATCTCGTCGTACAGATCGTTCTCCTTCAGGTAGTCCACGAAAATCCTGTCCGCCTTCCGAAGTATCTCCAGGTCCGCCACGGTGACATCTCCGAGAATCCTGACGGCGAGACCGGGACCGGGGAACGGGTGCCTGTAGACCAGCGCCGGCGGAAGCCCCAGCCGGAGACCCAGTTCCCTCACCTCGTCCTTGAACAGTTCTCTCAGCGGCTCAAGAAGTTTCAGCTTCATTCTTTCCGGAAGTCCTCCAACGTTATGATGGCTCTTGATGGTGGCGGACGGCCCCTTGAATGAAACGCTTTCTATAACATCAGGATACAGGGTGCCCTGGGCCAGGTGGGTGATTCCTTCTATGCCCGACGCAGCTTTCTCGAACAACTCTATGAATACCCTTCCGATGATTCGCCTCTTCTTCTCGGGATCACTGACACCCGACAGGGCCCGCAGGAATTCGCCGGACCCGTCGATGACTTCCAGGGGCATGCCGAAATGGTCCCTGAAGGTTTTCACCACGGTTTCCTTCTCACCCATTCTAAGCAATCCGTTATCTATGAATATCGGCACGAACCTGCCGGGCACCGCCCTGTGGAGGAGGGCCGCAACCACAGAGGAATCCACTCCTCCGGAAAGCCCCAGGATGACTTTTCCCCCATCTTCCAGTTCCAGCCTGACTTTTTGGACCGCTTCCTCGGCGAAGGTCTCCATGTTCCAGTTCCGCCCGGTCCCGGAGATGCCCAGGACGAAATTCTCCAGGAGCTTCCTTCCGAACACGGTATGGTTCACCTCGGGGTGGAACTGCACCCCGTACCTCCCCCTCTCCGGATTCGCCATCGCCGCTATGGGCAGCGAATCCGTCCAGGCTACGACATCGTATTCCGGAGGGACCATAACAACCCTGTCTCCGTGGCTCATCCATGCTCTCAGGCCGGATTCTATGGAATCGAAAAGCCTGGAATCTCCGCGATGATGGAGAAGGGCCGGTCCGTATTCCCCCTGGTGGCCGCCTTCCACCCTGCCCTTCCCGTGCAATGCCAGGAGCTGCATGCCGTAACAAATTCCCAGGATGGGGATATTCACGTCCAGCACCCCCGGAGCCGGTCTGGGAGCGTCGTCTCCGTACACGCTGGAAGGGCCGCCGGAAAGAATCAACGCCGACGGTTCCATGGTCAGTATCTCCCCGAGACCCGCATCGCCGGGAAAAAGTTCGCAGTACGTGCCCATTTCCCTGACCCGCCTGACTATGAGCTGGTTATACTGCGAACCGAAATCCAGGACAGCCACGCCGCCTTTCATTACGCTTTCCCTCCCCGGCCACTCTCGGCATCGGCGTCATACGGTATCTCCACCGGGTAATTACCATCGAAACAGGCCGTACAGTAATCTTCCGGGTCATGGGCACCGACGCACGAAAGCATTCCCTCCTTCGAGAGGTAGCCCAAGCTGTCGAGTTCCAGGCGTTCTTTTATCTCCTGCAGGGAACATCTCCTGGCAATGAGCTTCGACGGTTCCGGAAAATCAATGCCGAAGTAGCATCCGAACCTGTGCGGAGGGCAGCTGACACGCATGTGAACCTCCACCGCCCCCGCTTCGCGGAGGGCCCTTATCCGCGCCCTGCTGGTGGTTCCCCTCACGATGCTGTCCTCCACCACACAAAGCTTTTTGCCCTTCACCGCCTCCGGTATGGGTTGCAGCTTCCGCATAACCATTACGGACCTGGTGGCGGACGCGGGATCTATGAACGTTCTTCCTATGTAATGGTTCCTGGTGAAACACATGTCGAAAGGTATGCCCAGTTCCCTGGCGAAACCTATCGCGGCGAACATACCGCTGTCGGGAACCGGCGCCACCGTATCGCAGTCCGCCGGGTGTTCCCGGGCCAGTTGCCTGCCCATGGCAAGCCTGACCTCGTAAACGCTGTCCCCGAATATCCTGCTGCCCGGCCTGGCGAAATAAACATGTTCGAAAATACACTGGGCCAGTCTGCGCTTCTCACCAAAGAGTTTCCTCTCCAGTCCGAACCTCTCCGAATAAGGATTCCCGCCCCCGTGAGGGAAAAAGATTATTTCCCCCGCTTCCACTTCGCGAACGTACTCGGCGCCGCAGACATCAAAAGCCAGGGTCTCGCTGGCCACCGCCCATCCACCGTTTTCGAACCTGCCCAGGTTCAGGGGTCTGAACCCCAGGGAATCCCGTACCGCATACATTCCTCCGGGCGTCATAACAAGAAGGCAGTAAGCCCCCTCCAGTTTCTCCAGGGCTACGCCCAGCGCCTCCCTGACGTTGAAACCCGTGCGCTCCATGTTCCTGGACATCAGGTGAAGAACAACTTCAGTGTCAGTGTTGGTGAGAAATATCGCGCCCTGTCTCTGGAGTTCCTCGCGAAGCACCCCCGCATTGGATATGGTCCCGTTGTGGGCTATACCGACCTGGAAACCGGCCATGCTGACCAGCAGGGGCTGGGCATTGAGAACGTCCTCTCCCCCGTAGGTCCCGTATCTCACGTGCCCCATCACAGCCGATACGTTTCCATCCCTGAAACCGGGAGGCATGTCGGCCATGGCTTCCGCAACGGTTCCGGCGCCCTTGTGGAGCCGCATGGAACCGTCCGCGAAGACCAGCATACCCGCGGTTTCCTGGCCCCGATGCTGCAAGGCCAGAAGTCCTTCCGCAGCCAGGGAAATCTGGTCTCCTTCGCAGCCGCTTATTCCGCAGAGACCACAAGATTCGTGAAGATCACCCAAGTGCTTTCCTCCCCGCGGCTTCCAGGAATGCCCGGAACAATGGATTGGGTTTCAGGGGAGTAGACGTAAATTCGGGATGGAACTGGCAGGCCAGGAACCAGGGATGATCGGGACGTTCCACTATTTCCACCAGGAACCCGTCCGGCGAAATCCCGGTGGGCACGAGCCCCGAATTTTCAAGAACATCCCTGTACTCGTTGTTGAACTCGTACCTGTGCCTGTGCCTCTCGGATATCCTCCCGACACCGTAGATATTCCGGGCCAGCGAACCCTCCTTCAAGTCGCAGGGGTACAGTCCGAGTCTCATGGTTCCGCCCTTTTTACTGATTCCCTTCTGTTCCTCCATGAGATGTATCACCGGATGGGGGGTATCCGGAACGAATTCCGCGCTGTTGGCATCCTCTATCCCCGCGATGTTCCTCGCCGTTTCTATCACGGCACACTGCATCCCCAGGCAGATCCCCAGGAAAGGAATCTTATTTTCCCTGGCGTATTTCACCGCCACCAGCTTTCCCTCGATGCCCCTGTAGCCGAAACCGCCGGGAACCAGTATCCCGTCCAGTCCCCTGAGAAGGGATACGTCACCGCCTTCCAGTTCCTCGGACTCTATTCCGACTATCTCGAGGGCCAGGTCGTTGGCGATCGCACCGTGGGTTATCGCCTCGAAAATACTCTTGTAAGCGTCCCGCAACTGCATGTACTTACCGGTCACACCGATTCTCACCCTGGGCCCCGATGGGTGTATCGCCCTGGCCAGCATTTCTTTCCATTGAGTAAGATCCAGCCGGGACAGTGGAAGCCCCAGCCTATCCAGGATGAGTTCGTCCAATTTCTGGGCGGCGAGCTCCACCGGAACCTCGTAAATGGAATTATCGACGTTCCTCTCCTCCACCACCGCGTTCCGTGGAACGTTGCAGAACATCGAGAGCTTACGATAGTGCTCTTCCATGAGGGGTTTTTCCGTCCTGCAGACGAGAATGTCGGGGATTATGCCGATACTCCTGAGTATGCTTGCCGACTGCTGGGACGGTTTCGTCTTGAGTTCCCTCGACGCCGCAAGGTACGGAACCAGAGTAAGATGTATGTAAAGAACGTTCTCCTTTCCCAGTTCCAATCCCAACTCCCTTATGGCTTCTAGGAACGGGAGTCCCTCGATGTCGCCGGCGGTTCCGCCTATTTCCGTTATCGCTATGTCGATACCCTCCGTGGCCTGGGACAGGATCGCTTTCTTGATCTCGTCGGTCACGTGAGGTATGACCTGGACCGTTTTCCCCAGGTAACCGCCTCCGCGTTCCCGCTCCAGCACGGAAGAGTAGATCTTGCCGGCGGTGTAGTTGCTGTTCCTGTTACAGGATACCCCCGCGAATCTCTCGTAATGTCCCAGGTCGAGGTCGGTTTCCGTACCGTCGTCGGTGACGAAGACTTCTCCGTGCTGGTAGGGGGACATGGTCCCGGGGTCCACGTTCAGGTAAGGATCGAGCTTCTGGAGGGATGTGGTGTAACCCCTCTGCCTCAGGAGGAGGGCTATGGACGCCGCGGTGATTCCCTTACCCAGGGAAGAGACCACCCCACCCGTCACGAAAATGAACTTGCAGCTGTTTTCCGACATGGACAATGCCTTTCAGAAATTCAAGAAAAAAACACCTCCCTGTATGGGCGAATATTGCCCGGACGGAAGGTTCCATCAATCCCGGAAGGTATCATCCCGGGAAAATGGAAAACCGGTCGGAGCCCTTTTTTGTCCGAAAGATCCACTTGTAGCATAATTCCGCATATCATCGTAAAATGAAAGGCAACACCGGAAAATGAAGAAAGGCGGCTTATTTATCGCCATCACGGCTGCGATCCCGCATACCGCCCGCGGAGAAGAACCGAGAGTGACCATCCTGGACAACGGGCTGACCGTCATAACCATGGAGATGCACTATGCCCCGGTGGCGGCTTCCGTGATCACCTACCGCGTGGGTTCCAGGAACGAAACCGGCGACGTGCCGGGTATCAGCCATTTCTGTGAACATCTCATGTTCAAAGGAACACCGGACATGCCGAAATCCAGGTTCTGGCAGATAATCCGGAGGGACGGCGGCATTGCCAACGCCTTCACGGACAACGATGTGACGTGTTACTACCTGCTGCTGCCTTCCGGCAGACTGGAGGATGCCCTCGCCATAGAGAGCGACCGCATGGTGAACTGCACCATGGACCCCGCGGAGGTGGCCTCCGAACGCAATGTGGTTCATGAAGAACGGCGTATGCGCAGCATAGACGATCCCGGCGGCGCTCTCCGGGAAGCCCTTTCCGAACTGGCGTACACCGTGCATCCATACGGCAACCCGGTGATGGGTTACGACGATAACATCCTGGCCTACAACCGGGAGAAGGCGAGAAAACATTACGAAACCTACTACTGTCCTTCCAATGCGTTCCTGGCCCTCGTGGGCGACTTCGACACCGATGAACTCCTGGTAAAGGTTCGGAAATACTTCGGTGACATTCCGCCGGGAAACGTTCCACGGGAAAACATACCCGCGGAACCGGAACAGACCGAACCCAGATACGGGGAAATAAGCATCGCATCGAAGCTTCCCAGGTTCATAACGGCCTTCCACTCCGTTGCCGGGAACGATCCGGACCTTCCCGCGGTGGAAATAATCGCTTCCTACCTTTCCGGGGGAAGGTCGGGCAGACTCGACGAAAAACTGGTCAATACCGGGTCGGCCCACTCGGTGTGGGCGGGAAACGACGGCGGCATCGATCCGGGACTCTTCCGGATCGTCGTCACGATGAATCCTCCGGATGAAGGCGGCCCGTCGATGGAGGAAATCCGGAAAATGATCCTGGAAGAACTGGAAAACCTGGCGGAAAACGGCATTCCCGGAGAACTACTCGAACAACTCAAGAACCGCAACAGGGCCTCGGAGATCCTCTCCCGGGCCGACCCGCTGGGCCTGGCCATGGACTACAGCCTGTCGGCTGCCATGTTCGGAGACCCGATGATATCCCGACGCAGGCTGGAAATCCTGGAAACCCTTACCCCGGAGGACATCTCGCGAGTGGCATCTTCCCTGTTCCGAAAAAACGGTATGAGCATGGTGTCTCTCGTGCCCTCCGAAAAACCCGCCACGGCCGCGGCTGCGGGTGGTGAAAAGCTTATCGCCGACATACGGGAGCCATCGGGCATAAACTACGAAGGGCTGGAAATTCCCGACGATTTTCTCACTCTGCCGGAACGTTCGATGCCTGGCGATGTAAGGAAGTACGACATGGACAACGGCCTGGTACTTCTCGTCAAGGAAGATCACTCCTTTCCGGTGGCCTCCGTGGGCTTCGCCGTACCCATGGGCGGGCTGAGGCACCCGGCCTCGCTCAACGGCCTTGCGGAGGTAACGGCGGAAACCATGATGCACGGGACCGAAAACCTGGAATACACCGAATTCCACAAACGCCTGGAAATGAAAGGCTCGTACCTGAGTTTCGAAGCGGGTGAAGAGTACTCCACCGGATTGGCGACCCTCCTGTCCGAAGACCTGACCGTCGCTTTCGCAACCATTTCCGACTTGCTCCTCCGACCGGCTTTCCGGGAGGCCGATTTTTCCAAGGTAATGACGGAAAAATACGCCGATCTGGCCGCCTCGGCCGAAAGAGCGTTCTCCGTGGCCTACGACAACCTCGCCGCCATTACGGCCGCCACACCCGAGGACCACAGGAGACCGTCCGGTGAAACACTGAACCGGATAACTCCGGATGACGTCGTGCGATTCCACCTCTCGTGCTGCCGGCCCGAGGGTTCGGTGATAGCCGTTAGCGGGGACGTGAATCCGGATGAAGTCGCCGCCACGGTCGAGAAGTACTTCGGAACATGGAGCAACCCGAACACCCCCCTTCCCGGAGTGTACACCCCGGAATTCTCCACCAAGCCCGGGGATACCGTGGTCGCATTCATGCGGGGGAAGGCCCAGGCCACGATCCTCGTAGCAAGGAATGCCCCGGGATACCTAATGCCGGAATACCACGCATTCGAGACCATGAACGCCATACTCGGCGGCGGAATAGGTTCCAGGCTGGGATACAGCATCAGGGACGAGCAGGGACTGGCTTACACCGTGGGCACCTGGACCCATTCATCGGACAGTACGGGAATGTTCATCGCTTACCTCTCGACTCTCGCCGACTACGTGCCCCGGGCCCTCGCCTCGGTGACGGCGGAAATGGAAAGGATGGCATCGGAACCGGTTCCCGAAATAGAGTTGGGACTGGCGAAAGCGAACGCCGTGGGCCGGTACGCCTTTTCAGGTATCAGCTATTCACGCCTGGCGAACCGCATGGTGAATCTCTTCATGAAAAACAGGCCCCCGGACTACGACATCCGTTACCTGGAGAAGGTGCTCAGGCTGAAGCCGGAAGACATCATGACAGCGGCGGCGAAGTATTTCGCGCCCGGCGAGTGGTTCGTATCCATAGCCGGAGGAATCGCCGGGGAGGACCTTCCGTCCCGGCAGACCGGTTCTCGGCAAGGAGGAAGTACCGGGCCGGCGTGACCCGTTCCTCCCGCCGACATGGAGGGCGACCGCTGTCCTTGTTCGTACATGAGCCTGTCATTACGCAATATATGGATGGCCGCACCGGCATATATACAAGATATTGTGGTTGAGCCCTTGACACGGGGTATGCGGGAAATATTATCGTGTTATGGATTCCGCCGCCGGAAGGCGGGGAAACGTTTCGGTGTTTTACCATGTTTTTTGTCTGCGGTGACTTCACCGTTGCAGGGGTGTCTTGATGAATTGGCTCATCCGCAAGCGTGACGGCAGAATAGTTCCCTTCAACAAGCATAAGATAGAGCGGGCGGTGGAGAGAACCCTCAATGCATCCTCCACCGATGCCGATGCCGCGGAAATAACGGACCAGGTCGAAGCGGCCCTTTACATGGACTACTTCAAGAACGGCTCCGTACCGACCGTGGAACACATACTCGACTTCATAGAGGAAACCCTGGTGCTCAGGAAGCTCACCGCCGCGGCCAGGGCTTTCATCCTGTACCGTGAAAAAAAGAATCAGGCCAGGTACGTGGACCATATTCTCAGCGGCATGGAGGAGATAGTACGGGATTACCTGGGAAAAGCCGACTGGAGGGTCAAGGAAAACTCGAACATGAACTACTCCCTCCAGGGATTGAACTTCTACCTCTCATCCTCCATCACGAGAAAATACTGGCTCAGCAGCATATATACCCCGGAAATCAGGAAGATGCAGGAAAGCGGGGATTTCCATATACATGACCTGGGAATACTGGGGCCATACTGCGTCGGTTGGGACCTGATGACACTCCTCGCGGAAGGTTTCAGGGGCGCCAGGGGAAAGACGGAATCCGCGCCTCCCGTCCATCTCAGGACCGCACTGGGCCAGGTGGTCAATTTCTTCTACACCCTCCAGGGCGAGTCGGCTGGCGCCCAGGCATTCTCGAATTTCGATACCCTGCTGGCTCCGTTCGTGAGGTATGACGGGCTGGACTATCCCCAGGTCAAGCAGGCCTTCCAGGAATTCCTCTTCAACGTGAACATCCCCACCAGGGTGGGATTTCAAACCCCCTTCACCAATATAACCATGGACCTGGAACCCTCCGCGACTCTCAGGGACGTGAACGTGGTGATAGGAGGAGTTCCCAGGGAGGAAACATACGGGGATTTTCAGCGCGAAATGAACATGATAAACAGGGCGTTCGCGGAACTCATGATGGAGGGCGACGCCAAGGGCAGGATATTCACGTTCCCGATACCAACATACAATCTCACGAAGGATTTCGACTGGGATGACGACAACCTCAAGCCGATCTGGGAGATGACCGGAAAGTACGGAGTACCGTACTTCAGCAATTTCGTCAACTCGGACATGGACCCCGACGATGCCAGGAGCATGTGTTGCAGGCTCCGCCTGGACAACCGGGAACTCAGAAACCGGGGAGGCGGCCTGTTCGGGGCCAATCCCCTCACGGGCTCCATCGGAGTGGTTACGGTGAACCTTCCCCGGATAGGTTATCTCGCCGGGGACAGGGAGGAATTCTTCGAACGCCTGTCCCGCGTGATGGAAATAGCGAGGGAATCCCTGGAACTGAAACGCAACCTCATCGAAAAGCTGACCATGCAGGGGTTGTACCCGTATACCAGCCACTACCTGAGATCCGTCAGGGAACAGCAGGGATCCTACTGGAGCAACCACTTTTCCACTATAGGCCTCATCGGAATGAACGAATGCTGCATGAACTTCCTGGGAAAAGGCATAGCCTCCGAAGAAGGCAGGAATTGGGCGCTGGAAATACTGGAATTCATGCGTAACAAGCTCTCCGAGTTCCAGCAGGAAACCGGCAATCTCTACAACCTGGAAGCCTCCCCCGCGGAGGGCGCGTCCTACAGCCTCGCCAGGAAGGACCGGGAACAGTTCCCCGATACTTACTGCATGGGTTCCACCAATCCCTACTATACAAATTCCGTCCACCTGCCCGTGACCGAACGGAGGGACATATTCGGCCTTCTGGAACATCAGGACCCGCTGCAGACCATGTTCACGGGCGGTACCGTAGTGCATATATTCGTAGGTGAGGCCATTACCGACTGGAAGATGGTGAGGAAACTGGCCAGGTCCATAGTAACCAGGTTCCACCTCCCGTATTTCAGTTTCACTCCCACCTTCTCCATATGTCCGGTTCACGGCTACATCGCGGGGGAACATTTCCTTTGTCCCTACCCTCATACCGAGGAGGAGTTGGCCGAATTCGGCGATCCGGTGGACGAAGACGAATACAGGAATCTGCCCGAGGAAAGCTACGCGATCATCAACGAGGAAGATTCCGCCGGTGATTCGGGCGGACTCTTCCTGAGAGTAGGAGAGGTAACCACTGATGTCTGAAACACGCAAGAAGGCAAGAGCCATAAGAACGGAAGTATATTCCAGGATAGTCGGCTACTACAGACCGGTTCAAGGCTGGAACAACGGCAAGAGAGAGGAATTCTCCCAAAGGGAATACGTATCCCTGCAGGAACGACGGGGAGAAAAGGCCGGTAATTGATACGATCGGTCACCGGCACCAGCCTCATAGAGTACCCCGGGAAGATATGTTCCATAATCTTCATCTCCGGGTGCAACCTGCATTGCCCGTTCTGTCACAATCCCGAACTCGTGCGCCCGGACCTCCTGGAAGATGAAACCAGCATCTCCCATTCCAGGGTGCTGGAGATACTCGGCAAACGCGCGGGATTCGTAGAAGCCGTATCCGTCACCGGGGGCGAGCCGCTCCTGTACCGGGATCTCGGAGAACTTCTCCGGGCCATCCGGGAAGAAACCCGGCTCTCGGTGAAACTGGACACCAACGGCACACTTCCCGGAAAGCTGGCCGAATTGCTGCCCCTGGTGGATTTCGTGGCCATGGATCTGAAAAGTTCGCCCTCCGGCTATCCGGAGGCCACCGGGGGCGGAGCCGTTTTCGCGGATATCGTCGAATCCGCGGCTATCGTGCGCTCCCTGCCGGCATACGAGTTCAGGACCACCATGGTTCCCGGACTCGTGGATGGCGAGGGTATAACGGAATCCCTCCGAAAGATCGGGAAGGTGCGCAGGTTCGTACTGCAGACGTTCCATTCCCGGAAGACTCTTTCCCGTGAATACATGGGGAAACCGGCATACCCCAAGAACTACCTCGAAGACACGGCCGGAGCCATAAAGGAAGCCGGGTTGGCCGAGGAAGTGGAAATCAGGCCCTAGGTCTTCCGGATCGACGTCCCAGGAGTACGGCCAGGCGGCGCTTCTTTTCGGAGGGTTTCCTGGCGACTTCCAGCGGCTCACCGGTTTCCGGATGCAAACCGGTGTGGTACATGGCGGTGGCCATGGTCATGGGCGTGGGCAGGAAGATCTGCACCGCTTCCGGTCTGAGGCCTTCCTTCTCCAGTTCCCGGGCCGCTTCGACCGCATGGGCCACGGTACAGCCGGGGAAGGCCGCCATCAGGTAGGGTCTGATGAAGATTTTCTTCTCCGTTTTCCCGGCGATTCCGTCGAAAAGTTTCTTGAAACGCCTCCATAACCCGGGATGAGGTTTCCTCATCAACTCAAGCACGGAGGCGGAAAAGTGTTCCGGGGCCACCTTGAGATAACCCGGAACATGATTCCTGACGAGTTTCTCCAGGAACTTCCGGCTCCTGATCGCCACGTCGTACCGTATTCCGCTGGAAATGTAAACGTTCCTGACGCCCCCGACAGCCGAAACCCTATCCAGAAGTTCGACGTACTCCGAATGATCGGTATCGAAGTTAACACAAATGTCGGGATACAGGCACGAATTCCGCCTGCAACTTCTCATGGCGTCCGGGTTCCTGCAACCCAGGCCGTAGAGGTTGGCCGTGGGCCCCCCCAGGTCTGATACGGTCCCCCTGAAATCTTTCCTGCGGGTCAGTCTTCCCACTTCCGCAATAACGGAATTCGGACTCCTGCTGGAGACGAACCTGCCCTGGTGGAGACCCAGGGCGCAGAAGCTGCATCCTCCCGCGCATCCCCTGACCACGGTGATCGAGTTCCTGATCATCTCGTAGGCCGGGATAACCTCCCTGTAAGAGGGATGGGGCACGCCGGAAAAAGGAAGCCCGTAGACGTGGTCCATCTCCCGGGAGGAGAGCGGGAACGCCGGGGGATGGGCTATAACTACTCTCCTGTCGGCCTTCTGGACGAGTACGGACCCGCACCACGGGTTGCTTTCCCGTTCGATGGTACGGGTCATTTCCATGAAGGCGGCCGGATTTCCGGACACATCCTCGTGCGAGGGCAGTTCGACGTATCGCTCCATTCCGAGGCTTCCGAACCTTCCCGCATCGGCGTACGTTACCGTGCCCCTCACGTTCTCCGGGGTCCGACCTCCATCCAGAGCCGCCGCAATCTCCGCAACCGCTTTCTCTCCCATTCCGTAAACCAGCACCGTGGCCTTCGTATCCAGAAGAATCGATTTACGGACCTTGTCGCTCCAGAAATCGTAATGGCTGAAACGCCTCAGGCTGGCCTCTATTCCGCCTATGACCACCGGTATCCCGGGCATGGCCCGCTGAACCAGGTTTACGTAACGTAGAAGAGCACGGTCAGGCCGCTTTCCCGGACGCCCCCCCGGGGAGTAGGCGTCATCGGACCTGGGCTTGTGCAACGAAGTGTAATGGCTCACCATGGAATCCATGACACCGGAGGTGATACCGACGAACAATCTCGGAACACCCAGTCTGAGGACGTCGGAGACATTCACTACGTCCGGTTGAGGAATGATGCCTACACGATATCCCAGGCTTTCCAGGTACCTGCCGATCAGCGCGGCGCCGAAAGACGGATGATCGACATATGCGTCACCTGAAACTATGACCACGTCGCACCTGTTCCATCCCAGGGCATCCATCTCGGCGCGGCTCACGGGCAATACCGGGGCGTGGTCCATCACCTATCCTCCAAGTGTCGCGTTTCCCGGGGAAGATAACATAGGCGTACTTGGCGTACAATTGATTTTACCTTAGACTCGGCAGACGAGGAGGAATCCCATGGATCCTGGGAACGGCTTGCTGCTATTCCTGGCGGGCACGGCCGCCGGTTTCGTCAACGTTGTCGCCGGCGGAGGCTCATTCATTACCATGCCCCTGCTGATGACCCTTGCCGGGCTTCCTGCAACCACGGCCAACGGAACCAACAGGGTGGCCATCCTGATGCAGAATGCATTCGCGACCAAGAATTTCAGGAACCACGGACATCGTGATACCAGGGTGGGCCTGGAGTTGGGACTGCCTGCGGCGGCGGGAGCCGTGCTGGGTTCGAAGATCGCCCTGGAAGTACCGGACCGGGTGTTCGAAGCCATCTTCGCCACGGTGATGCTTCTCGCCCTGGCCGTGATTCTCAGACCGGGGAAGCGGCGCATGTTCCCCGCGGGCGGGAAACCTAAAAACATGCGTATTCTCGTCCCCGCCTTCTTCCTGGTGGGTCTTTACGGGGGATTCATCCAGGCGGGCACCGGATACCTGGTGATATTCACCCTGTCGGTGATAGGAGGGCTTTCCCTGGTCAAAACCAACAGCATCAAGATAATAGTCATCACCGTGTACCTCATTCCGTCCCTGGCGGTGTTTCTCGCCGGCGGAGAGGTCAGGTGGATTCCCGGCCTGGTACTCGGCGCCGGCAACTCCCTGGGAGGGTGGATGGGAACCTATCTCGCGGTAAGCAGGAACGAGGGCCTGATCAGGGTGGTGCTCGCCGTAGTGATGGTCTTCCTGTCACTCAAAATGTTCGGTGTGTTCTGACGCTTCCCTGCCGCGACTCCTCATCACGTCCATAACTATCCTTGCCAGATCGGCGGAACGGTAGGGTTTCCGTATGAAACCCCGGACCTCGTCACCGCCGAACCTGCGTATCACATCTCCACGGCTGAAACCGCTGGATACTATCACGGGAATGTCCTCTCCGCCGGAAACCCTAACCTGGGCGAGGACTTCATCACCACTCATCCCGGGCATGGTGAGATCGAGTATAAGGAGATCGATTTCCCGGGCATTCCGCCGGAACAGTTCCATCGCCTCGCGTCCGTCCGCCGCCGTCAACACACGGAAACCCATCCTCTCCAGCATTCTCCTACCCAAGGCCAGAATCGACTCCTCGTCGTCTGCGAAAAGAACCGTCCCCTCTCCTTTCCACTCCGGGAAATCGGCCGGTTCATCCCCGCCGGGAGCGCCGGCTTCATCTTCGAGAGCCGGAAACAGGATTTTGAACGTGGTGCCTTTTCCCGGTTCGGAGCTGACTTTGAGCGCCCCTCCGTGGCTCCTGATTATTCCCAGGACCGCGGAAAGGCCCAGGCCCCTGCCGGTGCTCTTGGTGGTGAAGAAGGGTTCGAATATCTGGGATCTCACCTTCTCGTCCATCCCGCACCCGGTGTCCGACACTTCCAGGTATACGTACACTCCTTCGTCCAGATCGTCGGCCAACTCGGTGGAGGCCAGGCATTCTCCGTCGCAGTAAACGGCCCCGGTAGTCACCGAGATGTATCCGTCGTCATCACCGATAGCCTCGGATGCGTTGGTTATGAGGTTCATGAGTATCTGCCTCAACTGGACCGAATCCGCGTTCACCGCCGGAATCCCGGGAGTCAGCCGGAGATTGAGGACGACCTTCTTGGAAATGCTTATCTCCAGCATATGGGTCATTTCGTTCACTATCCGGTTCAGATCCACGGGACCCATCTCCAAATCGTCCCTGCCGGAATACGCCAGCATCTGCCCGGCAAGACCCGAAGCGGCCGAGGCCGCTTTCATTATCTCGGACAGAAACTCCCTGACCTCTCCATTTTCGGGCACCGCCATCATGGCAAGATCGGCGTTGCCCATGATGGTCATGAGGATGTTGTTGAAATCGTGAGCGATACCTCCGGCCAGAACACCCAGGCTCTCGAGCTTCTGGGTCTGCTGTATCCTGGCCTCCATCTCCAGTCTTTCGATCTCCGCCTTTCTTCTCACGGTGATATCCCGTACGACGCAAATGACCCTGTCCCTGCCGAGGGATGCCATCCTGGCTTCGAAAAATCCGCGTTCTCCCGGTCCGTCCGACCGGTACTCCACGGTGTGGACATCACCGGTCTCCAGCGTGGCCCCTATCGTATCGAGAATCTCCCGTATCTTCTCTTCCGGAAGGTTCAGGGCGGCCACTCCGCCCCGGGCCATGGCCTCCGCGAAACCCGGCCTTCCCGGCGCCTCGTCGAACCAGCATTCCAGGCTCCGGCCTTCCCTGTCCAGCACGAACATTACGTCCGGCATGGTTTTCAAGAGGGTTTCGAGTTTACGGACACTTTCGCCGAGTTTCTTTTGCGTCGTCTTCAGCTCGGAGATATCAACCATGGAACAAACCAACATGTCGGTACCCGGGATGGACCCGGCCTGAAGGTGCACATCCTTCCTCGATCCTTCTCCGTCCACGAACACGAACTCGCACTCCGCCGTCCCGGAGCCCTTCCTCTTGCCCTCCAGGAAATCTTTCATCATCCGGCGCCGACCGGGATCGACGAAATCGAACCATCCCTTCACGCAGCATATCTCTTCTCCCGGGTATCCCGACAGTTCTTCGAACCTCCTGTTGGAAAGCGTGATCACGTTTTCACCGTCGAGAATCACCGTTGCGGAACCCGTATTCTGAAAAACGGTCCTGTAACTGCGTTCACTCTCCCTCAGGGCCTCCCTCGTGGAGTACCACTCGGTCAGGTCCAGGCCTATGCCTCCTATCAGCACCTCGCCGTCTTCCATGTCCATCCTGAAGCTGTGCACTTCGAACACCAACCCGCTCCCGTTCAGCTTCTTCTCGTAAACGTGGTAACCTTTTTCCAACGTTTTACGATCCTCCTCCAGCATCTCCTCCGCAAATTCCCTGGAAAATAGCTCCAACGGGGTCTTCCCCATCCACTTCCCGGCCGGTCCGAATCTCCGGGTAAAAGCCTCGTTCACCATTACGTATCTCGATTCCTCGTCCCTGACGAAAACCGGACCGGGAAAATGATCGAGGAACGCGTTCAACATCCTTTCGGACACATTCAGGGAATGAATGGAGAGATCCCGCTCCCACTCCACGACGATTCCATGCAACGCGTAGGCTATGTTTCCGGTTATCTCCACGAAAATATTTCTCTGGGTTTCGTCCGCCGCCTGATCACGAAAGAAACCCGCCGCCACGACACCGTACGCCTCCCCGTCGTATTCCAGCCTGGCTATTATGCTTTCCATTTCCTGGTGAGCGGTCTGCTTCAACTTACACGTGCGGCAATACGGGGCATTCACCCTGTTCACGAGGCACCCGCTCTGCCGAAGCGCCTTTTCCATGCAGGGGGGCATGCCGCCCGACTCGAGTATCGTCACGAGATCGTTGAAATCGTCTCCGATATTGGACTCCGCGGCATGCAGGATCTTTTTAGATTCATCGAGAAGTACTATCCAACTGTAAGCGTAGCCCCCGCTGTCGGTAAGCAGTCTGCAGGTTTCTTCCACCAGTTTTCCGGGATCCTTCTCACTGGTGATGAGCCGGTCCACTCCCCTCAGGCATTCCACGAACCTGCTGAGATACCGCGTTCCTGAATCCATTCTTCCTCCGCGGGGAAAACCATGTTTACTATATTCACCTCCGAATCCGCCGCAAGTACGGACGGGAGGTGACCATGACCGTTGGGGACGCCGCAAAAATTCTCGTGCGGAGGCTGTTTCCATCCGTCTTCACGTTAAGAATCCGTAACGGCGAGGCCCGGTTGGAACACGGAACGGTTACACGGGCCTTCCTGGAGGATTGTTCCTCGATGGCTTCACGGGAAAAAGTGAATTCAGGATGGATATGGGGCGTCGGAACCGGAGACGGCGTAAGGCTGGATTTCTCGTCGGGCATTAACGGAAAAACCAGGCAGAAATTCCGTAACATCGCGGGAATACACGGTTTCTAGAAAGTCGGAACACGACCCGGTGGGTACCGTGAGCATGGATGTATTATCTTCCCCTGAATAATCCGGGGAACCTGAACGGGAGGCCCATGAAAATAGAAGAAAACCGGGGACTCGATTTCATCCGCGAGACAGTTGCGAGGGATGTCCGCAACGGGAAACACGGTGGTCGCGTGCATACCAGGTTCCCGCCGGAACCGAACGGCTACCTTCACATAGGTCATGCAAAGGCCATCTGTACGGACTTCGGCATAGCGGAGGAGTTCGGCGGGCTGTGCAACCTCAGGTTCGACGACACCAACCCCGTTACCGAGGATGAGGAATACGTTGAATCCATCAAGCGGGACATACGGTGGCTGGGGTTCGACTGGGAAGACAGGCTCTACTTCGCATCGGACTACTTCGAGCAGATGTACCTCTACGCCGAGCAACTGATAACCAAGGGTCTGGCATACGTTTGCGACCTAACGCCCGAGGAGGTGCGCCGATACCGGGGAACCCTCACCCGCGCCGGCATCGAAAGCCCGTACAGAAACAGGTCGGTGGAGGAAAACCTGGATCTTTTCAGAAGAATGAGAACCGGCGAATTTCCCGACGGTTCGCGAACCTTGAGGGCCAAGATCGATATGAGCTCGCCCAACATGAACATGAGGGATCCGGCCATCTACAGGATACTCCACAGGAGGCACCACAGGACGGGCGACGCATGGTGCATCTACCCCATGTACGACTTCGCCCACTGCCTGGAAGATTCGATAGAGGGAATAACCCATTCCTTTTGCACCCTGGAGTTCGAGGATCATCGTCCATTATACGATTGGTTCCTGGATAAACTGGAAATTTTTCATCCTCAACAAATCGAATTCGCGAGGCTGAACCTTACCTACACGGTCATGAGCAAGAGGAAACTGGCCATGCTCGTGGAAAAACGTATCGTCTCCGGATGGGATGATCCGAGAATGCCGACACTGTCCGGGTTGCGAAGAAGGGGAGTCACACCGGAAGCAATAAGGAATTTCATAGACAGGATAGGCCTCGCCAAAAGAGACAGCACCGTGGACATGGCTCTCCTGGAACATTGCATAAGGGAGGATCTGAACAGGAGATGCACCAGGCTCATGGGCGTCCTGGAACCCCTGAAGGTCACCATCGTCGATTATCCCGGGGACCGGACGGAAGAAATGGAATTCGTGAACAACCCCGAGGACGAATCCGCCGGGATCAGGATGGTTCCGTTTTCCGGGGAACTGTTCATCGAGAGGGAAGATTTCCAGGAAAACCCCCATCGCAAGTTCAAGAGGCTGGCTCCGGACCGGGAGGTCAGGCTGCGTTACGGCTATTTCATAAGGTGCGTGGAAGTAATCAAGGATGACGATGGTAACGTGATCGAACTCCTTTGCACCCACGATCCCGATACCAGGGGAGGCAACGCCCCGGACGGCAGGAAGGTCGGGGGCACCATCCACTGGGTATCCGCCCGCCACGCCGTAAACGCCACGGTACGTCTTTACGACACGTTATTCAGCGTGGCGAATCCATTGGCCCGGGATGATTTCCTGGAAACCGTGAATCCCCATTCTCTCAAGGTGCTGCGGGGATGCAAGCTGGAACCCGCCTCGACCGGCTTCGAAACGGGTGGCACTGTCCAGTTCGAGCGGAAGGGATATTTCTGCAAGGACCCGGACAGTACCCCGGATAACTCCGTGTGGAACAGGACGGTGACCCTCAGGGACACCTGGAAGAGAATCCTGAGGAACGAGAAGTAGGGGGCCGCAGCCCCCTTACACCACTACGTAGAAGGTGTGACCGTTGCGCCAGATCAGGAGAAGTACCTTCCCGTTCGCCGTAGTGAGCTTTTTGACGTCCACGGGCGAGGTCACCCTGACTCCTTCTATCTCAAGGATGACGTCGCCTGCCCTGATGTCCGCCTCATCGGCCCTGCCCCCGGGTTCAATCCCGGTTACCAGGACACCCTCGAGAGTCCTGTCCCCGAGGTAATCAGCCGTTCTCCGGTCCAGTTCCTCTATAGACCAGCCCATGATCTCCCCGGGGTCCTCGAAATCGTCCTTCGCCGGCGGCGAGGAGTAACCGGTCTCGCGTTCACCGAGCACTACGGAAATCCGGGTTTCCCCACCGCCGCGGAAAACGTCCAGGGTCACCCTGCTGCCGGGATCCAATCCGGCTATCATGTTCCTGAAATCGGAAACCTCCGAAACCTCGCGGCCGTTCACGGCGGTTATGATGTCGCCCCTTTCCAGGCCGTATTCATCGGCGGGCGTATCGGGAAAAACATCCGCGATCAATATTCCCTTGCCGTTCCTATTCATGCCGAACCGCTCCGCCAGTTCGGGAGTAACTTTCTGAATGGTGATTCCGAGCCAGCCTCTCCGCACGTAACCGTCTGCAAGAAGATCCTCCATTACGCCCACGGCCACGTTCACGGGAATGGCGAAGCCGATACCCTGGTATCCGCCGCTCCTGGACGCTATCGCCGTGTTGATGCCCACCAGCCTGCCGTCCAGATCCACCAGGGCGCCGCCGCTGTTACCGGGGTTTATCGCCGCATCGGTCTGGATGTAATTCTCATAGGCAGCCAGGCCAACTCCCGATCTTCCGAGATAGCTCACTATGCCCTGGGTAACCGTCTGGCTCAAGGCGAACGGCGAGCCCACCGCCACGACCCACTGGCCTACCCTAAGCTCGTCGCTGTCACCGAGTTCTATCGCCGGAAGGTCTTCGGCGTCTATCCTTATCAGTGCCAGATCGGTCTCCGGATCCGTTCCCACGAGACGTCCGCCGTACTTCTCGCCGTTCTGAAGCACTACCTCGAATTCGTCGGCTTCGCCCACCACATGATGGTTAGTAAGTATCAAGCCGTCGGAAGAAACGATCACGCCGCTTCCCACTCCGGTCATGGTATACTCCTGCTCCCTGGGGGAGCCAAAGAAATCCTTCCATGGATCGAAACCGAACGGACCGCGGAATCCGGGCATGGATGGATACCTGGCCACCACCGTAGTCCTCGAGTTTATGGTCACCACGCTGGGGCCCACTTTCTCGGCTATCTCCACGAACATCTCGCTCATGGCCCGGGGATCCGGAGCCACCGTGGTCTCCCGGTCTCTCATGCCCGTTTCCGTATCCTGGGCCGCCACCACGGCGGCCGTCACCGCCACCGCAAGGAACACGGCGGCCACACTGCTTAATTTCTTGATTTTCATGGTGTTCCTTCCTTCTCGATTATTTTGATCGTCTGTTCTGATATATTCCCCTATTCCCTGTCGGTTCCCCGCGACCAATCGCGGTGCGCCGCCGATGACATCGATGTTTCCGGGAGAACCGGAGAATAGAAATCGGGAGCTGAACGTAATCCGGGATCCCCGGAGAAAACCGGTACGGAAAACCTTTCGCGGGAAGCGGATCATTACATCGATCCCCGTTCCGAAGAAGCGGGAAAACACAGAAACGCCGGCCGATGCCGATGTAACGGAAACACCGCCGGGAAGGGTTGACTTCCGGTTTTGCGGGAATTACTTTTGTGAAAGTTCGAACATTCACTATATGCAACCGTGGAGACCCAGATGGTTCGACCCCGTCACGACAAGGTGTCCGAGAAGACCATACGCAGACTGAGCCACTATGCCATGTGCCTCAGGCTGGCACGAAACGACGGCACCAAGGTCATTACTTCCCGCTTCCTCTCCAAGAGGTGCGGAATTTCCGCCGCCGCAGTCAGGAAAGACCTGGCGATGTACGGCGACTTCGGCAAACAGGGCTCCGGATACGAGGTCGACAAGCTCCTGGGCAATATAGAAAGAATACTGGGCACCTGCACCTCTCCGCCGGTAATAATCGTAGGCGTGGGAAACATAGGAAAGGCATTGCTGGAATCCGGGCTGGAGGGAACGGGGGGCTACCGGTATACCGCTGCCTACGATACCGATCCTTCCCTGGTGGAGACCACGATTTCGGGAATAAGGATAAAGCATCCCGACGACATCGCGCGGGAACCCGGAATATCCGGTGCCATAGCCATCGTGGCGGTCAGTCCCGGGCATGGACAGGAAGCCGTGGACAACCTGGTGAAAGCCGGATGCAGGTCGATACTGAGTTTCAATCTCGAACCCCTGGAAGCACCCGATTTCGTCAACCTCAGGTACGTGGAAGTATCCACCGAACTCGACATCCTGACACATTCGATGAAGTACGGAGAAAAATGAAGAAGGGAAGATCTTTATCCGCCGTGATCTCGACAGCCCTGGTGCTCTGGGGGGTCTGGATGTGCCTGACACTGAGTCTCGATTCTCAGGAACTGCTGCTCGGCGCGGCTGTTTCCGTGATCATAGCCTTCTCTACCGGAGGCGCTTTCACCGGCAACCTGCTGAAACTCTCGAAACCTTCCAGGCTTGCCGCGGCGGCGGGTTATATCCTGTTCTTTCTCAAAAGCATGGTATTGGCCAGCATCGATGTGCTGCTCAGAGTGATCAGCATCAGGGTACCCACCAGGCCGGGCATCGTCAGGGCCCGCCTGTCACTGGAGAATCCCAGGGCGAGAACCATGGTGGCTAACTCCATAACGCTGACTCCGGGTACCCTGACGGTGGATATGACAAACGACTCGATATTCGTTCACTGGATTTCCATGCCGGAGAAGGACGTTCCCGGGAAAACCCAGGAAATGGTAGACGGCTTTGCCGAAAGACTGGAGAAGATCTTTGAATAACACCCTTGCTTTCGTGTCGGTCGGGCTGATGGCCGGGGGAATTTTCCTGGCCTTCCTTAGGCTCTTGGTGGGAAAAACCGGTCCCGACAGGGCAGTCGCTCTGGACACCATCACCCTGATTTCCACCAACCTCCTGGTATTCATAGCCTTGTTCGAGGAAAGATCGATGCTGATGGATGTGGCCATCGTCTACTCGGTGCTTTCGTTCCTCGGGGTCCTGGCGCTGGCCAGATACCTGGACGGAGGCCTGAGATGAGCGCACCTGCGGTGGCCGGTCATGTTTTGATGATCCTGGGTGGCATGATACTTTTCACGAGCGGACTTGGTGTCTTAAGGATGCCGGACGTTTGGAACAGGCTCCACGCCGGGACCAAAGCCACCACTCTCGGTTCGATGCTTTTTCTCGCCGGCGCGGGTTGCCTGCGTCCCGGCTGGATACCGAAACTTCTGTTGATAATCTTCTTCATATTGCTTACCAACCCGGTCTCGGGTCATGCCCTCGCAAGGGCCGTGCACATCCTGCGCGAAGAACGACCCGACAACCTGTTGAGAGATGACCTGGAAAACCGGAACGAAGAAGACGAGGGAGGTGGGAAGTGAATCCTTCCCTGGCTTCCGCACTGGCGGTCTTCCTGGGCGGCATGATGTTGGCGGCATCCGTGGTCGTGCTTTTCGTCAGGGATCTGCTGTCGGCGATAATTATCACCGGAATGATCAGTCTCTCGGCTTCCGTGCTCTTCCTCCTGATGGACGCCACCGATGTCGCCATAACCGAAGCCAGTATCGGCGCCGTGTTGGCGACTCTCATATTCCTTTGGGGCAAGGGCAAGATGGGAGGACGGGAATGATAAGAACCCTCTTCGTGTTGCTGGTCCTGTTGGTCCTGGCCGCCGCGGCCACTTCCGTGATTCCGCACCTGAAGATGAGGACGGAACTGGACGGAGCGGGGTTGGAATATGCAAGACGCGGATTGGAAGATACCGGCTCCATCAACCTGGTGACCGCTGTCATCGTTGCTTACCGCGGCCTGGATACCCTGGGCGAGGTGGTGGTACTATTCAGCGCGGCCACCTCGGTGATGCTGATACTTTCCCTCTTTCCACTGGGACGCGGGCCCACCGATCCCAGCTTCATCGTGGCCCACACCGCCCGGGTGCTTCCCGCTCCCATAATGCTCCTGGCCGTCTATTTCACAACCCACAGCCATTTGAGTCCCGGTGGCGGATTCCCCGGAGGAACGATCATGGCATCCGCCTTCCTGCTGGTAATGCTGGGAAGCTCCTCCACCCCGGCGGGAAGCAAAATCCTTCCGGCCTTGGAGGCTCTTTCCGGTACGACTTTCGGGTTACTGGGCCTATGGGGCACGATGACCCTGGGGCAGTTCCTCAACAACAGGGTCATAGGGATCGGTAACCCGGGATACCTGGTCTCGGCGGGAATAATCCCCCTCGTATCACTGGCCATAGGAGTCAAGGTGGCAAGCGAGTTTTCCGGGATCTTCGCCGCTTTCAGAAAGAGTGGAGGAAACCGTTGAACGTATTCTACTGGACGGTTGCCGGCACGGCCTCCGGTCTCATAATCGTAGGGCTCTGGGGCGTGCTGACCAGGAAAAACATCCTGAGGATAGGACTCGCCTTCACTATAGCGGACACCGGCGTGAACCTGCTGCTGGTGTGGTCGGGTTACCTTCCGGGAAGAACGACCCCGATTCTCAACGGTGACGTACCGGCGGCGGAAGCGGTTTCGGCGGTGGTCGATCCGCTTCCACAGGCACTGGTCCTGACTTCCATAGTCATAGGAGTGGCGGTCGCCGCGCTCTTCGTGGTGGTGGCGGTGCTCGCATCCAGGCGACTCGGTACCGCGGACATACGCAGGATGAAGGAGTTGAAATGGTAACGGCGCTGGCGGTATTCCTCCCGTTGCTGGGTGCCTTCCTGACCGCCTGGCTCACACACAGGAACGAAAGACTTTCCCTGCTGATCACCAGGCTTTTCCTCCTCGCCGGACTCGCCGCGATCCTGGTCATAGCGGCCAGGCTGGGCGCCGTCACCGACGGAGGGCTGGAAAACACCATGATACTCCGAACGGGAGTGATGACACCTCCCCTCAGCATAGACCTGAAGGTGACCGGCTGGTCGGCCCTGGCGGCGGTGGTGGTGTACGTAGGCGCTCTCCTGGGAGTTGGAAGGTTTTCCGGGCGCATACCCGGAACCCAACCCCTTTTGCTGACACTTGTGACCACCTCTCTGGGCCTCATGTTCGCTACGGACTTCTTCAATTCATTCGTCTTCATAGAGATAGGCAGCATAATAACAATAGGTCTCACCGCCGCCGGCAGGTGCCGCAGGCGATGGGAGGTGGCCTTGAAAACCGCCATGATCTCCGGCCTGGTCACCATACTCTATCTCCTGGCGGTGGTAATCGTGTACAGGACCACCGGGGAACTCAGGCTAACCGCCATATCCACAATGACCGGCTTCCCGGCGATACTCGTTTCCGGACTCCTGCTCACGGTGATAATGACCGAGATAAAGGCATTCCCCCTCTCCGGCTGGGGATTGGATTTCTACCAGGGAGTGGACAAGAACTTCGCGGCTGTTTACAGCTCCACCTGGAGCCTCGCCGTACTGCTCTGGTCCGCAAGAATGCTGACCGTGCTGCCGCTGCCCGACCCCGGCGTATTGGCCCGGATAGGAGCCGGAGGACTGGTGCTGGGACAGCTGGCCGGACTGAGGCAGAGGGATCCCGGTCGTATGATGGGATATTCCACATCGGCGTATGCCTCGATTCTGCTGATCCTGGCGGGAACGGTACACGGCGCCGATTACCTGTCCCTCACCCTGCTCTTCTTCACCTTCGCGTCCCTTTCAAAAACAACCGTATTCCTCATGGCCGACCCGGAGGAAGAAGATGATCCCTGGAAAAAGGTATCGGGCTACGTGCTTCTTCTTCCCCTCTTATGCATTACGGGTATTCCGCCGTTTCCCGTGTTCTGGGCCAAAATACGCATGCTCACGGTATTGGCCGACATTTCTCCTCTCCTGATGGGTGCCGTGATCCTGGGGCTCTTCTTCGAATCGGTCTACATCTATCGTCTGTGGTCATCGAGAACCGGACCATGGCAGAAGAAGCGCAAGTACTTCGATGCGGCTTTTATGGGCGCGGCGCTGCTGGCGGCCGGAACCGTCTGGACGGCTGCAGGTGCGGAACAGGGGCTGAGCCTCTCGGGCGAACTCTTCCGTGCAGGATTCGTGAGGGACCTGTTCCTGGCGATCTTCGCGGGAGGAACCCTGCTGTCGCTGCCCGGAGCGTTCAGGGGCGGTCCCGGTGAAAAATCCCCCGCCGTATGGATGCTCGTTTCAGGTGTCGCCCTGACGCTTCTGCCCCTGTCCGGAAACGGTCTCACGTTTTACGTCCTCTGGGAAATCTCCGCTTTTGCAGCAGTCATAGGAGTCAGCAAGGGCGCCAGGCCTTCGGAAGGAACGTTCTGGTTCGCGGTGTTCGCAGGAGCCGCAGGATACCTCCTGCTGGCTTCACTGGTACTTTCGGACGGAGCGGTTTCATCTCCGGGAATACCGATGCTTCTCGTCGCAGCAGCGGCGTTGCTCAAGATGGGCCAGGGAGGAGCCCACCTGTGGAACGTCAGGGCGTATTCCACGGCGCCTTCGACCATGGCGGCTTTCCTGTCCGGCACTTCCTCCAAGGCGGCGGTTTTCCTGCTGGTTTTCTCCGCTTCCGCCGCCGCGATACTTCCACTGGGAACTTCCCTGGCCTGGATCGGGGCGCTTACCGCACTGGGAATGGCGGCTATGGCCTCGCTGGAATCCGATTACAAAAAGGTTCTGGCTTACGCCAGCGTATCCCAGTTGGGATACGTCATCATGGGCATCGGCCTGACCTCGGTCCTCGGATGGACCGCGGCAATATACCATACCTTCAACCACTTCCTGTTCAAGTCCATATTGTTCCTTGGTGCGGCGGGGGTTATCGCAAGGACCGGAACATCCGATTATGACTCTCTTGGAGGACTTGTGAAAAGGATGCCTCTCACTTTCACATTCACTCTCATATCCGTCATAGCCTTCGCCGGTGTTCCCCCCCTATCGGGCTTCGGAAGTAAATGGCTCCTTTACAACGCCCTGGTGGAACAGGGGATGCTGCCCCTGGCCCTGGTGGCGATGTTTGCATCGGTAGTCGCTTTCCTGTATGCCTTCAGACTGCTGTACGCGGTATTCCTGGGACAACTCGCCCCGCGGCACTACGAAGTCAAGGAAGCGCCTCTCGCCGTGCTGGCGCCCCAGGGCGTGTTCACCGCTGTGCTGATGGCGCTGAGTTTCAGACCCACCCTTCTCCTGGACCGGTTGGTTCCCGCGGTGGCCTCCATAGCCGGTCTCGGGGGTGAGATCCCGGTGATCGAAGGCACGGCGCTCTCCACGTCCCTGGGATACTGGGACGCCTGGTCGGTGGGTATGATGGTCATGGGCGTCTTCGGCTTCGCATTCGTCTTCTACTGGATCTCGGGACGGAGGCCGATACACGTGGGGCAGTTGGATATAGGTTTTGCGGGGGAACTTCCCCCTTCTCCGGAGGAAGTGCACTATGCCGGTGATTTCTTCAGGCCTTTCAGAAGAGCATTGGCATTCCTGCCCGAGATACACGCCTCGAAAGTCTTCGGCGGCATCGTAAAGACGGCGGACCTGGCCGGTGACGTCTTCAGGTCGCTGTTCACAGGCGATGCGAGAACCTACCTTCTCCATTCCCTGATCATTTTAACGGTGATGATACTCTGGATGAAGGGAGGCACCCCTTGACGCGATTACTGGTCTCCGTGATCCTGACTTCACTGGGAGCACTGGTATACGGACTGCTCCTGGGTGGTGTCTCCAGAGTCATAACGGCAAGTATTCACGGAAGAATAGGCCCCAGGCTCACTCAGAACTTCATAGATCTCTGGAAGTTGTTCAGAAAGGAATCGTCCATACACCACGGAACCATGTTCTGGATGGCTCCCATGTTCAGGTTGACCGGGGGAATCGGCGTGCTTCTACTGGTACCCATCATAGCCGGAAACTCCGTGCTGACGAACATGTCGTTCTCAGGCGACCTCCTGCTGGTATTGTATTTCATGTTTTTCGGATGCCTGGGCATGGCCCTCGGGGCAGGGGATTCCGGTCATCCTTACGCAGTAGTGGCGGTGAGCAGGGGGCTCCTGCAAATGTCCGCCTACGAACTCTCCTTCTCCGCCGCCGTCCTGGTGTTGGCCCTGGGATTGGGCACCTTCTCGATAGAGAATATCGTAAGCGCCCAACAGGGCGGCATACTGAACTGGAACGTCTTCCGTTTCCCTTTCGCCACTGCAGCCGCCCTGATCACCTTTCTTCCCATGAACATGACATATCCTTTCAACATAGTGCTGGCGCCCCAGGAAATACCGATAGGTCCGCCCACGGAATACAGCAGCAGGTTCCTGTCCTTCATGTTCAGCGGCAGGGCCATATTCGGCGTGGCCAAGTTGATATTATTCGTCAACCTGTTCTTCGGCGGGGCGGGGAGTTGGTCCTCCCTGCTCATTAAGACATTCCTTCTTTACATGTACCCCCTGTTCGTGAGCCCGGTATTCCCCAGATTCCGTACGGAGCAGAGTGTAAGATTTCTTTGGTTCGTACCCACTTCGCTGGTTGCGGTGGACCTTTTAAGAGTCATTCTTTAGGAGGACGATGTACTGTAACAAGATTCCCGACAAGCCGGTGGACAACGAAAAAATCTGGAAAAAGCTGGATGACCTGGCCAGGGCCAACAGCCTTTGGATCACCGCGTACGGAACCGGATGCGGCGCCATAGAACTGAGACCGTTGCATACATCAAGGTTCGACATGGAGCGTTTCGGTATAGCAATGCGTCCGACCCCGAGACAATCCGACGTTCTGATAATCTCGGGTTACCTGTCGGTCAAAACGTTGAAGAGGGTCATAAGAGTGTATGAACAGATCCAGGATCCGAAGTACATCCTCGCCCTCGGATCATGTACCATAGACGGGGGTATGTACTTCGATTCCTATAACACGATAAACATACTGGACAGGTACATTCCCGTGGATGTTTACGTAAACGGCTGCATGCCCAGGCCCGAGGCCGTAATAGACGGTTTCATACTGCTCATGAAGAAGATAAAGGAAGGCAAGGCGGTGGGTTGGAAGCGCTACAAGGAAAATCTCGAGTACTACAGGAAAAACCAGCGGGAGATAATCAGGAACTGGGATCTTCCGGATTACAACTGGTAGGTAAAGATGGCTGATGATCTTATGACCATGCTCCGTGAAACGGTGGAGGACTACCGCGTCATCAGGAAAAGGCACGGATATCTCCATGTGTCCGTACCCAGGGAAAGAGTTATGGAAGTAATCGTCACAGCAAAGAGCAGGTGCGGAAAGAATGTACTGCAACTGATCTCCGCTGTGGACAGGATTGAAAGGGACATATTCCAACTGACGTGGATTCTCGAAAGCACCGAGGACGCCTCGATCTTCATGGTTTCGGCGGATTACCCGAGAGAAGGATGCAAGGTCCCGACCCTCAAGGATATGTGGCCCTCGGCGGTATTCTTCGAGAGGGAACTCAGAGAGATGTTCGGAATAGAATTCCCCGGAAATCCCAGGCAGGACGAAGATTTCCTGCTGGAGGGATGGGAAGGAATACCTCCCATGCGCAGGGATTTCGATACCCTGGAGTACTCGATGAAAACCTACGGTGAGCGGAGAAAACGCGAACATGTGGATCCGAGGCGCCTTATCGCCGAACACACCGGAGAATGGGATACTCCCGTTCCCTCCAGGAAGGAAAAATCTTGATACCCGAGGCAGGACGCACGAAGACCACCCACCTCTTCTTCGGCCCCCAGCATCCCGGAGTCACCGGGAACATGAGCGTGGAGATGTGGTTCGACGGGGACGAGATAACCAAGGCGGTGACCCACGTGGGATATCTCCACAGGGGTTTCGAAAAACTGATGGAGCGCAGGCTCTGGATACAGAACTTCCCGCTGGTCTGCAGGATATGCGTTCCGGAACCGGATATCAACGAAGAATGCTACGCCATGGCGGTGGAAACGCTTGCCGGAATAACCGTTCCCGAAAGGGCCAAGTGGATCAGAACCATGGTTCTGGAACTTGCCAGGCTGGGAACCAACCTCATGGTTTTCGGCGGTCAGGGTGGAACCATCGGTATGGGTACCGCAGCCATGTGGGGCATAACTCTCAGGGATTTCGTACTCGACCTTTTCGAGGAACTCACCGGCGGAAGAGTATATCACATGTACATTATCCCCGGCGGAGTTCGCAGGGATCTCCCGGAAGGATTCGGACGTAGAATGATTTCCACCCTGGATTCCATAGCCGAAAGGCTCCCGGAAATGGACCGGCTGATACTGAACAATGCCGTTTTCAAAGACAGAACCATCGGAGTTGGAATGGTGGATCCCGCCTGGGTCGATGAGCTTGGTTTAGTGGGCCCCGTAGCCAGGGGAAGCGGATCCGGGAGGGACGTGCGGAAGGACGATCCCTACGAAGCATACGCCCATCTGGATTTCCAGGTGATCTACGAAACCGGAAACGACATCTACTCCAGGACAGTGATGAGAAGACGGGAGATTGACCTGAGCATATCGCTTCTGCGCCAGATACTGGAAAACATGCCGGAAGGGCCGGTCTCCACAAGGCTTCCCAATCTCACCCAGTGGAAGGTACCGCCGGGAGAAGTCTACGCGAGACTGGAGTCCTCAAGAGGTGAATATGGTTATTACGTGGTCAGCGACGGAGGCACCAGGCCCAGGAGGGTTCACGTGCGGGGGCCTTCTTACGTTCACGCCACGGCACTCCTGGAGCGAATGCTGGTGGGAGCCAACATCGCCGACGTTTCGAACATCATGGTGAGCCTGACCACGTGCCCGCCGGAAATAGAGAGGTGAAGAATAATGAGATTCACCGACATATTCTCGCCTTTCCTCGCCTGGACCAGGGCTTCGAAAAAGGCGGATACCATTCCATATCCATACAAGGACAATCCAGGGTCCGACAGGTACAGGGGCTTCCATAAAAACGACATCGAGAAATGCATAGGTTGCGGCAGGTGTCACGACATCTGCCAGAACGAAGCGATAGACATGGTAAAGGTGGCGGACGCCGACCCCGAAAAGGGTGATTCCAAGCTCAGACCAATGGTGGATTACGGCAGGTGCTGCTGGTGCGCCCTGTGTATAGATGTCTGTTCCACCGGTTCCCTGTCCATGTCGAATACGTACAGCTGGAGCACTTTCAACGCTGATACCTGCAAGTACGTCCCCGGAGTCGATTCAAGAACCTGGGACGATTCGGAGAAAGGATACCGCCAGGATAACGAAATCCTGGGCTGGGCCGGTTCCCCCAGGGTACCCATGACCGTTCTGACCCCGGAAGAAAGAATCAAGGGATTCGAAGAGGTGGTAAAGGGATACTCCATGGCGGAAGCCGTTGTAGAGGCATCCAGATGCATCCGGTGCGGTCTGTGTGTCACCGCCTGTCCGACCCACATGCATATCCCGGAATATATCGCCGCAATCACTTCGGGCGATATCGAAGAAGCGGTTAAACTCTTTTACGACAACAACCCGCTGCCGGAAATGTGCGGCAAGGTGTGCACCAGGCAATGTGAAACGGTGTGCGCCATGGGTTACCAGGGGGAAGCGATAGCGATAAGATGGCTGAAAAGATTCGCCTGTGAAAATTTCGAATCCCTCTCCGAAGTATTGGGAACGGACCTGGAGCCCGTGGCTTCCGGCAAGGGCACGGTGGCCGTGATCGGAGCCGGACCGGCCGGGTTGTCCGCATCATACTACCTTGCCCGGATGGGTTGCGACGTTCACGTCTTCGAAGCCGACGACGAGGGCGGCGGAGTGGCCCAGCACGCTATTCCCGAGTATAGGCTGCCGGCATCCGGTTACGCCAAACAAATGGAGGTATTCGAGAAAGCCGGTGTGAACTTCCACTATGGTAAACCGGTGACTCCCGGCAAGTTCCGCAAGCTGATGAAGAAATATGACGCGGTCTTCGCAGCACCGGGCCTGCAGCGGAGTTCGGATCTCAGAATGGAAGGCGCGGACCTTCCCGGAGTCCTGCACGCACTCTATTTTCTCAAGGACGATCCTGATAAAAAGAACCACGACCTTGGCGATACCGTCCTGGTCATAGGTGGAGGCAACGTGGCCATGGATACGGCCAGGACCTCGAGACGCCTCGGCTGTCGGGTCATCGTCTCCTATCGCAGGCGGATAGAAGACATGCCGGCCGACGATGAAGAAATAAACGAAGCCATGGAAGAGGGCATCGACTTCAGGCCGCAAACGATTCCGGCAAGGATAGAGAAGACGAGTACCGGCCTCAGGTACGTCTATTTCAAGGCGGTGATGGTGGAAGACCCCGACGGGGGCAGGCCCAAGCCGGTCAAAGAAAGCGACGAGGAATATCACCTGGATGTGAACACCATCTTCCTGGCCATAGGCCAGGCACCGTCACTGGACTTCCTTCCCCTGGAAGTGGCGTCAACGCTCAAGACCCGGTGGGGTCTCATCGAAGTGGACGAGAATCAGTTCACCGGTGTCGAAAACATCTATGCAGGAGGTGATGTCACTCCGGGTGCCGGGGACGTGGTGACGGCCGTAGCGGACGGAGTACGGGCGGCCAAGGCCATTTTCAGGAAGGTGAACCGCAACGGGTAACCCCTTCTCCTCTTCCGGTATCGAAGCGGCTTCGATATCGAGTTTACTCGTTCATTCAGTTCTTCCCGGATCTACTTACGCAATACCGCTTACCGACTGTCCGGTACATATACCGGGAAGATCTTCGTTTCCTCTTCGTGGTGGGGTATTTCCGCAGGCTTCACCGCTGGAATATCCCCGATCATCAATGGATATTATTACTTTCGCGTGAAGTATGAGCTTGAAGCAGGTCTCTGTGTTTTCCGGTACAAAAAATGGAGAAAACCCCCGGGGTGGGTTGGGGGGCCCCCAGGGGTTTCCTCGCAGATATTTTTTAGCCGGCGACGACCTACTCTCCCAGAAGGTCACCCTACTAGTACCATCGGCGCTGGAGGGCTTAACTGCCGTGTTCGGAATGGGTACGGGTGTGGCCCCTCCGCTATGGCCGCCGGCATAATCAGTTCTTTCAAGTCTATGCAGGACAAATGACGAATCCGTTTCCATCATCGAGGTATTATTTAGTATAGAAGCCTCCCGGCCGATTAGTACTGCTCGGCTGAACACGTTACCGTGCTTACACCTGCAGCCTATCAAACTCGTAGTCTCCGAGTGGCCTTACAGATCCTTGACGGATAGTGAAGTCTAATCTTGGGGCAGGTTTCACACTTAGATGCTTTCAGCGTTTATCCTGTTCCGCACATAGCTACCCGGCTATGCCCCTGGCGGGACAACCGGTACACTAGAGGTGCGTCCACTCCGGTCCTCTCGTACTAAGAGCAGAGCCCCTCAAACTTCATACGCCCGTGGAGGATAGGGACCGAACTGTCTCGCGACGTTCTAAACCCAGCTCGCGTAGCGCTTTAATGGGCGAACAGCCCAACCCTTGGGACCTGATCCAGCCCCAGGATGCGCTGAGCCGACATCGAGGTGCCAATCCGCCACGTCGATGTGAACTCTCGGTGGCGATAAGCCTGTTATCCCCGGCGTACCTTTTATCCGGTGAGCCACGGCCCTTCCACTCGGGACCGCAGGATCACTAAGACCTACTTTCGTACCTGCTCGACCTGTATGTCTCGCAGTCAAGCTCCCTTTTGCCTTTACACTCAACGCGCGATTGCCGACCGCGCTGAGGGAACCTTTGCGCGCCTCCGTTACTTTTTAGGAGGCGACCACCCCAGTCAAACTACCCACCTGACACTGTCCGGGAACCGGATCACGGTTCTCCGTTAGACTTCCACCGTACAAAGGGCGGTATTTCAAGGGTGACTCCACCACAACTGGCGTCATGGCTTCACAGTCTCCCGCCTATCCTACACATCGCACGCCGAAAGCCAATATCAAGCTGTAGTAAAGGTGCACGGGGTCTTTCCGTCCTTCCACGGGTAAACGGTATCTTCACCGCTACTGCAACTTCGCCGAGTCCATGGTTGAGACAGTGCCCAAGTCGTTACACCATTCGTGCGGGTCGGAACTTACCCGACGAGGAATTTCGCTACCTTAGGACCGTTATAGTTACGGCCGCCGTTTACTGGGGCTTCAGTTCAGAGCTTCGCCAACATAATTGAAGGCTAACCCTTCCCCTTAACGCTCCAGCACCGGGCAGGTGTCAGTCCCTATACATCGTCTTACGACTTAGCAGAGACCTGTGTTTTTAGTAAACAGTCGCCCAGGCCGTTTCTCTGCGGCCCAACCCGGCTCCGGACGCGAAGTCCTTCACCAGATCGGGCATCCCTTCTTCCGAAGTTACGGGATGATTTTGCCTAGTTCCTTAACCATGGTTATCTCGAACACCTCAGGATTCTCTCCTTGCCTACCTGTGTCGGTTTGCGGTACGGACGCCTGACAGATTCGCTTAGAAGTTTTTCTCGGCAGCGTGGAACCGGTCACTTTGCGAGCCTAAGGCTCTCGTCATCACTCCTCAGGATTATGGGAAGACGGATTTTCCTGTCTTCCCTCCCTACGAGCTTGAACCGGGATTTCCATCACCCGGATGACCCTACCTTCTGCGTCACTCCATCGCTCGAACACCTGTCCGGCGGTACAGGAATATTAACCTGTTTCCCATCACCTACGCCTTTCGGCCTCGGCTTAGGATCCGACTAACCCTGGGCGGATCAGCCTTGCCCAGGAACCCTTAGGCTATCGGTGTGAAGGTTTCTCACCCTCATTGTCGCTACTGATGCCGGGATGATCACTTCCATACGCTCCAGCACTCCTCGCGGAATACCTTCGGCGCGAATGGAACGCTCTTCTACCATCGCGGTCATTCGACCGCGATCCACAGCTTCGGCGGTATGCTTAGCCCCGATTATTATCGGCGCGAGAAAGCTTGACTGGTGAGCTATTACGCACTCTTTAAATGAATGGCTGCTTCTAAGCCAACATCCCAGTTGTCTGAGCGCCCTCACTTCCTTTGATGCACTCAGCATACTCTTGGGGGCCTTAGCTGGTGGTCTGGGTTGTTTCCCTCTCGGCCACGGAGCTTATCCCTCGTGGCCTGACTGCTGCGAAACATGTGAGCGGCATTCGGAGTTTGGTTGGAATCGGTAGGTTTGTTGACCCCCTCACCCATCCAGTGCTCTACCTCCGCCACACTCTGACGCAACGCTAGCCCTAAAGCTATTTCGAAGAGAACCAGCTATTTCCAGGTTTGTTTGGCCTTTCACCCCTACCCACAGCTCATCGCCTAATTTTTCATCATTAGTGCGTTCGGCCCTCCACTTGGTTTTACCCAAGCTTCAGCCTGGCCATGGGTAGATCACCTGGCTTCGGGTCTACCGCATGCAACTATACGCCCTGTTCAGACTCGGTTTCCCTTCGGCTCCGGTCCTTAAGACCTTAACCTTGCTACATACGAGTAACTCCCCGGCTCATTATGCGAAAGGCACGCCGTCACCCCTCAAGGGGGCTCCGACTGCTTGTAAGCACACGGTTTCAGGTACTATTTCACTCCGCGCCAGCGGTACTTTTCACCTTTCCCTCACGGTACTAGTTCACTATCGGTCACAGGCGAGTCTTTAGTCTTAGGCGGTGGTCCGCCCGGATTCATACCGGATTTCCCGTGTCCGGCACTACTTGGGAGAGTATTCCAGATCCAGAGTCAGTTTTCGCGTACGGGCCTGTCACCCTCTCTGGGGGATCTTTCCAGATCCTTCTGCTAACTGGCTTTTCGATCCGAGGAGATACGCGCTCCTCCGAATACTTCCCTCAACCCCGACGACGCAACGCACGCGCTGCTTACACGTCGCTCGGTTTGGACTGTTCCCTTTTCGCTCGCCACTACTGGGGGAATCGAATTCTCTTTCTTTTCCTCCGGGTACTTAGATGTTTCAGTTCCCCGGGTTAGCTTCCCTAAACCTATGTGTTCAGTAAAGGGATACTCAGGGATTAACCTGAGTGGGTTGCCCCATTCGGAGATCTCCGGGTCAAAGGTTGTTTGTACCTCACCGAAGCTTATCGCAACTTACTACGTCCTTCATCGCCTGCCTGTGCCAAGGCATCCACCGTGTGCCCTTAGTAGCTTCTACACAATACCAAGGTTACAGAAACGGATTCGATTTTCGTTTGCCCTGCATAGATGTCAAAGAACTGCGTGATAACCTCACTTTGTTTCCTGGTGGAGATGGCCGGGCTCGAACCGGCGACCCCCGGCTTGCAAAGCCGATGCTCTCCCAACTGAGCTACATCCCCCGGAAAACCCTGGAGATGATAGCGTGGTGGGCCTGACTAGAGTTGAACTAGTGACCTCACGCTTATCAGGCGTGCGCTCTGACCAACTGAGCTACAGGCCCATGCGTGCACGACCTTCTCCAGATAAAAATCTTCAAGAAGAGAAGACGGAATCGCCGCATGACCGGCGCTCAACCTAGGCTACGCCGAAGATTTCACTCTTCGGCAGTACCCCTTAGAAAGGAGGTGATCCAGCCACACCTTCCGGTACGGCTACCTTGTTACGACTTAGCCCCAGTTGCCGGTCTCACTTTCGGCGCCTCCCTCACGAGGTTGGGTCGGCGACTTCGAGTGCTACCAACTTCCATGGCTTGACGGGCGGTGTGTACAAGGCCCGGGAACGTATTCACCGTGGCATGCTGATCCACGATTACTAGCGATTCCGACTTCATGCAGTCGAGTTGCAGACTGCAATCCGTACTGAGGCCAGCTTTTTGGGATTTGCTCCACCTCGCGGTATTGCTCCCCTTTGTGCCGACCATTGTAGCACGTGGTTAGCCCAGGGTGTAAAGGGTCATAATGACTTGACGTCATCCCCACCTTCCTACGGTTTATCACCGTCAGTCCTTCTAGAGTCCCCGGCTTTATCCGCTGGTAACTAGAAGCAGGGGTTGCGCTCGTTGCGGGACTTAACCCAACATCTCACGACACGAGCTGACGACAGCCATGCAACACCTGTGTGACTCATCATGCTTTCACATGACTAACCTCCACCCGAAGGCGGAAGCTCACATGTCATACCCTGGTAAGGTTCTTCGCGTTGCATCGAATTAAAGCACATGCTCCACCGCTTGTGCGGGCCCCCGTCAATTCCTTTGAGTTTCAGCCTTGCGACCGTACTCCCCAGGCGGGGTACTTAATGCGTTAGCTGCGGCTCTGAAGGGGTTGAGACCTCCAAAACCTAGTACCCATCGTTTACGGCGTGGACTACCGGGGTATCTAATCCCGTTCGCTCCCCACGCTTTCGCACCTGAGCGTCAGTACTTGGCCAGTATGCCGCCTTCGCCACCGGTGTTCCTCCTGATATCCACGCATTCCACCGCTACACCAGGAATTCCACATACCTCTCCAGTACTCAAGTCTTGTAGTTTCGAACGCAGTTTCACAGTTGAGCCGTGAGATTTCACATCCGACTTACAAGACCGCCTACGTGCCCTTTACGCCCAATGATTCCGGACAACGCTTGCTCCCTCCGTATTACCGCGGCTGCTGGCACGGAGTTAGCCGGAGCTTCCTCTGGAAGTAGGTCAAGCCTCGCTCATATTACTAGCAAGGGTTTTCTTCCTTCCTGACAGTGCTTTACAACCCAAAAGGCCTTCATCACACACGCGGCGTCGCTCCATCATACTTTCGTACATTGTGGAAGATTCTCGACTGCTGCCTCCCGAAGGAGTCTGGGCCGTATCTCAATCCCAGTGTGGCCGGACACCCTCTCAGGCCGGCTACCCATCGTCGCCTTGGTAGGCATTTACCCCACCAACAAGCTAATGGGACGCGGACCAATCTCCCAGCGATAGGTCCCGAAGGATCCCCACCTTCAGTCATGTCATCATGCGATAACATGACATCTGCGGTATTAGCACCGGTTTCCCGATGTTATCCCCCACTGGGAGGAATGTTATCCACGCGTTACTCACCCGTTCGCCACTCTACTAGGAACAACTAACGAATTAGCAGTTCCGTTCGCGTTCGACTTGCATGCCTTATCCACGCCGCCAGCGTTCGTCCTGAGCCAGGATCAAACTCTCCATATGTATTTTACATAGGTTCATTTGCCTGTTTTCGCCATGTCAAATTCCGGTCCGGATCCGTCATGGCATACGGATCCCGCCTGTCTCCAGGCGCAGCCCGGCAAGCCGGGCATGGAACCAACGCGGGCCATGCTTACGATTCACGTCTTCTCAAAACTTTCAAAGATCGAGCGCCACTCGGCGCGAACTTGTAATCTATATCAGAGGCGGGTCTTTGTCAAGCCCCTCGATTTTTTCCCCGGGACCCGTCCCGGCCTCTGAACCTCGTCCCCTGTCCGGGAACGGATATATGTGAACCTCCGGAGCCGGTGTCAATACCCCTTTGCTCCGGCGCGGTCCTTTTACGGGAACATCACTCCAAGTTTCTATCGCGCAATAATTAACATCGAAAAAATATGTTGAGCTTCCGGGATTCCCCCCATCCGCGTCTTTCCTCCCGGCGCAAGAACCGGCCTTGAACGCAGGGCACCCGTCTTTATATTTCGATATATACCTCTTCGAAGGGAGATCCTTTGGAACCCGTGAAAAAAGATATGGACCATCCGGAGGATTTCGGCGGCATTCTGATACGCCTGGCCATCTGTGACGGAACCGTGGAATCAGTCTCTTCGGCGGGTTCATTCGATCCCGGAAGCCTTCCCCGCCTGGAAGGAAAGCCGGTGGAAAATATCGTATCGCCCTGGCCTCCCGGTGACGGGTTCGTGCCGGTCACGGCGGACCTGGGAAGCAAAACCGTGGCCGCGGCTGCGAGGATGGATTCGGATTCTTCGGTATTGATATACTTTCTCGACGATTTCACGGGAGACCTCTCGAACCCTGCGCTTCCCGTGGTACGCCTGGTTCCCGACGCGCCCCTTCCCCTGGTATCCCCCGGGTTCGTGTGCCTCCTGGGATACACCCCGTGGGAACTGTCGCAAAGCGACCTCATTTCTTCCCTCCCCGGCACAGGTGGAATGGTCACCCTGTTGGACAAGTCCGGAAACGCGAAACGACTCGTCTTCTCGGTCACTCGGAATCACATGGGAGGCAACGATTACTTTTTCCTTACCCAACCCGACAGCTTCGGGTTCCGGGTCAAGGAACTGGAGAACCTCGCTCGAATGAAAGCGGAGGAACCCCTTGATTTCCTGTCCTTCCTGGTAGACGCCCTGGGGTTGGACAAGGCCGTTCTTCTGTCGAGAACGGCTTCGGGATACATACCCGTGGCCACAATAAACATGGAAATCGATCAGGAACAGTTCGAAAGCAGCAGCATCTTCCATCCCGACAACCTGACCTATCCGATATGGGTGGATCTCGAGAGGGGCGACTCTCCTTTCGAGTTCAGGGGACAATGTCTCGTCTATCCTTACGGGCGCCTGGCCCTCGTCGCACCATGGAGAGGCGATGCGGACACCCTGCAGAGAAGAGCCGACGCCCTGATGCCCGCCGTCGCCATAAAGTACGATCAGTTTCTTTCCACGCACGGGGAACACAGGTTGGCCAATCTACTCGATGAAATCGGGATGATCCTTGCATCGGGAAATGATTACGAAACTCTCGAAAAGGCGCTGAATATCGCCGCGGCGGGGTTCGGCGCCTCGGTCATAGCCGTATATGGCCCGGAAGAGACTTCGACCCCGATAGCCACCAGTACCATGAACGACGGAACCAAGGAACTCCTCTCCTCCGACAAACCGTTCGAGGAATGTTTCGAAGACACGCACATCGCCGCCGTAACAGACGGGTACACCCTCCTTGCCGCATGGGACTCAACCAGGAGCGTACCGTACTCCGCCGTGGACACCCTTGCCGGAAAACTGGCCAAGTTCGACATGGCGGAACTGAAAAACGACAAAACCGAGTCCCCCGATTTCTCCCACCTCCAGGCCGTACTGATGGTGAACACCAAGGTGATCTGGCAGGGGCGGAACCTGGGAATCTCGAATTGCTACCAGTTCTTCGGCAACTCCAGGATGTGCGCCGACTGCCCGGTTCCGCATCTCTCCGCCGCCGGGAACAGGAGTGCGCGCCTGGAGAATCACCATGGGTACATCGAGGAAATATTCCCTTCCGGATCGGGTTTCCTGGTAACGTGGACCAGGCTGCCCGGCGTGGATTACGGACAATCCCGGGAAACCGCACGTTTCCCGGGAGGAGAGGCCTTCTACACTCCGGACGGCAGGATAGCGACCTGGAACGGTTGGTTCCAGGAAGCCACCGGCATCGGCCTGGACCAGGTGATGGACCAGAACGCGGCCAGGATTCTGAACCGCATAGGAATTCCGGTGCTGCTCCGACAATACAGGGCGGCCCTGGCGGACAGGTTCATTCCCGAGCCGGTGGAATTCAACTGGCGGGGCTTGAAGTGCTTCAGCGTCATGAAAGGAACCGGAGACGGCATCCGACACACCGTACTGGACTCGAACCGCGCCGGAATACCGTCGACCGGAACCATGGGACCCGGCGTATTCACCGTTTCGAAGGAACCGGAGCCCCTGGCCGAATTCCTTTCCACCGCCTGCAGAAGAGAAGGCTGGGAATTCGACATATCGGGTTCCGCCCTGGAGGACGGTTCACTGACGTGGCTATCAAGACGAACCGCCACCGAACTCCTCTCCAGGCTCCTGCGCTCCCTTACGCCCATGTGTCCCGACAGATGGACCGGCCTGGAAACCGGTTGGCTAGATAACACGTCGAAAACCAATCCCTTCGCCTTTCTGCCGGGGCAGTACCACGTACTCCAGTTCAGGCTGCAGGGCCTGGACCTGGCGGAAAGAACCGCGATAATAGAGAAACTCGGCGCCATCTTCCGGAGTTTCGGAGGCTGGCTGGCCGCATCTCCGGGAAACGACGTGCTCCAGGCAGCCCTTCCCGCCGCAAGGAAGCATTTCAGAGAATACGATGCCATCGTATATTCTCCCATCCCGCAATTCACCGATCTCTGCAACGAAGTGATCTCTAAAATGAAATCCAGAAAAATACGTTTCGTGGAATCGGCGGAAGATCTTGCGACCCGCCAGCAAACGGCCGGAGCGGTCATATGCCGCCTGGACCATGGAAATATGCACTATGCCACCACTCTGACGGCGAGAATACCGTCTCAGCCCATATTGGTGGCTTCCGGCCTTTCAACCGGAATACCCCTGTTCGCAGCAAGGACCCGGCATCTTCAGTTACCGGTGGATGAAGAAATCCTTTTCACGGAAATAAGAAGAACCATCAGGAGCGTTTGACATGGTCATTCTTCTATGCGTACTGGCACTGACACCTTCCACTCCGGAGGAATTCCTTCGGGAACTTTGCATCAACAGCCGCGGAACCGCCGGGGCCGAATACTGGTCCGAACACGCCTCCTCCGAGGTTACTGATCTACTGTCCGATCCCGACACGCTGCTCACGCTGCTTGAAAACATGGAAGACTTGTCCGTGGAACCCGGACCCCGCACCGATTTCGGCAAGGAAGGAGACGTGTTCAGGGTGGAGTTCGGGGAATCGCGATGGACGTGGCGAGATTCCCACGGCAACACGGGCCGTGCACGGGGATTAACCGTGGTAACCGTTACGGAAGGAAAATTCAAATGGGTGAAATTACCGGCCCTGGAGCACTCCGCGGCGACCATCGGCATCAGGGAAAAACTGATTTCGGGTGTATTTCTCAGTTTCATGCTGATTCTATCGGCTCTGCTGGCCGTGGCCTGGGCACGGAGGAAATACCTCGTAGAATAGATATGGGGATTACTTGAACCTTTCCCATTCCGAAGAAAAGTCCAGTATCTGAACGGGCAGACCGGAAATAATGAATTCCTGCGAAAAGGCCCTCTCCATGAATTCCTCGATAGTCTTTTGCAACTGCTCCAGCTGGGACAACAACTCCTGGAAGTCTTCGGGATCCTGCCCGCCGTCCTGCATCGCTCCGGCCCGGTACTTCATTTTCTCTTCGAGTTCCCGGACCACCGCCATGAGAGCCATGACCATTTCCGTGGCTTGGCTCAGGTTGATATCGTTCATACTTTTACTCTTTCACCCGGCCTGGGCGGATCCGTCTTCGGCCATGCAGTCCGCCGCCGCTTCTATCAGAATTTCCTTCAACTCTTCCCCACCGGTCCACGACCGGTGCCCCCTACCCGTCAGGATAACGTATTTTCCGCCGGTCAACCGGGCCATCTCCGCCTGGACTCCCGGCGGCGCAAACCTGTCGAGTTCGCCCGTAATATAACAAAATTTAGTTTTTCCGCATCTCGAGGCGTATTCCAGGGGCCTGAACGCCTTCAGGCCGCGGATCGTCGCGGCCGGTACAAGTAATTTCAGGAAACGTACGGCGATTTTCCCCATACCCGACACCACGGATTCGTAGAAGTTCGCGTACGCACCATGCACTATCACGCCCGGTACCTCTCTCTCCAGCAACCCCGCAACCTTGAGCACCACCGTTCCTCCCATGGAAGTTCCGTATAAGACCGTCCTGCGCCTCGTGAAACCGAGCTTATTTTCCGAGAACACCAGGGCGCCGGCAAGATCGAGCACCTCGGCGGGTCCCCCCGTGGTGACGGAAACGGGATGATCATCGTGCCCCCTCAGGGGTACCAGCAATACCGACCAGCCGAGTTCGGCGAAGACCTCGGCGGGAAACTCCATAGAACCCATGAAATCGTTGAGGCCGTGTACCATAACCACCAGCCATTCCCCTCCCCTCCTGAAAAAACCTTCCACGGGGTATCCATCCAGGGAGAACATCGTCAGTCTTTCCCACGGCTTTTTCAAGGGCTGTACCGGTACCGGCTGCTTCCGTCTGAACCGTGAAGTCGAGCCTATGAGACCGGGCCTCGCGGCGAATTTTCCCAGGAAAAACCAGACCAGGACGGCGCAGGCCGCACCCAGTCCCCATCCCGCGATTACATCCAGCGGGTAGTGGACTCCAAGATGAACCCGGCTCAATCCGACGAGGAAAACCAGGAAGGCGGCATAGGGAGTCACGGGAGGATACGCCAGGGAAACGGTGGTCAACAGAGCGGCGGAATTCGCCGCATGAGAAGAGGGGAACGACAGGTTCCCGTGTACGTCCCCCCTGTACAGCACCAGTTCGGAGAACCCGGGATCGAAACACGGGCGCCTCCGACCCGTGATCCTCTTGATCCGGTATGCCGTCTGGTCCGAAATTCCGACCGCCAGCATCATGCACAGGATGACGATTCTCGGATTCCGGGCGGCGAAAGCCCTCTTCCATTTCCCACCCCGGACTTCGCTGAAGAAGGGCTCGCCTCCACGGGCCAGCAGGAACAGCACGCCGGCCCCGATGATGGGAATCCAATTCTCCACCCCGGAGACGAATTTCATGACCCCGGACAGGAAATCCCATTCGATACCGTTAATCAGCAGAAAAACGGAGTGGTCGAACTGCTGCAAAAGATCAGTCAATGTTGCCCCAGGTTGAATCCCTCCAGGATCTGTACTTATCCAGGTCCTTGCGTATCAATCGTATGCATAGCATAACCATGAAATAATCATCCACGTAGCCGACTCCGGGAATAAAATCCGGCACGATATCCATGGGGTTCAAAACGTACAGAAGGGTGACCGCTATGGCACCAAGGAATCTTTTAGGAACCGAATACTTGCCGGCGATGGCATTCTTCAGCATTTCGTACATGTCCAGAATGTCCAGCCAGAGATTCGCCAGGGCCGTGGGAACGCCGTTCTTTCCGAACCTTTCCATCATGGTTCCGATCTCGCGGGAAGCCTGCTCCATCCTTTCCCTGTCCGGCGACCGCATCCCCTTCCTCAGGATTTCTTCCAGCCTGCGTTTCACACCGTCGTCTATGGTTCCCATCATACTCCTCCAATCACTTCGAATATTCTCCACCATTCCGGTAAAGGTCAAATATCTTCGCTCGCCGGCTTTGATTCTTCCCTCTCTTCCGTCGTCATCGGCGCTTCCCCCATACCGGGACGTGACCCGCGCCGGGACAGGCATTAGTTTCCGCCCATGGACTATCTTGTTCTCTCGCCTCCGGTGACGACACCCTCGGAGCCCCCGTCCGGTGCATTCCTGCTTGCATCGGGCTTGGCGGCCCGGGGGATCCACGCCGGTTTTCTCGACCTCTCCATCTCTTTTTTCAGACATGTATTCCATCTTCGTGAACGGTTTTTCCCCGGATCGATATCCAGGGCCTTGGCTTACCTGGAAAACAACTCCACTTACGATGCGCACCGCCACGCCACGGCTTCGGGAGTACTGAATTCCGTACTGAGGGAATACTCACGGAAATTCACCGGATGGAGGATAACCCTCATGGACGCCGTCCCTCCCGTTCCGATCCATGCGCCGGAAAGGCTCTCCGGGCTCCTGGGCGGCGGGATCTCGCCGTTCACCGCATTCTTCGAGGAATACCTGGTCCCCGTTCTCAGGCGGGAAAAACCTTCGAAGGTCCTGGTATCACTCTCATACCTCTCCCAACTGGCGGCGGGTATCGAACTCGTACAGCTCCTGAGGAGGTTCGACACCACGGTAACCGTGGGGGGGTCGCTTCCGAACAGCCTGCGGAGAACGGGCTTCGGTTTCGATGTACTGAAAACCGTACTGCCGGAAATGGTTACCGGGGACGGATCCGACCTGCTTAACAATGAAACAAGGTTCCTGGACGAACTGTCGTGGCCACAGGTGATCGGCGATTCCCGGTACGTTTCCGGAAGACCGGTAATCCCGTGGCCTCTTTCCACCGGGTGTTACTGGAACAGGTGTCTCTTCTGTCCGGACGCCCGGGGAAAACTGGAGACCTACAAACCCGAAATCCTGGCGAAATTCCTTGATTCCATACCCGTGGAAACGATGAAAAAGGTTCCCCTGGTTCACTTCCTGGATTCCGCCGTACCGCCCGGCATACTGAAAAAAGTTCTGCCGCTGCTTCGGGAACGGGGGCTGGATTTTTTCACTTTCGCCAGGCCGGAGCCCTGGCTGGTTGAATCCGCGCCCGAACTGGCGGACAGTGGTTGCCTGATGCTTCAGCTTGGAGTGGAAACCGGTAGCGACAGGCTTCTGAAGCGCTTCGCGAAAGGAACACGATCCTCCGTGGCGCTGGAGGCGATCAGAGCCTGTGCGGCATCCGGAATCCGCACCTACGTATATATGCTCCTGGGCCTCCCGGGAGAAACTCCTTCCGACATGGAACTGACCGTAAAACTGCTGGAGGACGCCGGAGATGCCGTGGATTTCCTTAACTTCTCCATTTTCAACCTACCGGAAAAATGCAGCATAACGAAAAATCCCGACGAATTCGATATCGAATTACTGGACGTGGATACCGCCAGCATAAGGCTATACCGCCCCTTCCTACATGCCGGACGTAACCCGAGGATCTATGCCCGGAAAACCATCGAGAAAAAATTTTCGTCCATCCCGGTGGTGAAGAAAGCCCTGCAGAGAACCCCCAACTGGTTCAGGGCTTCCCATTTTCCCCTTATCGTTCTGCCCGGAAGAAGATGACTTCCGAAAATCGGCATGCCGGTTTTTTCAGCGTGCCACCATCAGAGACGCCAACCAAGCAAGCAGAAGCAACCAGAATACAAGAGCGAGGGCTACCAGCATCCTTGCCCGGGATGCCTCGAGCCTGGACCACGGCCTAACGCCCACGGCCAGGAACGTCACTATTCCCGAAAGGTTTATGGAAATAAGGTTGACCGCCAGGAACCGTGCCGCACCCACCGCCCCCGAGAACTCACCCGCAGCCGCCAGTATACCGGTCACCACCAGAGGCGGCATCAGGGCGGTGGCCATCATCACCCCTATAAGGGTGGAGGACGCCCCGGTACTCAACGCCAGGGCTCCGGCGGCTCCGGCGGCCAGGGCAACCACGATGTCGGTGGATTCCACCGTGGTCCTGGAAACGATCTCCGCCGCGTCTACGTCGAAGGCGAACAGCCTCCCCATTCCGAAGACGAAAAAGAACGCCGTCCCTATCCTGAGAATATTTTCTTTCAGCGCCTTCCCGAAGAACCCGAAATCGCCCAGAGTCACCGACAACGACAAACCCACGTTGGGTCCCAGCAGCGGCGCTATCACCATTGCCCCGATTATCACGGCCACGTCGCTTCCGGAAAGCCCGATGGCGCAAACCACAGCGGAGAGCACGGTCATGACCAGGTTCGGAACCGATGTCCGCATCATCCCGTCCACATCGGTAATGAGTTCCTCCCTGCTGACCCTCGAAGGCTTTCCCCGCTTCCGTCCCGACTCCCGGCTCCCGGTGTCTTCTTCACCGGGAGCCGGTATGGACATCTCCACCGGCAGGGACACTATCTTCAGTTCCGCTCCGGAATCCGCAAGGACCGTCCTGAGCATGTCGGTGACCTCTTCGCTGCGCTCCGCTTCCACCAGGATGTGAAGCTGCGCCTGTTCATCGGCAAGTTTTTCCCACCATATCGAAAGGACATCGAGACTGCTCACCGAGGATCTTGCCAGTTCGACCCTGTTGAGAGGAACGAAAATCTCGATCAACCTGACCGGCATGATCACAAACCCCCTTCCGCGGAATCCGTCCCGAAAAACGAGCGCAATAAACATACCATTGCGTTCATGGTTCTTTTTCTTCATTTTACCGGCTGCCCGTCGTAGGTGAGCCGCTAGCTCAGTTGGTAGAGCATCTGACTTTTAATCAGAGGGTCGGGGGTTCGATTCCCCCGCGGCTCACCAACGGGTATTGACGTACACGGGCGGCTGCACCATTTTTGGGCACTTTCGGCGACCCCATCGTCTAGCGGTTAGGACACCGGCCTTTCACGCCGGCAACACGGGTTCGATTCCCGTTGGGGTCGCCATTATACTCTACTCTTCCCGGGCACTTTTCCCCCGCCTGCTCTCCGGACAGCCCGCGGGAATTGTGTCGTTCACACGGGAAAGGCCGGAAACACCGTGCATGAAGGAAACGAAGAAAGCACTACCGATCCGCCACAGGCGATCTCGGCGCGAATTTACCCCTCAAAGCCGGTTCCTCGCGCTCGATGGTATCAAATGACGACGAAACATAGAATGCAGATTCCCATGCCTCCGGTCAAGATAAAGTGACGCGCGGCTTACGAAGCATTTTCCGGCACGGGTTTCCCGGAATGCCGTGATGAAACGATCCGTCATCGCATCCAACCATGGGCGTTCCCGGCCGGACGCGGCGACCCGGTCGTCAAGATTATCGGTATTTCGCCCTTGATCGGCCGGGATGTTCGACCGAACCCGGTAAGCCGGGCCCGGTTCGTGATTCCCCGGTCAGGGCCGGTGCCGTTTTACGCCGACATTGACGTGTAAGTTGACATATCTTTGTTCGTTTTACATTGTTGAGTAGTAAACTCAATCAGGAAAGGGGCCCGTATGAAAAAATCGTTTCTCACCCTCGCAGTATTGCTTGCTTTGGCGGCGGGTGCATACGCCCTGCCATCCTATTCGGGACTCAGGGGCCTGAATAGAACGGTGGATGCCAAACCCATCGGAGCACACGAGTTCTCCCTGGCGCTTTTTTCATTCCTGGGTTTCAGTGAAGACACCAGGACGGCCAACCTGTCCGGAGAATACGTCGACGTCACCGACACCGAGCATAACGGCACCTGGCACCTGACCACGGCCGTTGGCCTGGGAGACAAGTTTGAACTGGCCGGACGGGTGTCCTACGTATGGAACAGCCTCTCCAGGGGAAGTACCGAGGGGCACGAAGAACGCTCCGGCAGTGAGAGCGACAAAGGTTTCAGCGAGGCTGCGTTCGCCCTGAAATACGGCTTCAATCCCGGGGGCGGGGGAGTCTGGATGGGTATCGCCCCGTTCGTGGGTTTGTCCATGTATGATGAAACCAATGCCTACGTAGTAAACAACGGTCAGTATGACGGGATATGGCGCCAAGGCCGGCCCATGTTCGAGATGCGTCGGCCCATGCTGGGTTCGGACTTTTCGGCGGGCGCCGACTTCCTCTTCTCCGTGGACATGAAATCCATGGCGTGGCACACCAACGTCGGATACCACTATTTCAAGCAGCATTTCCAGTTCACGGACCACAACTACACCACCGGTGACACTGTCGCGGTGGACATGTATGTCGAAGATCCCGTGCTGCACCTCGCTACCGGCATCGAGTTTCCCATGGACAGCTGGACGATCTTCGCCGAAGCCGAGTGGCGCCGTTTCCTCGACCGCGACTTCGAAGCCGGAAACGGGGAACGCTATGACGACATGTTCCTGATTCAACCCGGCATGAGGTTCGCGCTGGGTTCGGGTTACGCCATGGACCTCGTGGGAGGATTCTCGTTCGACAACTTCGATCCCGAGTGGAGCGATTTGGGTCATCGCGCCTTCCAGGGAACCGCGATTCCCTCCAATGAGTACAGGGCGAACTTCGCACCCTTCCCTCATGGTTACTATCCCCAGTGGGGCGTGGGTCTCAACCTCATGTACTCCAGTGACTTTAACAAAGGTCCCGCGTATGCCTTGATGTCGGGAACCGTCACCGACGTAGAAACCGGAAAACCGCTGGAAGCCTCTCTCAACTTCCCGGGAACCGCCGTAATCGCGGTAGTCTCCGACGGAACCACCGGGTTCTACGAGGTCGAATTGCCCGAGGGCGAGGCCGAAATCGTGGTCACATCCCCGGGTTACGTGGAGTATCTGGCTACCGTAACCGTCGCGGGTGACGAGGCCGTAGTCATGAACTTCGAACTCAAACCCGTCAAGAACGTTACCGGAACCGTCACCGACATGGAAACCGGGGAACCTCTTCAGGCGACGGTGTCTTACGGAGGCGGGATCGCGACGGTGGCCGGAACCGACGGTACTTACGCCATCACCGTTCCGGAAGGACGCTGGACCCTGACCGCGACCATGAACGGTTACAGGCCCGCGGAACAGGAAATCATCGTCTCCGGCGACTCGAAGCTCACGGTGGACTTCCAACTGGAGACTTTCAGGGAAGGCCGGGTACTCTCTTTCGACAACATCTACTTCGATTCCGGCAGCGCCACCATAAAGAGGGAATCCTACGCGATTCTCAACGAGGTGGTGGAAATCCTGAAAGCCAACCCCAACGCGAAAATCCTCATCGCCGGCCACACGGACAGCGACGGATCGGAGGCCTACAACCAGACCCTCAGCGAACAGAGGGCCCAGGCGGTCTTCGACTACCTCGTCGAACACGGTATCTCCGCCGACAGGCTCAGCACCGTCGGTTACGGAGAGAGCCGTCCGGTGGCACCCAACACATCTCCTGAAAACAAGGCCAAGAACAGGAGAATAGAATTCGTGGTCATCTCCAACGACTGATTCCACTGCGAATCAAAGAGGGGGCGGGACAACCCGCCTCCTCTTTTTTTAACTCCCGTCCCCACCCCCGGGCGGAATTCTTCCGGGAATTCCTTCCGGTTCCGATATGTTTCCGGGAAATCCGGAATCTGCGTTACCGCGGTCCCGAGCTTTCAGCAAGCAAAAAGGCGGAAAACATCATATCTTCCTAATAAAGGGCTGGAATACCGGCGGGATGCAACCCGATCCTCCATCTGAATGCCCAATGATCCTCTCCGGCGGCGGGATCGGACAGCCACAGCGGAAAAAGGGCTTCCATCATGGCCAGCCGCAGGGATACACCGAACTCTCCCCTGAAATCATCCGCAGAAAACTCCCCGAAATCGTCCGCCAGCCACCCCCCCGAACAGTAAACCTCAAGGGACGGGAAAGGGAGAAGTAACGGAAATCTTTGTTCCGCCGTAACCGCCGCCCTGTTCCTGCTCCGGTCATCCATGTATCCGGGCAGTGCCGGTCCCCTGCGGACATAGTAGTGCTCGGCGGGAGAAAGGGCGCCGTCCGGGGGAAGGAAGGTTCCCATCAAGCCGGCGGCGAAAAGGGCGCCTCCGGGCCTGAGGAGAACGTGAAGCGGAGCATCCCCGGTCACCCTGCCCGCATAAAGCCTGGTTCTCGTCACGTACTTCCCCACCAGCCTCGTATCCAGCCCGACCTCTATTTCTCCCCTGGCGTAAGGTCCGCCGTTCCAGCCCGGCGAGGCGGATAATTTCGCGGAAACGTTCCAGCACAGGCGGTAAGAATCGTCCGATGCCGAAACGCCACCCGATAATTCCAGCCCTTTCCCCTCTTCCACGTTCTCCGCTCCGTATACCGTGGTGTCTTCCACGGCGAACAGCGTCGCCAGGAGGGAAAAACCGTAGCGGGGATCTGCGGGCACCCGTCCGGAAACGGCATATCCAAGACCGATCCGCGCCTTCCCCAGGCCGTATCCTCTCCATAATCCCACCGAACCGTGGAGAGCCCGCTTCCATTTCCTGAAAAGGGCGAAGCGGGCCGACGTTCCCCAGTAGGAATATCCTCCACCATCGAAGGGTATCGACACCTTTCCGTACCAAGTGAAAGGCCCCCCCATCTCCACCTGCAACGGGGCGGACATCAGGACCACGTCACCCCTCCACGATCCCGCCGCCTTCGAAGGGTAGGGCAGGATCCAGGTCGTGTACTTTCTGGGATCCGGATAGGGAATCACGAGAAGCCTTACATCGGCCAGGGAGGGCATGGAGTTGTTCCACGGCGCCCTGTCCGGGATATCACCGAAGGGATCCAGCACAGCGGTATTCCAACTGCCGGAAATCTTCGCCGTCGAGGGCACCCCCGGGGAAAGGGAGATCCTGGTGAAAGTGGAATCGTCACTTTTCACCAGCAGAAGGTCAACCTCCATCTCGTGGGGAATATCCCCCGCTACCGTAACCACGGTGGAATCGCCCTCGGTACGCACTTCCTCCAGGACCGGGTCCGCACTCCCGGTTCCCCTCAACCAGAAATCGAACTCCCTCTTCCACGATCTGCCGGTGACCTCTTCCATGATCTCGCGAAAATCTTCGGTATGCGGGTGATGAAAACGGAATCGCCGAAAGTACAGGGACATGGCCTCGTTGAAAACATCTTCGCCCACCTGGTCCATAAGCATCCACACGAACAGGGAAGGCTTCGAGTAGTATGTATAATCCGTAGAATAACTTCCGTCCCCGGCGGCGGTCGCATCGCTGAGAACCGGAACTTCTCCTCCCGCCGAGGCTCCGGCCACGAAGTTGACAATTTGCATTGTACGGTCGTCGATTTCCGCCAGCCATCCGGGAAGGGTGGTGACGTTTCCACGGCGTCCGTAACGTCTCTCCATATACCTCACCTCGCTGAAGGTGTTCAATCCCTCGTCCAGCCAGGCTTCCTTCACCTCATCGTTAGCGAGCATACCGTAAAACCATTGGTGCCCCGTCTCGTGGGCCGTTACCAACTCCAACCCCCGGGTAAAGGGTATCTTCTTCGCCGAAAATACGAACTGGGGATACTCCATGCCCCCGGCAAAAATGACCGCGGGTTCCACCACCCACAAATCCCGGTATGGATAAGGAGCATACCACTCACCGTAGTACAGCAGCGTAGAGTCCACCACGGCGGGAATGTCCGCCCAGTGCCCGGGGTCGTCGTCCAGGACCACCAGGTGCACGTCAACGCTGTCGCCTCCCAGTTCCTCGGGGTACACGTAGGTATGCTCCCTGACGGTATAGTCGGGGCTGGCCGACCAAGCGAAATCGTGCACTGGAAAAGCGGTCCACGTGTCCGTACGCCGAATGGAATCCGCCGGGTAGGATGTGGATACCACCCGGCCGGTGGCCGCCGTAATGAAGTTCGATGGTACGGTGATATTCACCGTGTATTCACCGAAATCACTGTAGAACTCACCCATGCGGTGATACCGGCCCTTGTGCCATCCCGAACCGTCGAGAACACACATCTTCGGGTACCACTGAGTGAGCTGGAACGTATCTCCCAGGTGACCCATCCTGCTCCAGAAGGAGGGAACGTGCACCTTGAAATTCCCCTCCAGGACGGCGGTGGCTCCGGGTTCCAGGGAAGAATCCATGACTATGAAACCAAGACAGCAGTCCACGTGAACTTCCACCGGTTCACCGTTCAGGGACCATTCGCAGAGATCGATCCAACCTTTCTCGTCATCATCCGAAGCCCTGAATCCGTACCGTCCCACCGCCTCCAGATCCTGCCCGAAAGGAGTCTCGTGGCTCCTGTACGCATTGGGATAAAGATGCAGCCAGAGTGTATCCACCGGAAAATCCACTCCGCTGGTAAAGACCACCCGAGAAGATCCCACCACCAGGTTGGAATCGGGGATCAGTTCCACATCCATGAAGTAATCGGCCCTGCTCTCGGGCCCGGGAAAGCCGGCCGCCCCCAGCACGGCAAGACAGACCAGAAACAACATGCGACAACCTCCTCCGTTCCCCGGAAGCGTGTGGCCGGGGGGCTACCCCAGGCGGGAGAAAATGGAAGGGATGAAGTATGCGGAAATTTTTCCACTTACCGGACCATGCATTACCCATAATCCCGGCCTCATTCGGATGGCCCGCCGAAGATTCCGGGTCCGGGACAGGTTCGACGTCGGCGAGGTGTATTTCGACCCCTGGTAAGAAAAAATCACCTCATCCCGAAAAAGAGGCGTATCCGGTTAAGCAGACGATCCTTGTGTTCCACCGCCTGCCTTTCCTTTTCCTCCCGGGCTCCATTTTCCGCCGCCCTGCTCGAAAGCTCTTTCAGCCTCTTGTCCAGCATGGCCGATAATGGTTCCAGTATCGATTCCTCTTCCTCCAGCAACCCGCTTATCCCCTCCTTGGGAACTTTTATCACCCTGGTCTCGCATACCGCGGTGACCGTGGCCGAACGCGGTTCCCCGGTGAGAAGGCTCATCTCTCCGAAGTAATCACCCTCCTTCAGGAAAGCCACGTGAATCTTCCCGAGTTTCGCATCCTCCACGGTGACCTCCACCTTACCGGAGACCATTACGTACAGCGAGTCCCCGGGGTCTCCCTGCCTCACCAGCGACTCTCCCGCTGCGTATTCCTCGGCGGAAGCACTCTCCGCGAGATCCTCCAACTGGGAATCGGACAAGGGATCGAAGAGTTCAATCTTTCGCAACAGGCGGAATATCTCCTCCCGTCGCTTCCTGTTTTCCAGTTCGAGGCTTTTGGAAGTTATCCGTCTCATGTTAACGTCCCTTATGGGGAAGGGTATCGTCATACCCCGCCTCCTCAGAACGTACCATATCCTTGTCTTGGCGGTGCTTTCCAATTCCGGTTTCCTGTAGAATTCGTTTATCCAGAACCTGACCTCGTATACGATGGAAAAATCTCCGAACTCCAGCTGGAGCACTTCCGGCGGCGGTTTTTCCAGGACACCTCCCATACCCGCGACTGTGGAAAGCAGCGCCTCCTTGACCTTTTCGGGCCTGCATCCGTACGAAACACCCACATGTACCCGGCACATGTGGTTCCTGTCGGGCCTTGAGTGGTTGGTGACCACCTCCTTCGAAACCGTGGCATTGGGAACTATGACGCTGTCGCCGTTCCTGGTCCTCAACGTCAACGTCCTCCAGTTCATCTGGACCACGATGCCCTCGTATTCCCTCAACGATATCCATTCTCCCAGGTTGTACGGACGTTCCATCTGCAGGGCCAACCCGGCGAAAAGGTTACCCAGTATGTCCTGAAGGGAAAGACCTATCACCGCCGACAAAACCGTGGACGTTACCAACAGTCCCGACAGCCTCACTCCGAAGATACCGTTGAATATTCCCAAGGCCACCAACGCGAGGAGTATCGCATTTATTATGTCTATTATGAGCCTGGGTATGTGGACATCGGCACGCTTCCACAGCAGGTAGTCCCAGAACAGGAGGTTCAACATCTTCAGAACGATGTTGGCCGACAGGAAGATAACGGCGGCGAGAGTTATCTTGTAGAAAGTACTCTCTCCCGGCACGTTGAAAATTTTCAACACCAGGTACACCGCGCCGGCGAAACCCGCAAGGACGACCCAGAGCCTCAACTTGCTCCGGGGCGCGTGCTTCCTGATGAACAACAGGGCCAGCACCACCGAAAGCACCAGGACAAGGGCTTCCGCGCCGTAAAGCACCATCCTTATGTCCATGGAATACACCTCCCGGAGACAGAACTACAATAATCCCCGGAACACCCAAAGGGTATCTTCGGCAACCGTGACTGACGCATGCTTCCGCCGCGGGAGGACAATCCCGGCGTGCCACCGCGGCTTCCGTGCATATTTACACTTCCCGCGAATACCATGACGTGGTAAATAACGGGAGTGTCACCGTCCGTTTCCCGGAACGTCATTCCGGTTTCATGTGATCGTAACCGATCCGGTCCGTTTCCACTTCCACATCCCCGACGAAGACCCTGAGGCCTCCCTCCCCCTTCCGGGCGTTTCCCACGCGCCTGCAGCCTTCAGCCGTAAAATCCTTTTCGGGATCGGCGGCGAAAAGCAATACGAAATCTTCTCCCGCAGCGGCGGCTTCCAGGGGCCTGTCTCCGACGGACGGGAAAAAAATCGAGGTCTCAAGTTTCAGTACGACATCCACACCGCTTTCTCCGGCAATGTGGGCGGCCTCTGAAAGCAGACCGTCCGAAACGTCTATGGCGCACCTGACTCCCGACTTTTTCAGGTGAAGAGCCAGGTCCGTCTGCGCCCTGGGAGCGATGAAAGCACGAACCTGCTCCAGTTCCACGGGAGAAAGCATGTCCCGGACCGGTTCCAGTCCTTCGCCCGTCAATCCGCCGCATCTTTCCAACATGGCCGGGGCATCCAGGGCCCGTCCGACGGGGCCGCCCACCCAAAGCGCGTCACCGGGCTTCAGGGCGGAACGTTTGAAAAGTTCTCCCGAATCGCCGCCTTCCCCCACCGCGGTAAGCGTCATGCCGAAACCACCGCCCCTTATCGTCTCGCCTCCCGCCATCTTCACCTCTTCCAGGGCCGAAAGTCCCCTGTAGAAATCCAGGAGCCATTCCACTTCCATCTCCGGAACGACCGAAACAGCGGAGAAGATCCACATCGGCACGGCACCCATGGCCGCCAGATCGGATATCGTGGCTTCCAACAGCCTTCTTCCCAGCACCTCCGGGGGAGCCCACCATCTGTGGAAATGGGTTTCTTCGAAAAAACTGTCAGTGGTCACCACCGGACATGCCAGGGAGGGCAGCACGGCGCCGTCGTCACCCACCATGTCCATGCCGGGCAGAACATTCCGAAGGGTTGCTATAAACTCCCTCTCGCCCAATTCCGCAAGAGTCATCCCGGGAAGATCATCTTTCGAGAACGACTTTCAGGTTTTCCATCGCGAGGAACGCCCTCTGCTCCGGAGCGGTTATAATGGAGTTCGCCATGCCGTCCATACCGCCGTAACAGTCACACAGGGTCTTCGACGGATCCAGCGTTTCCAGCACGAGTTCCAGTGTCCTCCTCGCCCGTACGGTATTCACCTTCATGTTCTCCATGATGACTTCCACGGTCACGTCACCCTCGGTTTCATGCCATACGTCATAATCCGTTACCATCCCCAGGGTCGCGTAACAGATTCCCGCTTCCCTGGCCAGCTTGGCCTCGGGCAGCGCGGTCATGCCGATTATCGCGTGGCCCTGCGACCGGTACACCATGCTCTCCGCCCTGGTGGAGAACGCCGGACCCTCCATGCAAACCAGGGTTCCACCCCTGTGTACCGTGACTCCGGCCTTTACGGCGGCGGCGTGAAGTTTTTCCGACAACTCCCTGCAGAACGGTTTTCCGAAACCGATGTGACCAACGATTCCGCCGCCGAAGAAGGTGGCTCTCCTGATGCCCTTCGTCCTGTCGTACAACTGGTCCGGTATCACGAAATCCCGCGGTTCGTACTTTTCCTGCAAACTTCCCACGGCGGACACCGATATCAGCTGCCTGACTCCCATCTTCTTCATGGCGTAGATATTGGCAGCGTAAGGAACTTCGGAAGGAGAAAGGTGATGCCCTTCCCCGTGCCTCGGAAGGAAGGCGAGGGGTATTCCGTCGAATTCCGCGAGGGTCAGGGAGGCGGAAGGTTTCCCGAAGGGGGTCTCGACTTCGATCCTGACCATGTCATCGACATTCTCGAACGAGTACACGCCCGAACCACCAATTATTCCTATTCGGTTGTCCATAGCAATCGCCTCCATGTCTGAATCACGGAACCCGTGGTCATCAATTCGGTATTATACTTCCATGAAGTATTCCGGAACACAATCACAAACGGAGGAACCCCTTGATTGACCTCACCGGCCTGACCTTCGACGAATTGCGGCAATGGGTCGTGAACGAGATGGACATGAAGCCGTTCCGGGCGGTCCAGATATTCGGATGGATCCACGGCAGGAGAGAAACCGCTTTCTCGGAAATGACCGACATCTCCATGGTTCACAGGAAAAAACTGGCATCCGCGGCGGTGCTCCGTCGACCGGAAACGGTGGAGGTGCGAAAATCCGCCGACGGAACGACAAAGTACGCTTTCATGCTGGATGACGGTGAAGTGATAGAATCCGTTCTGATCCCGGACAGGCCCAGGCTTACCGCGTGCCTGTCAACCCAGGCGGGGTGCAGGTGCCGATGTTCCTTCTGCCGCACCGGTCTGTCGGGCTTCAGGAGAAATCTCTCGACCGCCGAGATAGTGGCCCAGTTGTACGCTATGCAGGATATTTCCGGGGACAGGATATCCAACGTGGTGTTCATGGGAATGGGCGAGCCCATGGACAATTTCGACAACGTGGCCGGGGCGTTGTCGATAATCAGCGACGAAAGGGGCATATGCATAGGTGCCAGGAAAATCACCGTATCCACCGTGGGCCTGCCCGGAGGAGTCGACAGGCTCCTGGCCACGGGTCGACAGTACGGGCTCGCGGTTTCGCTCCACAGCGCCGTGCCCGAAACCAGGAGAAGGCTCGTACCCGTTTCGGTGTCGTTGCCCCTGTCGAAACTCAAGAAAGACCTGCTGAAGTACAATGAGAAAATCGGCAGGCGGGTCACGCTGGAATACTGTCTTATTTCCGGGGTAAACGACTCGCCGGAAGAAGCGGAAGCCCTGATCCGGTTCGCCGCCGGGCTTCAATACAAAATAAACCTGCTGCCGTACAACCCGGTGGAAGGACTCAACCTGGAAAGACCGTCCCGGGAGACCGTGGAAAGATTCACCGGATACCTCTACCCAAGGTGCCAGGCGGTCACCGTCAGAAGATCCAGGGGAGCTGATATAACAGCCGCTTGCGGGCAGCTGGGACTTCGCGGCGGGGTTCGTTCCCTGCCGCGTTCCGACTAGAATTCGATGCCCCTGCGGGCGGCCAGCCCCTCCGCGGCATAATAATGTTTCACCTCGGTCATTTCCGTGACCAGGTCGGCCGTTTCGACCAAACGAGGGGGGGCATACCTTCCGGTTATGACGAGTTCCACTTCCGGCGGCCGCTTCTCCACGAATTCAACGGCGAGCTTCTCGTCGATAAGCCCCATGTGAACCGTAACGTTCAGTTCGTCAGCGACTACGAGGCCGTACATCCCGGACAGCATGGCGTTCATCGTTTTCTCCAGTCCCGCCGCCGCCAGCCTGATGTCCTCGGCCGAAGGTTCCTCTCCCTTGCACAGCAGCCTGGGAGTTCCGAACTGCTCCATGGTTATCATGCCTGGAAAATGGGACGGAAGGGATAGCTCGGCATAATCGCTTCCCTTCATGAACTGTCCGAAGTAAACCCTGATCCCGGCACAGGCCGCTCTTACGGCAAGACCCAGGGCCGCCGTGGTCTTACCCTTACCGTTTCCGGTGTATACCTGCAATCTGCCTTCCATCATGCTCCTTCCTGCTGTAAGATATTCCGCCGGGTCCGGTGGAAAAAGGGCGGACGTGTTCTCTCCCCCGGGATTTTCGTATGTTTATTTGAGAAACAGTCGGAGAGGAGTACGGATGAAAAAAATCAGCGGGTCGATACTCATTCCCTTAGTCCTCCTGGTCGGATTCCCCGGTGCCCGGGAATGCGACGGGGAAGACTCCGGAATCCGGAACGACGTACCGGAAGGCATGGCTCTCATCCCGGGGGGTACCGCCCTCATAGGCACGGAAGTGGACGAACTGGGGGAACTGGCCGAACTGGGCGCCGATGTCCCCCACATGAACGAGGCCCACGCGGCGTACTGGTTCGGCGACGAAACGCCGCGCCACCGCGTGGACGTGGCGCCTTTCTACATGGACGTGTACGAGGTAACCAACTCCATGTTCGCGGAATTCGTCAAGTCGACCGGGTACGAGGCCCGCGGCGACTGGGAAGCCTATGCCGGTGAGGGCATGGAGGACCACCCGGTGGTGGGAGTGACCTGGAACGATGCGAACGCCTACGCGGAATGGGCGGGAAAAAGGCTTCCCTCCGAAACCGAATGGGAATACGCGGCAAGAGGAGGCACAAGATTCAGGTGGTATCCCTGGGGAGACCTCCCGAACGACAGCCTGGCCAACTGGCGCCACGAGGGGGAAACTTTCATAGACGGAGTGGGAAGAGTGCTGCTGGGCAGGGAAATACGAACCACCCCGGTGGGTTCGTTCCCTCCCAACGGCTTCGGACTCCATGACATGGTGGGCAACGCCGCCGAGTGGTGCGCAGACGTGTACGAACCCTATCCGGGATTCTCCCTGGATGTTCCGTGCTTCGACGAAAACGGTTCGGAAGGCACTGTACTCAGGGTCGTCAGGGGAGGATCATGGGACTCTCCGAACCCGGTGTTCGTAAGGATAACCGGCCGCGAATCGCGACCGGAAGACCACTCTTCCTACAGGGTGGGGTTCAGGTGCGCCATGGACGCTCCGCAAACCGGAAGCCGGTAGTCAGGGCAGGGGAATCCCTTCGGGGCATTCTCTTGCCACCTCGTCCGGGATGTCCTTGTCCCCGTATGCCTTCCGGAAATGTTCCCTGAACTCGGCAGCCAGCTTGCCGGCTCTCTCGACGTATGCCCGCCTGTCACTCCAGGTGTTCACGGGATCCAGGATGGACTGATCCGGCAGACCGGGACAATGCTCGGGAACCATTACCTTGAAAACGGGATCCCGGTGATACTTCACGTTCCTGAGTCTCCCCGACAGCGCCGCATCCACCATGATCCTGGTGAGTGAAAGATCTATCCGGGAGCCCACCCCGTAGGGCCCGCCGCTCCAACCGGTGTTCACCAGGTAGATCTCGGTGCCGTGCCTGTCCATCCTCTCTCCCAGCATGGAAGCATACACGTCGGGATTCCTGGGCATGAAAGGCTCGCCGAAAAAACGGCTGAAAGTACTCACCGGTTCCGTTATCCCCGTTTCGGTGCCGGCCAGTTTACTGGTGTAACCCATGAGGAACCAGAACATGGCCTGCCCCCTGTTCAGCCTGGAGATGGGAGGTATGACACCGTTGGCATCCGCCGTGAGAAACAGGATCGTACCGGGATGCCCGGCCATGGAGGATTCCTTGATATTGGTGAGGTATTTAAGGGGATAGGAACCCCTGGAATTCGGAGTCAGCCTCGAGTCGAACAGGTCGAAATGCCCGTCAGGATACACCATCGCGTTCTCTATTATCGAACCGTGATTCCGCCAGTCATCCACGTGAAAGCAGGCATCGTATATCTCCGGCTCTTTCCCGGGGCTGAGGTTTATCAGCTTCGCGTAGCAGCCGTTTTCGAAATTGGCTATGCCGTCGTCTCCCCAGCCGTGCTCGTCATCACCCAGCAGGGCCCGTGACGGGTCGGCGGAGAGAGTGGTCTTACCGGTACCGGAAAGCCCTAGGAGCAAGGCGCTTCCACCATCCTTCCCTTCGTTGGCGCTGCAATGCAGGGGAAGAACGTCCTTTGCGGGGAGGAGGTAGTTCATCACGGTGAAAACCAGTTTCTTGACGCTTCCGCAGTAGGCCGACCCGTAAACTATCCCCATACGCCGGTCCATATCCATGGCCACCACCATGGTGGAAGTATGCCCCAGCCTGGGATCCACCCTCAGGCGTCCCCGGTACCTGGCCGGATCCAGCTTGTGGTAGGGAAGAACCAGCAGCGTGAAATGTTCTCCGGAAAAGCACGTCCTCTCCGCCGTCTCTCGGTCGTATGGCCTGAACATGTTATCCGTAAACAGGGCGACCAGGGCCCTATCGGAAATCGTATGCACGGGAAGGGCATACTTAGGATCGGCTCCCACGAGCCTGTCGGTAACGAAAATCCCGGGAGCTTCGGCCAATGCTTTCATGGCATCTTCGAACACCATGTCGAAGGTTTCGGGATCGATGGGAATGTTGTTGGGACTGGTCCAGTCTATCGTATCGCTGCTGGAATCCCTCTTCACTATCACAGTATCTTCGGGACTCCGCCCCGTCGATTCCGGGGGCGTCCACGTGGCCAGGGCGCCACAGGCGCTTACGAGGGCTTCCTCTCTCTCGACGACCTTTCTTATCATTTCCTCCCTGGGGAGGTTTCTCAGGACACCGTCCATGGAGGCCAGCATATCCCGGACTCTTTCATGAAGGTTCATTTGCCACCCTTCCCGATTGAACCATGCCGAGCAGCCGATGGAAAACCGTAAAATACTCCATCGCGGATTACGCTACCACCCGGAACGTATACCGTCAAAAAGGGAAAATACTTATGTTCTGCCGTATTCCGTTCGCGGGTGAAAGGGGGTCCGCTTCCCAAGATGCGGTTGCACATATCCAAGGAAACGGCATGGTGCCTGTACGACTGGGGAAACTCCGCCTTCGTCACCACTATAGTGGCCGCGGTGCTGCCCGTTTACTTCGCCGAGACCGTATGCGGTGACAACATCGTGGAATGGTCCGTACTGGGACACGTGTTTTCCAGCAACGCCACCTCCCTGTGGGGATACGCCATGTCCGTCTCGGCCCTGCTGGTTGCGATCACGGCGCCGGTACTGGGGGCCATAGCGGATGCCGGAGGCAGGAGGAAGCGGTTTCTTGCAATCTTCACGGCCCTGGGAGTAACCGCGTCGGCGCTGCTGGCCCTGAGCGGACCGGGCCGAATCCGGTCGGTCCTGGGCCTTCTCGTGGCGGGACAGGTGGGCTTCGCCGGGGCCAACGTATTCTACAACTCGCTGCTGGTATACACGGTTGAGCCCTCCAGGCGCGACCTGATCTCCACCAGGGGCTTCGCATTCGGCTACATGGGAGGAGGCCTGCTTCTGGCCCTCAACCTGCTCATGATAAAAAAACCGCAATTGTTCGGCATACCCGATGCGGCTGCGGCCGTCAGGCTGGTGTTCATCAGTGTCGCGGCCTGGTGGGCGTTGTTCTCCATCCCACTCTTTCTCAAGGTTCCCGAGAAATCACCGGACAGGGCCGCCGGAATCCGGGAATCCGTCCGCAGGGGTTTCTCGACCATGTGGAACACCTTCAGGCTGGTGAGGACCCAGGGGAACATCTTCAGGTTTCTCCTGGCCTTCCTGCTGTACAACGACGGGGTTCAGACGGTAATCATCATGGCCGCGGTTTACGGCAAGGCCGAGCTGGGACTGGATTCGGGCCATCTCATAGGAGCGCTGCTTCTCACGCAGTTCCTCGGGGTTCCGGGAAGCATAATCTACGGGTACCTGGCCAACCGTTTCGGATCGAAGAGGATGATATTCGTGGGAATAGCCGGCTTCATCTGCATAATCGCCTATGCTTTCCGAATGAAGACCACCCTGGATTTCTGGATACTGGCGGGATCGGTGGCGTTGTTCATGGGTGGTATACAGGCGGTGAGCAGGGGATTCTACTCGAAGATGATACCAAAGGACATGAGCGCCGAGTACTTCGGTTTCTTCGCGGTCTCCCAGAGATTCGCGAGCATATTCGGACCACTGCTATTCGCCGCGGTGAACGATCTCACCGGCAGCTCAAGAATGTCCATCCTCTCCATGCTCGTACTCTTCATAGCAGGGGGCGTACTGTTGAAAACGGTCCGCGAGCCGGAGGCGGCGGAATGATTCTCGTACCCGTTCTCCTGCTGACCCTGCTGCTGGAGGAAATCATCTACAGGCTCTCCAGGGTGCGGTCGATTCCTTCGGTGGAACTATCCGGAAACCCGGTAGAGGAACGGAATGAAAGTGAAAGAGGCGACGACGGCAAACTCAAATCCTGGATCAGAATGGTGCAGCTGTTCCTCTTCGGAGCGCTGATAGCGACCACCGCTGCAAAATCCGGAGTCAGGCTGATGTACACTCCGGCGGGACAGGTTTCCAGCCTGCTGCTTCTCACCCAGGTAGCCAGGATCTTTTACAGGAAAGTGGTGAACCAATGGTCGGTCCTTGGCGCCACGGTTATTCTCCAGTGCCTCCTCCTGGCGTTGATGCCGCTTCTCGGTCTCAACGATGGGAACGGGGCGGCAACCTGCGATTTCCAGGGAAAGTGGTTCGTGACCCTGTTGTCCTTTTCCACCCTGTTCATGCTTTCCATTACGATACCGTTCTGCTGCACGTATTACGGAAGACTGCTGGCCAAGGAAGACAGTGACACCTACTACTCCATGCCTCCGCTCGCCTACTCGGAGTACTGGGTAAGGAGACTCACGAGGGCTACCGCGGTGATGGCCCTCACAACATTCCTGGCTCTCGCGTTCTTAACGCTGTTTCACGGACTGCCGCCGTCTCCCGCAACGGCGGTTCACCTGGCCACGACGGTGTTGCTGTTTTCCAGTCTCTTTCTGTTCGGAAAACGGGAAACATTGCACCATCCATGGGCCATAACGATGGTAAGCGCCGCCTGGCTCCTCAACATTGGTGCCGTACTGGCGGCAGGCTTCGCCCCCTGTCATGGCTGGATCGTCTGAGGGAACCGGGGATTCCCTTCTTTTGCAGCTTCCCCTCAACACCCTCGCACCCATGGAAGCCACCGGAAACATCCCCCTGGCCCCTGGAACGCTGGCCGCGGCGGCATCCATTCCACCGGAAAACATCGTCGGCCAGGAAACGGTGGATACCTTGGGAGACTCCGCCCTGCTGGATCACCTGGTCGACAGGAACCCGCGCCTGGTGGCCTTCAGCCTTTACATGTGGAACTCCGAGAGAAGTGCGTGGATGGCCGCCGAACTGAAAAAACGCATCCCGGGTCTTATTACGGTGGGCGGCGGTCCGGAAGTACACGAAGACAACCGCTGGCTGCTGGAATCACGAGCATTCGATCTCCTGGTCTCCGGTGAAGGCGAGGAGATCGCACGCCGGGTGTTGAACCCGGCGGAGGCTTCGCGTATCGCAAGGGAGAGCGGTGGGTTCATAAGATCGCCAACGGGCGATTTCCCGCCCGGGGCATTCCCCAATCCATGGCTGACCGGCCACCTGGACCCGGGGGCGGGTCCGGTACACATCGAAACCATGAGGGGCTGCCCATTCACCTGCGTATACTGTTCTTACAGGCGTACCAGCCCATCTCCCAGGATAATGCGGGCGGAAGAAGCCGCTTCACTGCTCAGGCTGCTCTCCGGGAAGGGCGCCCGGGAAATCATCTTCCTGGATCCGGCTTTCAACATACGGCCGGACCTGGAACTCCTGCTGAAAGCGATGGAGAAACTTCCCACTGAATTCTTCGCGGAAATGAGAGGCGAAACGATAACCCGGGAAATGGCCCGCCTTACAAGGCGGGCCGGTTTCACCAGCGTGGAACTGGGACTGCAATCCACTAATCCCAAATCACTCGCGCTTTCCGGAAGAACTGGGGACCCGGCCATGGTTCTGCGGGGAGCATCGTACCTCGCCGAAGCCGGGTTGAAGACCATCATGGACGTCATGCTGGGTTTACCCGGAGACACCACGGAAGACACGCTCCGCACCGTCTCCTCCCTGGTGGAAAGAAACCTGCACCACGAAGTGCAGGTCTTTTTTACGTCGGTGCTTCCCGGAACTCCCATGAGAAAGAATTTTCCGGGAGATTACATGCGGCTTCCGCCGTACTACGGATTCACCGGGGAAAGCCTGGAAATCCTGGCCGCCTCCCGGGAAAAAATAGCGGACATGCTGGGATACGATCTGGATTTCCCCGCGAGACCGGTATTGTTTGACGGATGGCCCGGTACGTTTACGCTGGATCTGGACGACGAAGCCGCCGAAGCGCCTCGTTCGGAATTCAGGCTGACCTCTCTCCGCGTAACCGCGAAAGATCACTGGGCCGACGTAAATCTACTTGTCGACGTGGTGAAACGTATGAGAGCGGACAACCCTTTCCGCCAGTTGGACCTGGTCCTTCTGCCTTCCCGGCCCTTCCCCGTGAACCTCCTGGAAATCCTTCGCAGGACCAGTCCTCCGGTGGATTACTACGGCAGGGTATCAGGCATCGTGGGCAGGGAGGGAAACCTGCGTATCGCCGTACTCACGGACGATCCGGCGAAAACCGGGTGGGACTGGCTTATGACCATGGCGGGGCATTGCACCGTGGCCGTCGATGTGCCCGATCCCGCCGACCTGCCCGGGAAAGCGTGGGAAACCGGGGTCTGCGCCAGGTTGCCGGGAAATTCGTGGAACATGGAGGACCTGGCCCGGCGGGTGTACTCCATGCACCAGCTGTTCTTCGTGGAAAAATCCATGGAACGGCTGTGGAGTGAATTCATGGGCATCCTCTGAACGCGTGCTGCGAAATGTTTCAGCCCTGATCCTTGAGTACCTTGGGAACGGGTTGTTTCCTGTCGTAGGCCAGGGGAGCCCTTCCCTCCTCCACGTGCAGGATTTCCCTGCCCTCTCTGTGCCCTATCTCGAACGCCCTCAAGTTCATTTCCAGGAAACGCTTGGGGACCGACATACTTATGGCCTTGACCCAGATATCGATACTGAAAAGCCTGGCCAGGGCCGCCAGCATTCCCAGCGCCATGATGTTCGCCGGCATGGGGGTGCCGAATTCTTCCGTGCTGCGCTTCGTCAGGGGGTAAGCGTATACTCGCCCCTCGGGCAACTGGTTAACGAAGGTGCTGTCCACCAGGATTATACCATCCTCGACCACGTCACGTGAAAACTTGTCCGCACTCTCCTGGTTCATGGCCAGCAGGATGTCCAGGTTACGGCAGTTGGGAAACAGTATCTCCTTCTTCGAGATGATGATGTCGGTCCTGCTCGAGCCGCCCCTTGCCTCGGGACCGTAACTCTGGGTCTGGCATACGTTGTAATCGGCCAGGATGGCCGCCTCGGAGAATACTTTCCCGGCGAGCCCCAATCCCTGTCCCCCGGCGCCGGACAACCTCACCTCGTAGTACCTCTTCATTTTCCTTCCTCCGCCATCTTCCCGGCCTTTTCGCAGAGAGCCTCGTATCTCTCATCGTAGGATGGAATATTCCTGTCCACGAATATACCCCTGACCACCTTACCCTCCAGGTCTTTCTGATTCAATTTCTTGACCTGGGTGGTGTTGACGGTGTTTTCCTTGAGGAGCTTCATCATTTCCACCGGCCCCCCCAACCTGTTGGCCCTGCCGAAATTCGTCGGGCAGGGCGAGAGCACTTCCACTACGCTGAAACCCTTCTTCCTGAAAGCTTTAATTATCAGGTTGTCCAGCTCCGTGACGTGGTACACCGTTCCCCTGGCCACGAATACGGCCCCGGCTCCTTCCAGGAGCTTGCACACGTCGAATTCCGGTTCTATCATGCCGTAGGGTGTCGTGGCGGTCTTCGCGCCGATGGGCGTGGTGGGTGAAAACTGCCCCCCGGTCATGCCGTAATTGTTGTTGTTTACTATTATGACCGTGATGTCCACGTTCCTCCTGGCGGCGTGGATTATGTGGTTGCCCCCTATGGCAAGCGCGTCGCCGTCTCCCATGACCGACATAACGTTCAGCCTCGGGTTGGCCATTTTCACACCGGTACCGAAGGCAAGGCTGCGGCCGTGCGTCGTGTGAAGAGTGTTGAAATCCACGTACACCGGCATCCTGGAGGTGCAACCTATGCCGGACACCATCACGATATCGTCGAGATCCCACTGCATTGCGTCCACTGCTCTTATTATAGACCCCATGACGATTCCTATGCCGCACCCCGGGCACCATACATGGGGAAAACTCTTCTTGGCCCTCAGGTACTTGTACTCGTAAGGAATCCTGGCAGGCATCAGATTACCTCCATAACGGCATCCACGATCTGCTCCGGGGTTATCTCGTACCCGTCCACCCTGTGCAGCGGGATCACCCTCACCGTATCCTTGGTCATCCGTTCGACTTCGTGAATCATCTGTCCCTGGTTCAATTCGGGAACGATTATCACGTCCTTGGAATCGAGGTTCTCCTTGACCGTCCTGTCCGGAAACGGCCAAAGCGTAACCGGTCGGAATATTCCTATCTTCTTCTTCCGCTTCTTCAATATCGCCTGGGCGGCCAGGGCCGACCGGTATACGGAGCCGTAAGCGAAAACGACGACGGAGCAGTCTTCCATGTTGTGCATCCTGACGTCCTCAAGCTCTTTCAGTCTACGGGTTATCTTCTGTTTCAACCGCGCCATCTTGGCGTTGACCTCTTCTTTTTTCCTGGTGGGAAAACCCTGCGCATCGTGCATGAGCCCGGTAACGTGGAACCTGTACCCGCTTCCGAACGTAGCCATGGGGGAGACGTTGTTCGCCGAATCGTGGTAGTGTTCGTACCATTCCACCGGAACGTCCGGCACCGGCATCTCGACCACTTCCACTTCTTCTTCCTCGGGAAAGGTCATCCTCTCCCTCATGTGTCCCAATATCTCGTCGGGCAGAAGTATGACCGGCGTCCTGAATATCTCCGAGAGGTTGAAAGCCCTTATGGTAAGCTCGAAACATTCCTTCACGCCGGCGGGAGCGAGGGCTATCACCGGGTGATCCCCGTGGGTACCCCACCGGGCCTGCATGACGTCACCCTGGGAAACCTGGGTGGGCAGCCCGGTGGACGGCCCTCCCCTCATAACGTTCACCAGCACCAGCGGCACCTCGGTCATGCATGCGTACCCGAACCCTTCCTGCATGAGGCTGAACCCGGGGCCGCTGGTTGCGGTCATCGACTTGCATCCCGCGATCCTGGCTCCTATCAGGGCGCTTATACTGGCTATTTCGTCCTCCATCTGGATCCACTTCTTACCCATGATCGGCATGTACCTTGCCAGGACCTCGGCAATCTCGGTGGACGGGGTTATCGGATAACCCGCGAAAAACCCGATACCTGCGGCGAGGGCACCGTACGCGACGGCTTCATTACCCTGCACCAGCCTGGTTTCACCCCAGGGAACGCTCACCTTGAATCACCTTCTCCCTTTGTTTCGGAACTCCGGAATTCTTTTTCATGGGCGCCGTCGACCCGACCGTTCCTATCTTCGATACCAATGGCCAGATCGGGACAACGTCGGGCGCAAAGATAACACCTGACGCACTTTTCGGGGTGCGCCACCACCGCTTTCTGATTTCGCATTTCCAGGACGCCGGTGGGACAGAAAGCCACGCAGATCCCGCAGCCCTTGCACCACTCGGGAAACACGTGAACGAATGAAGTCGGCTCCCCCTTGCCGCCGCCCTTTACGGCGACATTCTCTGCAGGTGAGGACTTCTCAGCCATTTGACCTTACCTCCCTAGCCTACCCGAGACAAGAAAGCAATTACACGAAAAGGCAGGACCTGGGTCCCGCCCTTCCGTTTCAGAAAAACACTCCAACCCCGTTTCTATCGATTAACCGGTGAATTTTTTCAATACCTCCGCCAGGTCGGGCTTACCTATTTCCTGGAGGTCGTATCCCACCCTGACCACCGGCTTGTTTATCTTGATGATCCTCGTCAGGTCGATGGGAGTCGCTATGACCACCACATCGCAATCGGATGCGTTGATGGTCTGCTGCAGATCCTTCATCTGATCCTCGCCGTAGCCCATGGCGGGCAGTACGCGGACTTCCTCGCTGTCGGGATAGTACTTGTCAAAAGTCTCGATGATGCTTCCCACGGCATACGGCCTGGGATCCACGTACTCCGCGGCCCCGTACTTCTCCGCGGCGACGTAGCCGGCTCCGTATTCCATCTCGCCGTGGGTCAGCGTGGGACCGTCTTCGACGATCAGTACGTCGGCGCCGGTTATGATCGAAGGATTGTCCACCGTAAGCGGACTGGCCGCATCGACTACCACAGCATCGGGATTCACTATCCGCGTGTTTTCCCTTACAATGTCGATATCGTCGGGGTAGGCGCTGTCTATCTTGTTTATGACCACCACGTCGGCCATCCTGAGATTGGTCTGCCCGGGGTAATACGAAACTTCGTGCCCCGGTCTGTGGGGATCCACCACGGTTATCAGAAGGTCGGACTTGTAGAATGAGGTATCGTTGTTGCCGCCGTCCCAGAGAATTATGTCGGCTTCCTTCTCGGCCTCGCGGAGTATGGCCTCGTAATCCACTCCGGCGTAGATGACGTTGCCTCTCTTGATGTGCGGCTCGTATTCCTCCATCTCTTCGATGGTGCAATCATACTTCTCCAGGTCCTCTATCTTTTCGAACCTCTGAACCCTTTGAGCCACCAGGTCGCCGTAAGGCATGGGATGCCTGATCGCGACCACTTTTTTCCCGGCTTCCTGGAGAATCTCTATTACCCTCCTGGTGGTCTGGCTCTTGCCGCAGCCGGTCCTTACCGCGCAAACGGCTATGACCGGCTTCGTGCTCTTGATCATGGTCCTCCCGGCGCCCAGCATGGTGAAATCCGCACCCGCCGCATTAACCCGGGAGCAGAGTTCCATGACGGTGGCGTCCGAGAGATCGCTGTAGGAAAGAACGCACAGGTCTATCTTCTCTTTCTCGATTATCTCTTCCAGGTCGTCCTCCGCCAGGATGGGTATTCCCTGGGGATACAGCTCGCCGGCCAGTTCCGCGGGATACTTCCGCCCGTCGATATCGGGAATCTGAGTGGCGGTGAAAGCTACCACCTCGTATCCGCTATCGTTCCTGTACACCACGTTGAAATTGTGAAAATCACGCCCGGCGGCGCCAAGTATCAAGGTCCTTCTCCTGTTCATGTGCCGTCCTTTCCGCAAGAAACCACAGCTTGCGGGAAAGCAACAGCGAACCGCATCCGCGGTTCGGCCTCTCCCATAAAACCATCCGCAACGGAAACAACCGTCACGGTTGGGTAAACCTCACAACCCCCGCCCCCTTTGTCAACAAGGGAGGAGCTTACTTGATATCGTCGGTTCCCTGCCATACTCCACCACCGAGGAGTGACTGGGCGATATTGGTGAGATGGTCGCCGATACGCTCGCAGTAGGCGACGAAATCGAGTATCGCAAGCCTCTGCAGGCCATCATGCCCCTTCTTGGTAAGGCAATGTGTGTACAATACCCTGGCATCCTCGTCGACGCGGTTGAGCCTTTCCTCCAACGTCAGCACCGCCATCGCGGCTTCGCTTTTGCGGCTCTCCAGGGCGATCTTGGTGTTCTCCAGCATTTCGGTCACGATATCCGATGCCCGGAGGGCCAGGTCTCCCATATCGGTATTCTGCACGTCCGGTTTTTCTCCGATCCGCTCCCTGGCCTCCACGATGTTTACCGCGTGGTCGGAGATTCTTTCCAGGTCGTTTATGGTATGTATAAGAACCGGAAGTTTCAGGGACTGCTCTTTATCGAGGCCGCGCTGGAACAGCTTGGACGCATATATGGTGAGATCCCTCTGCATGTAGTCCACCGTATCTTCCATGGACATGACCACCGAAGGGTCCGGCGACCCACGCAGGAAACACGATATGGCTTTCTTGACCGTCTCCTGGGCGTAGGCGGCCATTTTCACCATTTCCCTTTCAAGGTTGTCTATGGCCAAGGCGGGTGAATCCAGAAGATGGTCGTCCAGAAGCAATTCGACTTCTTCCATCGCGGCATCTTCCCTGTCGGGCACTATGAGCTTACACAACCTGGTCAGAAGAGGAACCAGGGGAAGAAAAAGCAGGGCATTGAAGATGTTGAACATGCTGTGGGCGTTGGCCACCTGCCTCAGCGGATCACTGGAAGTGGCCCTTACCAGGTTCAGCACGAAACTGTCCTTGTTCGCTATCAGCAACCCCATGTACACCGCACCTATAACATTGAACAGGGTATGCGCCATGGCGGTCTGCCTGGCGGCCCTGCTGGCGCCTATGGCGGAGAGCTGAGCGGTTATGGTGGTTCCTATATTGTCTCCGAGCACGAGGTAGAAAGCACCTTGCAGGTCTATGAGACCCGCCCCGGCAAGGGTCATGGTCAGGCCCACCGTAGCGCTGGAACTTTGTATTATGGATGTTATGACCATGCCGGCGAAAATCGCCAGGAACGGATTGGTGCTGAAATCCATGAAGAAGCTTCTCACCGCCTGGCTGCTCTTCAGGGGTTCGAGAACCTCTTTCATCAGCGTCATCCCGAGGAATATCAATCCCAGTCCGACCAGGGCCCTTCCCCAGAATTGACGCCTGCGGGTCTTGGAAAAGGAAAAAAGCGCGAATCCCACCGCTATCATCGGGAAAGCGTACTTAGTGATCTTGAAGGCTATCAGCTGGCCGGTGATCGTGGTTCCGATATTGGCACCGAGTACGACCCCCACCGCCTGCTGGAGTGTCATGAGACCGGAATTGACGAAGCTCACCGTGATCACCGTAGTGGCGCTGGAACTCTGTATGGCCGCCGTGAGCATCATGCCCGCCGCAAGCCCCATGAACCTGTTGCTGGTAAGCTTCCTCAGAATGGTCTTCATTTTGCGACCGGCCACCGTCTGCAGGGACTCGGACATCATCTTCATTCCCAGCAGGAAGATGGCCAGGCCGCCTATGACCTGGAACAGAAGGTTTTTCAAATCCACCGCCAGGGCGGAATAATGAATCCTCTCCTCCCCGCCCCACGGAAGGATGACCCTGGCGTCCACACTGTTATTGCCGGTATCGTCGCCGAGCTTGAGGGATATGCCGGCGAACCCGTTCTCGTCGGTAAGCAGCCTGACCGCCCTGAAGTCGCCGGACGCGGTGTCCCCTTCTATTATCATGGGATCGGTGCCGGTGAACGGATAGGCGATGGCCCCGCCGTCGGACTGGGCTTCGAAGAATACTTCCACTCCCTGCACTGGCATTCCCGCCGGATCGAGAACCCTGACCATGAGCTGGTCCCCCAGGACGGTTTCGACCTTGCCCGTCTGCCCGTTTCCGTAACACTCCACGGTATACTCGCCGGAATGCGCCACGGTCGGAACGAAAATGGCCAGGAAAAGCAGGATTGCCTTCATAATACGAGAATTCCTTTCCAGGCATACCAGCAAGAAACTGCTGAAATCACTAATGCGAAAAGGATCCGAGACCCCGGAATATAACCGGCCCGGTAACCTTGAGGTACCGCGCAGCGGGGCGGTCCGGAATCTTTGTATTCAAGGAAAGTTCGATTATTGTAACGTCATGAATGAATTTTCAGCCCTGTTGGAAAGCCTGCGTATCAGGTCGTGGACCAAGAACATGTTCGTATACGCCGGGATACTCTTCGCCGGTTACTGGAAGGATCCCCGGGCATTGGCGGTAACCACCATGGGTGTCCTGGGTTTCTGCCTTCTTTCCAGCTCCGTATACCTGGTGAACGATATCTTCGACATGAAGAGGGACGCCCGCCACCCCGAAAAGCGTAACAGGCCCCTGGCTTCGGGAAGGTTGTCCGTTATTACGGCTGCGATCACCGCCACCGTAATCGCCGGGGCCGTGTTGGCGGTTTCCTGGTCGGCATCCCCGACCTTCGCCCTGGTGATCACCATCTACCTCGTAATGCAGTTGCTGTATTCCGCCGGTCTCAAGAACGCCGTCATACTAGATGTTCTCATGATAGCCACGGGATTCGTGCTGAGGGCCGTGGCGGGGGTGACCCTGGCGATCGACGCGGGATTTTCCGTATCCATCTCTCACTGGCTGATACTCTGCACGTTCTTCCTGGCGACGTTCCTGGCATTCGCCAAGAGGAGGTCCGAGGTCATTATCCTGGGCTCCGAAGCCCGGGAACACAGGAAGAGCCTGAAGGAGTACAGCGTACCCCTGCTGGACGAAATGATGGGCATCACCACCGCAGCCAGCATCATCGGCTATTCCATATACTCCGTCAGCGACAGGACCATGGCGCTGGTATCCACCAAGCTCTGGCTCACGGTACCCTTCGTGACTTACGGAATATTCCGGTATCTATATCTCATCCATGTAAAGGGATACGGTGGAAACCCGGACAGGCTCCTCCTCATCGACAGGCCCCTGCTGCTTAACATAATCCTGTGGGTGATCGCGGTCGCGCTGGTAACGTCTTTCTTCCCCGGAACGGAAACGGTGGGAATTTGAAGGCGGTTCTCAATCCCGGGGCCAAGATAAACCTGGGGCTCCGCGTACTGCGGAAAAGGGAAGACGGGTACCATGACATAATAAGCGTCTTCCAGGAAATAAGTCTCGAAGACATACTGGAGATAGAAGCGGGAAAAGGCGAACGAAGCATACGCCTGGAATGTTCGGGGAACCTGCCCCGGGGTCCGGACAACCTCGCCTGGCAGGCGGCGGAAACGATCATGGACGCAACCGGCGTGAATCTGGACGTGAAGATGCGCCTGCGAAAACGAATTCCCGTGAAAGCGGGGCTCGGGGGAGGGAGCAGCGACGCGGCGGCGGTCCTGAAAGCACTGGCTCCGCTTTGCGGCATCGGAAAAGAGAAACTCCTGCAGGTGGCCGGAGAAACGGGAAGTGACGTGCCCTTCTTCCTTACCGGTGGAACCGCATTGGTGCGGGGCAGGGGCGATATCATCTCGCCCATACGCACCGTCCCTTTCCACGCGGTGCTGGTACATCCCCGGGTGGAAGTCTCCACCCGGGATGCCTACGAACTGTGGGACCTCGAAAACTCCAGGTACTTGACAAACACCGACATGTTTCAGCATTATTCCGTTCCATCGGCAGAATGGCATGAGGGTAAGCCTTTCCCGCACGACCTGCGGAACGACTTCCTACCTCTGCTGGCGGAACGGGTTCCGGAGATCGGAGAAGTGGCGGATTTCCTGGCGGAAAAGATGAACGGCAACTGGGGGCTCTCCGGTTCCGGCTCGACCTTCTTCGCTCTTTTCCGCAGCCCCGTCGAGGCACGTAAGTTCGCCGGCATGTTGAGGTGGAATCATTCCATCTGCGTAACGGTTGGCTCCGCTGGGGCGTCGTCAAATGGTTAAGACACAGGGTTTTGGTCCCTGCATTTGGGGGTTCGAATCCTCCCGCCCCAGCCACCATCAGCCGGATCGACCGGCATGGAACGGCAGAAAGGACTATAGTAATGCCTGAAAGAATCACCATCGACATCTTCCGGCGGACCCTGTTCGGATCCCGCAACTCCAGGAGGTTGAGGAGATCCGGCATGGTACCCGCCGTGGTGTATGGAAGGGGAGCCGGAGACCTGAGCGTGACCATCTCCGAAAAGGTATTCATGGACAAGGTGGGTTACTCCACCTCGACCGGAATAATAAACCTGAAGATGGGAAAACAGTCTCCCATAACCGCCATCGTGAAGGACGTCCAGTGGGATTTCATAACGGACAGGCCCATCCACGTGGATTTCCTGAGGGTTTCTTCGGACCAGATAGTTTCCATTCCGGTTCACGTGGTGCTGGAAAATATTCCGGCCGGCGTCAAAATGGGCGGCATACTGGAACACCTGCTTCATGAAATACAAATAAAAGTAAGGGCCAAAGACATACCGCACCAGATAAGCATCGACGTGAGCGACATGGAGATGGGAGACTCGCTCCACCTTTCGGACATCCGGTTGCCGGAAGGCGCGACCCTGGACATGGACGACAGCCTGGTAGTGGCGGCCGTCGTCGCCCCCACCGTTTCCAAGGCGGCGACTGCGGAGGAAACGGAAGAGGAAGCGGAAGCCGAGTCCTCCGAAACGGCTCAGAAAGAGGAATCGGAACAGGGATCCCGAGAGGACTGACGATTTGCCCGGGCCTCTGGTTACAGCCTGCCTGGGTAACCCCGGGAACCGTTACGTACTGACCCGTCACAACGCCGGCTTCTGGGTGGGTGATATACTCGCCCGTGAAGCCGGTGTCGCTTTCGAGAATGCCGGTCTCTTCATGGTGGCGTCGCTTCCCGGCGACATGGATGTAATAAAACCCACCGTGTACATGAATCGAAGCGGAGAAGCCGTGGAAGCCTTCCTGCGCGTCAAGGACCTGGAGCCGGAGAACCTGCTGGTGGTCTGCGACGATTTCAACCTGGACCTGGGGAGGCTCAGGCTGCGGGCCGGGGGAGGAAGCGGCGGCCATAACGGCCTGAAAAATATCATAGACCGGCTGGGAACGGAAGATTTCCCACGGCTGAGGATGGGCGTGGGTCCACTTCCCCGGGGAGTGGACCCAGCCGAGTTCGTACTGCGAAGAATACCTCACCATTTAGAAGAGGAAGCCTCCCTGATGGCTCACAGGGCCGCCGATTGTGTGATCCATTACCTGAATCACGGGCTCTCGGCGGCCCAGGAGATATTCAACCGCAACCCTTTTTAAAGATTCAAGCATGGAGAGGCGGAACGGACGCGACCATCATCTTCTTCATCATCCCGCCTTCCAACATTCATCGATATCGCCATTCCAGACGAATATACGACGGCGAATCACCCTGTAAATCCGAGGTTTTCATCGAATGCTCCCGGAATTAGAATATGGGCATGATGAACGAGCCGGACCTTTTTTCCAGCACGGCGGACGAACCCGGGAACACGGTCAGGGTACTTTACCTGGACACTGAAACCACGGGAGCGGATCCCGGGTCGGCCGACATCTGCGAGGTGGCGCTCCTCCTCTCGACTTACAACGGATTCGAAAGATGTCCCGGTGAGGACGAAATATTCGAAAGTCTCGTGAAACCTTCCGAGGAGGTCCCCCCGGAAGCATCCGCCATTCATCACATCACCAACGACATGCTCGCGGACAAGCCGTCCATCGGGGAACTGGCCGCCCCCATCGCAGGACTGGCCGGAAAAGCCGACATCGTATGCGCCCACAACCTGGATTATGACATCACCATCCTCGGGAGGCGGCTCCCGGGAATTTTCGATTTTCCCGTCGAACGCAGACTGGACTCGCTCAGGCTTGCGAGGCACCTATGGCCCCTGGTTCCCTCACATTCCCTCCAGTCCCTCAGGTACAGGTTCAGGCTGGATTCCGGTTTGCAGGGAGACGCGCACCGGGCGCTTTTCGATACGATGCTGGTCCGGGCGCTGGTGGAGCACGCGCTTCAAAGCGGGCCGCCCGACGCCGGAGACTGGACGGAGTTGGTGACGTTCGCTAATTCTCCATTGGAAATCAAGGTGTTCTCATTCGGAAAGTACCGGGGAAAACTGGTGGAAGACGTGACGGCCCAGGATCCGGATTACGTAAAATGGCTCCTCAGGCAGGAATGGATGCCCGCCGAACACCCTGATCTGTACCATACCATTCTCTCCAAGATGGGCGATGGAGACAGGCAAAAGTGTCCCTCATAGCCAACGACGTCTACGTAGTAAAAGGCGGCATTCCACTTTCGGGCACCCTTCACCCCAGCGGAAGCAAGAACGCCGCGCTGCCCATCCTGGCGGCCTCGCTGCTCACCGACCGCGATGTGATCATCGATAACCTGCCGGACATACGGGACGTGAGAACAATGCTCGATATCCTGGCCGGCCTTGGCGTTTCCATTTCGGGAAAGCCCCCGGGCACGGTGGTGCTCAATGCATCCGCCCTGAAACCCGGATCGATAGACGTAGCCGCGTGCCGGGAGATAAGAGCTTCCATCCTCCTTGCCGGACCCCTCACCGCCAGGACGGGTGACGTCAAGCTGCCTCCTCCCGGAGGCGACGTCATAGGAAAAAGAAGGCTCGACACCCATTTCGAAGCCCTGGAACAACTGGGAGCCGGCGTGTCCCTGGAAGACGGAATGTTGACCTTCCGGGCCCGTAGTCTCGAGGGACGCCGCATCTTCCTCGACGAGCCCTCGGTGACCGCCACGGAAAACGTGCTGATGGCGGCGTCGGTGGCCAAAGGCGAGACCATCGTCTACAACGCCGCGTGCGAGCCCAACGTGCAAGACCTGGTGAAAATGCTGAATGCCATGGGCGCCGAGATAGAAGGCGCCGGAACCAACCTCGTGAAAGTCAGGGGCCGGGAGGGACCGCTGAAAGGTTGTCGGCACACCGTCACGCCGGATCACATAGAAATAGGCAGCTTTGTGGGCCTTGCTGCCTGCTGCGGCGGAAAAATTACCATACCCGGCGTGCCCGTGGAGATAATCGACCCGATGATGAACGGTTTCTCGAAGCTGGGAGTGACCCTGGACTTCCGGGAAGGTGACGTGACCGTGGACGGCTCCCGGGAACTGATCGTGATTCCGGACAGGGGGGGATCGATCCCCACGATATACGACGCTCCGTGGCCCGGGTTCTCGCCGGACCTTGTAAGCACGGCGATAGTGGTGGCGACCCAGGCCAGGGGCACCAGTCTCATTTTCGAAAAAATGTTCGAGAGCAGGCTCTTCTTCGTGGACAAGCTCGTTTCCATGGGGGCCGGAATCATACAGTGCGACCCGCACAGGGTCGTGGTCTCGGGGCCTTCGCCCCTTAGGGGAACCGATGTGAGCAGCCCGGACATAAGGGCCGGCATGGCCCTTCTCACCGCCGCCCTATGCGCCGAGGGCACCAGCACGATACGCAACGTGCACCAGATAGAACGGGGTTACGAGAACCTGATACCCAGGCTGAAGCGACTCGGAGCGGAAATCCTGACGCCCGGGAATTAGGCGCCCACGAACTTTCGACCACTTTCCGGGAGGATTGATGATGAAAATAAAAACGGTCTTTTGCATTCTCGCGGTTTCGTTGCCGGCCATAACATCCTGCGGCAGGGATCCCGCCGGACCCGAGCAGTGGCCCGACGGGGCATATCTCTACCTGGGCGGCATATACCCGGACACCGCCCTCTCCTGGTCACCCGGAGGGACCGTCCTTCTTTTCTCTTCCTACGCATACTCCTCTTTCTGCATCTACGGGTACGACGGGCTGACCGACCCCGTACCGGTGGCGGCTTCCGATTCCGACGAATCCTCGGGCCCCAACGGATGCTGGAGCGCCAAACAGGGCCTCATAGTCTATACTACATACGATACCGATTCCACTTCCTCCGTCAGGACCGTTCCCGGTAATCTCGGGGCGTTGCACATCGTGCTGAACGACGGAATGAAACATCTTCACCCCACCTGGACCCCGGGAGAGGACTCCCTCCTCATCTCCACCTGTAACGAGGGCCGCTGGGAGCTTTGGAAAACCGAGTACCGCGACGATTCCCTCCTGGTACCGGAAAAGTTCTATGCACCGGTTTTCGACTGTCTCAGGCCTTCTTACTCGCCGGACGGTCGGTGGATCCTTTTCGAGGCATCAGTGAACGGCGTTTCCGACATCTGGCTGATGAAACCGGATGGAAGCGAGGCCCACCCGGTCGTGGAGGACGGTTACGACAACACCCACCCCTGTTGGGGACCCACCGACGGGTGGTTCGCTTTCGCTTCGAACAGGACGGGGAATTACGACATCTGGATAAGCAACCTCGACGGATCGGTGACCGTGCAGGTAACCAGGGACCCGGCCGACGATCTGTACCCCGCCTGGAACCCGGTGCACGGATGGTTCGCCTTTTCCTCGAACCGGGGCAAGGGAGGAGACGACTTCGATATCTTCAGCATTGATGCCCCGGACTACTGACGGATAAGAAGCTCCCGGACAAATCCCCCGCGTGCGTGCGGGGCGGGAACGATGCTTCCCCGGTACCACCGATTAAAATGAGAGCCCCCCGGCATAACGCCGGGGGGCCCGTTTCAAGTAACGCGGTTCCCGGTCAGTCGTTGATCATCGCCTCGATGAGGGTCATCAAGTCGGTCAGGAAGGTAGGACTCCCGGGATCGATATCCTGTCCCCGGCCCGAGGTCCGGCAAAGGAACAAGGTATATTTGAAGTGTCGGGAAGCGAACGCCTGCGCGGCCGCCATCCCTTTAACATTGAGGTTGTTGATGTCCTCCAGCCCCTGGTTGACGTTACCGGACCCGAAGGCGTAACCGGAATCCAGTTTATCCAGCAGCATGGCCGACGCGATCGCCATGAGGGGATCGCCGGATTTGACGCCCCTGGCATCCTGCAACATTACCGAACCCACCAGGGCGTCGAAAACGACCTGGGAATTCAGTCCGTCGGGCCGTTTGAGTGTCCCGAGGGAGTATTCAACCTTCTGATCAACGCCTATCCAGGTGTAGTAACTGCCGTCCACGGTCCTCACCTTGGTCATTGGAACGGTCAAGTACACCCAACCGTCCGTCGCTATGCTGTCCACTTCCAACGTATCGTTGGTAAAACCGTTCACCAACCTAGAGATGGACAGGAGTTCATCTTCCGACAGGGGTTTGAACCTGTAAGGAATCGGGCCACCATTCACCAGGGAGGCTATCGTATCTCCCACCCACATCATGCCGGAGTCCGCTGTGGCTTCCAGTATGGGATCCAGCACGCTCTCGGGAAGGTCGGGATGAAGACACTCGAAAACGGTCCACATCGTGTCCTGAACCTGCACCTCGAAGCAGAAATCCATCGGGTATAACCCGGTTTCCTGCTGCAGCGCCATGTAGAAGTACCGGTCGGCTATCCTCCAGTAATCAGGCAGGTGGATCATGGCCCACCCGGCGCCCATGTACCCCTCGGATCGGGAGGGATCGGCGTCTATGCAATCCTGGAAGTACCCGAGGGCCGCGGAGAAGTCGTTATCTCCGTAGGCCTCCCAGCCCTGCTGCAAAATACCGTTGTAACCCTGCACCTCGGGATACGTCGGGCTTTCGTAACAACCACTGAGCAGTATGAGGGAGCCCAGGATCGTTATCGCTGTAATCTTTTTCATTTCTCCCTCCTCCCTACTCTATCCGAAGCATCTTCTGGGTGACGGTCTGTCCGGCCGCCCGCAAGCGGCAGAAGTACACTCCCGCACCAACGGTTTTGCCGCTTTCGTCCGTTCCATCCCAGATAAGCGTGTGCTCGGCGGCCTTCATCTCGGTATCCGTGAGAGTTTTTACCGCCCTGCCGCTCATGTCGTAAACGGTCACCGTAACTCTGCCGGTCTCCGGCAATGAGAACCTGATGGCCGTCTCCGAACTGGAGGGGTTGGGATAGACACCGCCGAACGCGAATTCCGCCGGAATCTCGGGTGATCTCACGCCGGGGGCTTCTCCGTAAGCGTAGATACCACCGTCGGAAACCAGGGCGCACATCCTTTCTCCGCGGAAGTAGCTGTCCAGCCTGGTCCATCCGTCGGTAGTGTAGCGGTAAACCGCTCCCCGGTTGTCTTCGGCGGGGAAGGACAGGGTTCCATCGACGTCGGGTATGCTCACGGGACCCGCGAGAATTCCGGTCATCATGTCGACGGTCTCGCTGATCGGCGCTTTCGAGTTCACGGCCAGGTCGAGAAGACCCGCCTCGCAGAGGCTGACCATGGTTCCAGGGGTCACCGCGCCCGCGGGAACGTTCAGCCTGACTCCCTGCATCTCGAGTTTAGCTCCGTCGGACGAAACGTAACCCACCGCCACCGTTCTGCTGCCGCTGGTGTAGAACCCGGCACTGTCGTAACCCGCCACCTCGAGAGTGTAGTCACCACTGCTCCAGGCGTTGAACCTGGTATTCCAGAGGGTTCCGTAGAAGCTCTCCATGGGCACCAGGACGGTGCTGTCTCCGATGGAGGCGTGGAAAATGGGTCCGTACCAGTCGAAGCTCTCGGGGATGCTGTCGTAAAGAGTGGTATACATCGTGAGGTACCGGTCGATCACCGAGTTCTGGAAGATCGCGGTGAGAACACCGGGAACTTTCGTATCCTGGGACACCACGTATTTGAGATCCGAAGGCTCCGAAGGTCCTCCGGGGTTGTTGCAGGTGATTACCAGGTACGCCTGGTTTCCCTCCTCCAGATTGAACGAACCGTTGTAAAGGTCGTTGAGATCGACTTTCTTCTTGATGGAAACCAAGGTCGAGTCTTCCACGTCGACCGAAACCACCATCAAGTCCCACTTGCCGTTGATGATCGGCCCGGAGCCGCCGGCGTCTGCGTAAGCCCCGTTGAAGTAGAACGTGGGATGGTCAGGGTAGTTTTCCTTAAACTGGAGATACTGGGCGGCCCATATGGGAGCACGCATTCCATCTTTGGGAATCCAGTGCCCCAGGGGATAATCATCATCGTCGAATTTACCCGCGAACGGCTTGGTGGATCTCATGTGACCGAACTGGTAGCCGTCGGGATCGGCGAATATCTCGTACGTGTATATGCCGCCGGCCATGTCCGACCGGAGAGGGCTGATGAGGTTGCAGATCAGCCAGTCCATGTAGATGGGGATCACGTTGGTTTCCAGCGCTATACTGTCCGGAACCGAAGGGTCTATGGCCCTGGCCACGTTGACCACGCCGGTGGTGTCCGAATGGACGATGGCGGGAATGATGTCGTCGCCCTCGCGCTGCGCCAGGTACATGAGCCAGAGGAAAGCCTGGCCCCTGGTAGAGGCATAGTCCATATCGAGTAAACTGCCGTTCCAGTTATACATCTCGATGTACGCCATGTCGGCGAACGCATCGAGGTCGTACTCGATGCCGTATCCATTCGGATCGATGCCGGAAACGCCAAAGCAAAGATACTGGCAGACCTCGCCGATTCCCCTGGTAAGCCAGTAGTTCGCGTTAAGCTTGGTGGCTATCCTCAGGAACTTGCCGAGACCGTTGGCCAGGTGAAGCCTCCTGTATTCCTTGGCGATTTTGTTGAGCAGCGTCTCGTTATCGGTGAAAGGATGGAGGTTAAGGTAAATGATGTCGTGGTTGTTGAACGACCCGCTGCCATCCAGGTCGGCGGGATTCACGTACGTCATCACCCTGCGGTTTCCTTCTGGATTTTGATACTTGCCGCGCATAGTCGCCATGACTATCCAGAGCCTGGGATCCCCGTCGGTATCGGGAATCTCTCCGAGGTACCCGGTGACCGTACCGTAGATATCGACGTCACCCCCCTCGAACATCGCCGTGAGGGTATCCAATTCCCCCTGGGTGATGATATTGCCCCATACGACGGAATCCGGGCTTCCGGGCCCCGTTCCCTCCTCGACCGAAACCGTGTCCTGAACCAGCCAGTAGGCATGTTCCGTAACGGCGCGGCAGGTGAACTGGTGTTCCTCGAGAGGATTAACGGGAAACTGGGCGAAATCGGGAACTTTGAGTTTTATCGTATCCCCGACTTCGAGACCGGCTTTTGCCACACCAAAGCCCAGTACCGGTAACAGGAGCACGGTCAGGACGACGGTGATACCGTTCCTGAACGGTCCCGCAAAAATTTTCATACTTGACCTCCTATTTC
>Ga0256835_1000067_pt1 | contig 85624 bp, 74 predicted proteins | sample PIR30metaG_FD_185972 | JGI IMG/M metagenome (GOLD analysis project Ga0256835, IMG submission 185972) | Hydrothermal vent microbial communities from East Pacific Rise, Pacific Ocean - PIR-30 | ecosystem: Environmental > Aquatic > Marine > Hydrothermal vents | place: Pacific Ocean: East Pacific...
ATTGTCAATGGAAGATTAAAAAGGACAGTGTGGCGAAGTAAATACTTCATGGTATTTGAAAAAGAATAATCAAAAATAACAGGGTTTTTCTACAGGCTCGTTATGCAGTCATATTAGGAAATACTATGAAACTGAAACTATTGACTTTTTAGTATGCACTCATCCAGATCAAGATCATGCCTCTGGGTTGTCAATCGTTTTGGAGGAGTTAGACGTTAGAAAAATACTAATGCACTGTCCTTGGGATTATGTCGATTACTTTTTTGACTCCGTTAATGATGGGCGGGTCACAAAAGAAAGCCTCATTAGAAGACTCAAAGAGGGTCATCCATATGCTTATAAAGTATATGAATTGGCAAATGAAAAGGAAATACCTGTTATTCATGCGTTCTCGGATGATAATGACCATGAAATTCCGTGCCTTTTCATCGCCGGTCCATCAATGGAGTTTTATCTAGATCAAGTTATTAACTTTAGATCCATAAGTGAGATAACTGAGGATGAAAGAAGGGACAGAGGGCTACTTGCAGCTCTTACGGAAGCGGCGAAAAAAGCTGTTAATTGGATATCAGAGACTTGGGATGAAGAAAAACTTATAGACCCAGTTGATGACGCTACTTCTAGTGAAAACAACTCGAGTGTAATTCTATTATTTGACTTTGATGGGAAAATGCATCTTTTCACAGCAGATGCAGGAGTCCCTGCATTGGAGGAGGCAGCAAACAAAATAGAATCACTCGGCTTTTCTCTCCAGGACTTTTCTTTTGTTCAGGCACCGCATCATGGAAGCAAACGTAATATAGGTCCAACGATACTTAACAGACTGGTTGGTTATCCAAAGCCTGCGGGAGGCGAAGCGACATTTACAACGTTTATTTCTGCCTCTAAAGAAGGAAGTCCAAAGCACCCGAATAAACGTGTGGTAAATGCGTTTATTAGGCGAGGAGGAAAGGTGGTAGCAACACAGGGCAGTTCTAAGTGCCATTTTTCACCAGGCACCCCAGATCGTGAAGGTTGGACAACTGCCGATCCTCTACCGTTCTACCATGAGGTGGAGGATGATGATTAACTTTGAGAAGGTAACTGATCCCTATGAAAGGAGAGCAAGGCTGTATCCTGCTTTAATCTGCCTTTTGCCCTTGATTGTAAGTATATCGCTGTCGTTTCCTTCTTTATTCACAACATTATCGGGGTTGGCGGTGTTGGTTGTATCTCTTGGGGGGCTTCAGCTATTAACACAATTGGCCAGAGATAGAGGTAAGCGGCTAGAGAAAAGTCTCTTTGAAGAATGGGGTGGAATGCCATCTGTAGCGATTTTTCGGTTCTCTGACCAAAATATTCCGCTTCCAGCAAAACAACGTTACCATGAAATTGTTTCTTCGGAAACGGGGATTGAAGCTCCCACGAAGGAATTAGAGATGACTTCACCCAAGCAAGCTGATGCAATCTATTTATCATGGTCAGATTATTTGCGAGGAAAGACACGAGATGTAAGAAAATATCCAATGGTATTTAAAGAAAATATAAACTACGGATTTCGGCGAAATTTATTTGGCATAAAGTGGTTCTGTGTTTTCTCAGGATTTCTGTCCATAATTGTGATAGCAATTCCAATTAGTCAATCCGATGCTATTACAGAAACTCAAATAGGAATTATGATAGCGATAATGCTATATATTCTGATATTCATTATCGTTGTAAACAAAGACTGGGTAAGAATCACGGCCTTTGCTTATGCAAAGCAATTGGTAGAATCAATCAATTCATAACATCTACATGGCCTTTGCTTGTCAAGGAAAAAAGTATCCCTTAGATCAGAAAATGGAGTAGATAGATATTTCAATCTTTAAAAACAGTTTTATTGGCAAGTGGTATGTGGTTTCCAAGAAAACAATAAAGGCCGTATATGGTTGGCCTGTGGGAAGTACCGCCAATCAAAACCAGGGAGTTTTTAGGCGCAATGTCCAGTCTTTATGGCGATTATATCGCAGTTTACTTAAAGAGAAGATCTGGCTCAGCCCGTGCAAACTCAGTCAGGCGCCAGGCTGGACTTTCCACAGGCCGGAACTATTGAGCAAAGAACCGTTGCATATCAAAAGCCTCCTTGTTTTTGCCGCCCAAATTGAACGTTGCAGATGAAATTTTAGACGCTGGCAAAGCGGTTGATGTCGTGGATTTCATACATGATGACCAGTGCCAGGATCTGACCCGTGCCGGGGATTGATCTTGGATGGTGAAATTGCCGCAAAACCTGGTAATTCGCGCAATAATACCGTGGCTCTGGTCAGCTTTCCGTTCTTTGTATAGATATATTCAACTCGATATATATCTTGACGATTTCCGTAACAAGGTCTATATTGAACAATATATATTCATTATTGTTATTCAAGAATCCGTTTCCAAGAAGGTTACGAAAAAAACAGGTGGCTTAAATTGATAGTGTTGAGAGGGGATTATGGATACTGCAAAATTATTCATAAATGGACGTAGTCAGGCTGTACGCCTGCCCAAGCGATATCGTTTTGAAGGAAGTGAAGTGTTTATAAAAAGAACCAATGAGGGAGTACTTTTAATCCCGAAAAACAATACCGTATGGGATGTGTGGGAGGAAAATATCAAGAAATATAAAAGGCCTTTCATGATCAAACGGGATCAACCCAAGGGACAGCAGGAGAGAGAAGGCTTAGATGAAATATTTGATTGATACGAATATATGCATCTATATCATGAATAATCACCCTCATGAGGTGTTCGAAAGATTTAGAAATACAGGAGTGGGGGCAATCGGTATATCCTCAATTACAGTATCTGAACTTTATTATGGAGCATATAAAAGTAGTAGAATAAAACAAAACATTAAACGAGTAGAAGAATTTCTTTATCCATTTGAAATTTTACCATACGATGAAAGTGCCTCAAGAGAATACGGGAAAATCCGTTCTTATCTTGAAAAAAAGGGTCAAATTGTCGGGCCGCTCGATATGCTTATTGCAGCACATGCAATAAGCAGAAATCTTGCTGTCATCACAAATAATATCAATGAATACAAAAGGATAAAAACATTGCAAGTTGAAAATTGGGTTAAAGAATAATCACGGAACATCTATATGGCCTTCGCTTGTCAAGGAAAAAAGTATCCCTTAGATCAGAAAATGGAGTAGATAGATATTTCGATCTTTAAAAACGGTTTTATTGGCAAGCGGGTGCACTTGACCGCCATTTCGCTGCGGCCTTCGGCCTTGCTAAATGCCGTTGGGCTAAAAAGAAAGCGGTAAAGAAACAACATGATAGAAAAAGACTTTGATATAGCATTTATCGCCGATCTGGCATTACGAGAAAAACAGATTCAACAGAATTACCGCCCTATTATTGCCGTACACAAGTGGTTTGCCCGGCGACCAGGTACCCTATTCCGGGGCTTGCTTTTGTCCGAGTTTTCGGACAAGCCGCTGCGCGAGGCGTTTTACGAGTCGAATAACTTTCCCGGTCTCCATATCGCTGACCCATTTATGGGGGGAGGCACGCCGATTATTGAGGCCAATCGGGTCGGTTGCGATGTCACAGGGTTTGACATAAATCCGATGGCATGGTGGATCGTAAAACAAGAAATAGAGCACCTCAACCTTCCAGCTTATGAGAAAGCCGCCGTTTCTTTACGAACAACTTTAGAAAGGGAAATCGGTCATCTCTACCGCACTAGATGTGTCCTGTGCGGTTCAGGCGATGCTCATGTAAAATATTTTCTTTGGGTAAAAGTAAAAAAATGCGGGAAATGCGGGCAAGATATGGACCTGTTTCCAGGATATCTTCTCGCCGCAGATTCCAGGCATCCTGAAAATGTATTTGTATGCCCGTCTTGCGGTGAATTAACGGAAACAAAGGACAGGAAAAATCCCGGACATTGCAGCCATTGCAAAGCCGTTCTTATTCTTGACGGGCCGGCCAAGCGGGGCAGGTGCAAATGCCCTGCTTGCGGAAGTGATAACTTGTTTCCCGATGCCGGACTTGGCCCGCCACGCCATAGACTTTTTGCCATCGAATACCATTGCCAGAAATGCAAACCGGATCATAAAGGAAGATTCTTCAAAAACCCGGATCCTCAAGATATCGAACGGGTCAGAGAGGCGGAAGAAAGATGGAGGAAAATGCGACCCCAATATGTCCCCGATGATGAAATACCAACTGGGGTCGAAACCAATAGACTTCACCGCTGGGGATACAGACATTACCGGGAAATGTTCAATTGCCGGCAGCTTGTCGGGCTGGAACTTTCCGCGCGTATTATTGCTAAAATGCCGGATGAACGGGTGTGCAATGCTCTATCGACTAACTTGTCAGATCTTCTCCGTTACCAGAACATGCTATGCCGCTATGACACCAGGGCTCTGAAATCGCTAGATATTTTTTCTGTACATGGCTTCCCGGTGGGACTGATACAGTGCGAGTCAAATTTGCTGGGTATTATGGAATCTGGCCGCTACATGTGTGTGGGAAGCGGAGGATGGGCCAACATTATCGAAAAATTCAAAAAGGCGAAAGCGTATTGCGATAATCCGTTCGAGGTGCGATACCATGGCCGCAGGAAAAAAGTAATTGCGATTGAAAAAGAATGGGTTGGAGATCATTATAACGGGTCTGGTTCGTCTCATATCCGCACAGTGAATATTTCCTGCCAAGACGCTGCTTCTGCTGACTTGCCCGACAACTCCCTGGACGCTGTCTTCACCGATCCTCCCTATTTCGGCAATGTCCAGTATGCGGAACTTATGGACTTCTGCTATGTCTGGCTTAAACGATTGGTTGGGCAGACATTTCAGGCATTCAATGCTGTTTCGACCAGGAACATGGATGAGCTAACGGGCAACATGGATATGGGACGTGATTTGGACCATTTTGCGGAAGGGCTTTCCGCGGTATTTCAACGCATGTCAAAAGCTCTTAAGACAGGAGCTCCCCTCGCGTTCACATATCATCACAATAAACTTGAGGCATATTATCCTGTTGCGGTTGCAATTCTTGATGCGGGATTGACCTGTTCTGCGTCAATACCCTGTCCTGCGGAAATGGGGGCCTCCATACATATCAAGGGCACCGGTTCATCTATCATTGATACCGTGTTCGTCTGCCGATCAACGGGCGTCATGCAACGAAAATGGTTGGCGAATACCCCGAAGGATGTGGCAAAAATAGTAGAAGAAGATCTCGCGGCTCTCAGGGCAGGCAATGTCAAGCCAACTCCGGGCGACATCAGGTGCATCACTTTCGGTCATCTGACCCGTCTTGCGATATGGTCGCTTAGAGGTGGATGGGATAAAAACAGACCGGCTGCATCGCGTTTGGCGGAAGTACAGAATTGGCTTCAGTGGTTTGGGAGACAGGACGAAGTGGAAAAGTTTATCGAAGCCAACAAAACAATGGCAACCACAAAGGATATGCCTCTGTTCGCAGTCCAAGAAAATGTTGGAGAATATGGAGCGGAATATGCCGACGTTTCCTTTTGAAGCCTCCTTGGATGAGATTCTCCGTAATCCTGAGAGCTATGTGGATGCCGTGTTTTCATGCCTTGAATCGGAATTCCTCGTTATGCCAAAGGGTGCAGGGTTCGTTGAATATCCCGTATTCGAGCGTGGCTATGAAGCCCTGAAGACAGCAACTGCAAGCTTTTCCCAGCTCGACCCGGAAAAGGTATATAGGGTAACGGTAGCCGAACCTGTCTCTATTGTGGTATTGCGCTCAATGCTCGGTTTTACGCCACCGGAATGGGGTTATGTCACGACACAAAGAACGGGCGTCTCGGTTACGCAAGGCTTCGTGCGCTCGCTGGATCGGAAGGTCAGAATGAACCCTGAAACGGAACTCAACACCAACGGCGTTACCAGGGAACGGCTCAAAGCAATGGTCGAAACCGCATGCGAACTATTGGCTTCCGGTGCTCCCGAAGTGGATGAGGATCAGGTGCATCGCCTGGACAAAGCTGATACCAGAAATGGCATTGACAGTATCAAGAACGTGGCATTGATAGGTGTTCCCTACGCCATGCTACTCTATGAGCGGTTTCTTGGAAGGCCCTTTGCCGGGCACCGAGACTCCGTAAGTGAGCTCATCGGTGACAGTCTAGAATCCGCGATTGAGGAAGTTCTCTCCAAGGCAGGGATCAGTTTCCGTAAAACCAAGCGAGCGGAACGAATTGAAGGTTTCGACCAGACACCGGATTTTATTATACCCAGTGAATTCAACCCGCAGGTAATTATCGAAGCGAAAATCACGGAGGATGACGGCACGGCCCGCGACAAAGTGACACGTATTCAACATCTTGGGGAATTGAGTCTTGCCGGACGTTCCGTGGATAATCCCAGGTACGAAGTCATAGCGTGTATCGGCGGCCGGGGCTTCGGAGTCCGCAGGGAAGATATGAAAAAATTGATACTCGCAACCAGGGGGAAAGTCTTTACTCCAAAGACCCTGGATCGACTTGTCGAGTTCACAAGATTGAAAGAGTTCAAGACACGATAATTTTGAATGCCAGCCCGACATCCATATGCCTGCGCTTGTCAAGGCAAAAAGGTTTCCCCTGGATCATTCAGCGTCTTGAAGAAAATTGCGTCTCGATATCAACTACACGACACGCAAAGCAACTTTCAGATAAAAGTGTCATGTTTTTAACATGGTCAGCGGTTCGGCGCCGCTGACTCCGTTGGGGGAAGGCATAAACCGGCGTCATATGGCATCACCTGAAATTTGTCCGCATAACATTGAAGAAGTTGAGATCGTTTACCGTGACCGGGACATCGTGGCGGTGAACAAGCCCTGCGGCATGGCGGTCCACCGCTGCAGAGGGGCAGCGCCCAAGGAAAGGTTCCTGCTGCAAACCGTGCGGGATATGCTTGGCTGCTGGATTTACCCGGTTCACCGCCTGGATCGTCCCACCTCCGGTCTGGTCGTTTTTGCCCTCGATCCTTCATCGGCCAGGAATCTGTCGCGGCAGTTTGCCGAAAAGAAGGTGACCAAGACCTATCTGGCGGTTGTCAGGGGCTATGTTGAAGCAGAAGGTGTCATCAGCAGGCCGCTTGCACCCGACGCCTATAAGAAAAAGAAGGCGCCGCCCGTTCCGGCCGAAACGGCCTACCTGCGTCTGGCAACCGGGCAGCTGCCCTATCGGGCGGGACCATATTCTTCCGGCCGGTATTCACTGGCGAAAGTGATCCCCGTCACGGGCCGCATGCATCAGATACGGCGCCATTTCAAGGCGATCTCGCATCCTGTCATCGGCGACAGAATTCACGGAGATCGTGAACACAACCGGATTTTTTGCGAACATCTGGGCTGTGAACGGCTCCTGTTGGCCGCCGTGGAGATTGAATTCACTCATCCTGCCAGCCGGCGCCGGATGAGCCTTGTCGGCAGGCTGGACCGGCAGTATGGCCGCGTATTGAAAACAATGGGATGGCTGGACACGGTACCTGGGTCCTGGCTGCCGGAAAAATAGCTGCCGCCGTTTTGGCGTGTCGCAGCAGTGGCTCGGTCCGGCCGCCGCGCGGACCTCTAGATGGTGATTTGATTCTTGAGCACGTCCAGGATCATGCGGGCGTGACGGGCCATGGGCAAGGGAGGGAGCCGGAACCTGATGCCCAGCCCTTCTCCGGCCTCGTGGAACTCTTCCTCGGATTTTTCACTGACCACGGCCGTGTCGATTCCGGCATCGGTGGTAATCAGACGGCGCACAAGCTCGAAGCTGTCCATGTCTGAAATGTTCCGATCGACGACGGCAAAATTTATGTTGCCGCCGGCGGCCGCTTCAAGGGCTTCCCGGCCGTTCGAAGCCCAGAGCACGCCCGTGTCTTGCGCTGCTTCGAGAGATAGCGACAGCTCGGAAAAACGATCCGGCTGATCGGTGACGATGAGTACTTTTTTCATCGTTTTACCCCTTTTTACTTGTTCAATGCTCCGCAACAGGAGCCGGGACCGGCGCAGCCAGCCTCTGAGGGCCGGCCGCCACAGCAGGTCGTATCACCGGGACCGGGTACAGACTGTCCCTGGCGGCCCGTAAGGGAGCTGGTGGGAGACATCAGCCTGACAACGTCCCTGCTGCCGCAATCAGGGCAGGACAGTTCCTGATCGGTACTGATGACCAGCAGTTCACTTCTCTTGCCGCAGGCATTACACTCGATATCGAAGATCGGCATGACTCGTCTCCTGTTTTCCCGGCCAAAGGTTGCCCGGATGGCCTCACAAAATCAGTTTGCCGGTCAAACGGCCCGGACAGGTCTACATCCGTTGCCCGCCGCCACCGCCGCAGGTATATTCATTGGTGAATCTGGGCAGCTGGCCGGCAAGGAAATTTTCCACGGCCTCTTTGACGGTCCGGCATGATCCTCCGAAGTAGACCTCGATACCCACCTGATTGAACCCCATCAGGGGGCGCAGTCCCATGCCGCCGGCGATAAGCACCTTGACGCCGTTGCCGGCCAGATGCTGAACCGGCGCCAGGCAGCCGCCCTGGGCATGGTCGATGCTGGGCAGGGAAGAAACCTGGCTGATCTTCCCGTCTTCAACATTGACCAGGGTATACAAATCGCAATGACCGAAATGGGCTCCGAGTTCTGCATCCAGGCCACCGGGATGGGCAGAGGGTATTGCAATCGTGGTGTTCATTTCTTTGTTTCTCCTTTCGGCTGGGTTTTTCCGTTATTCAGGATCGACTCTATTTTTTGCCATGCTTTACGCAGTGCAGAAGCGCTTCTGTCGTCGCCGATTTCAGTTACGGCTTTGCCGGCCACAACGGCCTGCACGAATATCTGGTCGAAGGGCAGCCGGCCGATACTGACAAGGCCCTGCTGCCCGGCCCGCCGCTCAATGTCCTCGGCCAGGGGCTGATTCAGGTCCGCCTTGTTGACCAGGACACAGGCCGGCACGCTGAAATGTGAACACAGCCGGGCAACCCGTTCCAGGTCGTGGATGGCGGACTGGGTGGGCTCGGTGACGATCACCGCCAGGCTGGAGCCTGAAAGTGAGCTTATCACCGGGCATCCTATTCCGGGCGGGCCGTCGCTAAGGATGATTTCGGCCTGGTTGCTTTCGGCCAGCTTTTTGGCCTCTTGCCGCAGCAGGGCCACCAGGCGGCCAGAGTTTTCTTCTCCCGGAAAAAGCTGGGCATGGACCATGGGGCCGAACCTGCTGTCCGAGATGTACCACCGGCCGCAGAAGTTGTCCGGAAAATCTATGGCCCGGGTGGGGCAGAAGGTAACGCAGACCTTGCATCCCTCGCAATTGAATTCATCGACGACGGCCTTTGCGTCCTTCAGGGTTATTGCCTGAAAACGGCACAGCTCGGCGCATTTGCCACAGCCGTCGCACTTGTCGGGCGCGACCCTGGCAAGGTTGCCCGAAATGAAATCATGAGATGATTTTATTGCCGGATCCAGGATCAGGTGCAGGTCGGGGGCATCCACGTCAAGGTCGCAGATCACGGCACCTGCGGCAAGATGAGCGAAGGCGGCCGTAACCGACGTTTTGCCGGTGCCGCCTTTTCCGCTTATGATGAGAATTTCCTGCATTGCAATCGCTTTGCTGGTTTCAAGGGAAACCATTCCTTTTCGCAATTTTGCGTTTTCGTCAACCTTCTTGTCGTTGCAGAACCTTCCGGCGGATCGAATCTGCCAGGACCCGGAAAAGGGATCTCATTTTTTCCGAGAAGCGGGCCACTATCTGTCCGGATGAATAGGCTTCGGCCGCAGCCCGGTCGAAAGGTATCTCGGCCATGATTTCCAGCCCGGTGCCGGAACAATAGCTGTATATCGAATCATCGCCGATCCCGGCCCGGTTGACTGCCACGCCCATGGGAATTCCGAAAGGCCTGAATGCCTGGTGCGCCAGTTTCAGATCGTGACACCCGAATGGGGTCGGTTCGGCCACCAGGAGGATGAAATCGGTGTCACGCACGGCCGCCGCCGCCGGGCAGCTTACCCCGGGCGGCGCATCCATGATTATATCCATGCCGGGATCGAAGATCTGTTCGGCTTCCCGGCGCACGGCCCTGATAAGTGGCGGACTCATGGCTTCACCCACCCTCAGACGCCCCATAAGGAAACGCTGGTTGCCATGGATGCTTCCTATTTCCCGGCGTTTTACCTTCAGGGCATCGGCGGGGCAGATCTCGAAACATCCGCCGCAGCCGTGGCACATTTCAGGAAAAGTCATCCCCACACCGTCGAAGATCGAGATGGCTTTGAACTGGCACAGTTCGGAGCAGAGGCCGCAGTATGTACAGCGCTCTTCGTCCAGTTCGGGCACTTCCAGCCAGACGGTCCTGAGCCGGCGGGGATCCGGGCCCAGAAAGATGTGCAGATTGGGCTCTTCCACGTCGAGGTCCATGGCGGCCGCCAGTTCCGGCCAGACCGAAAACAATGACGAAGCGACCGTGGTCTTGCCGGTTCCGCCTTTGCCGCTGGCAACGGCTATTTTCATGCTCAATCCTCCGGCCGGGCAGGTGCGTCGGCGTATTCCAGCTCACCTTTCTTGAACAGTTCCACCGCCTGACGGACGGTCATGTTCTGCAGCCCGTGTACGACGCGGATTCCGGCCGCCTGAAGAATCCGGAAAGCCTTGGGGCCGACAAAACCGCTGATGACCACCTTGGCGCCTGATTTGGCAACCGTCTCGGCGGCCTGAATTCCGGCGCCCTGGGCCAGCACCTGGCTGGAGCCGTTGTCGATGTATTCTGTCTGCATGCTGTCAGGATCGACTATGAGAAACCCGGCTGCCCGTCCGAAACGTTGATCCATGGGGTCGTCCAAGCCGGGACCCTGGGATGAAACGGCTATCTTGTCCACGGTTCCTCCTTGATTTTGGCGGTTTGATTCAATTTGTGGTCCGAATTGCCGGAAACGGTCAAGTCTGGCAAAATGGGCATATGCTCAAAAGTAGATAGGTATCAGCGTACGGAAAGTCAAGGGCAAAATTGGATCATTTTGCAAATAATGTCCACGGGCTCTCGAAAGTGCCTTGCCGCCGGCAATCAGGGTTTTGCCGTCGGAGCCGGCGACGACAAACCTCCGGAAGAAACGATCACCATCGCCGCCTGTTGCTTTCCGGCTCCGGGGCGACGCAGGCGTTTTCCCGGGGTTTCCTTTAGCACATTCGGACAGAGAGGCAAGGCGAAAACCATTTCCCGGACAATGAGGGCGAGCTTTCCGTTTGACCTTTTTCCTGATGATTGCTAATAGGAACCTGAAAAATTCCATGCCGCAAAGTTAATATTTCTTCATTGTTCGTATAACCAAGACTTTGGATGTGCCGAGCATGATTTCCCACCTGCTTTACAGGCAGCCCGGGCCACTTGAAAAGACCGGAAGCCGGATGTCGGCACTGAGCCGGACGGTGTCCGGCTGGCGGGATACGGCCCGAAGGGCCTCAGACCGGCGGGCTTCCGAAGAGGTTTTGCATCGGCCTGAGGTATGGTCACACGGGCATCGCCTTCAGCAGTGGGGCGGTTGAGCGCATCCGCACTGACGACAGGTGGCGGGATGGGTTACTGTATCCTATTGAATGCCGATTATTCTTTCCTCAACGTGGTGGATTGGAAAAGAGCCCTGCGCCTTATGGTTAAAAACAAGGTTCAGGTCATCAAGTACTCGGACCGTGTGGTGCAGGGCGCGGAAGGGTTTTTCCTTCGTCTTCCGGCCGTCATGAAACTGATCAAGCTGATCCGGACCCTCTATCGCTCGCGGGTGCCTTTCAGCAAGCGCAATGTGTTGATCCGCGATGGTTACACCTGCGCCTATTGCGGCCGGAAAACCAGACGGCTGACCATAGACCACATAATTCCGCGCAGCCAGGGCGGAAAATCGACCTTCGAAAACTGCGTGGCCTGCTGCCGGGCCTGCAACAGCCGCAAGGGGGGCCGCACTCCCTCCCAGGCGAAGATGTTTCTGAAAAAAAAGCCCTGCCAGCCGACCATCAGCGAATTTCTGCGGCTCAGGATGGCCAGGCTGGGAATAGATGACCTGTGGCACCAGCTGGGGTTCGACAGCTGACAGGCGCGCGGCCGGAATGCATGTTTGCTTCCGGGGCCTGGGGCTTTGTGCTCCAAAAAGCGCTTGATCACGGCAGGGATGGGCCATCAGCAGCTTAAAATGCCCCCAGCTGGCAGGGTTTGATTTTTATCTTCAGGCTCTCGCAGGCAGCAGCCACTTCCAGTTTGCCGATCCCCAGCTGTTCGGCTATCTGCCAGGCGGCACTGCATGACAATCTGCCATCGCTCAGCCCGGCTTCGATTCTGCTTTGCAGCTCGGAGTCGATGGAATCTGCCGGCTTGGCCACCTTCTTTTCAGGCCGGTATCCAAACAGGCCCAGTTGGCATTTTTCAATCTTTCCATCGAGCAGATCGATGGTCCGGCCGACTTCGGCCGGTGTAGCCCCGGTCTGACGGGCGATTTTATGGGCCGCGGCGCAGGATATCCGGCCGGCGTGCATCTTTTCCCTTACCTTTGCGGCAAGTTCCGGATCCGGCTTGCTGCCGGGGGGATGCTTTTCACTGAATTTGCCTTTTGTCTGATCACTCATTGTTTTGCTCCCTTCAAAGCCCACCCCCTCCGGGGATGGTGGTTTACTTGCTGTTCTGGCGGAAACCGGCCACCACCCAGGCTATGCTCCAGACTGCCGCCACAGGGACAACTCCGACAAGGACAAAGGGGCGCAGTCCCTTTTCCCATGGCCAGAGATAGATGGCCGTTCCGGCAGCCCATGCCAGGCTCAGGGAAACAGCGGCCCGCAGGATGCCGGAGAAGCCGGGTTTGGGCCGGCGAGAAGGGGCGGCGTGGCCTTCCTGCCTTTTGAAGCGCGAAAGAAACACCAGGACGATGAAGATCGCCGCTATGACCAGCAATTCCTGAAAGCCTGAAAACATCTGAATCCCGGATCCTGAAAAGTAACCGACTCGTGATACCGTCCCCGGTGCCGCCGGGCGTTTGCCGGAGATCTTTGACGGCAGCAGGGACGGCGGCGTCTGAAACAAGTCCTAACATAGTCATCGCCTCAAGGCAATCGGTGGGATCCGGGCAGACACCGGTCCTTTGGGACTTTTGAAACTTGAAAAGCCGGGCCATCGGTGGCAGTCTGAAAACAGCCGTATTGACGTCAGCCGGGGTGTTTTCTTCAGGGCCGGGATCAAAACCGGTCTCCGAAGCCGGTATGTTGCAAGCCTTGCCGGCATGGCGGGCCGGGCTGGAAATCGATACCGGGATTCAGCCGGAGCTGCGGCTGGCCGAGGCCGAGATGCCGGCATTTGTCTATCGTCCGGAGACGGAACGGAAAACGGAAAGCAGATGAAACGGTTCAAGTGGCAGGACAGCCCCCTGGACGGTGTGAACCTGATCGAGGCAAGCGCCGGCACGGGCAAGACTTACACCATCGCCGGCCTTTACCTGCGGCTGGTGCTGGAAAAGGGCCTTTACCCGGAAAATATTCTGGTGGTGACCTTCACCCAGGCTGCCACCAATGAATTGCGGGAAAGAATCCGCCGGCGCCTCGAAGAGGCCCGCGCCCTGGTGGCGGCGTCAGCGCCCGGTTCTGAAATGGAAACCATCGTCCAGCGGGCCGGAGGCAAAAAAATATGCCTGCATCGCCTGGAAATGGCCCTGGCCCTTATGGACCAGGCGGCCATTTTCACCATCCACGGCTTCTGCCAGAGGGTGTTGCAGGAATTTGCCTTCGAAAGCGGGACGCTGTTCGACACGGAACTGGTAACCGACCAGAGCGCCATCGTGGCCGAGATAGCCGAAGATTTCTGGCGCCGGCATATCTACGCCGGCCCGGAAGAGCTCGGGTGTTACATCCTGGCAAGGGCAGGCAAAGCCGTGCTGTCAGGGCCTGAAGACCTGGTCGGGTTGTGGCAGATGGTGCCCGGGCCGGGCGCCCTGATCGAACCTGCCATCGAGGCGGTCGCCCTGGATGGGGTCGAACCATTCCGGAAGGCCCTGGAGCAGGTGGTCGCGACCTGGCCCGGGGCGAGCCGTGAAGTGCTCGAGCTGCTGGCCCGGGACGCTTTGGACGGCAGGCTATACGGAGGCACAAAGGCCGCCCGGGGAGGGGAAAGCGGCCGCGGCAAGTGGCTGGTAAAGCTGGATGGCCTTTTCCGGCGGCTTGCATCCGGAACCGGTACATCATTTCCTCTTGATAAGTTAATACAGAAAGTTACAACGTCTTACCTAAACGAGCACACAAAGAAGGGCAAGGCGGCCCCAAAGCATCGGTTTTTCGATCTTTGCCAGCAGTTGTGGGATTGCGGCCGGAGCCTGGAGGAACAGTGCGAACGTCACCTGTTGTATCTCAGGCTGAAGTTTTTGCACCAGGTCCGGGACGTCCTGAAGGCCAGAAAGGCCCAGCTGAACGTTCAGTATTTCGACGACCTGCTCCTGCGGGTGCAGGAGGCCCTTGAGGCGGACCGGGGCCCCGAGCTGGTAAAAGCCCTGCGGCGGAGATACCAGGCGGCCCTGGTCGACGAGTTCCAGGATACCGATCCTGTCCAGTGCGCGATTTTCACACGGCTTTTCGGCAGCGCATCCTCAACTTTCTTCATGATCGGCGACCCCAAGCAGGCCATCTACGGGTTCCGCAGCGCTGACATCTTTGCCTATCTGGATGCCGCCCGGCGCGCCCAAAGACGTTACACCCTCGACCGTAACTGGCGCTCGGGCAGCGATCTGGTGGAGGCGGTCAACACTCTTTTCGCAGACCACCCCAATCCCTTTGTCTTCAGCCAAATACGATATCACCGCGTTGAGGCGGCCGACAGGCAGCGGCCTGACGGAAGCCGGGCGCCGGATCTGCCCGGCCCGCCGCTGCGGCTGTGGTGTCTGCTGCCGGAAGCCAAAGATGACAAGGCCCTGACCCGTGAAAAGGCCGGCCGGACCGTCCTGCAGGAAGTGGCCCGCGAGATCGTCGATCTGCTGTCAGGCGATCAGGGCTGCCGGCCCCAGGACATTGCCGTGCTGACCCGCACCAACCGGCAGGCCCTGGAGGCAAAGGAGATTCTGCTGCAGCACGGGATTCCGGCGGCCCTGTTTTCCACCGGCAGTGTTTTCGACACGCCCGAAGCCCGGCAGCTTTTCCATTGCCTGGCGGCCCTGGCCGAGCCTGAAAGGGCCGAGCTGGTAAAGGCCGCCCTGACGACCGATTTTCTGCGCCACCCGGCCGTCTTCGAGACGGAAACAGAACAGGAGCAATACCTGGGCGAGGTCTGGCCAAGGTTCCATGCCGCCCACCGGGCCTGGAGCCGGTACGGGTTCTATTGCATGTTTCAAAAGTGGATGGCGGACTGGGAAATACGCCAGCGCCTGCTGGCCCTGCCCGGCGGTGCGCGGCGCTTCACCAACCTGGTTCACCTGGGCGAGCTGCTCCATGGCGCTGAAAGCCAGGACGGTCTCAGCATCAGGGGCCTGCTCGATTGGCTGGCCAGGCGGCTTTCCGGCCGTGAGCAGGCTATGGAGGAAGATCGGCTGAGACTTGAAAACGACCGGGGCAACGTTTTGATTCTGACGGCCCACCGGAGCAAGGGCCTGGAATTCGAGGTGGTTTTCTGTCCCTTTCTGTGGAGTGAAATCAGCCGCGGTTCCGGGCAACCTTTGATCTTTCATGACAAGGACAGGGACTGGCGCCTGGTGGTGGACCTTGACCCCGGAGGGGACCTGTCACGGGCCAGGGCCGCCCGGGATGAGATCCTGGCCGAAAACCTGCGGCTGATCTACGTTTGCCTGACCCGTGCCAGGCAGAGGTGTTACCTGGCCTGGGGCATGATAAACAAGACCGCGGACAGCGCCCTGGCCTACCTGCTCCACGGCCCCCGGACGGGAGACGGCCGGTGCCGGCCGGAAGACGTGGCCGGGCGGGTGGCCGGCCTTGACCGGGAGGCTTTCCTGAAGGACCTGGAGCGCCTGGAGAAAGCCGGTGCCGGCAAGCTGGAGCTGGCATGGCTGCCAAAAAGCGGCGCGGAGAGGGCCGGGACCTTTGTCCGGGAGCAGAAAGAGGGGTTCGAGCCGGAGTGCAGGGTTTTTCCGCGGCAGGATGTCTCCGGCCGGAGGGTCGCCAGTTTTTCGTCCCTTGTGGGGGAGATTCAGCGGGATGAACTGGACCGGCCGCGGCCGGAAGACGATGATGAGGCCGCGGAAACTGCCGCCGGGCTGGGCAACTTCCCCAGGGGAACCAGGGCCGGCCTGTTTTTTCATCACCTGCTGGAAAACACCGACTGGTCGCAGCCGGTCGGGCAGACCATGGAGCCTGCCGTCCGGCAGGCCCTGCGGGACTACGGTTTCGATCATAGCTGGCGCCGGCCGGTGCTGAAAATGCTTGCCCGCCTGCAGCAGCTGCACTTGCCGGGCCCGGAGGATTCCTTTTGTCTGGGTCGGCTCAGGCCCGGGCAATGGACCAACGAGATGGAATTCTATCTTCCTCTCAAGCCTCTTGTCCCTCAGGATCTGCGTAAAATTTTCGCCCGCTACGGCAAGGGGCTGCCCGATGAGCTGTTCAGCCTCCAGATGGAGAGGCTCGATTTTGCCCCGGTTGCCGGCTACCTGCGGGGCTTCATGGACATGGTCTTCGAAAGCCGGGGCAAATATTACCTGATCGACTGGAAATCCAACGACCTGGGGCCGGCGCCCGGCGATTACAGCCCGGAGCGGTTGATGGCGGTGATGGCCCAGGATTATTATTTTCTGCAGTACTGTCTCTATACGGTCGCCCTCGATCAGCACCTGCGCAACGTGCTGCCGGACTATACCTACCAGGCGCGCTTTGGCGGGGTGATCTACGTTTTCCTGCGGGGTGTGGCCCTTGAAAATGGTAACGCAAACGGATTTTTTCATGTCCGTCCCCGTCCCGGGCTGATAAGCGATCTGGGTTCGGCCCTGACAGGAAGGAAGCGGCGTTGAGGTCGCCCATGGAAACAGTCAGAAAATTACTGGAAGACGGTTGTATCGAGTACATCGATTATGCCTTCGCGCGCCTGATCGCCCGTCGTTTCGGGGAAGAAAATGAGGCCGTTCTTGCGGCGGCGGCCCTGACATCCCGGGTGACCTGCCAGGGTCACGTCTGTTTCGACCTCGATAATCCCGCCCCTCAGCTGGCCGGCCCTGATTTCAATTCCGCCCGGCCGGCCGGGCTGCCCCGGCACCGCCGGTTGATCGAGCTTTTGTCCGCAAGTCCGGCAGTGGGCTTCGAAAACGATTATAAGCCATTGATTTTAAGCGGAAGCAAACTTTATTTAAACCGATACTTCAACTATGAAAAATCGATTGCCGACCAGATCCTCAGCCGTTGCCGGGCCTTGCCGGAGCCCGTGGACACCGGCCTGCTGGCGGTGCTGTTGGAGCGTTATTTCGGGCCTGACCGGTCGCCGGGGAAGGTGAACTGGGCCAAGGTGGCGGCCGTGGCCGCTGCCTGCAGGCGTCTGTGCATCGTCTCGGGCGGACCGGGTACCGGCAAGACCTATACTGCGGCCAGGATCATAGCTTTGCTGCTGGCGGCCTTTCCGGAACAGTTGCGCCGGGTCTGCCTGGCGGCCCCTACCGGCAAGGCTGCGGCCAGGCTCCAGGAAAGTATTCTCGAAGCCCGCGCCGGTCTTGACCTCCGGGGGCCTGCGGCCGAAGGTTTCCCGCACCAGGCTTCCACCATTCACCGGCTGCTGGGAATAAGGGGCGACGGGCTTTCCAGCCGGTACGATCTTTCCAACCCCCTGCCGGCAGACCTGGTCGTCATCGACGAGGCCTCCATGGTGGATATGGCGCTGATGCACAGGTTGCTCGAAGCCCTTTTGCCGGACACCCGGCTGGTGCTTCTGGGTGACAAGGACCAGCTGGCCTCTGTTGAGGCCGGTTCCGTGCTGGGAGACCTTTGCGGCCGGAGCGGAAAGATCGGATTTTCAGCCGGCTTTGCCCGGACCGTTGCCGGGGCTTGCCGTTTCGAGCTTCCCGGCCGGATGATCGTCTCCCAGGGCGGCTGTCTGGTGGATCACGTGGTATTTCTCCGGGAAAGTCACCGTTTCGATCCCGGCGGCGGCATCGGAGCCCTTTCCAGGGCCGTCAATGCCGGCCGGGCGGACCAGGCCATGAAGCTGCTGGCCGACCCGGAGCAGCCGGCCCTGGAGTGGATCCGTCCCGGCGGCAGCCGGGATTTCACGGCGGTGGTGGAAAAAGAGGTCCTGGACAACTACGCCGGGCTGTTCAAGGGTGAAGACGCCCGGCAGCGCCTGCGGGTCCTGGAAAAATTCAAGATTCTGTGTGCCGTTCAGCGCGGGCCCTATGGTGTGGAGCGGCTCAACCGCCTGGCCGAAGCCGCCGCCCTGGACAGGGGCCTTATCCCTGCGCGCTATCTTGAAACCTGGCCCTGGTATCCCGGCCGACCGGTAATGATCCTGCAAAACGACTACCGGCAGCAGCTTTTCAACGGTGATACCGGAGTTGCCGGCCTTCAGGGCCGCGGCGCCGGCGGTCCCGATTTTAAGGTTGATTTTCAGGCCTCCGGCGGGCAAGTTAGGCAGCTGACGGCCCACGGGCTGCCTGCATTGCAGACCGTCTATGCAACCACCATTCACCGCAGCCAGGGATCGGAGTTCGACAAAGTGTTTATCGTCCTTCCGGACAGGGACAATCCGCTGCTCACCCGGGAGTTGCTCTACACGGCAGTTACCCGGGCCAGGCGCAGGGTAACCGTCTGGGCCGAGGAATCGATCCTGGCAAAGACCGTGCGGCGGCGGTTGCACCGGGCTTCGGGACTGGAAGCCCGGCTGTGGACATAATCGACACCATGATAGACAAAAGGAGAGCCGCCAGACCATGCAGACTGTAATCAAGGGTACCGGCCGCTTCGTGCCGCCAAGAAAATTGACCAACCATGATCTTGCCAGGTGGATGGAGACTTCCGACCAGTGGATCCGACAGCGCACCGGAATTGAGCAAAGGTACTGGATTGCAGCCGAAGGCCGGACCGGCTCCTCTGACCTGGGGCTGGAGGCTTCCCGGCCGGCTTTGGAAAAGGCAGGCTGGAAGGCAGAGGACCTGGACCTGATCATCTTTGCCACCCTCAGCCCGGACTATTTCTTTCCCGGTTCAGGTTGCCTGCTCCAGGCAAAGCTCGGCCTGAAATCGACACCGGCCCTTGATATAAGGCAGCAATGCACCGGTTTTCTCTACGGCCTGGCAACGGCGGATGCCTATATCCGCAGTGGCCTGGCGCGCCGGATCCTGCTTGTGGGCGCCGAGGTGCACAGCACCGGCCTGGACGTTTCCACCAGGGGAAGGGACGTGGCGGTGATCTTCGGGGACGGGGCGGCCGCAGTGTGCCTGGAAGGGGACGACACTTCGGAGCAGGCCGGTGTCATGGCAGTCAGTCTGCACGCGGACGGCTCGATGGCCGAGAGCCTGATGACCGAGGCTCCGGCTTCGTGCTGCAACCCCAGGATAGACGAGGAAATGTTGCGCCAGGGAAGGCATTATCCTTACATGGACGGGCGCAACATATTCAAAATGGCGGTAAGGCTTCTGCCCGAGGTGGCCAAGGAGGTTCTGGACAAAGCCGGCCTCGGGGTCCGGGATGTGGACCTTTTCATTCCCCACCAGGCAAACCTGAGGATAAACCAGGCCTTTGCCAAGGCCATGGACCTTCCCCCGGACAGGGTTTTCAACAACATTCAGCGTTACGGCAATACCACCGCGGCCAGCATTCCCCTGGCCCTTGACGAAGCCCTGGAACGGGAAATGATCGGCCCGGGGGCCACGGTCATGTTCCTGGGCCTTGGTTCCGGTCTCACCTGGGGGGCGGTCTTGTACCGTTTCCAGCCGTGACGGCCCTGCAAATGGCCTGATACTTGCGCGGTGTGCCTGTGGCCCCGCTAGCGGCCGAAAAGGCGCTCCAGGTGAACCCTGACCAGGGGATCGTCGAACTCTAGCTGCCGGCCGGGGTCTGCATTGCTGCGGGCTATGGTTTGCCTGATCCTGCCGGCCACCGTTTTGCCCAGCTGCACCCCGAACTGGTCGAAGGGGTTGATGCCCCAAAGATATCCCTCCATGATGGTCCGGGCTTCGTAAAATGACAGCAGGCTGCCCAGGGAGGCCGGGTCAAGGCTTTCCAGGACGATCAGGGAGCTTGGCCGGTTGCCGGGAAAATGGCGGGCCGGATCTTCGGGCGCAGGCTGTCCCGCGGCCAGGGCGGTGGCCTGGGCCAGCAGGTTGGCCCACAGCTCCTGATGGTTGGTCACCCCCTGATAACGTGCTTCGTACTGGTCGTAAAACGGACGCCTGATCCCGATGAAATCGATGGGAAAAGGCCGGCCCTGGTGGGCCAGCTGGAAGAAAGAGTGCTGGGCGTTGGTGCCCGGTTCGCCGAAGATGACCACCCCGGCCGGTTCGGCCAGCAGTCTGCCGTCGGCGGTGGCCGACTTGCCGTTGCTTTCCATGTTGAGCTGCTGGATGTGGGCCGGCAGCCTGGAAAGGGGAGCGGCGTAGGGAATTATGGCTTGGTGCTGGTAGCCCAGGAAAGTGGTGTTCCACACCGAGATCAGGGCCGCCAGCAGGGGCAGGTTCTGTTCGGCCGGTGCTCCGGCGGCATGCCTGTCCATCTTTTCGGCACCCCTGAGGAATTCTTCGAACAGGTCGTAACCAAGATGGATGCTCAGGGGAACACCGCCCACGGCCGAGGTGACGCTGTAGCGGCCGCCGATGAAATCGAACATGTGAAACGTGGCCAGCACGGGTGTGTCCCGGCTGTCGCCCGGGCTGCCCTCGGAGGTCACCGTTACCAGGTGACCGGCAGGATCGACTCCTCCGGCCTTCATCCAGGCCACGGCCTGGGAGGCGTTGGCCAGGGTCTCCACCGTGGTGTAGCTCTTGGAGATCACGATCCAGAGGGTCGTCTCGGGGTCCACCCGGGAGGCTATCAGGCCGAAGTTGTGGATATCGACGTTGGAAAGGAAATGGAGCCTGATCTTGCCGTCGCTGAAGGGAGCCAGGGCGGTGGCCACAAACTCGGTGCCCAGGTGGGAGCCGCCGATACCGATGACCACAACATCCTGAAAGGCCCTGCCGGTAGAACCGGTGATCCGCCCGGAGCGCACGTCGGCGGAGAACCGGCGGAACTGATCCCGGACCTGTTCCAGGCGTCTGACCACATCGGTGCCGTCCACCATCAGAGCCTGTCCTGAAAAATCACGGGCAGCGGTGTGCAGGGCGGGCCGTTTTTCAGTCACGTTCACGGGCTCTCCCCTGGTAGTGGCCCGGAAGCGGGGCAGAATCTCCAGGTCGCCGGCAACCCGCAGCAGCAGCTCCAGGATGGGTTCGTCGATTCTCTGGCGGGTGAAATCGAACAGCAGGCCGCCTCCCCGGCGCGAAAAGCGGGACCAGCGCCGGTCGTCTTGCACCAGGTTGCGCAGATGGTATTCAGGCCGCCGGATGCGGTCGGCGGCATCGACCAGGGACCGGTAGAGTTCGTGTTCCCGGAAAGGGTAACCGGTTGGGTTCATGTCATTTGCCTCCTTGGGACGCCGTGCCGACGGCTGCGGCCACGTCCGTGGTGAGCCTGCGGCCGAAAGCCAGGGCGGCTTCAGTCATGGCTCCGGCCAGGGCCGGTGCTGAAGAATCGGCCATGGGCATTCTGACCAGGTAGTGTTTCTGGAAGATGATCCCCTGGTGTCGCGGTGGCAGCTCCTGCCGGTGCACGATGATGGTTGCTTCCAGGACAGCTTCCCAGCCTTTGTCTCCTGCAACGGCCTGAAACCTGTCGATGAATCCGGACAGGGTGAAATCCGGGCTTTCCATCAGCCCGGCCTGCCAGACAGCCCTGAACCTGCCGCTGTCTTCCATGCAAGAGGCGATAAAATCGGTCAGCAGCAGGGCCGGCGGCGCCCCCCAGAGGTGGTTGCTGGTATACCTGATCTGACGGCCGGTCTGCCGGAGCATGCGGCTGGTCCGCAGGACGGCCGCAGCCTTGAGCCGGCCGACGGCAACGGTGGCATCCAGTGTTTCGGCGCCTGCCTCCACCTTGCGGGGAGCAGACAGGATGTAGATCCTGGGGGCAGGCTGCTGGGCCGGAGCCTTGAAACAGCCCAGGCAGGTCAGGGCCGCCAGAAGCCAGGGCACCGGCCGAAATGTTGCTCGGGACATAAAGGTCTTTCCTCCGTTGGAATTCCGGTTTCGTGCAAGGTCGTAAACGCGTACCGCCGGGGCGGCCTTGAAAAGTCCGCCCGATTGGCTCATTCGGCCGGAGGCGGGGCAAAGATCAGCTGGGAAGGCTGATCATACAGCTTTTCCAGCAGCCTGTTGAGGTTCCGGGCCGCAGTGTCGATCTGCTCCAGGGTCGTCACCAGCTGGCTGCCCGCCGTGGCCGTGGTGCCCCGGGCCCGCTCCAGCAGGGCGCGGGCAGATTCCAGGGTGGAGTCCAGGCGCCCGGAGGCCTGCTCCAGTCTTTCCATTATGCCTTCCAGCCGGCCGCCGTTGTCGGTTACCAGGCGGTCCACCTCCTCCAGGGTCAGGCGCAGGCGGCTTACGGAAGCGTCGATGTTCCGGGCGGTCTTTCTGAAGGCAGCCGCCGTTTGCTGCATCTGCCGGCTCAGTTTTGCCGTCTCCAGGCCCTTGACGGACCGGTTTGCATTGCGGATCAGGGCGCGGGTGTCCTGTGCCAGAAGGTCCAGTTCGGATTTTTTCAGGGTCTGTTCCATCAGGGTCAGGGTGCTGACCAGCTTGTCGGAGATGGCTTTCAGCTCGACCTGGTTCATGGCCTTGATAAGGTCGTCGATGCCCTTGAAGAATTTTGCCCGGTCCGATGCGATGGTGGGAATAACCGGATAGGGCGGTACGAAGCTCAGCTCGGGCTCGATGCAGGGCTCACCGGGCGGCCTGCGCTCCAGCTCCACGAACATCAGGCCGGTTATGCCCACCGATTTCAGCTGGGCCACCAGGTTGCACGTGTCCCTGTGGGGCTGAATGTCCGACTCGATCTTCATCAGCACCTCGATCAGGTTTTCGTCCGGTGCCACCGATATGCGATGGACGCGGCCGATTGACACTCCGCGGTATTTTACCGGCGAATCTTTTTCCAGGCCCTGGACCGATTCGTCGAAATAGGCGACGATCAGACGCCCTTCTTCAAGGTAATTGGACATGCCCAACCAGATTATGGCAACGATGATCACGGTAATGCCGATGATCAGGAAGAGTCCTACGCTGAACTTGGTTTTCAAAGAGGCCATGGTCATGATCCGGAATTACGGTTTGGCTGCCTGCCGGTTGAAAAAACGCCGGACGACAGGCTCACTGCTATTCTCTTTCAGGCTGCGCGGATCGCCCCGGGCGATTATTCCACGGGTGGTTTTGTCGAGCATGATGACCCTGTCGCCAATATTCAGGATGCTGTCCAGATCGTGGGTCACGATGATCATGGTGGTGCCCAGGGTGCGGTTCAGTTTCAGGATCAGCTCGTCGATCTCGGCTGCCGTGATCGGATCAAGCCCGGCCGTGGGTTCGTCTAGAAACAGGATTTTTGGATTCAGAGCCATGGCGCGGGCCAGGGCAGCACGCTTTTTCATGCCCCCGCTTATTTCGGAGGGGAAGAAATTGGCATAGTTGCCAAGGTCAACTATACATAGCTTCATTCGCACCATGCGGTCAACAGCCGACTTGGGAAGACCGGTATAGGTGACTATGGGAAGGGCTATGTTTTCGGCCAGGGTCATGGAACCGAACAGGGCTCCGCCCTGAAAAAGGATGCCGGTTTTGTTGAGAACCTCCTGGAACTGGATACTGTCGCCGGCGGTGATGTCGGTGCCGTCGATTATCACTTTTCCGGCAGCCGGAAGGGTGAGGCCCACCATGTGCTTTAGCAGGGTCGTCTTCCCGCAGCCGCTGCCGCCGATGATCATGAAAATCTCGCCCCTTGCGACGCTGAAGCTGACATCGTCGAGAATTATCCTGTCCCGGTAGGCGGCCACCAGGTCGTGGACTTCGATTATCGGTGAGGGCTGTGTTTTTTCCATTTCTACCAGTAACTGCGGATGACCGCAAAGATTGAGTCGAACAGGATTATCATGAAAATACTGCTGACAACGGCAGAGGTCGCCGCCTGTCCCACGGCAGATGCCCCGCCCCTTACCTGGAAACCCCGCAGGCATCCGATCCAGGCAATCAGGGTGGCGAACACCAGGCTTTTGAAAAGGCCCCAGACCAGCTCGAACACCGACAGGGAACTTATGGTCTGGTTGATATAACTGCCCATGGTCAGATCGAGCATGCTGACACTGATGACCATGCCGCCGATAATGGCGAACAGGTCTGAAAAAAGGGTCAGCAGGGGCACCATGATCATGCTTGCCAGCAGGCGGGGAACCGCCAGAAAGAGGGTGGGTGAAAACCCCATGACGAACAGGGCGTCTACCTCTTCGGAGATGCGCATGGTGCCGATTTCGGCGGCAAAGGCTGATCCGGAACGCCCGGCCACCACGATGGCGGTCATGATGGGGCCCAGCTCGGACACCATTGAAAGGGCCACCAGGGAGGCAACGTAGATTCCGGCCCCGAACTGGGCCAGCTGCAGGGAGGAGACAAAGGCCATGATCAGGCCCAGCAGGAAACTGATCAGGCCGACTATGGGCAGGGCGTCGACTCCTGTCTTTTGCATCAGGATCAGGACGTCGCCCCAGCGCAGCGAGCCCGGATGCAGCAAAACGTGCCAGCAGCAGATGGCCACCGAACCCAGGAATGAGACCAGGTAGCGGATATTGTCGAGGGTCTTTAAAGTGGCATCTCCCAGGCGGACGAAGAGATTGGCCTGCCTGGGCGGTTCGATGGGGTCGCAGTGGCTCGGATCGTCGATGTCTACCAGGGACAGGATGGCGCCGGCCTTGGGGGGCAGGTTGCGGATTTCGAGCCGGACACGGCTCTGTCTGAGCCTGTCCCGCAACTCGGAGATTATCATGGCTCCGTAGTCGTCAAAATAGGATACGGAAGAAAAATCCAGATATACTTTGGAGCCGGGTGAAGTCTTTTTCAGATCCCCGGTCAGGGCCTTGAGAAGTGGACCGGCGGTCTGATGGTCGATGCTTCCCTTTAAGCTGACGACCAGGGAACGACCTTCTCGGTGAATTTCGTAGAGATCGGCATTTTTGCTGGGTGTCGCCGTCATCCTGTATGCCAGGCTATTTGCCGCGCCAGCTTTCAATGCTTATGGCGTGGGCCTCGAGATTTGAATACGATCTGGTGCTGGGAATCGTCTGGGAGAGCAAAGACCGGATCTCGTCGATTACCCGGCAGTCTTTTTCACAGCCCGGGAACCGGTCATGCCTGGGACAGGTTCTGCAAGGGCTTTGCACCAGATATCCGATTTCAAAATCGAAACATCGTTTGTATGGCGCCAGTCTCCGTGTCATCAAATAAAGACTCCATCTGGTGGTGCGACCACAATTCCGGCTGACAAAACAGGCACCGGGGACGACAAGTCCGCCGGGTTTGCCTGCGGGCCGGCTTCTGTACCCGGCCCGTTCTGCAACAGCGTCCTCACTTTTAACATACCTTGGATATGCTTACAAATGGAAAGCGGAACGGGCGCGCAAGTGTTCAGTGCGCACTGCGGGTGACAAACCGATTGTACCTGACCATCTGGGCCATGGTTTTGGCCGCCCGTTCGGGGGTTTCGTAGTAGACCGCCCTGTATTGCGATCCTTCGACCTGGTGGACCGTACGGCGTCCGGCTTCTGCCAGGAGGCTTACCCCGAAAACCGGCTTGGCGGTTTTTTCCATCAGCTTTACGGTGAATTCGACATATTCTTTTTCAAACCGGGCGTACATTTCCAGGACCCGCTGCAGGGTTGCTTCGGATATTTCCGGGTCTGCCCTGCGGATCGATTCGGCAAGACGCCGGATAAACAGCAGGCGTCCCAGGATGCCCAGATCGATGACCGCATCGCAACCCTTCCAGTTCAGGAGAATATCGAGGACCCGGCAGGGAATTGAGATGTCCGGTTCTCCCACCAGGTCCACCGGGTTGGACCTGCTCCAGTACGGGGGCAGAATCTTGTCTATTTGGGAGACGATCTCTTTTGTCAGGGCAGGGACCGCGAGGCCGTATTTTTCACACAGGTCGGCGGTGACCACGCCCCAGCCGCCACCGAGGGTCATGATGGCCACGCGCCTGCCCGCCGGCAGCGGAAGGCTGGAAAAGGCGGCCGAAAGATCCAGCAGGTCCATGGGGTGCTCAACTTTGATTATGCCGGCCTGGCGGCACATGGCGTCAAATACCCGCCTGTCCGTGGCCAGGGCCCCGGTATGGCTGGCGGCCGCCCGGCTTCCGGCGGCGGTTTGGCCGCCTTTAAGGAGCACGACGGGTTTGGCGGGACTCAGCCGGCGGGCTGTTTTGAAAAAGCGCCGGCCGTCGGAGACGTTTTCCAGGTAGATCATGATGGTTCCGGTTTTGTCGTCATCTGCCAGGGCTTCCAGGTAGTCTTCCATGGTGATCATGGCTTCATTGCCGCTTCCGGCAAAGGCCCGGATACCGATTCCCTGCTGTTCGGCAAACGCCAGCAGCTGGGTTCCCATGTTGCCCGATTGGGCAATCACGGCTGTCGCGCCGGCCCCGGGGCGCACCGCGGTGCCGGTGCAGAAGAAATCGAGGTGCGGGTTGCAAATGCCCATGGTGTTCGGTCCCAGGATGTATATGCCGGCCCGGCGGGCGGCGGCGACAAGCTCTTTTTCCAGAGCCCGGCCCCGCTCGCCGCTTTCTCCGAAACCGGACGAGATCAGCAGCACCCGGGTAATTCCCTTGCGCCTGAATCCTTCCATCAGGTCCAATACTGCGGCAGCCGGAACCGTGACCACGGCAAGGTCCACCGGAGATTCGATTTCTTCAACCGAACGGTAGACCCGGCGGCCGGCAATCCTGCCTCCCTTGTGATTGACAAGGAATACTTCCCCGGCGAAGCCGCCGCCGATGGTGTTGACCATCAGCATGTGGCCCCACTTGCCCAGATGTCCGGAGGCTCCCACGAAGGCCACCGAGCGGGGGTGGAAAAAACCGTGAATGACCGCTTTCGGAACCGGCCGGCGCTCAGACGGTTCTTGAGGTTTGTCCCGACCGAAGGTGAGCAGGGCGTCGACAGCGGTGAGGTTGCCGTCGGCATCGGCCAAAAGGGGATTGATGTCGACTTCGGTCAGATTGGGAAAATCCCCGGCCAGGCGGCACAAGGCGGTGATTGCCCTTTCCAGCGTCTTCATGTTAACGGCCCTGTACCCGCGGAAATTGCCCAGCAGCCTCGATCCGCGCAAAACAGATACCATCTCCCGGATCTCATGGCGGGTCAGGGGCGCAAGTCCCAGGGCCACGTCATCCAGGGCTTCGGCGAAAATTCCGCCCAGGCCGAGCAGGACAACCGGGCCGAATTGCCCGTCCCGGAACATGCCCAGCATGAGTTCCCGGGCTCCTTCGACCTGTTGCTGGACAAGGAAACCTTCGAGCGCGCCGGTTGCATTGGCCGATATTTCTTCCGCTGCCGCGGCCACCTCTTTTTCGCCGGCGAGGTTCAGTCTTACCAGGCCCTGTTCGGTCTTGTGAGCCAGCCCGGGCGCGATACCTTTCAGGACCACGGGAAATCCGATCCGACAGGCTTGCCGGCAGGCATCCTCCTTGTCGCGGGCCAGATACTCCCTGACCACGGGAATGCCGTAGGAGGCGAGAATCTGCTTGGATTTGTGTTCATCGAGGCTGAACGGCCCTTTTGACAGCCGTTTTGCTATTTCCTGTTCCGGGTTCAAATGCCGGGCTCCTTTACAGTGGCGGGTTACTCCTGGATGGGAGGACCTACGGCGACGGCCAGCGGGACATCCGCCTGCAGTCCGAAGTCGTCGAAATAGATGTTTTTCGCACCGGCTCCAAAGGCGTGCAGGCCGATTTCGGAGCTTGCCGGCAGGCCGGATGCGGAGCTGAAAAAGCGGCTTTCGCTCGATCTTACGATGCAGTTGGGAAACCGGTTGTCTGCCACCAGGCCGACTGTGGAAACCCCTGTGTTGAGGGCATCCCACTGGATAAGGGTGAAATGGTCGTTTTCGGCCGTCCAGGGCTGTCCGTCATCCGGGGGCCAGTTGAGCTGGGCCTGTCCACGGGGATTGGCATGCTTTTCGACATCGAAAGGATCCGCATTGGCGGTTCCGACAGGTTCAGGGCTGCCGAAATAGACCCGCAGGAAGTTGGCCCGCGGCCGGAAGCCGGAAACCTTTCCGCACCGGCCCTTGCCGACGGCAAAGATGGCCTCGCCGGAGGTGAAGTCGCCCGAAGTGTGCCGGAGCCAGACCGACCCCCGGGCGTCTCCGTCAGACCAGCTCCCGCCGGCCAGGTGGGGCGGTCCCGCGACGATTCCGGTTGCGCCGCTTGTCTGGCCGTTTACCCGGTCGCCGGCTTCCAGGGCCGTTTTGCCGCCCTCGACAAACTCCAGCGAGGCCGCTTCCACCAGGCGGGTCGCTATGGTGGCCTGGTCCACCGGCCAGGTGCCCACAATTTCAACATCGTCGATATACCAGCCCTCGTAACCGTTGTGTTCGCCGGTAACCGTATCGAAGCTGAAGCGGAGGCGGATTTTTTTCCCGGAGTAGGCTGAAATATCTAAATGGTATTGCAACCAAACCTTACGGTAGGGAGCCGAACTCGCAAGGGTGTGCAGGGGAATCCAGTCCGACCAGGTGCCGGATTCGTAGACTGATATTTCCACCTTTTTAAGGTCGTGGTCGTCCGGATCTTCCAGTTCTGTTTCCTGCCAGCTGTTGAAGACCAGCCCCAGGTACGACCAGGGGTGGAGCTGGATCGCGGGCGAAACGAGGTGGCCGGAGTTGGCGTCACCGGTATCGTAGTTGCCGCTGGAGTCGATTCCGTAGTACCAGGCATGGTCTGCGGACGTATACCGGTTCGTGGCCTGATGCCAAAGTCCGTCGGCGCTCCAGCCGTTGCTTCCGTTTTCCATGTCGTCCCGGAAAAAAGGCACCCGGTCGATCCATTTGTATGCCAGCCAGTGGCGGTCGAAACCGCTTGAGGTTTTGATCTGTTGCCAAAGCACGATTCCGAGCCGGTTGTTGGCCGGCACAATGGCGCCGTCTATTCCGTCGGCGGGGTTGCCGTTGCGGCCGCGCAGCAGTGAAATCCCCAGTCCGTTGAGATCGGCGTCCAGGCGAAGATACAGGCCGGCCGCAAAATAGCACGGGATCGGGGCGGCGGGGCAGTATCCGAAATCGGGTGCCGTGGCTGTCTGAAAAAATCCGATCTTCACCTGGGTGTCGTAGCTCAGGAAGCCGCCGGCAGCCCGCCGGGCCTCCGGGAGATCGACCGGTGTTTTGACATGGTCCAGCTCTATCAGGCTGGCCTTGCCCATTCCGGACACATGCTCTGTGGCATTTACCAGCAGGGCTTTGTTGCCGCCGATATCCTGAATCTGGTGTCCGCCCCAGCGGGAAGTCTTCCAGTTCTGGGTGTTTTCAAATTCGTCCCGGAACTGCTGCCGCCGTACCGGAGCTATGGTCGGTGGCAGGGGCGTGTGATAGACAACTTTACGTTTTGTCAGGGTCTGACCCCGGCCGTATGTGCCGGTTGATTCCAGGCGGACGAACTTCTGGAGCACGATCCGGCTGCCGGCCGGAACCGCCAGGGCGCTCATGGCCGGGTCATTGGGATCTTTGATTCCCAGCAATTTGTTGTTGACGCGGTCGTTGAGGCTGTATTCCAGGAGCCGGCCCGCCAGCATTATCTGGCCGTTGCGCATGGGAAACAGCCGGCCGTCTCCGCTTTCGTATTCAAGGTCGTCGCCGGTGGACAGTTGCTGATCCTTGACGACATCGGCCACCGGCAGGGCAACGGTGCCGGCCGGAATGTAGGGCAGGGTGGCCGAGGATGTGAAGGTGACGGTGTTCGAGCCGCTCAGGCTGGCGGAGGAAAATTCAAAGGTCCGGTTTTCGATCCGCAGCTTGAAAGGGCCGGTAAAATTCACATCGTCTGCCGGGGCGGCGCAGGCCCGCGTTTTGAGAACGGTCTTGCCCTGGGGATTGGCCGTGATCTCGTAAAAGTAACCATAAACCGCGAGAGTGAAGCCGCCCTGATTTTCTCTCAGGCTGAAAGACTGCTGGTGAAGGGCTGCCAGCTGATCGTTGCGGGCGGTCTCGGAGCCGGCGTTCAGGTACCTGCCGGCCGCAAAACGATAGCCTGATTCGGCCAGCAGGTACGCCTTGTAGGCATGATCGGTTCCGACGAACATCTGGCCCGAAGAACTGATGAGCGGAACCAGCGTGCTGCCAAGGACGGCGAAAAACACAATGGCGGCGATGAGGAGCAACAAGGCGCTGCCGGATTGATTTGAGAAGCGCCCGGCGGTATGCTGGAAAATACGGCGGAGGCCTGCCGGCACAGCCGGTAAAAGAAAAAGAAAAAGAACGGCCGCCGGCTTGCCCGGCCCCTCCGGTTCGATCCCGTCATCTTTGAGCGCAGTCGCGGCCCGGCCGCGGTATCCGGCAAGGCTTCCTATGAAACAGTACTTGTCCCGGGCCGGCGGTGTCGCCTCGGGCGAGGCGCCTCCGTAACTTTTCGTGTTGCGGGGATGGATGGTGGTTCTGAATGTTTCGGCAAGGCCGGTGGAGTCGTTGCGTTGCAGGGTGAAAGAACAGATAATGGCCGACAGGTTCCGGATGTCTTTCTGATCCCACGCAGCGGCCCCCTGGCGATAGTCCAGGCTGAAAGAGGATATGTCGTCAATCAGGATGTTGCCGCCGTTTGAAATGTCGGCGGGGGTAAGGGAGGTCACGTTGCCGGCAAGATTGCCGTAGAGTTTTATGACTCCGTTGGCATAGGCCATGGCACGCTTTCCAGACACGTTGGTATAGACCAGGTAAGGAACGGAACTGTCGGTTTTCACAATATCGGTCATCGACCGCAGTTCCCTTGACAGGCGGCCCATGGCGATCTGCGCTTTTTGGGCGGTCTTGACATTGGTCAGGCTTACCCGGTAGGCATTGAGGGCTGCCACGATTCCCATGCCGAGCAGGGAAGTCAGCACCGCCAGAAGCAGCATGGACACCACGATTTCTATCAGGGTGAACCCGGCTGCCGCCTTGGATTCGGATCTGCCCGCTATGTTTTCTGGCAATAGGCGCACCATGCGTGCCCTTTCCAAGCGGTCATGGACCATCAACGCGTAAACAGGGCGGTCAGACTTTGCCCGCCGCCGGATATGGTTACTTTCAGAACCTTGCAATCGCTGCTGCAGGCGGCTTTTTCTTCCTGACCGGTCGCATCGAAAGTTATATATTTGGTGGTTGCCGAATAGGTGCCGTAGTATCCGTTTTCCACCCTGTTTTTGAAAGTGTCCAGAGGCGTGTTGTCCGTCATCCAGAGATATTTGTAATCGGCGACCATCGATTCCATTGCCTCCTGCAGGGAAAGCTGGTGTTTCACCCACGCCAGAGGCTCGGCGCTGCGTGACAGATTGGTCCCCATCACCTGGACCACGACGGCGGCCAAAATGGCGCCTACCACCAGGGCTATGATTATTTCAAGCAGGGTGAAACCTTTTGGGCCGGCTTTCATGGTATGAATCCTGTGTCAGGGGTGACCTTTATTTGCCGGGTCGTTTGCCCCGGTGCGGTAACATTCAAAACAAGCTCTTTGGTTATGGGGTTCCGGGCGGCTTTATCGGAGCAGGGCCGCCCCCATCCGTCAAAGGACAGGAGGAACGGGGTTATGGAAATACCATGACTTGCCAGGGAGACGATTGCACTGGTTTCTCCCGGAAGGATGATCCGGCCGCCTGTGGGATCTCCGTCGGCGAACAGCCAGTAACCGGCGCCGTCGGACTGAACGCCCCAGCGGCGTTCCGTGTTCATTGAACGCACCTGGGCATAACGGATATGGGCCTTGATGGCTTCCGCCCTGGCTGCAAGGGTGGAATCCACGGGGGGTTTGCTCCAGATGACGGCGCTCAGGATTCCGATCAGGACCAGGACCACGATCACTTCAAGGATGGTCAGTCCCCGCTCATCGGCAGCAGCGCAACATATTGGCCTTTTGCCGGCGTTGCCATGGCGTGTCATCCTGCCCGCCAAAGGCGCGCTCCGGGGACGGGGACGTGGATGCCGCAATTTCGGTGCTAAGCCGGATTCCATTTTTAGATTCGGGCTTGCCGGAAACAGATTACGGATTAAACTTTTGACAGTCAGAAGGCCGGTAGCTGACATCATGATCTTATTTAGTAGCAAAGGCCGGATTTGATTGAAAGAAAAAAGAAATCGCGATAACCGAAACCATGCCTCCTGCCCGGATGCGAAAACAAGTTTGTCTGTGATGCCGATATCGGCAGCGGGGAACTCGCAAATAGTGAAAACTGGGAATATGACATTGAAAAACAGATTGTTGCCCAAGCAGCTGGTCATGGCCCTGATCCTGATGGCGGCGGTTCTGGCTGCCTACGGAAACAGCCTTCAGTGCAGCTGGCAATACGACGATTTTTCGAACATCCTGGAAAACGGGAATGTCAAACTGACTTCGTTTACCTGGCAGCAGCTCAAAAGAGCCATGTACGATCAGCATATCGACTCCCGGCCCACAAGGCCCTTGGCCCGTCTGAGTTTCGCCCTCAACTACTACTGGGGCCGATTCAGGGTTCAGGGTTATCATGTCGTCAACATAATTGTCCATCTGCTCACGGCCCTGACGTTATGGCGGCTGGCGGCCGCCACCCTGGAGAGATCCCCCGTCCTTGCGGTGAGGCGGCAGGAAGCGCTGGTCACCGGCTGGCTGGCGGCCCTGTTCTGGGCCGTCCACCCGATCCAGGTGACCGCCGTCACCTATATAGTTCAGCGCATGGCCTCCATGGCCGCCTTCTTCTATCTTGCCTCCATGCTCTTTTTCCTCGAGGGGCGCACGGCTGCCACGGCAAAAGGCAGGGTCACGGCATTTTCGGCATGCGTCCTTTGCGGGGCGGCCGCGGTTGCGTGCAAGGAAAATGCGTTCATGCTGCCGGTGTCGCTGATGCTGTTCGATCTGGTGCTGCTATCCGGGCCGGAAAGGAAGATTCCGGGTAAAAGGGTGGCCGCCTGGTCGGCGCTTATAGCCGTTGTTGCCGCCGCAGCGGTTTGGTTCATGGTGGACCCGGATTCGGTCGCGGGACCATGGGAAAACAGGCCCTTTACCCTCGGCCAGCGGCTGCTGACACAGCCCGGAGTGATCTGGCGGTACTTGGGGCTCCTGGCTTTGCCGGCCAAAACGCGGCTCTGCCTGCTGCACGACGTCGAGATTTCCCGCGGAATCTTCACTCCCCCCACAACTTTGCCGGCCATCGTCTCCCTGGGCGGTCTCGTGGCCCTGCTGATGGTACTTTGCCGGAAAAAGCCCCTGGTCGGCTTTGCCGGTCTGTTTTTTCTTTTAAACCATTTGATCGAAGGGTCGGTCTTCAACCTGGAATTGTTTTATGAACACAGAAATTACCTGCCATCGGCCTGGCTTTTCGTCGTCCTGGCTTCGTTTGCTGTAACATCCTGGAAATACTTTGAATACAAAAAATGGCTGCAATGGGCCGTCGCCGGCTGTTGTGCCGTGTGGCTGGGTTCGCAGATACACACCACCGCCATGTACAACCGTGTCTTCAAAAGCGAGCTGAGCCTGTGGATGGACGTTGTGGCCAAATCACCGCGGATGAGCCTGGCCCACAACAATCTGGGCAAGATCCTGTGGAATGCGGGACTGCACGAAAAGGCCCATGAATATTTCCTTGAGGCCTTTCGGCTGGACCGGTACAACGATCTGCGTCAGAAAGGTCTCGTATATTACAATCTTGGTTTATACGAGCTTGAAATAACAAAGGATTACGCCAAGGCTAAGGTTTGCTTCCAGCGTGCCGCCGAGCTTGCGTCCGGGATGAAGCAGGTCTGGTACCAGCTGGGACAGGCCTGCCTGTTATTGCACGATCCGGGCAGGGCGGAAGTAATCCTGCGCAAGGCCCTGCAATTCTGGCCGGACGATTGCGGGCTGCGCTCCCGGCTGATGCTGGCCCTGGCAAAACAGCCCGGCAAACGATATGCGGCCGCGGTTCTGGCCGGCGAGCTGGCGGAGCGTTGCCCCGGCGACCCGGTTCCGATCGCCTGTCTGGCGGATCTGCACCAGGGCTGCGGCCGTCTCCGGGCGGCCCTGGCGGCCTGGAAACGGCTCGAACGTTTTCCGGGACAAGAGCGTTACGCATTGATGGGGCAGATAGAGGTTTTTGCCCGCCTGAACCGGACAGAGCAGATGAAGGCCGCGGCAGAGCGTCTTCTGCGACAGGCCAGCCCCGGTCAAGTCAAGGCCTGGCTGGATGAATTGCTTGAAAGTTCAGGCAGTTTGCCACATGTGCCTGACCGGGACCTGATTCTGGAAGTACTCGAAGGCGTCTTTGGAAGGGACCGGCCGCCGGCGGAAGGGGAATGAAAGAGTAAAAGACAGTATCACCAGTCGCCCCGGCAGGCGACTGGTGATCGGATGGAATATACGGGTGCGGTTTTTCGGCGTCGGCGGCTATGGCTGACCTGGTTTGGAAATAACCCGGACTTTGGTCTTTCCGGCGACCGCCGTGTTGTTTTTACCTGTTATGGTAAGGGTGATACTGTTTCCGGAAACACTGACACTGAGGGTGAAATCGCCCAGATCCGTTCCCAGGGTGGCGTCTGAATAGGTGATCTGATCCCAGGATGAACCGCCCAGCAGGGCCTTGGCGAATTTACCGTTTACCCTTCCGATGGCTTCGGCCATGGCTGCTTCGGCGGCTTTTTCCTTGGCTTCGGACTGAAGATCGAAATATTTGGGAATGGCCACTGCCGCCAGGATACCCAGGATTACCAGTACGGCTATGATTTCAACCAGGGTAAAGCCTTCTTCGTTCTGAAGGGTTTTCCCGGTTTTCGGTTTTCTGTCTTCAAAGATCATTTTATTGCTCCTGTTGAGGGTTTTAATCCCCGGGTTGTGTTAATTCCTGCTGACCGGCTCAATAATCATCGCTGATCAGACACCGGCATAAACTCACACGGCCAAAAGTAATGCACCATGCGTGCCAGGGCCTGGAACAATTCGAGCGGAAAAAAACTCATTTTACCATACCTTGCTTTTTTTACAGGCAGATATGACGTTGAAAATCTTTTGTTCGCCAAGGACCGGAAATGACATGCTAAATCCTGTGCTACAAAATATGAGGTAAAATCAACAAAAATTGTGAAACCCGTTACATTTTGTGTCAGGCCTTGCGCCCTGTGCGCCGGGCCTTGAACGCCGAAACATCTATCTGGTACTTTTTCAGGCGATGCCACAGGGAGCGTTCTTTGATGCCCAGCAGTTCGGCCGCCCTTATCTGCACCCCCCCTGTCCGGGCAAGGGCTTCGACTATCATGCTGATTTCAATCTGGCGCAGGCGCTGGTCAAGATTTTGATTCCGGGCAAGGTCCTCCACGGAAGCGGCGGGCTGACTGTCTTCCGGGTCCGGGTCCTCGGGTGGTTCTGATGAAACTTGAATGTCCGGCCAGGTTGCGGCAACTGCGGCAACTGCGGCCGGCAGGTGATGAGGCTGCACTTCGCTGTCGGCCATCAGACAGGCCGATTCGATGGTGTTTTCCAGTTCGCGTACATTCCCGGGCCATTCGTAAGTCATCATTATCTGCAGGGCCGCGGATGATATCTTTGTCCCGGGCCGGGATTTTTCAATGAATTTTTCAGCCAGCAGGGGTATGTCCTCCCTGCGTTCTCTCAGGGGCGGCAGGAAGATAGTGAAAACATTCAGGCGGTAATACAGGTCTTGCCTGAAAAGCCCCTGGTCGACCATTTTGGCCAGATCCTTGTTGGTGGCGGCAATAACGCGCAGGTTGACTTTGACAGGGTGTATGCCCCCGATTCTTTCGATCTCCTGTTCTTCCAGGACCCGCAGAACCTTGGCCTGAATGTTGAGTGGCATGTCGCCGATTTCATCAAGAAGCACAGTGCCGTTGTTGGCAAGCTCCAGTTTTCCGATTTTACGCTGGTTGGCTCCGGTAAAAGCGCCTTTCTCGTAACCGAACAGTTCACTTTCGAGCAAACCTTCGGGTATGGCGGCGCAGTTTATCGCCACGAAAGCCTTTTCATGGCGCGGGCTGTGTTTATGGATGCTTCTGGCAACAAGTTCTTTACCCGTGCCCGTCTCGCCCAGTATCAATACCGTGGAATCCGTGGGCGCCACTTTCATGATATGGTTGAAAACGCCGCGCATGGCCCGGCTTTGACCGATAATGTCCGGAAAAAGTTCCCGGGCTTCCACCTTGCTGAGCAGTTCGGTGACCTGATCGAAAACCCGGCTGAAACGCAGCATGTCATCGTCCTTGCCGGAGGGCTTGTCGGTATCCGGATCCAGCCGGCCGACAACGCCCATGGTCCGGGTCTGATCCACGAAGCGTTTGACAGGGTCGATCAAAAACTTGACGATCAGAAGTCCGGAAACCAGGGCGAAAAGCGACAGAACCGTCCCCCAGAAGGCGACCGGCCAGCCCGCCCGTCCCCCCTGCTGGATATAGTAAATGGTCAGCCGGTAGGAAAGCAGCGTGGCCAGGACCGTCATGCCGGCAAAGATAATAGGTATTATGACATAGAGGCTTATATTGAAACGGATGTCTTTCATGCCGTTTATCATCTTACCATTTGAGTTAAATTCCACATGGGCAAATAGATGGCAAGGGCGAAAAAGCCTATAACCGCTGCCAGCCCCAGAGTCAACAGGGGGCCGATGGCATCCGAGAGCTTCTTCATGGCATATTCCATCTCCGCATCGTAATGGACGGCGATTTCGTTTAACATTTCATCCAGGTTGCCCGACTCTTCCCCGATGGCCACCATGTTGATGACGATGGGGGTGAAATAGCGTGCCGCCTTCAAAGGGCCGGCAATGCCGCGGCCCTCTTCCAGCCTTTCGGTTATCTGGCCGAACTCGGATGCGATGGCCGAATTGTTGATGGTGGTGGACAAAATACGCATGGATTCGAGCACCGGCACACCGCTTGACTGCAGGATGGCGAAAATGCTGGCAAATCGCGACATGGCGGCCTTGATCAGCAGCGGTCCGAGCACGGGTATGCGCAGCAGGAGGGAATCGCGCAGATAGCGCCCCTTTTCGGTGCGCAGATAGTAGGTCAGTCCGAAAATCACCGCCGCCAGAATCACGAGCAGGGCCATCCAGTACCGGGATAAAAACTGGTACAGCTTGAGGCAAACAAGGGTGGGCAGGGGAAGCTCCAGACCTGAGCTGACGAAGATGTTAACGAATTTGGGAATCACGAAGGTGAGCAGGATGAAGAAGGCCAGGACCAGGAAGCTGAATACGACCATCGGATACTGGAGCGCGGCCCGGATGTCGGATCTTACCTTGTGTTCATGCTCTATTATGTAGATCAGCCTTTCCAGTATTTCGGGCAGGGCGCCGCTGGTCTCGCCGGCCCGCAGCATGCTGCAGTAAAGGGGGGAAAAAACCCGGGGATGTTTTCGAAAGGCATCGTAAAGGGAGGACCCCTCGCGGATGTCCTGGCGGATGGTGACTATGATTTTTTTCAGGCTCTCGTTTTCGGTCTGGGTTTCAAGCACCTGAAGGAGGTTTAAAATCGGCACCCCGGCCTTGATCAGGGTTTTGAACTGCTTGGTGAACAAGATCAGCTCCGGCGCCCGCACCGGCGAGAGCAGGTCCATAATCCGGCGCATCGAGAATCGGTTTGAAAACTGGCTCTCGACAGCCACCTTGGAGGGGATCAGGCCCCTGGCCACCAGGATGGAGGTGGCCATGTCTTCATTGTCCGCCTCTATGGTCCCTTCCACCTGGCTGCCGTTTTCATTTATTGCCGTGTATACGTAATTGGGCATGAATATTTTCCTTCAGACCGGTCGACAATGATCCGGCATGATTCAGACCATTACTGCGGAGGCGGCCTCGTCCAGGGTCGTGATCCCCTGGGCGACTTTCAGGGCCGCATCCTCCTTGAGGGTTTTGAGCCTGCCGGTCCGGTGAGCCTCGCGCATGATTTCCTGGGCCGAACATCTGCGCAGGATCATGTCCTGCACCATGTCATCTATTATCAACACCTCGAATATTCCCGTCCTGCCCTTGTATCCTTTGTCCATGCAGTTGAAACATCCCGTGCCCTTCATGAAACGCGGGTTTTCGTATTTGTCCAGACCCCAGAACTTGAGCACCTGTTCGGGCGGATCGTAAGGCTTGCTGCAATATTGGCAGACTTTGCGTACCAGACGCTGGGCAATGGAGACCAGCATCACCGAAGATACCAGGAAGGGCTCGATGCCCATATCGATCAGGCGGGTGATTGCTCCGGCGGCATCGTTGGTGTGGACGGTGCTAAGAACCCGGTGGCCGGTAAGGGCCGCCTGGACAGAGATGCTGGCAGTCTCGCTGTCACGGGTTTCGCCCACCATGATCACGTCCGGGTCCTGGCGCATTATGGCCCTCAGGCCGCTTGCGAACGTCATTCCCGCCTTGCGGTTGAGCTGAATCTGGCGGATCTTGCTGACCCTGTATTCAACCGGATCTTCCAGGGTTATGATGTTGATGTCCGGCTGGTTGATCCTTTTGAGGATGGAATACAAGGTGGTGGTCTTACCGCTGCCGGTCGGCCCCGTGCTGAGGATCATTCCATAGGGCTTGGCTATCATCGTTTCCAGTTTCTCTATGTCGTCCGGAGCCATGCCGAGATCTTCCAGGGAATAGACTCCGCTGCTGGTATCCAGAAGCCTCAGGACCATGTTTTCACCGTAAATGGTGGGAATGGTCGAAGCCCGGATGTTGATCTCCTTGTTGTCCATGCGGATGGTAAAGCGGCCGTCCTGGGGTATCCGTGAAAGCGAGATGTCCATGTTGGCCAGAATTTTCAGCCGGGAGATGATGAGCATGAGCATGGACTTGGGGGGGGCCGGCACGTCGTGCAGTTTGCCGTCGACCCTGAAACGGACCTGAACGTAGTCCTTTTCGGGGCTTATGTGGATGTCTGAGGCGCCCTCACGCACCGCCTGGGACAGAATAGAGTTGACCAGGCGGATTACGGGAGCCTCCTCGGCCATGTCATGGAGCGACTTGACCTCGATATCGTCGGCATCGAGCTCGGATTCGTACTGCTCGCCGCGTTCGATCTCCATGTCGTCCATTCCGTCCAGGACTCCCCCCACAGAAGAGTAAGTTCCGTAGAGGCTGCCCAGCAGGTGGTTGAACTCCTGGTAAGTGCAGATTACCGCTTCCACCTCCATGTTGGTATACACCTCAATGGCATCCAGGGCGTTGATATCCATGGGGTCTGTCATTCCCACGGTCAGCAGGTAATTGCTGCGGGCAAGGGGCACGGCCTGATATTGCTGGGCGATCTCGAAGGGTATGACCTCGGCAAGGCCCATGTCGATGGGATACTTTTCGGGGTTGTACTTTTCTATCTTCAGCTGCTTGCTGATGAGATCGGCTATCTGGGCGCTGCTGACGATACCTTCCCGGACCAGGTATTGTCCCAGTTTTATGTTGTTTCGTTTGTGGCCGATCACCGCCTGCCTGAGCTGGGCCTCGGTAAGCAGTCCGGCCTCCAGTAGCATTTCACCCAGTTTTTTCTTGTTTCTCACGGTATTTCATCCTGACTGTGGCTGGTAACTTGCCGTAAAACGAAAAGGGGACTCGTACGGATTGCTGAAAAACACCGTTTCCCGGGGCCAGCCGGTGATGCATTCAGGCTCCTGGCCGGGAAAGGTTACCAGTTGGTCGATTGTCGAATCGCTGGCCCCGGTTGATTCAAAATATCCCCGGACCAGGATTTCGTAGGCCAATCCCCGTTGCTGGTTCCAGCTTACAAGCAGCTGCAAGGGTACCGGATTGAGCCGCGCAAGCCGCTCAAGCATCTCGACCGCGGTCGACAGCGTGGGCGCGTTGGCTATCTTTATCCAGCACGCTTCAAGCGCCGGCGGATCGCAGGCAACGGAAACCGCCGGAAAGGATACCTGTTGCCCGACGCGTATGGTATCGGGGTTCCTGATGTCCGGATTGAAATCCAGGACGCGTTTCAGCAGACCGGGATTGAAGGTTCCGTAAACGGTCCCGATCAGGTCTGCCAGGGTGTCGTTGCGGCGGACCCTGATCTTGCCGATGCTGGCAGGAAGGTCTCCGGCATGGCTTTCGGCCTCGGCAACGGTCTGCCCGGTGGGCTCGGGCCGGGAAAGGCTTTCATTCACAGACGGAGGGTCAGGCGGCAGTTTGACCGCATCGGAACCGATGGCCGCTTCGGGCTCCGCTTCGGGCAAAGGGTCCCGGGTTGCCGGCCGGCTTACTGCGGAAGTCGGAATCATTTTGGCGATCCGGCGGCCCTCGAGCCGGAAGGCCCCGGGCACAACCACCAGGAAGACCGCCAGGGCGGCAGCCAGGACGGCCCCTGTTGCAAGCCAGGGCGCCGCTTTCAGCACCGGAGAAATGGGCATCAGGTTGCGCCTTGCCGTGGCAAGCACCAGGGAGCGGTCGACTCGTTTGGCGTCCTTGACGATCAGCCCCAGAATACAATGGTGACACAGGTTGATGATTTTGCGGGGATACCCCCCGGTAATGCGGTAGATGGCTCTGATGGCCGGCAGGGTGAAAAGGCTCCGCCAGCCGCCGGCGCAGCCGGCGCGCTTGAGGCGATAGTCGATCATCTGTTTGGTATTTTTGAAATCCAGCGGTCCGAGAAGGTAAAGCAGGTTGATTCGGTCCGTAAAATTGGGGTGCCTGGCCATGGCCTGCTCGAATTCCGGCTGGGCGAAGATAACGATCTGAAGCAGCTTGAAATTGTTGGTTTCGTAATTGAGCAGTTCGCGGAGTTGCTCAAGACACGGTCCGGGCAGCTTCTGGCCTTCGTCTATTACCAGGACAATGGTTTTGTTTTCCTCGACCCCCATGGAGAAAAGGTAATCCTTGATGATCTCTTTCAGCTCGGTATCGCCGGTATTTTCCCCGGGCCGGCGGCCGGTCATGGTTTTGACAAGGGTGCGCAGCAGGTCGGATGCCGAAGCGAAAGCCGGGTCCAGGATGAGGTGGGGCACGAAGTCTTCGCTGTCGGGCAGCCGGCGCAGAAGCTGGCGGCAAAGAGTGGTTTTGCCAGTTCCGATCTGGCCGATCACCACGTTGAGGCCCCGCCTGAGGCGCAGGGCGAGCTCCAGCTTCTGCAGGCAGGCCCGATGCTGGTCGGATTGGAAGAAAAAATCCGGATCAGGCGAGTTTGAAAATGGCTCGCTTGTAAGGTTTAGTAAACGGAAATAATCCATTTTTCCCCGGGCCGGCCCCTGTGGTTCGCGGCTTTGCGGCGGCTAGTTAACTGCCTCCCGCTGCTTCAGGATATATGGTGTAATGAAGATCAGGATCTCTTCCATCTGATCCCGGTTGCTCTCCCCCTTGAACAGATGGCCTATTATAGGGATGTTTTTCAAATACGGCACTCCGGATTTGAACTTGCGGGCGGTAGTCTTGTTGAGGCCGCCTATAACCGTTGTCTGCCCGTTGAACAGAATTACATTCGTTTCCGCCTTCTTTGTGAGCAAAGTGGGATTGCCGGCCACCGTCCGCGAGAAATCGAGCTCGTCTTTTATGGTTTTGATATTCAGTTTGAGGGTGTCGCCGTCGATGACGTGGGGAGTGACCCTGAGGCTCAGAACGGCTTTTTTGTATTCGATCTTGACTTCCTTGTCTTCCACCGTCTGAAAGGGCACCTCGTCTCCGCTTTCAATAAGGGCCGTCTGATTGTCCAGGGTGGTGATCGACGGGCTTGAAAGGATATTGAGCTTGCCCTCTTCTTCAAGGGCTGTAAGCTGAATGGCCAGGATGTTTTCTCCGACTTTTTCGGCTATGAATCCGATGGTCATGCCTGCTCCTGCCACTGCCGCATTTGTCAGGTCGGCCGGGAAGTTGAAGGCGAAACCGGCATCGGGAGCCGCGGTATCACCTGCGCCGGGGCTTATGCCGACGACACTTTCGGCACCGGGTGCAAGCCAGAAGTTCTGGCCGGGGCTGTGATACAGCCCTCCCCATTGAACGCCCAGTTCGCGGGCCGTGCGCCTGGTGGTTTCGACTATGTTGGCTTCGATCAGGATCTGGGCGGTGGGCCTGTCCAGCCTTTCTATCAGCGGTACCATCCGGGCGATGTCTTCGGCCGTTGCCTGGACGATCAGGGCATTGGTGTGTTTGTCCACCATGATGGAACCCACCGGTTTGCCGTCTTTTCCCAAGGTGAGCAGCTTTTCCATGCATGTTTTCATCTGGCCGGCATCGGCGTAGTCAATGGGAATGATCCTTGTGATGAGAGGAGAGTGCATCCGGATCAGGCGTCTTTTTTCCTGAATTTGCTGCTCGGCTTCAAGCCGTTTGAGATTACGGTTTTTGTCCTCTATCGATTCGATCCGCAATATATTGCCTTCCCAGGTATAACTGAGCCCCTGAGCGTTGAGAATTCCTTTGAATACCTGGCACCAGGGGGCCTGCCTTACATTCAGGCTCATTTTGCCTTTGACGCCGGAATTGATGATGATATCGATTCCGGCGGCCCTGGCCAGGGCTTTGAGCAGAACGGCCACGTCGGCCTGGTGCATGTTGAGGGTAACCTTGCGCTTGGGAAGAGGGCGTTTGGGCTTTTGGGCGCCGGACTTTGAACCGGCAGGCGCGGTCCCGGCTGCAGGCAGTTTTATTCTTTTCGGGCGCGGTGTCGGCGACCAAGCCCGGCTTTCCAATGCCTTGGCGCGCCATTTTTCGAATCTGGGATCGGGTGCCCGTGTATTGGCTGAACTGCATCCAAGTACAAAAGTTAGTGCCAGGGTCAAGATGACAACGGCGGCAGCCTGCGATTTCAAACGGGTTCTTCTCGTTTTGGAAAACTGTATAATTGCCATTTTCTTTTCCGAAAGCTGGTTTGGGTCAATATCATCTGCCCTGGAGGCCGGGGCCGGGAAGCTGATTGAGTACCTGCGCAACGATTTTCAGAACTGAGAACGAGATATAGGATATATAACCCCGGACCGGCCTTCAAGGCTGATTGTCTTTAAAAGGCAAAATCACCACCTTGCCGTCCTTGATGCGGGCGATTTCAATGTGATCGGGCTCGATTCTGCGCAAATAATATTCTTTTTCAAGAAGCATTTCCCCCGCTTCATATTCCACGCCATTTATAATGGCCAGTTTTTTCTCACCCAGCGAAACGTAACCGGAGTATCTCCATTGCGGTTGCCGCCATTGGTCTTGCGGAGTTTCGGCTTGCTTTGCCCCCTTGCCCGAAAGGGCGGACAGGGATGTCATGAACGGATTGTTTTTCCACGGCAGGCGGCTGTGGGCAATGACGTATTTTTCCGTTGCCGAAAGAGCTGTCTGCTTGATTTGCCCGGATACCTGCTGAATGAACTGGGCGAGCTCGGCCGAAGTCTCGCTCTTGGAGGCAGCCGGCCCGTTACCGGGGCCTGCCAGAAACAGTTCGTAAACACCAAAAACCAGGGCCAGGCAGGCCAGTGAGAGAATTGTCTTTTCCCTTGTAGTCATAAGTTCTCTAAACAGCTTTCACCGCTTTGGCGGTTCCTGCCGGCCGATCGCCCGAAGGTGCGGGCCGGCAGACAAAGTCAACGCTGCCTCAGGGCCATGCGCAACCGGACCCTCAGCGACCCGGCCTCGTGGGGGTGCATGGCAATCCTTTCTATCTGTTCCAGATAAGGCAATCCGCATATCCTGTAAAGCATGAGGCGGATATCCTCGAACCGGCCCGCAAAGACCAGTTCTATCTTCAACAGCCGCGATTCTTCCAGGTAGGACTGGGTATCGGGTAACACCTCTTGCAGATCTATATTATAACGGTTTGCCAACTGGAAAAACAGGTTTTCCAACTGATTCAGTTCCCGGGGAGCGACCTGATGGCCGTCCGGGATCGCAAAACCCTCCGGGGTTTTTTCCTGGACTTCCTTGATCAGGCTCATGAAAAGCGGAAAGAGTGCTTCCTGGCGTTCTATTTCAGCCTGTTTTTCGGCTATGCGGTTCTTGATCGAGGCCAGGGCCCGGTAAGATGGGATTATGCCGGCAACCGTTATGGCCAGGGCAGCCAGGCCGCTGATGGCGAGATAGATCAATGTGGTTGATGGCAGAGCCGGCTTTTTCATTTTTGCACCAATTCGAATCTGACCCTGAAACGTAACACATGTTTGCCGTTCAGGTCCTGAGTGCTCTTTGACTGAATAACGGGATTGCGTATAAGGGGCGAATCTTTCAGTCTGAGCAGATATCCCGACAGAATCGATTCGTAAGCGCGCCGTCCGGGCAATATTATTCCTTCCAGAACAAGGGAGCCCGCCACCGGCGCCTTGCCTTTGACCGTGTTTCCCATGACCGCATCCAGGCTGATCAGGCGGATGGTGCCGGGCGTCAGCCGGGAGATTTCCTCAATCAGCGCCAGTGGATAATAACGGCGGCTGATCTGTTTTATCATCAGGCGCTTGTTTTTACTGCGGGCAAAGAGGGTCAGGATCAGATTCTTGTCGGCCGGGGGGTTGTAAGTAAGCAGCTTCCGGTTAAGCTGGGCCAGCCGGGCCTGGTAATTGGCCAGAAACAGGTTTTGAGTCAGGTATACCCCTGTGAGCACGAGGCACAGCAGAATGCCGCCGGCCAGAACCGCGACGTTCAGTTTCCTGGTTTGCTCGATGCGGGCCTTTTCTTCGTGGGTGAACAGGAAATTGGGGGTCCATCTGTTGTCGGAAAGGGCCATGCCGATGGAAGGGACATAGCTTTCCCGTTCGGCCGTGGTTGGAGGCAGAGGGGGTTCGACGACGAAGAACCGTGATTTGACAAACGGGTCCAGCACGGTTATCGGGACCTCGAGCTGGTTGCTCAGAAAGCTCGTAACCATGCCGCTGGCGGCGACAGGACCGGAGATGAAGAGCTTGGAGATCCCGTCTTTGCGGAAATTCAGGGTGTAGTGCTCTATCGTCCTTTCCACCTGGCGGACCAGCCGTTCCAGGGCCGGTAAAATCATCTGGAAAATATCTTTGCGGCTGGGAAAAGGTTTATCGGTGTTTTGACCCTGATAAACGGCAGCCCCGCTGATCAGGTGCCGGAATATTTCGTCGGCCGAGAGCGTATTTTCCGTTGAATCCGGGCCGCCGGCGTCCGCACTGTTTTCACCGCCGCCCCGCGCCTGATCGATGGCTTCGATCATGCTGCGCATTCCGGCCTTGATTCCCCTGGACAGTAAAAGATTGCCCCTGGAATAAATTGCTATTCTCGACCAGTCCCGGCCTATGAAAAGAGTGCACACATCTTCGCGGGCGGCATCGATCACCCTGCGGCGGAAAAGGTTCTGGATGGCGAACGGAACGATTGATATGCCGGTCAACGGATAGCCTATGGATTCGAAGGCGTCCGCCATTTCCCGGACCTGGGCCTTGGGAGCGCTGAAGGCCATTATTTCGTATTTTGTGACGCCGTCTTCGGCGACTTCACCCAGTATCTCGAAATCCAGAAGGTCCCGGCTGGCGTCGAAATTGATCTTCTTGGTAAATGTCCAGTAAACCGCGTTGGGCACTTGCTTGCGCGGCAGTTTGGGGATTCTGATGCAGCGGTTTTCGACGCGGGATGACGGAATGGTGGCCCAGAGGCGGGCACCGGAGTCTTTGCCGCAGAAAGATTCCAGGGCGGCCCGAAGCTTTGCCAGGAAAGCTTTGTCGCGTAAAGATGCCTCTGCCTTCAACTGGACGGTGCGATATTCCGTCAGGCGCCAGGGAGCGTTGTTTCCGGGGATGACCTTGGCCATCCGGACATAGGTGTGACCGATGTCGATCCCCACCACAGCCTGTTTCCCGGGTTTGAACAGACGGAAGCCGAGTCCGCCGCCATGGCGTGAGGGTTTGGCCGCGGAGCCTGAAATACCGGAGGCGCCATCCTCGCTGCCGGGACTGCGGATAAGGTCGAGCAACTTCTCAGTGGAGGAGATTTCATCCGGTTTGGTCAATGCGGCGCTCCGTATCCGGCTCTCCTTTGCCGTTTGTGTGGGGTGATTCAAAAGCAAGCTGACGTGTACAAATCTTCCATGAACTCGGTCGGTTGTCAAGCACATTCCTCAATATTGCCGTGATTTTGGTCTCTTTTTCTTGAAAGGGGCCCGGCTTGGGGTTAATATTGTCTATTCTGCATGGATATATTGCCCGGGCGATACTTATTGTCACCTGTTTCAGATGGTTGGACGCATTTGACACTTTGACCGGCCGCATTGGGCGGGATGAGAGCGGGCCGCAGCCGGCCGAACCCGGTTGGGGAAAAAGAGGAGTAAGGAAATAATGGCGGAATCCGGCAGGCGCATTTCCAACATAACCGACCATATGATGGTGATCGGGATCGCACTGGCGGCCATATATTGGCTGCTTGATTCTTTCATGGCCATTTTTCTGCAGACCGACAATTTTCTCGAAAAACTCATCGGCGTCGAACTTGACAATATCTGGATGCGGATAATCGTGTTGTGCCTTTTTGCCATCTTCGGCTCTCATGCCCAGTACACCCTGAACCAGAGACGACGCATGGCGGAAAAGATCGTCAAGGACGCGGCCACCAGGGAGCGATTTCAGCGCCTGCTTTCCCCGGATCTGGCGGAAATGGTGGTTTCCGGTGAATTGACGGTGGAAAAAGGTGGTGAAAACAGGGTCGCGACCGTAATGTTTGTCGATATTCGCGGATTTACCCGCTTGAGTGAAAACACCGACGCTTCATCGGTTCTCCAGATGCTGAATGAATATTACGAACGGATGGTTGATATAGTGTTTCGCTATCAGGGTACGGTGGACAAGTTCATCGGTGACGCCATGATGGTTATCTGGGGCGCTCCGATCTCGCATCCTGACGACCCCCAGCGGGCCATCAGGGCCGCTCTGGAAATGAACCGCGCCCTGGAAGAATACAACGCCGAGAGGAAACGCAAAGGGCTGGCTCCCATTGCGGTCGGCATCGGGATCAATACCGGAAATCTGGTGGCCGGTTACATAGGGTCATCGCGCACAATGAGTTATTCGGTGATCGGAGATACGGTCAATACCGCCGCCAGGCTGTGTGATGCCGCCAGGCCCGGCGAGATCATCATTTCCGACCAGACCCGTCAGGCAGTCGGCCGGGGGCGGTTCAGGCTGGAAGCCAAAGAGCCGATCAATGCCAAAGGTAAAGACCAACCAATCAAGGCCTGGCGCGTGGTGGCCGTGGCCGAAGGCGGGCAGGACGAATGAGCTCGGATCTGACGGCCGGTTTTCCGTTGTCCGGACAGCTGCCCGCTGGTTTCAGGGCCGGAATCGGGTACGACATTCACAGGCTGGTGAAAGGGAGGCCTTTGGTGCTGGGCGGCATCGAGATTCCGTTTGAAAAAGGTCTCCTTGGCCATTCGGATGCCGACGTGCTCGTGCATGCCGCCTGTGATGCGGTTCTGGGGGCGGCCGGCCTGGGTGATCTGGGAGAGCATTTTCCAGATACGGATCCGAAGTACGCCGGAATTTACAGCCTGGAGCTATTGGCCGAAACCGTGGCCATGATAAAAGAAAAGGGCTGGACGGTGAACAATCTCGATGCCACCGTTTTTGCCCAGCAGCCTAAACTGGGAGCATACAAGCTGCCCATGGCCGAAAAACTGGCCACGGTCCTGGAAACCGGCATCGACGCAGTCAACATCAAGGCCACCACCACGGAAAACCTCGGTCTGGTCGGAACCGGTGAGGCCATGGCTGCCATGTGCATAGTGCTGATCAGATCGGAATCTCCAGTGAAATTTGCGCCGGACGGTCCCCATGGAGCCTGAAAAAAGGGAACATTTCCAGCTGGTGTCGGAATTCGTTCCCCGCGGTGACCAGCCCGGCGCCATCGAGCGTTTGTGTCTGGGCCTTGAACAGGGCGTCAGGGATCAGGTCCTGCTGGGCGTAACCGGTTCCGGCAAAACCTTCACCATGGCTCAGACAATCGCAAGCAGCGGCAGACCGGCTCTGGTGATTGCGCCCAACAAGACCCTGGCGGCTCAGCTCTATACTGAATTCAGGCAGTTTTTCCCCCGCAACGCGGTCGAATATTTCGTCAGCTATTACGATTACTATCAGCCCGAGGCTTATATTCCCACCACCGACACCTATATTCAGAAAGACTCTTCGATCAATGACATGATCGACAAAATGCGCCATTCAGCCACCCGTTCGGTTTTATCCAGGCGGGACGTGATCGTTGTTGCAAGTGTGTCCTGCATCTTCGGACTGGGAGCGCCGGAGGACTACCTCGACCTGCGCCTGGAGCTGGAAGCGGATATGGAGATTTCGCGCTCCAGGCTGCTGCACCGTCTTGTAACCATGCATTACCAGCGAAACGACGTCGATTTCTACCGGGGGACTTTCAGGGTCCGCGGGGACCGGATCGAGATCTTTCCGAGCTACGAGGACCAGTGCGCCGTCAGGATCGATTTGTTCGGAGACCGGATCGAAGCCCTTTGTCAGATAGATCCGTTGACGGCTGTGTCCACCGGCACCCTGGAAAGGCTTACCCTGTTTCCGGCCAGCCATTACGTTACCTCCCAGAGCACGCGCAGCAGGGCCATTGCCGCCATCCTGGAAGAACTCAAAGAAAGAGTGGACTATTACCGTGATCGGAAAAGGTACCTGGAAGCCCAGCGGGTCGAAGAAAGGACCCGCTTCGATCTGGAGATGATGCAGGAGATCGGCTATTGCAGCGGGATAGAGAATTATTCGCGCCATTTGACGGGCAGGCGGCCGGGACAGCCGCCTCCGACCCTGCTTGATTATTTCCCGGACGACTATGTCATGTTCGTGGACGAAAGCCACATAACCATTCCCCAGTTAAGGGCCATGTACCGCGGAGACCGTTCCAGAAAAATGACTCTTGTGGAATACGGATTCAGGCTGCCGTCCGCCCTGGACAACCGCCCCCTGCGTTTCGACGAGTGGAGGGCAAGGGTGAACCAGGTGATCTATGTTTCAGCCACTCCTTCGGACTGGGAAATGAAGAAAGCCGGTCACGCCCCGGTGGAGCAGATCGTACGGCCCACCGGCCTTGTCGATCCCCGGGTGGAGGTAAGGCCGGCCCGGAGCCAGGTCGATGATCTGTACGCAGAGATCATTGAATGCCGCAAAAAGGGATTCCGCACGCTTGTCACGACCCTTACCAAGCGGATGGCCGAAGATCTTACCGAATACTACTCTGATCTGGGACTTGCCGTCCGTTATCTGCACTCGGACATCAGTACGCTGGAGAGGATGGAAATAATCCGGCAACTGCGCCAGGGAGCCTTCGATGTCCTGGTGGGCATAAACCTGCTAAGAGAAGGGTTGGACATTCCGGAAGTCGCCCTGGTGGCCATTTTGGATGCCGACAAGGAAGGTTTTCTGCGTTCGGCGCGGGCCCTGATCCAGACCTTCGGCCGCGCTGCCAGAAACGTTGAAGGCAAGGTCGTCCTCTATGCCGACAAGGTGACCGAGGCCATGCGGCAAGCCATCGAGGAAACAGACCGGCGCCGGCAGATCCAGCTGGAATTCAACGCCCGCAACAAGGTGACACCCAAGACGATAGAAAAGAACATAACGGCCGTTTTCGATCAGGCTTACGGACAGAGCCTTTCGGTCCGGGAACCGGAGCAAGAAAGTTGCGAAGCGGCAGAAACGGATCCTGATCTTGAAAGACGGATCAAACGGCTGGAAAAGCTCATGCAGCAGGCGGCGAAAGAACTGGAGTATGAAAAGGCGGCCGCCTTTCGCGACGAGATAGCGGCCCTGCGCCGGAGACTTTTGTTCGAAGCCTGAATATTCGGCGGTAGCAGAAGCTGAGAACCATGCCTGCAAAAGAAGACGAAATACCCTCGGCCCTCCTGGAGAATCTAAGGCATGTGGCCGGCAGTCCCGGAGTCTATCTGATGCGGGATGCGGCCGGCAGGGTCATCTACGTGGGCAAGGCTGCCAATCTCAAAAAAAGGCTGGCGAGCTATTTCAGCCGCAGGGGCCGCCGGGATCCCAAGACCGAGGCCCTGCTGTCGAAGCTTGCCGGCTTCGAGACCATTCTCACCACCAACGAGAAAGAGGCTCTGATTCTCGAGTCCAATCTTATCAAAAAGCACCGGCCGCGCTACAATGTGATTCTGAAAGACGACAAACGTTATCCTTCCCTGCGCATAGATCCCGGGGAGAATTACCCCAACCTGACGGTGGTGCGGAAGATCAAAAATGACGGGGCTCTCTATTTCGGTCCTTACGCCTCGGCCAGGGCGGTCAGGCAAACCGTCCGTTTCATCCACAAGACTTTCAGGCTCCGGAAGTGCAACGACAAGATGTTCAGACGCAGAACCAGGCCCTGTCTCAACTATCAGATGTCTCTCTGCCTTGCTCCCTGCTGCCGTAATGTGGGCCGTGATTTCTACCATGATATCGTCAGGGAGGTCATCGCCTTTCTGAGGGGCAGGACTCCGGAGCTGATAAGGAAAGTACGGCGCCGGATGTTGGACGCTGCCCGGAGACAAGCCTACGAGGAGGCCGCCGGTCTCAGGGACAAACTTTTCGCCCTGGAGCGGACGCTGGAAAAACAGGTCAGCGTAATCAACGATTTCAAGGACCGGGACGTGATCGCCCTGGCAGAAGACGGGCTATGGACGGTGCTGACGGTGCTGAAAGTAAGGCGCGGATTCCTGATGGGACAGGCCCATTACTGCCTGGAACAGGCCCTGGGAAATGAAGGGGCCAAGCTCAGCGCCTTCATCCGCCAGTATTATACCACCAGGGAGAGATTGCCCGCAGAGATCCTGTTGAGCCATCGCCCGGACGACCTCGAGCCACTGGCGGCCCACATCAGGGAGACGGCCGGCAGAAGCGTGACTTTCACCGTGCCCCGCAAAGCCGAAAAACGTCGTTTGGTGGAAATGGCCCTGGCCAATGCCGGCCACCGGGCCGGCAAGTTGAGAGAAGGGGAGCTGGCACGGCGGCACCTTTTGGAAAACCTCAGGCAAAAACTGAAGCTGAGCCGCCTGCCGCTGCGGATAGAATGTTTCGACAATTCCCATCTGGGAGGCCGGCAAATGGTTGCCGCCATGGCTGTTTTCGTGGCCGGGCGGCCGTCGCAGGAGGATTTCCGGCGATTCCGGCTGGACTTGCAGAGCCCCGACGATTATCTCGCCATGGCCACTGTGCTGGAGCGCAGGTTTTCAAAGACCGGTACCCGGGATGAATTACCCGATTTGGTGATGGTGGACGGCGGCAAGGGACAGCTGAACGTCGCCTTGCGGACGGTAGACCGCTTGGGGCTTTCCGGGAGGTTCGATCTTGTCGCAATAGCAAAGGCCGGGAAGCCCGGGCTGGAACCGGACAGGATATACCTTCCGGGCCGTGCCAATCCGGTAAATTTTCGCCGTGGCGACGAGACGCTGATGTTGCTGCAACAGATCCGCGACCGGGCCCACAGTCTGGCAATCGGATACCAGAGACTGCGACGCCGCAGACGGGCGCTGGAATCGGATCTGGACAAAATCCGGGGGATCGGCCCCAAACGCAAGGAGGCCCTGCTCAAAGCTTTCGGCGGGGTTGAAAATATCCGGGCAGCAACGCCCGAGCAACTGAGCGCTCTGCCCGGTATCAGTACTGAGTTGGCAAAAGCCGTGCTTGACGCTCTCAGGCAACGGGTAAGTGACTGAGTTTATGCCGCGTCGGCCTGCTGACCGTCCGGAAACGGCCCGCTCAGGCTCCCAGACGTTTCAAAGTGTCTTTCAGGCCCTGGACTGCTTCGGCCGATTTGAGCAGTTTTGCCTTTTCATCTTCCGTTAGTTCGATCTCTATTATCTGTTCTATACCGTCCCGGCCGAGCTTGACCGGCACACCGATGAAAAGATCGTTGATTCCGTATTCGCCCTCGAGATAGGCGGCGCATGGCAGAATTTTCTTTTTGTCCTTCAGAATCGCTTCGGCCATTTCGACTGCGGCGGCAGACGGAGCGTAATAAGCGCTGCCGGTCTTTAGCAGGCTGACGATTTCGGCCCCGCCGTTGGCGGTCCGTTCCACCAGGGCATCTATACGCTCACGGGTCATCAGTTCCGTGATGGGAATTCCGGCAACGGTTGAGTAGCGCGGCAGGGGAACCATGGTGTCTCCGTGTCCGCCCAGCACGAAGGCATGGGTGTTTTCGACCGACACATTCAGCTCCATGGCGATGAAGGTGCGGAAGCGGGCGGAGTCGAGCACTCCGGCCATTCCCATGACCCTGTTTTTGGGAAAGCCGCTGGTTTCATAAGCTACGTGGCACATTGCATCCAGGGGATTGCTGACGATTATCAAAATGGTGTCAGGCGAATACTTGACGATCTGTTCGGTAACGCTCTTGATGATACCGGCATTTGTGCTGATCAGGTCGTCACGGCTCATGCCGGGTTTGCGGGGGATACCGGCTGTGATTATCACGATATCAGAGCCTGCCGAGGCTTCGTAACTGTTGCTGCCGACAAGATGGGCGTCGTGTTTTTCGATCGGGGCCGCTTCGGCCAGGTCAAGAGCCTTGCCCTGGGGAACGCCCTCGATGATATCGATCAGGACCACGTCGCAAAGTTCCTTCTCCGCAAGGCGTTGAGCGGCCGTTGCCCCGACGTTTCCGGCTCCGACTACAGTAACTTTTTTCTCCATTTCCAGCTCCTTGAATTTTGTATATTGAATGTGATGTGAAATATTTATCAATTAAAACAAGCCAAAGAGGCATCCATAGCATATTGTCCGCACTTGTCAATAGAGTAATATTTAGTTATTTGAAAACGTTTGAATATTGACACATTAGGCCAAAAGAGGCTAAAAATGATACTCAGTCGGTTGCATTCGATACGTGTTCGCAATGCGGCCGCCCGCAAAAGTTACAGCACATGCAGGCTCGCAGGCCGGCGGCGCAACGCAGGGGCATCGCAGCAAGCCCGGGGATCCGCCGGCAGGGGCCGGGGTGGCCAGGGGTTATCGAGTTCACATTTCCCGGCTGCCTTTGAATTTGGACGGTTGGCAAAATCATCCCGTGGACTGCGGGATGATGAGGATTACAATGGCGGATTTTAAACAGCAGCTCAAAGCGTTACTCGGTGAGGCTGAAATTTACAAAAGCCAGGGGCTGGTCGATGAAGCCAGGGCAAAATATAAAACCGCAGCAGAGCTGATACGCTCCAAACCGAACATAAAAAACCGTGATGGTTTGCTCGATGCGATCAGGGCCAAGATCGGTCAGTTGCAAAAGCAGCAGATTGACGCCGATCAGGTAGTTCAGTCGCCCAAATTGTCGCCCAAGGCTCAGAACCTCATAAAAAATCTTTTCATCGCCACAGATGAAGAGCACCCTGACGATGCAGCCCTTCAGGCCGCCATCATGATGGCAAAAATCGGGCAGTTCGAAAGCGCCATCACCGAGTTCAACAAGCTTATTCAGAAGGATCGTCTCAGGGTGGCGGCGGCCAAGCATATTCTTCAGTGTCATCTGGCGAAATCTTCGGAACGGGAAGCCATAGAACAGTATCGCCGCTGGATCGAAGACGGCGGTTTCCCGCCCAGGCAACTGGAAACCGTCCGACAGTATCTGGAGGAGATCCTGCAGCAAAAAGGTATCAAGCGCAGACTGCCGTCACCGAAGATTGAAACCGAAGATAAGGCTGACCAAATCCCGGAGCCGGAAACCGAGAGTGAAACCGAAGAAGATTTCATAGATATCACTTCTATCGCCATAAGCTTCGAGGGCGGTCCTCACAAGGGCAAGACCGTCGAGTTCGACGTAAATTTTCAGTCCGGGAACATGTTGAGCCTGATTATCTCCAAGAATGAAGCCGATGTGCTTGAAGGTCTGGACGACGGGATGAAGTTGAATGACATACAGTTTTTCTCTCCGATTGCGATTTTCAGCGGGGCAGGCGTCGTGGTTTCCAAGACACAGATCAAATCCGGGCCCAAGCAGGGGGATTATTGCCTCGATATACGCATTACAAGCACGTAACCGGTAAATGTTTTCGAAGTTTGACGGAGACAGTGGAGACGAAATTTGTAGGACTTTTATGAGCTGGCCGGATTGAAAATCCGTTTCAGCCAAATGCCAAGCCAAGTTGCGGAGTGAATACTTATGGCCATTTTCAACCTGAAGAAGCGGGAAATAGAATGCAAGATTGTATATTATGGTCCGGGGCGCTGCGGTAAGACCACGAATCTGGAGTTCATTTTCAAGTCCTACAAAAAACAGGTCCGGGGCGAGATGGTTTCGATAAACACCGAAGGTGACCGCACATTGTTTTTTGATTTTCTCCCCATGGGGCTTGGGAAGATCAGGGGTTGCGATGTAAGGGTGCAGCTTTACACCGTACCCGGACAGGTAAAATACAGCTCTACCCGCAAGCTTGTCCTCAGGGGGGTGGATGGTGTCGTTTTCGTTGCCGACTCGCTCGAGGTGAGACGTGAAAAAAACATGTTGTCACTAAAGGATCTGCAGAGTAATTTGAAGGAATACGGCAAAAGCATCTTCAAGGTACCGCTTGTAATGCAATATAACAAGAGAGATTTGGCCGAGCAAGGTATTCCGCTGATGCCACTGGAACAAATGGAAAGAGACCTGAATCGGCAATTGAAGGTTCCATCTTTTCCTGCCAGCGCGGTCAAGGGTGCCGGAGTCGGAGTCACTCTCAAGGAGTGTTTGAAGTTGACTCTGAAGGCATTGCAAAAAGAGTTCAAGTGGGCCCAGTAAAATGTGAGCTAAGGTGATTATGAGTGCTAACAAAGTACTGGCTGGCAGTTTGAAATTCCTGACCCTGGGTGAGGTCATGCAGATCCTTGGCGGTAACGCCAGCAGCGGGATCTTGCGCATAATGAGCCGCTATGCCAACGAACCGGGCGTTATTTACTTCAAGGACGGCAATCCCGTGAATGCAGCCTGTTCGGGCAGATCAGGCCTTGATGCAGTTTATTCCCTCTTTGGATGGACTGACGGCGAGTTCGAGTTTCATCAGGAGCAAGTCGATGTGGAGCCGGTAATAAACAAGAGCCGCATGGGGATAATTTTGGAGGGACTGAAAATGGTCGACGACGGGCAGATAGAAAAGCTTGGGCCTGACGCCATAGGAACATCCCGGATGGCGGCAACCAAGGGAGAGGGAGTCGTGCCTTTGATGAAGGGGCCACTGGTGGACTATATGTACATCGCCGACGAAGAGGATTTCTTCGATGGCGAGAGCATTGTCGAGGAGGGCAAACACGGTTCTTGGATATGGGTGGTGCTGGAAGGCGTCGTCGAGATAGTCAAAAACACCGACAAGGGTCCTTTGCCGATTGTCAGAGTCGGTGACGGCGGATTCATCGGCAGCCTGTCGTCATTTCTGATTCAGGGCCATATGCGCACAGCCACCGTCGTGGCAGTGGGCAACGTCCAGTTGGGGGTTCTGGATTCCCAACGGCTCGCCCAGGAATTCGCGGCCCTGTCGGCCGAGTTCAGAACTTTTCTTATTTCGATCGACAGGCGTCTGCGGCAGCTCAATCAACGGGTGGTGGATTATTACACGGGCGCGGCAGATCCTGCCAGTATGATAAATAACCGCGTGCCGGTAATAAAACAGGGCGCCGACGAAGAAAGCCTCTACCAGGTTGCCGGCGGTGACGCCGTGGTTGTGAGACATCATGAGAAAGGGATGGTGCCCCTGGTCAGCCTGCCGCGGGGAGAGTATTTCGGCTCTGTTCCATTCATGGAACTGGGGCAGGAGCCCGAGTATGCTTCTGTTCTTGCCTCCAAGGATCTCAAGGTCAAGAAGATCGACGCCGGGAAGTTCAAGAACGAGTATGACAATCTTTCGACCACTTTCAAGAACATGGTCGATCACATGGCTGCCGCCATATCGGTTACCACCGGTGTGGTTTGCGCCTATCATTCCAAAGAGAGCAGATGAGCGAATTGGTGGCCGGACACACCCACCGGGCAATCGGCAGCTGCAATGCAGCAGACAACAAAGCTATATTTTAGGAGCTGGTCATGGCCGTTGAAGAAAAAAGAGGATGCTCGCGGATCGAGGCGATAAATCTTCTCAATTACGTCTATCTGGATGAAGACGGTAACGAAGCGTTGCAGGGCATGGGGCGCACTCTCAATGTTTCGGAAAAAGGCATTCTGCTCGAAACCCATCACCGGGTTGAAAAAGACCAGAGTGTTTCTCTGACCATCGGTCTCGAAGAAGACATGGTGGACATTCTGGGCAAGGTGGTTTACACCCGTGAAGAAAGGCCCGGGGTATACGCGGCCGGCATAGAGTTTGCCGAAATGGGCCCTGCGGCAAGAGAGACTTTGAAGAAATATATCGAAGTTTTCAACAGTGGGCAAAAATGACACGGTTGAAGTGAAATCGCAGAAGTCAAATCGCAATTACGAGGAAAGCTTCAAGATGGAATACGACGGCGCAGTTATGGAAACGAACCTGGAAGGCCTGAAGTTGATCAGAAAAGGCAAGGTGAGAGACGTTTATGATCTGGGCGACTGTTTTCTTATGATCGCCACGGACAGAATTTCGGCCTTTGACGTCATAATGCCCACCCCGATTCCGGACAAGGGCAAGATATTGAATCAAATATCCCTGTTCTGGTTTGAAAAGCTGAAGGACCTTGTGCCCAATCATGTGATCACCGGCGACGTGGACCGGTTTCCGTCGGAACTGAAGCCGTGGCGCAAGCTGCTGGACGGTCGCAGCATGCTGGTCAAAAAGGCGGAACCCTTGCCGGTTGAATGTGTCGTCAGGGGATACATCTCGGGTTCGGGCTGGAAGTCATACTTGAAAGACGGCACTGTTTGCGGCATAAAGCTGCCGCCCGGGCTCAAGGAGTCGGATCGGTTGCCGCAGCCAATTTTCACACCCTCGACGAAGGAAGAGGCGGGCAAGCACGATATCAACATAGATTTCGAGACGACATGCAAGCTGGTGGGAAAAGAAGTGGCCGAAAAGATCAGGCAGCTGTCCCTGGCAATCTACCGGCAGGGAGCCTGCCTGGCGGATGAAAAAGGAATTATCATAGCCGACACGAAGTTTGAGTTCGGATTTCATGACGGCGAACTTATCCTTATAGATGAAGTCCTGACACCCGATTCTTCCAGGTTCTGGCCGAAAGAGACCTACAAGCCGGGTGGAGCACAGAAAAGTTATGACAAGCAATATGTCAGAGATTATCTTTCATCGCTGAACTGGAACAAACAGCCACCCGCACCGGAACTTCCCGCAGAAGTGGTTTCAAACACGCGGGCGAAATATCTCCAGGCCCTGGAGGCGTTGACCGGTACGACTCATGGAATATAGCTGGCGTACGATTCCGATCAAGGCCCTGGCGCTGGATCCGGCACCTTACCAGATAACAACCCGAAGATCAGTCGAAGATCTGATTGCCTCAATAAAGGCCGTGGGGCTTTTGCAGCCGATAATCGTGGCCCGGCAGGGGCCGGAGTGCGTCGTGCTGGCGGGGCACCGCCGGGTGAAAGCCTGCGCGTTTCTGGGACATGATTCCATAACAGCCGGGGTGGTTCCGGAAACTGCCTCCCGCGTGGAAAAGGCGATGATCGCCGTGGCCGACAACTGTTCCCAGAGGAGGCTGAATCTTGTCGAACAGGCACGGGCAGTCGGCGTCCTGTCGGAAGCCCTCGGCGGTGAAGACCGCCTTGAAGATCTGGCTGCCGGGGCGGGTTTGCCGGTCAACGCGGAAATGATAGCCAAGCTCAAAAAGGTGGCCCGTATGGCGCCGGCCCTGCAGGAAGCCTTGATGGCAGGGGCGATAAGTTTGCCGATTGCCCTCAGGCTGTATGAAACCGACGAGGCGACGGCAGTTCTTCTGGCAGATCTTTTTACGAAGATGGGCATAGGGTTGAACCGCCAGCGCCAGATCCTGACGTGGGCGGATGAAATATCGAAGCGTGACGGTGTCGCCGTTGCCGATATCCTGGCACGGGTAAACGCATACGGCAAGGATGGGATCAAAAATGCAAAAGACAAAGGCGCCTGGACCAGGGCCATCATCGAAGGAATAAGAGTTATGCGGTATCCTTCCATGGTGGCCGCGGAAAAAAGATTCAGGCAATTGCTTGGAAAGCTCAAGCTTCCTGAAGGCATGCGCATCGATCCCCCGCCATATTTCGAAGGCAACGATTACAAAGTGATCCTGACTGTCAGACGAAAGGAAGATCTCGAAAGGCTGGGCTCCGATTTGCAGAAACTCGCCGCAATGAAAGAGACGGCAAAGATATTGCGTTAATCACACCGATTCACCTTCCTGAACATACCTCAACATATAGCGGTAAGGGCAAAAAACTAACCGCACGCAGCGTTTCCGTCATTATCCGAATCCGGACCTGATCCTTCAAATCCCGGTTTGGTGGGTTATTGGTTCCCCGATATACTGAATTCATGCTGAATAATCGCAACTTGTCACATTATAGCTACAATATAATCACAATCATAATCTGTGTAAAAATATAAAACATGAATAAAAATAACTTGACAAATATGAAGCATACAATTAAGAGATATACAGGAAATAAATAGGATTCAGTATGGGAATCAAGGAACGCAAAGAAAGGGAGAAGGAACGGCGTCGTCAACAAATAATGGTGGCGGCCAAGAGGGTTTTTTCGACAAAGGGTTTCAGCAAGACAACCATGGAGGACATCGCCAAAGAGGCCGAGCTGAGTCCGGGAACCCTTTACCTGTATTTCAAAAACAAGGACGAATTGTATGCATCTCTTTCATTGCGGATTCTGCAGTATCTGATCATAAGACTCGAACATGTGGTGAACGAGAAAATAAGTGACCCCGGAAAAAGAATTCAAGCCCTGAAAGAGGCGATGTTCGATGTCTATGAATTCGATCCCATGATCCTGATTAACATGTTTCATCTTCAGTCAAGTGACACCCTCAAAAATCTGACGCCCAAATTATTGGACCAAATCAAAGAGCTGTCCAAGCGCTCTTTGGAGACTATGGCTTCGATCTTCGAAGACGGAATCCGAAACGGATATTTCATAGACAAAAATCCGGTCGCCATTGCCGATATCGTATGGTCAATGTTTTCAGGCGTCATTCTTTGGGAAACGAGCAAGAAAATAATTAACAAGCAAAAGGATTACGTAAAATCCACGCTCGAGACCGCATTCGAAATATTCGAAAGAGGCATTACCCGCAATACTGCGTGAAACGATGTAGTAAAAGCATCAGCTGTTGTTAACAGAGCCAAGAAAGGCCGAAGGGTGAAAACAGGCTTGAACTGCAGAGCTGATCGGAAATTTCCGGATGTAAGCCAGGTTTCACGGTGCGGACGGAAACAGGCTTGGCTCTTGAAAATACAGTTCATGAAAGGAGGGATGCCCCAGAAGACCAGCATGCCTTTGCCGGTTTCAACACAACGCAAGATCAATTGCAGAAGGTAGGCGGCAACTGAAACGAGTCACCGCAAGGTAAAGGCAGCCCTTGTAGTGTAGAGGCAAGAAAAACGGGATCCATGACCATAAGGAGTGTGATCTATGAGCGAAAAAGAAGGTGTCGCCACATCCGAGGCCGAAATTGCTGTGCACTGGCAGGAAGAGGAGTACTATTATCCTTCAGTCGAATTTATCGCCCAGGCAAATATGACCGATAAGACCATTTACGATCGCTTCAGCCTGGAAAATTTCCCCAACTGTTTCAAAGAATACGCCGACATGCTGGATTGGTACGAGTACTGGAACACCATGCTCGATACCAGCGATGCGCCCTGCTGGAAATGGTTTGTCGGCGGCAAGATCAATGCTTGCTACAACTGTGTTGACAGGCATCTGGCAAAAAACAGAAACAAAACAGCCATCCATTTCGTGCCGGAGCCCGAAAATGAAAAGTGTGAGCACATCACATATCAGGAATTGTGGGTAAGAGTGAATGAGTTCGCCGCCTTGCTGCAGGATTTTTGCGGTCTGAAGACAGGCGACAGGGTAACTCTTCATCTGCCCATGACACCGGAGCTTCCGATCACCATGCTCGCATGCGCAAGGCTGGGGATTATTCATTCCCAGGTGTTCGCCGGTTTCAGCGGTAATGCCTGCGCTGACCGGATCGTCGATTCCGGAAGCCGGGTTCTGATAACCATGGACAGCTACTATCGCAGCGGCAAGTTGCTCAACCACAAGGAAAAAGCCGACGTGGCAGTCGAGATTGCCGAAAAAGCGGGCCAGAAAGTTGACAAGGTGATCGTCTGGCAGCGTTACCCCGGCAAGTATTCCAGCGAAACGCCCATGGTTGAAGGCAGGGACCACTTCGCCTATGAAGTGCTCAAGGATTACTATGGAAAGAGGGTTGATCCGGTCAAGATGCCGGCCGAGGCGCCCCTCTTTCTCATGTACACCAGCGGCACCACCGGCAAGCCCAAGGGCTGCCAGCACTCCACGGGCGGATACCTGGCTTACGTGACAGGTACTTCCAAGTACATTCAGGATATTCATCCGGAAGACGTTTACTGGTGTATGGCAGACATCGGCTGGATCACGGGGCATTCCTACATTGTCTACGGACCGCTTTCCCTGTGCGCCTCGACCGTCGTCTATGAAGGCGTTCCGACCTATCCCGATCCCGGACGGCCCTGGCGCATCGCTCAGGATCTGGGAGTGAACATCTTCCATACCGCCCCGACCGCCATCCGCGCCCTGCGCAAGGTCGGACCGGATGAACCCGCAAAGTACGACTACCATTTCAAACACATGACGACCGTGGGCGAACCAATAGAACCGGAAGTGTGGAAATGGTACCACAGGGAAGTCGGCAAGGGCGAGGCGATAATCGTCGACACCTGGTGGCAGACCGAAACCGGCGGCTTCCTCTGCTCCACTTTGCCGGCCATTACCCCCATGAAGCCCGGAAGCGCGGGCCCCGGCGTGCCCGGAATTCATCCGATCATATACGATGATGAAGGCAATGTTATCGAACGCGGATCGGGCAAGGCAGGAAACATCTGCATCCAGAATCCGTGGCCGGGGGCCTTCCAGACCATATGGGGCGATCGCGACAGGTATGTCCGGCAGTATTACGAACGCTATTGCAAGGATCCGAACAGCAAAGACTGGCGCGACTGGCCGTATCTGACCGGTGACGCGGCGGTCGAGGCCGCAGACGGTTACTACAGGATCCTGGGCAGAATCGATGACGTGATCAACGTATCGGGTCACAGGCTGGGAACCAAGGAGATCGAATCGGCGGCTCTGGTAGTGGAAGAAGTCGCCGAAGCGGCCGTGGTCCCGGTTGCCCATGACATCAAAGGCAAAGAACCGGATCTTTATGTTTCACTGAAACCGGGTTACGAGGCTTCGCCTGAGCTGGCCCAGAAGATATCGGATGCCATTTGCAACGAAATCGGCAAGATCGCCAAGCCGCGCAAGGTCTGGATCGTCAAGGATATGCCCAAGACCCGCTCGGGCAAGATCATGCGCCGCGTTCTGGCATCCATTTCTAACCAGAAGGATGTCGGTGACGTGACCACCCTGGCGAACCCCGACGTGGTCGAGGAAATTCGCCAAATGGTCCAGAGCTGACTCTGAACTTGCGAAGCTTGAACCTCAACCGGCCGCACTTTATTGCGGCCGGCCCCTGAAAGGGGGTGATAACGGCAGTTGACGTTATTTTCGCCAACCGATCCCTGACCGAGATCGGTCAACAAAAGACCTTTGGTAGGGGAGGAAAGAACGATGAGTGGAACCACATGGGTCTACATATTTTTGGGGCTCTATATCATTTACTGCTTTTATTGGGGGCTGAAAGGTTATTTTACCGAAAAGACTTCTTCCGGCTACGCAATCGCGGGACGGTCGATTCCTTTCATAGCCTTTCTCATGGCGGCCACCGCGGCGTCCTTCAGCGGGTGGACTTTTATCGGCCACCCGGGCCTGATCTGGCGTGACGGTCTGGCATACGCATTCGCATCTTTTTACGTCCTTACCATTCCCATCACCGGCGCCTTCTTTTCCAAACGCACCTGGCTGATGGGCAAGCGTTACGGCTTTATCACCCCTGGTGATATGTATGCCTATTACTATAATACCGAAGCAGTGCGCTGGCTGTCGGTTTTGACCGCTTTTCTGTACTCCATGTTCTATTCCGCGGTCCAGCTGATGGCTTCTGCGGCGCTGTTCCATTACGTGGCCGGCGTGCCCTTCACCTTCGGTGCCATTTTCATGGCTTTTATCGTCTGGTTCTATGTATGTACCGGCGGTCTGAAGGCCAGCACCTGGGTGGGCGTGATCCAGTTCATTCTGCTGGTCGGCGGTATCATAATTCTCGGCGCCTACGCTCTGGCCCAGTTCGGCGGATGGAGCGAATTTTCAGCCGAAATCGCCAAGCTGCCCGCCAGGCAGCTCAACGTTCCGCGGGTGATCAACTTCGGCCTTGGAGGAGCTCCGGGTGAAACCGCCTGGACGGCCGTGATGATTCTTACCTACATGTTCGCGCTGATGGGCATCCAGTCGTCGCCGGCTTTCACCATGTGGAACTTCGGCATCAAGTCACCCAAACCCCTGGCATGGCAACAGGCCTTCATGAGCACCTTCGTGGTTGGCTTCGCCCTGTTCTTCTTCACCGCCTTCCAGGGCATGGGTGCCAAGGTTCTCGAAGTAAAAGGCATCATGACCTTTGCCAAGGACTCCGACGTCGTGCCCATGATGATGACCAAGTACCTGCCGGGACTTGCGCTGGGCCTTGTGTTCATGGGCGCCATTGCCGCCATTCATTCGACGGCGGCGCCTTACATCGGAACCGGCGGATCCATTCTCCTGCGGGATGTCTACTGGAGATATATACGCAGGCAGAAAGCGGGCCATGCCGAGCAGATCTGGGTCAACCGGCTCCTGGCCACCCTGGTGACCATTGCCGCCCTTGCAGTCGGCCTGACGTCTAAAGCCGCCCTGGTTATTCTGGGAGCTCTTGCAACGGCCTTCGGGTTCGTCATGTATGTGCTTCTGTTGGGTGTCCTGTGGGGATTCCGTTTCCCAAGCATAGGAGCCACCCTGGGAGTGCTGGCAGGCATGGTGGGAGTATTCCTGACATATTACGTCTGGAAATATCCGCTTTCGATGCATTGTGCTTTCTGGGGCACATTCAGCGGATTGGTGGTTGCCTATCTTTGCCGCGGGCTGGGTATCAAGGACAATGAGGAGACCGTCAAGCGCCAGGCCGAGGTGCGCAAATGGCTCGATGATGTCGACGCGCCCAGCGAAAGCGGGCGCAAGTGGCGCAGCGCGATGAAGATAGTCGTACCGGTATGGTACTTCTTTGCAATCGGTCCGGCGTGTATCCTGGGAAACAATGCTTATTCTTTCTGCGGATTCCCGCCCCTGTGGTCATGGCAGATAAGCTGGTGGATACTGGGCATCGTCATGATGTGGGCCTTGTGCTTCAAGGCGGAAATGGCCACCACCAACGAAACCCAGATCGAACGGGCCGACAAGGAACAGATGATAGTCATCAAAGAGGCCTGATGATATTCCACCGATCTAATTTGCTGAGAGGTGCATTATGAAATCAGAAGATATTTGGATGATTTTAATAGTCGGTTTTTGCATCATTTGGACCGCTGCTTTTGGTTGGGGGGTCTTCGGATAGCCCGGTCAAAAGAGTAAGTACCTGAATGGCACCGCCCGCGGCCGATGTGGCCGGGGGCGGTGCCCCTTCACCCCTGTCAGGAGGATGGAAGGAAAAATGCAAGTTATGCTGGCCCAAAAAGAAGTGGAATGCAAATGTGGCAATGTAATCACCATGAGTTCGAAAAAGACATGGTGTGAAAAGTGCTGCCGGCCCGTTTTTTACTATGCTAAAGACCAGCGTAAGGACAGGCTTAACAATTTCTATCTGCTGGCAGTGATGGCCCTGGTTTTCGGATTCTTGAGTTATCTTTTCGTCGAAATGATTGCAGTACCTTTGCTTTCCATTAGTTTGTAAACAAGAAGCAGGAAGGTTCAAGATTCCAGATGGGCGATCTCCACCTGGCGCGCCGGCATACGGAACGTGCCGCGCAACTATTGATCATAACATCCAATTCTGAGCTGGGCGGCCTGATTGAAACCACTCTTGAGAGTCGGGGCGTCAGAAGCCTTCAGGTTAAACCCGGTTCGGATCTGGACAATATCGCGCAGGAAAATCAGATCAGAACTGTTTTGCTCGATACGGGCAGCATGATTGACTGTGATCGGACGGCCGTCCGGATCCGTGAAATCCGTTCCCGTTTCAAATCCGAGCTAGCCTGCCTGATTCCGCCGGCCAGGCCAGATGCGAAGCTGTCATGCCTGGCGGCCGGTGCCGATGTGATCCTGGAAAAACCGATTCATTCAGATGCTTTGTATCAAGAAGCGGGCAAGGTGCTTTTACCATGCGAACGCAAAATAAGTTTTGGTGGTTCGTAGGTGTTGCCACCTTTGCTCTTGTCCTGGCCCTGAGTACCATCGGGTTTTTGTTCTGGCGCCAGCTTACACCGGCTCAGCGCCTGGTACTCCAGCAGGTGGTCATTCAGCACTTCGCTTATTTCTTCAGCGCGGGCGTACTGCTGCTTGCGGCTTTCGGGTTCACCATAGATTGGTTTTTCAGATTTTATGTTCTGCCGGTGCGCCAACTGGTAGAGCAGACTCAATTATTGCGCACCGTCAATCCTGAACTCAAGCTGGAGATCGAAGGCAGCCGGGATCTTGTCTGGATTGCCAACACCATTAACGAGATGTGTGCCGAAAAGAGTCGCGGCGACGGTGACAGGCAGCAGCGCGAAGGCGAGATCCTGGCCCAGGAAAAGATGGAAAAGCGGATCCTGGAAACCATTCTGGATCAGCATCCTTCCGGTGTAATCATCTCAAATCTTGATGGCACGATTGTTTTTTACAATCATAACGCCCGGCGGCTGCTCAGTATGGCGCGCGCAGGGCGCGAAGAGCGGATGGACATGAACCTGGTCGGCCTGGGAAGGTCCCTATACGATTTCATCGACCGGGACTGCCTGAAAAGCGCGCTGGGAAGGATACGCGCGAGAATTGACAGAAAAGATCCCAGCCCGGTTGAGTATTTACTGGTGGGATCCGGCAATAAAGGCTTAATCCAGGCCGAACTTGTTGCCGTAGTTGATCAGAAGCACCATTTGACCGGCTTTGTGTTACTGCTTACAAACATCCAGGCTGAATTTGAAAAAAGCAGGCAACGCGAAAGAGAACTGAAAGAGATGCTGGGGGCACTGGGCGATACGGCGTCCCTGTTGGCCCTGGCGAAAAGCAGGTTCAGCGAAGATATCGAAAAAGCCGGCCTGAAAAGGGTTCTGGATAAGTCGGTCGGCGATCTGGAAGATTTGATAGAAAAAGCGAGGGGCCGGATAAAAAGGTTGCCAGAACACCTGCATCCGATAGCACCGGTCTGCGTTGGCGACTGGGCTGCCGGACTGGCATCTGCGCTGAAGAATGAAACCGGCCTTGAAATGATCCTTGATCTGTCTGAACCCGACCAGTGGATAAAAGTCGACGGCTGCAGCCTCAACAGTTGTTTGATACGCATTTTCAGATTGTTTGCACCCGGATTGAGCAATCGGCTCCGTTGTCGTATAGATCGTGAAGACAATATTTGCGTTATAGATTTCATGGCGGCTGACAGCGAGGCTTTTGAATGGGAGAAATTGGATCGTTTGCTTCAAGAAGCGAATTGTTCTGCGGCCGCAACCGGGCTCCCGGTCAAAACGATCCTGGAGTATCATGGGGCCGAATTGCATCCGATATTCGGCAGTGGCGACCGGCCAGGGGGGCTGAGGCTGTTGTTGCCGACAGAAGCCAACAGCCACCTGCACTCTTGTTCACTGGAAGGTCAGAAAATTACGGTTCTGCCGGAAAGCCGGCCTGTTTTTTACGATTTCGACCTGTTCAACCAGCCCGGGCAAACACCTGAGATGGATAACAGGCTGCTGACCGAACTCACCTATACCGTATTTGACACGGAGACCACCGGGTTGGATCCCAGGGGGGGAGATGAAATAATCTCCATAGGCGCCGTTAGGATTGTAAACGGCAGACTACTTATGGAAGAAAAGTTTGATCAACTTGTGGACCCCCGGCGATACCTGCCCTGGGAATCGGTCAAGTTTCACGGCATAAAACCGGAAATGCTCGAGGGACAGCCCACCATAGAGGAGGTTTTGCCAAGATTCCACCGTTTCGCCAAGGACACCGTCCTTGTGGCTCACAATGCAGCTTTTGACATGCGAATGCTGCAGGTCAAAGAGGAACAGACGGGAGTAAAGTTTATAAATCCCGTGCTGGACACCATGCATTTGTCGGCTGTAGTTCATCCGGCCCACAGCAGTCACCGCCTGGGAGATATCGCTTCCCGGCTCGGAGTAAAAATCAAGGGACGGCATACCGCTTTGGGAGATGCCCTGGCAACAGCCGAAATTTTTTTGAAGCTGATTCCGCTGCTGGAGGCAAAAGGGATCAGAACTTTGAAAGAAGCCCGTCTGGCTTCCCAAAAAACATATTATGCCCGCCTCAAGTACTGAAATACCCGCCTTGTTTTTCAACGCCTTTGCGATATAATCGCCTGTTGAATATGGCCTGAGCCGGCCCCCGCAGAGAAGATCCGGCCGGTCGGCGAGGGGCTTGGTTGCTGCGGCTTTTGGAGTCCTAATTTTCAAATGTTGATCATCGTCAGAAACAGGCTGGTCGTTACAGATCTGCACCGGGACCACATGGAGCACATTACCCGTAAGTTGCGTTTCGCCAATCCCAAATGGATAGAAAACAACAAAATGGGACGATGGAACCGTGACACCCCCAGGATGTTGAAGTTCTATCGTTTTTCAGGCAAAAACCGGCTTTCGCTCCCCAGAGGCTATCTTCGGCAACTGATATTGTTCTGTCGCCAAAAAGGCGAGCCATACACCATCCAGGACGAAAGGCGTGCTCTGGACCCTGTGGATTTGCAGATCCATGCAAGCCTGAGGCCCTTTCAGCAAAAGGCGGTCGGCATCATGCTCCAAAAACAGTTTGGAACTTTGTGCGCTCCAACAGGCAGCGGCAAGACGATTATGGCTTTGGCAATGATTGCCGCCCGCAGTCAACCTGCGATGGTGGTGGTCCATAACCGGGATCTTGCCGAGCAATGGATCGACAGCCTTGAAAACATTCTCGGATTGGACAGAAAGCAGATAGGCTTTATCGGTGGCGGCAGGTATTTCCTTGGTGACAAAGTGACCGTGGCCCTGGTCCAGTCCCTGTACAAGCATGCCCGCCGGGCCGCAAAACATATCGGGCATCTGGTGGTGGACGAATGTCACCGTATTCCCAGCCGGACTTTTACCGAGGCCGTAACAGCCTTTGATTCCAAATACATGTTGGGTTTGACAGCCACTCCATGGCGGCGGGACGGATTGAGCAAACTTATTTTCTGGCATCTGGGAGATATTCATCACCGGATCGATTACCAGGGGCTGGTCAGCTCGGGCCATCTGTTGGCAAAGAAGGTTGTTTTCAGGCTGACAGAATTTGTTCCTTACCATGACCCGGTTACGGAATACAGCCGCATGCTGGCGGAACTGACAAGTGACGACAGGCGCAACCGTATGATTGCCGCAGACATTGCCCGGGTTGTAAGCGAGCCCGAAAGGAGGGCAACGGTGCTGGTCCTTTCCGACCGTAAACATCATTGCCGGCTGCTGGTTTCCCTGCTCAGGTATAAGTACGGTATTGAAGCGGCCCTGTTGACCGGCGACCTGTCGATCGCCCGGCGCAGGCAACTGGTAAAGAAAGTACGGCAAGGAGAGATCACGGTGCTTGTGGCAACCAGCCAGCTTGTCGGCGAAGGGTTTGATTGCCCGCGTCTGGAAACCCTGTTTCTGACAACCCCGATCCGTTTTTCGGGACGGCTGCTGCAGTATGTCGGGCGCGTGTTGAGACCCGGAGAAGGAGTTGAGACGGCCACAATATATGACTACGTGGATGTCAAGGTGGCAACGCTGTTATCGGCGGCAAAGGCCCGCCGGGAGGTTTACCGCAAAGACCGGGTGATCGAAGACGGGGTGATTTTCTGAACGAAACAAGCGCATGGCAACAGCCGGACATCAAATTACAGCCCAACAGTCTCGGGATGATCTGCCGGGAGACCGGGCAACCGTAACCCGGAGATTCCCGTTTGGCGCATTTCCTCTGGAATCAGGAAAAATCATTTTATCCGTTGCCCTGCGCCTGTTTGCCGCTGGTACTGTTGTCCGACACAGTGTATTTGCGCAGAAAATAATCCAATTTCGATTGCTGGCGGGGGGTGAGCCCGACGAAGCGCACGCTTTGGCGTTTCATGGCCAGGGGATTGAAAGGCGTTTCCGCCTCGTGATCGCTGGTTTTAACCGGTTTGAACTTCAGTTTTGGGAGCAGGAAATTTTCGTCGGCCAACAGAATATCAAGGCATTGGTTTTCAGTTTCATCAGATCCGTTTGCGATGTAACTGAATGACAGGCCGGAGCGGCTGATTTCCAATATTCTTCCCATCTTGGCCGGCTTGCTCTTGAAAGCCGCTATCCCTATTTGACCTTTGCTCATTTTGTCGATCCGGTCAAAGCCGTTGTTCTTGGCGTCGATCAGGACAAATGCCCTTTGCCTTGGAAGGTAGCGTTTGTGTTGCCTGCGTTCGGTGTTTTGTTTGTTTTTCATTGTAACCTCCTGCAAGCAAAAGATTTAGGCCTGCAATCTGGCGTACCTGCAATGGCCGATTGCCGGCGCGATTTTCACACTGGCCGGTACGACTCGGATTCCGGTTTACCGAAGCAACAGAAGTGAAAAAATTGCGCCGGTGATGCGCTAAATCAAGTATGCGAAATTAGTTAGGAACGATGGGTTGAGAAAGTGATCGCACGAGAATCAGCGTTTCGAAACGAATACCACGGTTGCGAATGGTTTCCCCTGAGTATGGATAATTCTAAAAGCCAGGAACATATCCTGTCAAGGGTAAAAGTGGTCATTTATTGCTTTCTACGATTTGTATTTTTTGAATAACGACCGGTTCAACCGGGACGTTTTTAAGGCCCCGGCGGACTGTGACGGGCGCTTTGGCAATATTATCGACCACATCCATGCCTTTCACAACTTTCCCGAAGACGCAGTATCCCCAGCCCGCCTTTGTTTTGGACTTAAAATCCAGGAAGGGGTTATCGGCCACGTTGATGAAGAATTGGGCGGTGGCCGAATGGGGGAAGGACGTGCGGGCCATGGCAATGGTGCCGCGCAGGTTCTCGAGCCCGTTGTAGGCTTCATTGATGATCGGCCGGCCGGTGTCCTTGCTTTTAAAATCTTTTGTAAATCCTCCGCCCTGAATCATGAAGCCGGCAATGACGCGGTGAAATATGGTCCCGTCGTAAAAACCGGACCGTACATAACGCAGAAAATTGGATACGGTTTTAGGGGCCTTTTCAGGATACAGTTCCACCACTATGGTCCCCTTGGATGTTATGATTGCAACTGTGGGGCGGTTCTTGCCTTTAGCGGCCGCATCTGTCTGCAATGGAAAGCAGATGAGCATGAACAGGGAAAAGATCAGCAATTTTTTCATCGTCATTTTGTTTCCTGTATCCGTCCGGTTCGGATTTGCGCCCTTACCAGATGGCAAAGACTCTTCTTGGTTTATCAAGCCGTTCCAGGCCGGCCTTGCGGGCAAGTTCCACTGCCTGGAGGTATTCTTCAGTGCCGAGGCTTCTTGAAAGCTCTTCAATCCGTTTTGCGTTTCCGCAAGGCCTGTACTGGCCCATTACATTGACGTAAGTGTTGCGTGAAATACGCTCTGCCAGAAACTGCATGATGGGACCTGTTCCGGCCAATCCATTGGGGAGCACCAGATGGCGCACCAGAAGGCCGCGGACAGCAATGCCGTCGTCGTTCAATGTAAGGTCTCTGACCTGTTTATGCATGGCTGAAATGGCTTTTTTCGCTTTTTCAGGATAGTCGCCGGCACTGCAGAGCCGTTTGGCAATTCCGGAGTCCCAGAATTTGAAATCGGGCATATAGATATCGATTACCCCATCGAGCAGGCCGATGGTTTCAACGGTGTCGTATCCGCCGGTGTTATAAACCAGCGGTATCTCGAGTCCATTTTCAGCAGCCAGCAGCACCGCCGACATGATTTGGGGAACAACATGGGAAGGGGTGACGAAATTGATATTGTGACACCCTGCCTGTTGAAGTTCAAGCATGATCGAGGCCAGTTGCTCATCGCTTACGGCCTGTCCTTCACCCAGGTGACTTATTTCGTAATTCTGACAGAATATGCACAAAAGGTTGCAGTAGGCGAAAAAGATGGTGCCTGAGCCTCCTTTGCCGACCAGCGGCCTTTCCTCTCCGAAGTGGGGCCCGTAACTGGCAACTATTGCCTGGTGAGCGGTTTTACAGAAGCCGGTTTGTCCCTGGAGCCGGTTTGCCTCGCACCGGCGCGGGCAAAGCGTGCATGCCGCCAGTTTGGCGCGGGCCTGTTGGGCTTTTTGACGCAGGCTGCCATTTTTGAAGCTGGTTATGTAAACTGGTCGGTATTCCAATGCCCAAACCTGCCCGGCACCGATAGGGTGACCGTCATCAGTTATCGTTCTTGATAATCACTGGTTGAAGACAATGAATATTTCTTCCGGTTCCCCCTCGGTTGCCGGCCGGTTGCCATGCCAGTGATGAATGCTGCAGGCGTTGGACTGCTCGGAAGGAACGGTGCATTCGATATGAGGCATCATGGGGTCGCCGGCGAACGATCTGAAATTGAGCATTACGGCCTGGTCACGGGGAATCTGTTCAAATTCCAGAATATTGGATATAAATATTGCACAATGGCCTTTGAAAAAATCCGTCGAGCGCCGGAAACTTTCAATCCGCTGCCGGAATTTGTCGACGGCTTTGGGAAGTGACGATGACTCAACTATGAGTGAAAAGTCTCCATGGCGGCGATCAGGCTCGTCAAGATTCTGCTGATCGCTAACGTACCTGAAATTTCCTATGTAATACATATGTGCCCCTCGCCTTACAGGATGGAATCGTTGAAAGCCGCCCCTTTTCCGGGTGGTAGTTTACTTCAAGCCGGTTGTCAACAGCCTCGGTGGCGTCCCGCCGTCTATATCATCATCGCTCCCGTCCCTCAAGAGCGCAGGTCATGCGTTCCAGGGCCTTTTCCAGCAGATTGCGATGGCAGCCGAAGTTGAGGCGTACGAAGCCGGGTGATCCGAAATCCTTGCCGTCGGAAAGGCCGACTCCGGCTTTTTCAAGGAATTTTACCGGATCTGCAAGGCCTGTCCTTCTAAGATCGATCCAGGCAAGGTAGGTAGCCTCGACAGGCTGCATTGAAATTTCCGGCAGGCGGTCGATCTTGTCGAACACGAGGTCATGGTTGGCGCGCAGGTAAGACAGCAGCTCGGCCAGCCACGCGGAGGTGTCTTTGAAAGCGGCTTCGGCGGCCACGAATCCCATTATGTTCACATCCGGCACTATGCCGGCCATGGCCGCTTTGAACCGCCGGCGAAGCTCCGGATCGGAAATTATGGCCATTGAACAGCCAAGGCCGGGAATGTTGAAAGTCTTGCTGGGCGCCATCAGGGTTATGGTTCTTTTGGCCACCTCTTTGCCAAGGCAGGCTGTCGGAAGATGTTTGCGGCCCGGATCGAGTATCAGGTCGCAGTGAATTTCATCAGAGCAGATTACAAGGTCGTGTCTTGTGCAGATCCTGGCCAGTTCCTGGAGTTCTTCGGCGGTGAACATGCGGCCGGTCGGATTGTGGGGGTTGCACAACAGAAACAGGGAGGTGTCTTGGGCCGCGGCCTGCTCCAGCCGGTCGAAGTCCATTTTCCACCGGTCGTCTTCGATATGCATCTCCACAGTGGCCAGCCTGCGCCGGGAAAATCCCGGGGCGGACAAAAAGGGCGGATAGACCGGAGTGGTCGTAAGCACCATGTCGCCTTCTTTGCCGACGGCCCGGCAGGCCAGATTTATACCGGTGACAAGTCCCGGCAGCCATATTATCCATTCCGGACTGACCTTCCAGTTATAAAGCCTTTCCATCCGTTGGACAAATAAATTCACCAGGGATTCAGGCGGCCTGCCGTATCCGAAGATTCCATGTGCGGCGCGCCTGCAGATGGCGTCGGCCACGGCTTTTGGGGAAGTAAAATCCATATCGGCTATCCACAGGGGGATAACGTCACGGCCGGCGTACCTGGCCCACTTGATGCTGTCTGTGCCGCGCCGGTCAATGAATTGCTGAAAATCAGTCTTGGTATCCACCTGGAAGTCCTTTTCTTTCATGCCGCCGGAAATGCCGCATCCTGATTTTATGCCATGTTTCAAGCCGCCGGGCAATGAGGCGTTTTCACCCCGCCCGGACGGTTGCTTTCAAAACATGGAGCCGCCGAGAATTCTTTGATTTCACAGGGTGCATAGCACGCGGTTTGTCAAAAGACAATCAGGCCGTTTCATCCTCGTCTGTTTAGCTTTCGTTGGGCATAAGGTTCTTATGGGGCAGAAATTCCTTTGCGATCCGCTGCTCAAGGCTTTATAGTTAGGGAGGCGTCCGGCCCCGGGACAAAGATTCAGGCATGGGTTTTTACTCTGTTGCGGCTCCGGCCGTGACCCGGACGCTCAGCTGCTGGATGTCATGTGTTTCAAGACGAGATTAAGCCGGTTGAAGTCGGCCTCAAGGGCCACAATTCCTGATTGGAGACAAAGGAGAAGGAGTCGAATATGAAATTTTTGGTCGGATTAGACGGTTCCAACGCTGCCAAAGACGCTCTCAAAGTGGCCGTGGATCATGCCAAGGCATTTGGTGCGGAATTGCTGATTGCCTCATCCCTTTTCAAGGGGACGGACGAGGACCAGGAAGAGATAAAACAGAAAGAATCAGATTTGGCGCAGGCCGAACAGGAGGTTAAGGAAACCGGGGTGGAATGTTCGACCCACCTGCTTATCCGGGGGCTGACCCCTGGTGAGGACCTGGTCAACTTTGCAGACGAAAACGGAGTTAAAGAGATCTTCATCGGTGTCCGCAGGCGCTCAAAAGTGGGCAAACTCCTTTTCGGCTCGACAGCTCAGTTCGTGATCCTGAACGCCAAATGTCCGGTGGTTACGGTCAGATAGATTGAAACCGAAGCCTTTCAGCACTGTAGCCCTGCTGGCGGGCCTTTTGCTGGCCCTGATCGTCCTGGGGGCCGGAAAGCAGGCCTGGAGGAAAGTTGTGCCGGACAAGTGGCTGATGCCATCTGCCATGCGCCGGGCCATGGGCTCCAAATGCGTTGAATGCCACAGCCGTAAAACGGCTGCGATAGTAAGTGACTGGAAGTCGGGTCGGCATGCCGCCGAAGGTGTCGATTGTTACAAGTGCCACCGGGCCGGCAGTGACAGGGCCGTGGATCGAGACCATCTGGAGCACGATCCCCGGCCCATTTCCATGGTGGTATCGCCCTTGGCCTGCGGCAGCTGTCATCGCCGGGAACTGGAAGAGTTCGCCGCCAGCAAGCATGCCAATACCCTGGCTATAATAACCGGGATAGATCCGTGGCTCAGAGAAGGCCTGGCAGGACCGGTGGAAAAGACCACCGGATGCAGGGCATGTCACGGCAGCCGGGTGGCAATGAGCGCCGGCAGACCGGATGCGGCCACCTGGCCCAATGTGGGCATCGGGCGGCTTAATCCCGACGGAAGCCGCGGCGCCTGCAGTGCCTGCCATACCCGGCACCGCTTTTCAAAGGCCGAAGCCCGCAAGCCGGAGGCGTGCAGTCAATGCCATCTGGGGCCTGATCATCCCCAGATGGAGATATACGCAGAATCAAAGCACGGGGCGATATACGAGACAGAAGGGGACCGGTGGCTCTGGGATCACAATGAAGACCGGCTCTGGCTGGCCGGCAGGGATTTCAGGGCCCCCACCTGTGCTGTCTGCCATATTTCCGGCGGCCGGCAATTTGCGGCCAGTCATGATGTGGGCCGGCGCCTCAGCTGGGAACTGCAGGCCCCGGAAACAGTGCGGCCGGAAAATTTTTCCGTCTGGCCGTCAAAAACCGGCTGGCAAGAGGCGCGTCAGAACATGGAGGCGGTATGTCTCCAGTGCCACGGCCGTACCTGGGTGAAAAGGCATTTCGAAACCCTGGACGAGGCTGTCCTGGTCTATGACCGGGAATATTTCAAGCCGGTAAAGGATCTGGTCGACGGGCTTTATGCATCGGGCAGGCTGGACCGCAAATCCATGCTGGATGAGAGCATCGAGCTTGAGTTTTACCAGTTCTGGCACCACGCCGGGCGCCGGGCGCGGATGGGTGTTGCCATGTCGGCGCCTGATTACGCCTGGTGGCACGGATTCTATCCCCTCAAAAAGAGCTGCCGCCGGATTTTCGGCATGGCCGCAGAACCGCCCGGAAACCGGTTGGTATGGGAAAAACGGCGGCTTCCTGATGGCAGGCCTTGAATGTAACCAAAGGGGGGGGTCAATTCGTAAGGCTGTGGATGGGTGACGGAATCAGCCCTCCGCGGCGGATGAACCGGTTGTCTCCCTTGCCGTTGTTTACCGGCACGATATAGGCCTGGCCCAGGAGTCCTCCGAAAAAGGCCTGGTCGCCGGCCTTTTTGCCGGGAACCGGTATGATCCGCGTGGCGGTTGTCTTTTTGTTGATGACGCCGATGGCCATTTCATCGGCTATTATGGCCGCCAGGGTTTCGGCCGAAGTGTCGCCCGGGATGGCCACCATGTCCAGGCCCACCGAGCAGACGCTGGTTATGGCTTCCAGTTTTTCAAGCGACAGGTGGCCCGCGCGGGCAGCCTCGGATATGTTCAAATCTTCACTGACCGGAATGAAGGCCCCGCTAAGACCGCCCACGTTGGAGCTGGCAAAGGCTCCGCCTTTTTTTACCGCATCGTTCAGCATGGCCAGGGCGACGGTGGTGCCGGGCACGCCGATGCTCAGAAGCCCGAGGCTTTGAAAGATCTCGCCCACACTGTCTCCCACGTTTGGGGTGGGCGCCAGCGACAAGTCCACCACGCCGAAGTCGATTCCCATGGCTTTGGCCACTTCCCGGCCGATCAGCTCTCCCACCCGGGTTACCTTGTAGGCCGTGCGTTTTATCAGGTCAGAGAGCTGGCGCAGGTTCATCTGCGGATCTGCAGCCAGTGCCCGGTCGATGGCCTTTTTGACCACTCCCGGGCCGCTGACACCGACGTTGATGACGGCGTCGGCTTCGCCGATACCAAGGTATGCACCGGCCATGAAAGGCACGTCCTGGGGGATGTTGGCAAAGACGCAGAGCTTGGCGCAGGCTAGGCCGTCCTTGTCGGCGGTAAGCTCGGCGGCCTCCTTGATCTTGCGGCCCATCAGCAACACGGCGTCCATGTTGATTCCGGCCCGGGTGGAAGCCACGTTGACAGAAGCACAGACCCGCTCGGTCTCTGTGAGGGCTGCCGGAATCGCCTCTATGAGGGCCCGGTCACCGGTGGCCAGACCTTTTTCCACCAGGGCGGAAAAACCGCCTATGAAATCGACACCCACGCTTTTGGCCGCCATGTCCAGGGTGGAGGCTGCCGAGACCAGTTGATCGGGCGCGAAAGGGGCTCCGGCCACGGCCATGGGGCTTACCGATATCCGTTTGTTGACCACCGGGATACCGTATTTCTCCCCGATCCGGTCGCAGATTTCCACGAGGTTTTCGGCGGTCGTGGTTATCCGGTCGTAAACCGCCCCGCGAAAGCGCCTGATGTCGTCCGAGGCGCAATCCAGCAGGCTTATGCCTAGGGTAATCGTACGCAAGTCCAGGTTTTCGTTCTGGAGCATTTCGAGTACGGAGAGTATTTCCTGGTTGCTGAGCATATCTGTAACCTGTGAACTTTCTCTTGTTGGGTGGATTGTATGATCAGATACGGTTTATGGCTCTGAAGATGTCTTTGTGTTGAATACTGATGTCTAAATTGAGATCGCGGGCGGTTTCGTTCAGCTCCCTGCGCAGGGACGCCTGGTCCAGATGGATCGGGATGTCGACTTCGTAGATCATGATATTGGCCCCCGGATCGTTGCCGCCTTTGAATACCGCCTGCAAATTGGTGACGTTTATCCCGTGGCGGGCCATCACGCTGGTGATTTTGGCAACCAGGCCCTTGCGGTCCGGACCCTTGGTGGTGATGACAAAAGGTTCGGTTTCGACAGCCGGCCCGCTTCTTTCGTCAGATTCCATGGGTTTGATGTGAAAGTGAAGATCGAACCCGGCCGTTCCTTTTTCAAGGATGGCGCACATGGAATCGAATGCCAGATTCCCGGGCATGGAGACTATGAATATGCCTGAAAACTCGTTTTGGAGTATGGTCTGGCTTACATTTTCGATGTTGCAATCCTGTTCAAAAAGGACTTTCGTGACTGCCGCAATGATGCCCGGTCTGTCCTTGCCTAGTACTGAGATGATGGCTTTTTGCATGATTCCGCCTTGTCCTTGATGAGAAGGGTCGCCACGAATTGATTTATATCACCTAGATTCGTGGCAAAGTCAATAGCTCCCAACGTCCTGAAAGGATGACGCTTGAGCCCGGACGTCCAGCTGTGATACATGAAAAGAACAAGTGGCGCCGGAGTAACAAAGGGGACCCTCTATGAGCAGTGACACCAACCTGAGGTCGTTCATCGGTGAACACAAGACCTTGCTGATAATTGTTCTGGTAGGCCTGTTCCTGATAGAACTGGAGATCTTCGCCCTGGCGGTGATGAAATCCGGCCGCAAGGCCAGGCTCCAGATCCTGGATGCGGCCGGAAACGTGATCCATGAAACCGACGGGCAGAACCTGAGCCAGTTCGACAAGTACTATTTCGAGAAAACGTTCGGACCCCTGGAAAATTACAAAGTCCGCCTTCAGACCCGCCAGGTGCCGTTTCCTTTTCGGGCATGGTTCGTGGCCGCGGTTGGAATTCCGGTGGGGGCGATGTTGATATTTGGTTTTATCGTAAAGGCTTATATTGCCATATTTCATGGAGATGTAAAAGAATCGGCAGCCGGAAAGGATGCCGGTCCGGCCCAGGATGAAAAGGGCGCCGGTCTGGAAATGGTGCTCAACAAGATAAGCCGGCTGAATATTTTCATAATCGGTTTTCTGGTGGTGGTGGGTGTGGTGTCGTACTGGGTGATACCGAACCTGATCGTCTATATCGGCAGAACCGGGATCGAAACCATAGTCCGCTACAAATGGTTTTTTCTGACCGCTGCCCTGGTGGTCCTTTCGGTGGGCCTGTGGATCATTTATCTGAGGTATCTGCTTGCCAAAAAATCCATCGAAACCAGGGCCGAAATCGAGAAATTCAGATTGCAGCTCACCATGGGCCGGCAAAACGGGGCCGGGCGGCATCTGGAAGGCCCGAAAACGCCTTCCGGGCAGGGTTATCTCGGCAGGCCGGACGATTCGGAGGCCAACGGACAGTTGCCCGGAAAATGATGTATGATATGAGTGAAGTTAAATGACCCACATAATCACCACCCATAAAAATGCCGATTTCGATGCCGTAGCATCCCTGGTGGCGGCAACGATAGTTTTTCCCGGCTCCCGCGGGCTGCTGCCAAACAGCATAAATCCCAACGTGCGGGCTTTTCTGTCCATCCACAAGGATTTCTTCGAGCTGCCCAGGGTTTCCGAAGTCGAGCTTGAAAAGGTGGACCGGCTTACGGTGGTGGACACCAACGGGTGGAAAAGGATCGATCCCCTTGATGCGGTTGCTCGTTCCGGCAAGGTTGATATTCGGATTTTCGACCACCATGTCAACGCCCGCGGCACGGCCATGGAAAAACAGGCCTCCCGCGTCTGGATAGAGCCCCTGGGAGCCAATATCACCCTGATGATCCGTTTCCTGAAAAAAGAGCGCAAACTGCTCACTCCCATGCAGGCGACCCTGTTTCTGGCCGGGCTGTACGAAGATACGGGCAGCTTGAGTTTCCCGTCAACCTGCGCAGAGGACGCTGCCGCCGCCGCTTACCTGCTGGAGCGCAGGGCGGATCTTGTCATTGTAAACAAATTCCTCAGGCCGGTCTATGGCCAGAAACAGAAGGACGTTCTGTTCCAGATGCTGAAGTCCGGGAAACGTCACAAGGTGAACGGTTATAAAGTTGGACTTGCATGTATTCCCGTTTCCGGTCATGTTGACAACCTGGCCCTGGTTGTCAAGATGTACCGTGATATCGCCAACGTGGATGCGGCCTTCGGAATTTTTACCGGTAAAAAGGGCCGTTGCATCGTCATCGGCCGCAGCGATACGGGCGGCATCCATGTCGGCGACATCATGCGGGCCCTGGGCGGGGGAGGGCACCCGGCGGCCGGCTCGGCCCTGTTGAAAAAGGTCAACCCGGATGCCGTCCGGGAAATGATTCTTGAACTTATCCAGGGTAACCGGCAGTCCTCGGTGAAGATAAGTGATCTTATGTCCTTTCCGGTGCTTACGGTAAGATCGGAAGCCACGATGGCCCAGGCGGCCAGGATCCTGCGGGACAAGGGATGTACCGGGCTTCCGGTGACAGACGGCGACAAACTGGTGGGGGTTATTTCCCGCCGGGATTTCAGGAAACTTAAAAAGCCGCTGATCCAGCTCAGACGCCCGGTCAAGGCCTTCATGAGCCGCAGGGTGATCACCGTCGGGCCCGACAAAAGCCCGCTCCAGGCTGCCAGGATCATGGTCAAACACGACATCGGACGCCTGCCGGTCGTCCAAGACGGCAGAATCATAGGTATAATAACCCGTTCGGACTACATGCGCTATTTCTACGACCTGCTTCCGGACTGAAATCACCGGCGGGTACGGGCCGGCGGACAAGCATAAAAGAGGTGATCCTTGAAAGCTGAAACCGAGGCAAAACTTCAGGCCGAAATACTGGAGAGCGAGCCCGGCAGGGCCATCCTGACCTGCATCCAGTGCGGAACCTGCAGCGGCTCCTGCCCTCTGGCGGAGGCCATGGATCATGGCCCGCGGGCGGTGTTCGCCATGATCCGGGACGGCCAGGTCGAGGCCGCCCTGGCATCCAACACGGCCTGGTACTGCGTTTCCTGCTACCAGTGCATGGTCCAGTGCCCCCAGCAGATTCCCATCACCGACATCATGTATCTTCTGAAGCAGATGAGCCTGGACCGGGGCCTTGCCCCGGGTGACAACAAGATGCCCGACCTCTACGCGGCCTTCGAACGCCAGGTAAGACTTTTCGGCAAGGTTTCCGAGGCCCTGCTGATGGCGGACTACGGCCTGAAGCATCCCCTGGATGTCATGGCCAGCACGCCGGCGGCCGTCAAGCTGCTGGCGCGGGGGCGGCTGCACCTTCTGCCCCGGAAGATTGCCGCGGCCCAGCGGTTGCGGGCCCTGCTGGAGGCCGCCGGCCAAAAGGAGCGAGCAAGTTGATTTACGGCTTTTTCCCGGGATGCGCCTACCAGGCTGCCGCCGGCTACAAGGAATCGGTGGACGCTGTCTGCGGCCTGCTGGGCATCGAGTTGCGCGAAATCGAAGACTGGAACTGTTGCGGGGCCACGGCCGCTTTCAGCCGCAGCCAGAAAGAGGCCTTGGTTCTGACCGGCCGCCTCTTTGCCCTGGCGGCAAGGCAGGGTTTTGAGGAAATCGTCACCGTCTGCAATGCCTGCTACAGCACGCTGAAAAAGGCAGCCAAGCTGCTGGACGGACAACCGGCCCTGCTGGAGCAGGTAAACCGGGTCATGGCCGCAGAAGGACTGCTCCTGGAGCATCCCCTTCCGGTGAAACACCTGCTGGAGGTGATGCTGCGCGACCGCAGCAGACTTTCCTGGCCCCGGGGCGAATGCCGGCTTCCGGAGCAGGTGAAGGTGGCCGCCTATTACGGCTGCCAGCTCACCCGGCCCTGGCAGGACGTACCCCGGGCCCTGCGGCCGGACATCCTGGAGTCCCTGCTGGAGGCCGCCGGCATCGAGGCGGTGGACCACTCGGCCCGCACCCTCTGTTGCGGGGCTTCCCACGCGGTGGCCTATTCGGGCCGGTGCCAGGTTTTGATCGACAGAATCATCAATGGAATCAGGGCAAAAGGCGGCAACCTGGTAACCACCGTCTGTCCCTTGTGCCAGTTCAACCTGGACCAGGGCCAGCAGGGCAGGGCCGGGGACAAGGTGCCGGTGACCTATTTCACCCAGGTCCTGGGCCTGGCCTTCGGCCTGCCGCCGGAAAAGCTGGGATTGAAAAAGCTGCTGGTACCCTTGAAAAGAATTGGACTTTGAATCCCGATGAACAAGGAAATTCCCAGAATAGGAGTCTATGTCTGCCATTGCGGGATGAACATCGCCCCCCGGGTGGACGTGGAGCAGGTGGCCGAGTTTGCAAGCCGGCTGGACCACGTGGTGGTGGCCCGGGACTACAAGTTCATGTGTTCCAACCCGGGCCAGGAACTGATCGTGGAAGACATCAAGGCCCACAACCTCAACCGGGTGGTGGTGGCCTCCTGCTCGCCGCGGATGCACGAGGCGACTTTCCGCAAGGCCTGCCGGAAAGCCGGCCTCAGCCCTTACAACTTCCAGATGGCCAATATCCGCGAGCAGGCCTCCTGGGTGACGGACGACAGCCGGCTCGCCACGGCCAAGGCCAAGGACTTGGTGGCTGCCGCCGTGGGGCGGGTGGCCTTTCACCGGCCCCTGCAGACCCGCCGGGTGGAAGTCAACAAGTCGGTCCTGGTGATCGGGGGCGGAATTGCCGGTATCCAGGCCGCCATATCGGCGGCGGACGCCGGCTACAAGGTCTACCTGGTGGAGCGGGAACCTTCCATCGGCGGCCACATGGCCAAGTTCGACAAGACCTTTCCCACCCTTGATTGCGCCGCCTGCATCATGACCCCCAAGATGGTCATCGCCGGCCAGCACGAAAACATCGAGCTGCTGACCTACAGCGAGGTGGTGGGCCTGGAAGGTTTCGTGGGCAACTACAAGGCCCGCATCCTCAAAAAGCCGCGTTACGTGGACGAAGACAAGTGCACCGGCTGCGGAACCTGCATGGAAAAATGCCCCACCCGCCGGGTTCCCTCCGGTTTCGAGGAAGGCCTGGCCTTCCGGCCGGCCATCTATTCGCCTTTTCCCCAGGCGGTTCCCAAGACACCGGTGATCGATGCCGAGCACTGCCGCCTGCTGGCCAAGAACAAGCGTTGCGGGGTGTGCGCCAAGTTCTGCGAGGCCGATGCCATCGATTTCGACCAAAAGCCTCAGTACTTGGATCTCACCGTGGGGGCGGTGATCGTGGCCACCGGCTTTGCCGCTTTCGACCCTTCGTCCATGGTCCAGTACGGTTACGGAATATATCCTGAGGTCTATACCAGCCTCCAGTTTGAAAGGCTCAACAACGCCACCGGGCCCACCGCCGGGCAGATCGTGATGAAAAACGGCCAGGTGCCCCGCAAGGTGGCCATCATCCACTGTGTCGGCTCCCGGGACAGGAACCACCTGCCGTATTGTTCCCGGGTCTGCTGCATGTACTCGCTGAAATTTGCCCACCTGGTGCGCGAAAAGACAGGGGCCGAGGTCTGGTCCTTCTATATAGACATGCGCAGCCCGGGCAAGCTCTACGAGGAATTCTACAACCGGGTCCAGGCCGAAGGGGTCCATGCGGTACGGGGCAAGGTCGCCATGGTGACCGACATCGTGGACGATCCGGGCCGGGGCAGCCTGACCGTGGTGGCGGAAAACACCCTTACCGGACGCAACCTGCGCCTGCCGGTGGACATGGTGATCCTCAGCGTGGGCCTGCAACCGGCCGAGGGGGCCGGGGAGGTGGCCCGCATGGCGGGCATCTCCGCCGATGGCGACGGCTGGTTCACCGAGCTGCACGCCAAGCTGGCGCCGGTAAACACGCCGACTGCCGGCATCTTTCTGGCCGGCTGCTGCCAGGGTCCCAAGGATATCCCCGACACCGTGGCCCAGGCCATGGCCGCCGCCGGACAGGCAACGGCCCTGCTGGCCGCCGGCACGGTGGAGACCCGGGCCGAGATATCGTCCATCGATCCTGATATCTGCAGCGGATGCAAGAGCTGCCTCCAGGTCTGTCCCTACAATGCAATCTACTTTGACGAGGGCCGCCAGGTGGCCGTGGTCAACGACGCCCTTTGCCAGGGCTGCGGCAGTTGCTCCGCCACCTGTCCCAGCAGCGCGGCGGCGGTGGCCCAGTTCAACGACAGCCAGGTGATGGCCGAAATCGACGCCATCCTGGCATAGTCGGGAGGAAAATACTCAATGGAAGCTTCTTTCGAACCCAAGATCATAGCCCTGGTTTGCAACTGGTGTACTTACACCGCCGCCGACCTGGCCGGCACCTCCAGGCTGAAGTACCCGGCCAACGTGCGGCTGGTAAGGCTGATGTGTACCGGCATGATCGATGTCAAGTACGTGATCAAGGCCCTGCTGGACGGGGCCGACGGGGTTTTCATCGGCGGGTGCCATCCGGGCGATTGCCATTACATCAACGGCAACCTCAAGGCCCGCAAGAGGATTCAGGGGGTGGGCAGCATCCTGGAAAGCTTCGGTTTCGAGCCCCAGCGGCTGGCCCTCCGGTGGATCGGGGCCAGCGAAGGGCCGGAATTCGCCCACCACATGACCGAGTTCGTCAACACCATCATGCAGTTGGGGCCCAACCCCAGCAAGGCGCGCATGATTCTGTAACCTGCGGAGAAAGCTATTCATGGAAACATTCTTGAAAAACCCGAAAGGAGCCCATGAGGCCGTTAGGGATTTGCTCAAGGGGCTGCTGGAAAACAAGCTGGCCGATGCGGTGCTGGTTGCGGCCCGCACCCCTTACTCCCAGCTTCCCATGCCAATGCTGATAGCCGACGGTCAACACCTGGAAAAGGCGGTGCCCCTTTTGCCGGTGGCGCCCTTCAACGCCGCCCGCCAGGCAGAGGCCCTGCTGCGGCAGGATGCCGGCCGGAAGCTGGCCCTGGTGCTCAGACCCTGTGAAATCAGGGCTCTGGTGGAGCTTGTCAAGCTGAACCAGTGCAGCCTGGACCAGGCCCTTGTCATCGGCCTGGAATGTTACGGCCGGATGGAAAATCATGATTTTCTGGACAAATACGCCTCCGGCGAAGGTGAACCGGCCGCATCCAGGATCGACGAGCAGCTGCTTTGCACCGCCTGCCGGACCTGCACCCGTTGCGTGCCCGAAACAGCCGACCTGACCCTTGCCACCTTCGCCGGCGGTCTTGAAAAGGGGATCTGGCTCCAGGCAAAGACGGAAGCGGGCGAACAGGTCTGCAAAGACCTGGAGCTTGGCCATAAGGACATGGACCCCGGCCACCGGCAGGCCGTGGAGGAGCTGAAGGCAGGGCGCGGGCAGGCCGACCGGGAGCTGGTGGAAGCCATGGCCCGGGCCATGGCCTCCATGGAGGATTTCCAGAAGATCATCGCCGACTGCATAAATTGTTACAACTGCCGCCGGGCCTGCCCGGTCTGCTATTGCAAGACCTGCGTCTTTGTCACCGATGTCTTCCAGCACCCGCCGGAGATGATCTTCAGGCGGGCCGAAAAGCGCGGGGCGGTCAAGCTGCCGACCGACACCACCATGTACCATCTGACCCGGCTGGCCCATATCAGCCATGCCTGCGTGGGCTGCGGCCACTGCACCAGCGTCTGTCCCGCCGGCATTCCGGTGGCCGACTTTTTCAAAACCGTGGCCCGGAAGACCCAGGAGCTGTTCGATTACATCCCCGGCCGGGACCTGGATGAACCTATTCCCCTGCTGGTGTTCGACGAAAATGAAAAATAATTGCAGGATTACGTAAAAATAATGAATAACGTAGTTTACGACCATATCATTCAACAAATAGATGAACAAACGCCCTTGGTGGCGGTAGTCGGTGCCGGGCCGGCCGGCCTGCGGGCGGCCTTCGATTTGGCCGAAACAGGCCACCAGGTTCTGCTGATCGAACGCAGCCCGGCCACAGGCGGCCTGCTGCCCCTGCTGGACCACCAGTATCCCAACGATCACTGCGGACTTTGCCGCATGCTGCCCATGATCAAGCGGCAGGCCGGCTCACAGTTCTGCCTGAAAAAGGGTTTTTTCCACTCCAACATAACCGTGCTGACCTCAACCTGTCTTACCGGCCTGGAGGGCCGGCCCGGTCAGTTCACCCTGGAGCTCGAACAGAGCAGCACCGGTATCGACCGCCGGGCCTGCAACCTTTGCCTGGACTGCATCGAGGCCTGCCCCCAGGTGGTGGCCGACCCTGCCTGCCAGGGTCCTTTTGAGCGCAAGGCGATCTTTTTTCCCAATCCCCTCCAGGTTCCGGCCAGCCCTGCCATCGACTGGCAGGCCTGCGACCGGTGCGCAAAGTGCGTTGAAGCCTGTCCAAACAATGCCATCGACCTGGAACCCGGGGCGGAAAAGATGGTCATCGACAAGGTGGACGGAGTGATCTGGGCCGCCGGTCCGGGATTGTACGATCCGGCCGCAAGCGACCTCTACGGCTTTGGCATTTTGCCCAACGTGGTGACCGCCTTGGGCTTCGAGCGCATGCTGAGCCGGGGAGGCCCGGTTCAGGGCGGAATCACCAGGCCCTCAGACGGCGGACCCGTCGCCAGGATCGCCTGGATCCAGTGCGTTGGCAGCCGCAACCTGATGATCGGGGCCGAGCATTGCTCCAGCGCCTGCTGCATGTTTGCCCTCAAGCAGGCCCTGCTGGCAAAAAAAAGGCTCGGAGAGAAAGTGGAGACCGCCATCTTTTACATGGACATGCGTACCTTCGGCCGCGATTACCAGCGCTACCTGGACACGGCCCTTGAAAAAGGGGTGCGTCTTGTCCGCTGCCGGGTCCACAGCCTGGAGCCGGCCGATGACAGCGGAAGTGTCCGGATCTGTTTTGCCGAGCCGGGCCGGGGAGCAACCGAAGAGGGTTTCGACCTGGCGGTGCTTTCCACCGGCCAGGATCCGGCAGCCGGGTTGCCCGGCTTTCTCGACCCGGTGCCGGAAGGGGTGGTGGTCCTGGAATCGGCCCGCTTTTTCAGGGATATATCCGAGACGGTGGTGGAAGCCAGCGCGGGCGCCGGCAAGATGGCCGCCATGGTCCGCGACCTTGGCAAAGTGGGAGCCGGGGTACCGTCCGTGGCAGGCGAAAGCGCTTTTTTCCGGCAGCGGCCCCGTATCCTGGTGGCCCTGGTGGACGATTCCTTGACCGGTCTCGATCCGGCGGCCCTTCAGGAGCAGGTGGCCGCGCTTTCCGGAAACCACCGGGTGGTGAAGCTGGAAGGTTTGCTTGAGCCGGAGGGACGAGAAAAATTTGCCGCCAGGTGGAAAGAAGGTCTTTTCAACCGTCTGGTGCTGGTCGGCGGCCACGACTACGGCCTCTGGCCGGAGGCGCAAAGGATGCTCCGCGACCTGGAGATCATGCCGGAGCTGGTGGAGTACGTTCAGCTTTCACCGTCCCGGCTCCAGGCTGAAACCCAGGTCCTGCCCGTGGCCGTGGAGATGATCGAAATGGCTCTTGCCCGCCTGCGCCGGCGCCAGCCGGTTTACCTGGAAAACAGGAAGATTTGCGGCCAGGCCCTGGTCATCGGTGCCGGGCCGGCCGGCCTGAGCGCGGCCGCCAACCTGGCTGCCCAGGGCGCAAAGGTGA
>Ga0256835_1000068_pt1 | contig 85191 bp, 85 predicted proteins | sample PIR30metaG_FD_185972 | JGI IMG/M metagenome (GOLD analysis project Ga0256835, IMG submission 185972) | Hydrothermal vent microbial communities from East Pacific Rise, Pacific Ocean - PIR-30 | ecosystem: Environmental > Aquatic > Marine > Hydrothermal vents | place: Pacific Ocean: East Pacific...
ACCAACCCGACCGCCGACCTCGGCGGCCGGGCCTCGACGGACGAGTTTACCGAGGCGGTGCTGGCCAACCTGAATGGTTAAACTGGAGTATGCCGAGCCTGAAAGGTAAAACCCTGATCATCACCGGCGCTTCGCGCGGCATCGGCCGGGCGCTGGCGCTGGGTCTGGCCGGGCGCGGTGCGAACCTGGTGCTCACCGCCCGCGGGGAGGGGCCTTTGGAGGAAACGGCGCAGGAGGCCGAGGCGCGGGGTGCGCGCGTCCGCCATCACGCAGGCGACGTGGCTGCTGCAGAAACTGCCCGGCAGCTCGTAGGGATGGCGCGCGGGCTGGGGCGTTTCTGCGGTTTTATTCACAATGCCGGGGTGTTACACGCGGGACCGCTATTGTGGGAGCTGCCCGAACGGCACTGGAACGAGGTGCTGGGGGCGAGCCTCACCGGCGCCTACCAGCTCACCCGCTTCGCCCTGCCCGATCTTATCGCTAGTGGTGACGGCGTGGCCGTTTTTGTCGGCTCGGGAGCCGCGGAATACAACCTGCCCGGCATCGGGGCCTACGCCATAGCCAAAGCTGCCGAAGAACACCTTGCGCGCCAGGTGGCGGCCGAAGCGCCCATGGTGGCGAGCTTTGCTTACCGCCCCGGAGTGGTGGACACAGGCATGCAGGAGCAGGCTCGCAGCGCCAGCGGCGGAGCTGCGGCGCAACTGCAGGAGATCTTCGGGGGATACAAGGAAAAGGGAGTGTTGATCAGTCCCGAGCAGGCGGCTGAATACCTGATCCGGGTGCTCGAGGCCGATCCGCACCGCTATACGGGAAAGATATATGACTGGCGAAAAGAATAAACGCATGCGCAGCGACATCATCAAAAAAGGTATCGATCGTGCCCCGCACCGCTCTCTCCTCCGGGCCACTGGCGTTATCAAGCGCGAGTCCGACTTCGATAAGCCCTTTATCGCCGTCGTCAACAGCTACATCGACATCGTTCCGGGCCACGTACACCTGCGCGAGTTCGTGGAGAGCATCAAGCAGTACATCCGCGACGCCGGCGGGGTGCCCTTCGAGTTCAATACCATCGGCGTGGACGACGGCATTGCTATGGGCCACGAAGGCATGAAGTGGAGCCTGCCCAGCCGCGAGCTGATCGCCGACAGCGTCGAGACGATGCTCCGCGCTCACGCCTTCGACGGGGCAATTTTCATCCCTAACTGCGACAAGATCGTGCCCGGAATGATCATGGCCGCCATGCGGGTCAACATTCCCAGCGTCTTCGTCTCCGGCGGACCGATGAAGGCCGGCTACCTCGACGGCCAGGCGCTCGACCTGATCAGCGTTTTCGAGGGCGTCGGTGCGGTGAAGGAAGGCAAGATGGAGCCGGAGCAGCTGGAAAAGATCGAGCAGATCGCCTGCCCCGGCTGTGGCAGCTGCTCGGGCATGTTCACCGCCAACTCGATGAACTGCCTGCTCGAGGCCCTGGGTCTGGCCGTCCCCGGCAACGGCTCAATTCTGGCCACCGACCCGCGCCGCGAAAAGCTGAAGAAGACGGCTGTCGAATGGCTGATGCGGATGGTGGCGAATGACGAAAAGCCGCTCGACATCATCAGCGAAGAAAGCTTCGAAAACGCCTTTCGCCTCGACGTCGCCATGGGCGGCTCGACCAACACCGTTTTGCACACCCTGGCCATCGCCGAAGAGGCCGGTATGCCCTTCTCGCTGCAAAAGCTGGACGAGATAGGCCGCAGTACACCGACGCTGTGCAAGATTGCCCCCTCGAGCGCCTACCACATGGAAGACCTCGACCGCGCCGGCGGAGTATTCGCGATCTTGAAGGAACTCGACCGCGGCGGCTACCTACACAAAGAAACCCGCACCATCGCGGGCAAAACCCTGGGCGAGCAGCTAACCGGAGACTACGAGATAAAAGACGAGCGCGTCATCCGCCGCCTGGAAAACCCCTACGACGCCAAGGGCGGCCTGCGGGTGCTGTTTGGCAACCTGGCCCCCGAAGGCGCGGTGGTCAAGACCGCCGGGGTGGTACCGGAGATGATGCAGCACGAAGGCCCGGCCCGTGTCTTCAACAGCGAAGAAGAGTCCCAGGCGGCCATCGACGCCGGCCAGATCAAGCCGGGCGACGTGGTGGTGGTGCGCTACGAAGGTCCCAAGGGCGGCCCCGGCATGCGCGAGATGCTGGCCCCCACCAGCGCCATCGTCGGCCGCGGCCTGGGCGAGAGCGTGGCCCTGATTACCGACGGCCGTTTTTCTGGCGGCACCCGCGGCGCTGCCGTGGGGCACATCAGTCCCGAGGCGGCCGAGGGCGGGCCGATCGGCCTGATCGAAGAAGGCGACATAATCGCTCTCGATCTGGAAAACGGCACCATCGAGCTCAAGGTCGGTGAAGAGGAACTGGCCCGCCGCCGCACCCGCTTCGAGCCGCTCGAGAAGCCGGTGAACGGCTCCTGGCTCAAACGCTACCGAACGCTCGTCACCAACGCCGCCCGCGGAGCGATCCTTAAGACCGGCTGACAGATATATATTATGCAGACATCGCTACGATTGTTCCGGCGAAGGGGTGGTGAAATCTAAATATAATACATTCCTATGTATATAGAAGTTAATCCGTTATAATATTTCCAAAAGGAGGCAGTCAATGCGAGTTCGATTCCACGCGTATCGGTTTGTAATATTGGGAATTGTAACGGCTTTCTTGCTGACCGCCTGCCCGCCATTAACCAGTCTTCCCACGGGCCGGATCGACCTCTTGTACGAAATCGACCCCAAGGGACCATTCCTGGATGCCAATTTTCTCGTCACCAAAACTCACCTCATAAGCTACGGACTCGGCACGGTAGCGGCTCTGGATCCGGGCGCCGGACGGTACGACTGGGAAAAGTACTTTGACTATCCCGTTGCCCCGGAATTCCTACAGGAGAGCAATGAGATCCTGCTCTGGCCCCATCGGTTTTCGGAGGAGGATAAGCTCCCCGACCCGCCGGTTATCGTCGTGCTGAATGCGGAAACGGGTGAAGAGACCCGCCGGATAGCTTTAAACGTCCCCCTGGAACTGTTTTCCCAGTGGGACCCCCGGTACATTGCCCGCAAAGAAGACAAGATATACATAGGGGCCACCCGCGGCAGGATAGCAATTCTGAAAAAAGAAAGCACCGGTATAAAACACTACAAGACAATCCACATTGCTGAAATTTACGACGTGAGCGGTTACGCCGACGACCCCGATGCATTCGTGGTGCTCAAGGTCATACCCGATCCGGATACGAGCGATTTATACGCGCTTGCTACTACGGGTCCCGGTTATTCCGGCAGCAAGCACGTGTACCGCGTTTCGGAGGACGGGCGTACAGTATGGAGTGCGGTTCCCCATATACAACCCAGCGACATCTTGCTGGTAAACGATCGGATACTGAGCTTCAACTACCGCGCCAATCTTGCCCTCGATGCTCGAACAGGAGCCCTAACTGACGATGGACCCGGCTCCACCGATGGGACCTGTGCGGAAGGCCAGTACGGGCTGCATCCAGTCTGGTACGATCGCGGGAATAAGGTGATCTACGCACCCTACGGTGTACTCGGCGCAAAGCCGCCCTTCGAATGGCTGTGGTCGGTGCACGACATGATCGACAGGGCGGACGTGGTTAAGTGTCTGTACGCACCGGTAGTCAGCGAGGGTTTCGTCTATTATGGCGGAAAACAAATGCTGCTCGTGGCCGAGGCGGCCTCCGGCAGGATCGTGGATATTGAAACCGCGGACCGCCGCAGCTACGAGCTATGGCTTGATGCGCCGGTCTTCCTGGTAGGAGAATACATCGTCGTTCCGCACCAGTTCATTCATGACCAGTTTCTGGCCGTTTACAAGACAATTGATTAGTGACGGCGTGGAATCAATTAATTTTCAAGCCATTCGGTCTCGTACTCCCTGGTCTTGGGGATGACGCAAAGAAATTCAACCGGCTCGCTGCCGCGGTTTTCGTACCAGTGGGCTACCCCTGCCGGTATAAAGACCGCTTCTCCAGCGGAGACAAGGCGCTCGTTCTCATTCAGGCCTACTATCATACTGCCGCTCAGCACGTATTGCTCGTGTTCGATGGTGGGGTGGCGGTGCGGAGGAATGCGCCCGCCGGGCTCGATCGTGAAACGCCTCAGAATGAAATTTGGAGCGCCGTCGTCAGGGCCGATCAGGACCTGAAGAAAGGCCCCCTTCCCTTTGGCCACTGGCTTCTTCGGCACGTCGGCGGCGGGGCGGACAATAGGCGTCGTCTCCATGACATTATTCTACTGCCCGGGCGGCGAGTAGCTTTTCCACGTCCTCGTCATTCACCTGGGGGAAGTGGCGGTAGTAGGCTCCCACCGCGACGAAATCGGGAGGAGCGCTCAGGGCTACCACCTCGGCTCTCTGCCGCAGCTTGTCCAGCGCCTCTGGTGGTCCCACGGGTACGGCGATGACCACCCGGCGGGGCTCCTCGGCCAGAACGGCGGTGAGCGCCGCCTCCATGGTGCTGCCGGTGGCGATGCCGTCGTCGGTGATGATCACATCGCGGCCTGCAAGGGGCTCCTTGGGACGCAGCGCCCGGTAACGCCGTCGGCGTGAACGGATTACCTGCATTTGCCGGCCGGTTTCGGCCTTGAGGTAACTGGGATCGGCGATGCTGTCTGCGTAGGGCTGGAGGAAGACCCGTCCGTCTTCGCTAACTGCTCCGAGCGCGTACTCCGGGTTTCCGGGGGCACCAATCTTGCGCGCCAGGACGACGTCCATGGTTCCGCCCAGTTCGCGGGCGATAGTATCGGCCAGGACAACTGCTCCCCGCGGAATTCCCAGCACCACGGGCCGTTGCAGCCCTAGCGGGCGCAGTGCTTCGGCCAGCAGCCGCGCCGCCTCTTTGCGGTCTTCGAAGAATCTAACCGGCATAACTCCTAACCCATTCTACTCTCCCCGGGATATTGGCTGGAATGAATGAGGGTGGATACGTGTGCCGCGACCCGTTTCCCGCCGCAACCTAATAGAGGCGGCCGGTAAAGAAAGCCCGATCAGGTCGGAAAGTCGATGCAAATTTGACAGGAATGAAATTGTTCCCCAAGGAAATAATCTTTGTGATGAGCGGGTCGTGGAGTTGCGTGGTATGCGGCAGGAGGGTCCCACGGCATTCTTTCCGGCGAGGCGAGCGTTCCGCTCCCTGCTAATCCGGGTGACATTTCCTGGGCCGGTGCCCCGTGAAGACGGTGCCGATTACCGGGTAGACGTCGTTTACGTTTGATCGGCGCTTGGGTTACCGTTCCTTCAATTTTGCGGCGGCCTCACCGCAAGCCCGATTTGTCCGCAGGGTCGGGCTCAGGTGACTGCACCCGCCGGCGCGCGTTCGGGTTGCGCCCCTGCCCGGATTGCGGGTGTTTTCGCTGGGGCGGGGTTACGGGAGGTGCCCGCATTGGGGGTTGCATCAGGGGAATACGGCCAGGCATCCGAGCAACTGCTGCCCAAATCCTGGCTCGGTCGCACAGGCTGGTTTGGCTGAAAAGGCCAGCCGCGCCTACTATGCAGGGCCGGTGCCACTAAGGGCAATGCCGGGAGGCCCGATGTGGGGAAGTCAGGAGTTTTCCGAGTTCCCCCGCCGCAACATGGACAGCTGGTAGAGGGAGGCAGTCGCCACCAGCCCAACCGCGAACCATGCTCCGAGCGGCAGGTTTACCCAGGCGCGCACGCGAACGTCGTGGGTAATCAGCTGTGCCCCTGCCCAGACAATGATTAGCGCTCCGACCATGTTCAACCAGGGCCAGCGGTTGAGCAGCTCGGCTATCGCCGCGGAGCCGAGCATCAGGATGGGTATGGAAAGAAGCAGCCCGAAAACAAGGAGGCCCAGGTGGCCGTTGGCGGCACCGGCTACCGCTAGAACGTTGTCGAGGCTGAGGGTAAAGTCGGCGACGATAATCAGAGTCACTGCCTGCCAGAAAGACCGCGCGCTGCCCACCCGGGCCCCGTCCTCTTCGCCTCCCAGCAGTTTGGCAGCTATCCAGAAAAGGGCGGCTCCGCCGAGAGCGCGCAGGAAGGGTACTGCAAGCAGCAAAGCGGCCAGAATGGTAAAGGTTACCCTCAATCCGATGGCTCCGAGGGTACCCATCAGTATCGCTTCGCGCCGCAGCCTGGCAGGGAGATCGCGCACCGCCATACCGATGACCACCGCGTTATCCCCCGACAGCACCAGATCAATCAGGATAATACTGAAAAGCCCCAGCAGACTCGCTTCCGTGATCATTCTTCGAGGATGAAGCGGTCTTCGTGGTCGTGGAGGCGGACTCGTTGGATGATGCGGTGGTCGTGATCGTTGTTGGTGTCCGACGTCGCCACCACGGTTACATAGTCACGAATGGGACTTTTGAGCACCTTTTTCGTCAGGGTTTCCTCCACCTGGAATATGCCTGCGGCATTGTTCATGCGCACCCGGATTTCTATGGGTATCGTGTCACCGCGCATGATGATCACCTCGTCGACGGCCAGTGCAGAAATAGAGTGAATATCTATGGAGCCCAGGCTGAACGCCTTCCTGCCCCGTCCCTTGGTGATATCGGTTCCGTCGGCCACGGCCGTAACCCCGGCCTCGATGGTCAGCGGTTCGGGGTGGAGGTCATGGCTGTATATCGAGTGCAGCATCAGGGCGCGCAGCTCGATCCTCTGTTCGGGCTTGGGGTAAAGCTCGCTCAGGATGCGGTTGAGCATGGGAAGCGCCAGGGTTACGCCGAAGGCCTCGTGGTGTTCGCGGTGCACCTGGTTGCCTATGTCGTGGAGCATGGTAGAAAGTATGACCACCACGAAGGCGTCTTCCAGGTTGCCAACCCCCGACTCGATGGTGTCGGGGCGGACCCCGGCCTCAACGAGAAGCTGCAGGATTGCCACTGATGCTGCGCCGGTCAGCAGGGCGTGGACGCGGCCGTGGTCGTTGTAGCCCAATTTATGCATGGTGATGTAGTTGGCCATGTCCCAGTGGCCGCGCGCTTCGGGATCTTTTGAAAGCATTTCGTAAGCCGCCAGGGCGCGGGGATAAGGATCGAGTCCCTTGCGGATTGACTGATCAGCTTCGACATACAGGCGTGATTTGGGACTTGCAATGTGGATGATTCGTTCGCTTTGCTCGGACAACGGCAACCTCCAGAGGAAACGCCTCCGGTCCACAGGGGACCGGTTCCCAGAAAGGCCATTCTACCGCTTTTCCGCCGTGCGCGCGAGGTGGCTATTCCCCTTTGAATTCCGGTGCCCGCTTTTCCAGGAAAGCATTGGTTCCTTCCCGCATGTCATGGGTTGCGGTGGTCATCCCAAAAAGGTCGGCTTCTATTTCCAGGGCTTCGGGCAGGGGAACGTCGTAGCCGCGGGCCACCGCCTCCTTTGCCAGCGCAATCGCCACGGGGCTGTTCTTCATAATTGACTTCGCCAGCTCCTGCGCCGCCATTATTGCGTTGTCGGCGACCCGGTTGACGAGCCCGAGCTGCAGCGCCTCCTCGGCGGGAACATGCCTGCCGGTGAGGATTAGGTCGAGGGCGCGCCCCACGCCGATCAGGCGCGGTAGGCGCTGGGTGCCCCCAAACCCGGGAATGAGCCCGAGCCCCACTTCGGGAAGGCCCAGCCTGGCGCCACTGGCTGCAACCCGCAGGTCGCAGGCGAGAGCCAGCTCGAGCCCGCCGCCCAGTGCGTAACCGTTGACGGCGGCTATGGTTGGCACCGGCAGCGCGGCGATGTGGTTCATGACCTCCTGACCGGCAAGGGCGAACTCCCGGCCTATAAACACGTCCTTCAGCGCGTTGATTTCGGATATGTCGGCCCCCGCCACGAAGGCTTTTCCCTCACCGGTGAAAACCGCCACCCTGACTTCCGGGTCTTCGGCGATGACCTCGGTCACTTCGGCTATCTCGCGCAGAACGTCGGCAGCTAGCGCGTTCAGGGCTTTGGGACGGGAAAAGGTGACCCAGGCTATGCCGTCTTTGACCTCGTAACGCAGGTGTTCGAATTCCGGTAGTTCGAGCGCGAAAGCGGGAACATCTTCGTGCGGATGGTCGTGTTCGTGAGCCATGCTACACAACTCCTTTCAGTAGCAGCAGTCCTTCAAGGGCCGTTTCTATCATGCGGTGCACTCCCTGCCGCAGGACTTCTTCTTCGATGAACTCGGTGTCGCCTATCTGGTTGGAAACCGTCAGCAATGCTCCGGCATGCACTCCTCTCATTTTGGCGATGAGAAACAGTGCCGCAGCTTCCATTTCGAAAGCCATTACTCCAAAGCGGTTCCAGGAGCGTGCGCTTTCGGGATTGGTAGCGTAAAACGCGTCTTCGGTGGCGATCAGGCCCACGTGGTGGGGATTGCCCGAGGTCGCCGCCGCTTGCTCCAGGGCTTTGAGTACCGGCCAGCTGGGGATCGGGGCGTAGGGTTTGTTCTCCAGGTACTGGCGGGTGGTGCCGTCGAGCGGAACCGCACCCTGCACCACGAGGAGATCCGCGGGGGAAAGCGCCGGGTCCACGGCGCCGCTGGTGCCGACCCGTACCAGCACCCGCGCCCCCAGCTGCACCAGTTCTTCGGCCACTATCGAGGCGGAGGGGCAGCCCATGCCGGTAGTTTGTACGCTAACCGGCAAACCCTTGTAACTTCCGGTAAAACCGAGCAGCGACCGGTAGGTGTTGTATGTGGTGACGTCGTCAAGGAAATTTGCGGCGATATACTCGGCCCGCCCCGGGTCTCCGGGTAGCAGGACGAAAGGTGCCAGGTCGTCGGGCCGGGCGCGTACGTGTAAAGGGCTCATACACACCTAGAATACCGCGCCCTCAAAGGTAAGCGACACCCGGCTGCGTTCCCGTAGAATCGGAACCAGGCGCAGGGCGTCACGATTGGCGCATAAAGCAACGTCTCGCTCCAGCCCCACCTTTTCGAGTGCGCGGGCGGCGGCGCTGTGGGCGATGACCCCGGCGTCGGCGTTTTCCGCCAGCTTGAGCGCCAGCAGCGCTCCCTCTCCCAGCCTTGCTCGCGATAGCCGCTGCAGGGCGGAGACGATGACGCCCACGGTATAGGCGTCGTCAAGCGCCAGCTTTCCATTGCGGCCGGCGGCCACCAGGAGGACCGAATCATAGCCGGTCGCCCAGCGGGCCGCCGCGGCTGCGTTGACCAAGGCGCCAAGCGCTACGTTGGGCACCAGCGCCGCCGTCCGCAGGGTGGCCCGGGTGCCATTGGTGGTGGTCATCACCACCGGGCGGCCATCCAGTTTAAGCAGCGCCGCCTCGCGCGGGCTGTTTCCAAGATCGAAACCCGGCGGGGGCAACCCGTCGCGTTCTCCCGCCAGAAGGGCGGCGCTCGCGCGTGCGAGGCGGCGGGCCGTTTCCAGCCTGTCCGCGAGCAGCAGCTTCCCGGCGCCCGCCTGCAAGAGGAAGGCGGCGGTGGTAGTCGCCCGAATGACGTCCACCACTATGGCGGCGTCGAACCCGTTCGGCATCGCCTCCGCCGGGCTAAGGAGGGCGTCAACTCGCAATGGCGTTTCGCAGTGCCGAAATGTTTTCGGCGACGGATGATTTCCGGTTGAATATCGCGGACCCTGCTACCAGCACGTCGGCCCCCAGCCTGACAAGTTTGGCGGCGTTCTCGACGCTTACCCCCCCGTCGATTTCGATTTTCGCCTCGGGGTTCAGCCGGTCGCGCATGGCGGCCAGACGTTCTAGCCTTGCGAAGCTCCTGGGAATGAATGCCTGGCCGCCGAATCCAGGGTTGACGCTCATCAGGAGCGCCAGGTCGAGGTCTTCCAAAAGATCCTCGAAGCGATCGAGCGGTGTAGCCGGGTTGACCGCCATCCCCGCTTTCGCACCGGCTCGGCGAATCATCTGCAATACGCGGTGTGCGTGCGGGGTTGCTTCGGCGTGGAAGGTGACGATGTTGGCGCCGGCCGCCACAAAGCGCTCTGCGTAACGCTCCGGTTCCACGATCATCAGATGCACGTCCAGGGTCAGCCGGGTGACGGCCCGCAGGGATTTGACCACCACGAGGCCCATCGTGATATTGGGGACGAAGCGCCCGTCCATTACATCCAGATGTACCCAGTCTGCCCCTGCTGCTTCGGCGGCCTCCACCTCTTCCGCCAACCTGGCGAAATCGGCAGAGAGAATGGAGGGGGCGATGAGGGCCATGTTTACAGATCGTAGAGTACGTTCTCCAGCCCCGTGGGGTCCAGAACCTCTATGACCCTCGAGCCGGAGACGATCAGCCCCAACTCTTGAAATTGTCCCAGCACGCGCGTGGCGGTTTCCCTGCTGGTACCCGCCAGGTCGGCGAGTTCCCGGTGGGTGAGCGACATGCGCCGGCCGCGCGGCGTTGCTTCGCCGTACTTGTGCCGGTAGAGCTTGAGCAGGGCGTAGGCTACCTTGCCGCGGGCTTCCTCGAAGGTCAGCACCTCGACTTCGTGGTTCATCTCACGCAGGCGCCGGGCGATGATGCGCGCCAGATTATGGGCTACCTGTGGAAAACGGCGCACCAGACCCCAGTATTCCTCCAAATAAAGTGCGTGGATGATGGTGTGTTCCACTGCGGTAGCGGTTGCCGATCGCGGTTCATCGTCCACCAAGCTCATTTCGCCAAAAATCTCTCCCGGGTTTAAATACGCCAGCACCTTTTCGCGCCCGTCCAGGTTGCGATGGGAAATCTTGACCTTGCCGGCGCGAATCAGATACAGCGCGTGCCCGGCGTCCCCTGCTTCGAAAACGGTCTGCCCCGGTTTCAGGGAAAGCGTTCGGAAAGCCTGTTCGGCTATCTCATACCCTTCCGGGGGCACCCCTTCGAAGAGGAGGGTTCGACTGAGGTGAGATACGTCGAGTTTCATTATCTACAATCTATACTACTAAACCTGCCAGGGACACCTACCCCCTTTTATGGGTAGGATGAGCGGGTGAACGCTCTCAGGGCCGAGGGTCTGGTATTCCGTTACCCTGAAATCGAGATTTTTCGCGGGCTTGATCTCACGTTGGAGCCGGGCGAGGTACGCGCGGTGCTGGGTCCCAGCGGATCCGGCAAGACTACTCTGGTTCACCTGCTGGCGGGTATTTTGCCCCTCAGCGGTGGAAAACTGTGGTGGGGGGAGGTGGAGGTCAGCGGCCTGGGAGAGGAGGCGCTGGCGCGGCTGCGCCGGGACCGGGTCGGCCTCGTGTTCCAGCACCACTACCTGCTGGACGAGCTTACCGCTTTGGAAAACGTTCTGGTGCCGGGCATGATAGCGGGCCGCCCCGACGCTGACCGGGCGCGGCTGCTCCTCGAGCAGGTGGGACTGAGCGCCCGTTCCGGGCAGCGACCGGAGGCGCTTTCGGGAGGCGAGCGTCAGCGCGTCGCCGTGGCCCGGGCGCTGTATCCGCGGCCGCGGGTGATCCTCGCCGATGAGCCTACCGGTGCGCTTGATCGCGCCAACGCCCGCAAGGTGTGGGAGCTCCTGCGCGCGCTGGCCCAAGAAAACGGGGCCGCCGTATTGCTGGCGACCCACGATGAAGCCCTTGCGAACGATGTCGCTGCCTGGCGCATCGAAGAAGGGAGGCTGGTGGAAGTCTAGAGCAGCGGCAGCTCGGCGGCGGTGGCTATTCCCTCGGCCCCGTTGCCCTGATGGAAACCGGCCATGCGCGCAGCAACTTTGCCGCCGGCGCGGTTTACCACGCGCTCGAGGGCGCGCATCGTGCCGCCCGAAGCGACGACGTCCATTACCAACACGACGTTCTTGTTGAGGATGCGCTCGGTGTAGCGGCGGTCGAGCCAGAGCACCTCGCCGGCGCCCAGGGTAAGCGATTCCACCTCCTGGATGATGGGATCCACCATATAAGGGCGGCGGCGTTTGCGCACCACGATGTAATTCAGATCGCGGGAGGCCGCGAGTTCGTGCGCCAGCGGTATGGAGGACGTTTCGACGGTGACGATCAAGTCGGCCCCGGACGGCATTTTGGGCTCGAGCTCGCTGGTTACCGCGCGCACGAATTCGATATCTCCCAGGAAGTCCACCAGGGGGATGCGCACTCCCGGAAAGGGTTCGTGCAGCGGTACGTGCCTGGTCACACCGCCGATTTCAATGGGATATGTTTCCATGGTCACCATGCTCGTCAGGCCTCCTCGGGGTTGAATAGAGGCAGATGGCCTAAGGCAATCACGTCATCGCGGGGGGTTCCTTCGGTAAAGACCGCCATGACCGCGGAAACCTCCCCTCCCACGCTTTCTATCAGCTCGCGCAACCCCTTGAGCGTGCTTCCGGTAGAGACCACGTCGTCCACTATCGCCACCTTCCTGCCCTTTATCTTGGCGATGTCCGCGCCGTCGAGCACGAGTAGCTGCGGTTTGCCGGTGGTTATCGAAAGGACCTCGCGCGTTACCGGCTGGATCATATACGGCTTCGCCGTCTTGCGAGCAACGATATAAGGCAGCCCGGTGCGGTTCGATAGCGCGTGCGCCAGGGGAACCGCCTTTACCTCGGGGGTCACCAGCACCTCTACCTGTTTGGGTAGCCGCTGCGCCATTTCCGCGGCCACCGCCTCGGTGAGCTCGGTGTCCCCGAGGAGATTGAGAAGGGCGACCGCAACGCCGTCGCCCACCTGCACCACTGGCAGCTCGCGCCGAACGCCGCCGATCTCGATGGGGTAGCTCTTCATGGCTTTAGTGTACACCCCGGTTAGCTATAATAAGGCCATGGTTAAGGCAAAACTGGAAAACCTGGGGGTGGAAGCCCAGAGCGGAAACGTTGTTGCATTGTTGCGAGCTGAGACTGGCGAGCTCCTCCCCATCTGGATAGGTCCGCTCGAGGCCCAGAACATAGCGGTCGCCCTGGCGGGCGAAAAACCACCCCGACCGCTGACGCCCGATCTACTGCTCTCGGTGCTGGAAATGCTGGGCGGGAAGCTCAAGCGCATCGAGATCACCGAATTAAACGACGGCACTTACTTCGCGCGGCTGGTAATCGAACACCGGGGCATCGAATACGAGATAGACGCCCGCCCCTCAGACGCCATGGCGCTGGCGGTACGAACCGGTGCTGAGATTCTCGTGGATGAGAAGGTGCTCGAAGAGGGGAAGATAGACGAGGCCAATTTCGAGCCCCACGGCCCCACCCCCGAGGCCTGACAGATACCCCTTGTCTCTCGGGCGCGCGGCGGCCCCTAAAAAGACGGCGGACATCAAAGGGGTTCCTGCACTCAATGCGGTGGTCAACGGGTCGGCCGTTTTTTCGAGACAAAAAGGAGCCGTATTGCTTTTTGGTATTTGTGCTATTTTCGCTATATTCCCCGAAGGCGTTTACAAGGTTTTACCGCCGCCCAAAACCCGTTGCATCGTATGGATGCGTGGGCGTTCGAAACGTTATAACTAGCCGCTGACGGCGTTGCTCATCACATGCACGTGCACGTGAAATATCTCCTGGCCGCCGCGCTCGCCCACGTGGGCCTGGATCTTGTAGTGCTCGAGTCCCAGCGCCCGGGTAGCCACGCGGTTTACGGTGCGGAAGAGCGCGCCCAGTTTGCGCTCGCCTCCCTCGCTATCGGGATAGTCTGAGAGCCTGGGCACGTGCTCGCGCGGCACCACCAGCACGTGCACCCGGGCCTTCGGGTGAATGTCGCGGAAGGCTACGAATCGTTCGTCTTCGTAGACGATGTCGGCCGGAAGCTCCCCGGCGATAATGCGGCAAAAGACGCAGTCGCTCATGCCTTCAAGTCTACCGGCCGGGCCGGGCGGGCCCGCAGTGTGTAGCCCTCGGCGGCCTCCACCACGACCTCAACTTCCTGGCCCGCGGTCAGACCCTCGCCACGGAGCTCGGCCTCGTAGTAGTCGGGGGTGTGACCGTAGGCCACGCCCGAGCGCACCCGCTCCACCAGTACGGTGGTGCGGCGGCCCAGAAGCGGGCGCACGCGCGCCTCGGCCAGCTCCGCGGCCAGGGCGATGAGTTCGCGGGTGCGGCGCTTGCGCTCGGCGCGGGGCACCTGGGGCAGGCGCGCGGCGCGGGTGCCCGGGCGCGGGGTGTAGGTGAATACGTGCACCCGGCTCGGGTGAACCTCGCGCAGGAAGGTAAGGGTAGCGCGGTGTTCGCCTCCGGTTTCGGTGGGTAGACCGGCGATTACATCCGTGGTCAGCGCAAACCCCGGAATGAGCTCGTGGGCTGACGAAACCAGTTTGCGGTAATGGGAGGTGTCGTAGCGCCTTCCCATGAGCTCGAGCAGGCGCTCCGAACCCGTTTGCAGACTCAGGTGCAGGTGAGGGCGGATGTGCGGAGCGTGACGGCCGATGATCTCCAGCAGTTCGGGGCCGGTGTCTTCGGGCTCGATCGAGCTGAGCCGCAGCGGTACACCCACCGCCGCCAGTTCACTTAGCAGGCCCGCAACGCCGCGGGGGTGACCGGCGTAAGATCCCAGGCGCACCCCGGTCAGCACCAGCTCTTTGTAACCCGCTGCAGCCAGGGTTTCGGCCTCCTCCAGCACGCTGCGCCATTCACGGTGGCGTTCACGGCCGCGGACGCGCGGGATGATGCAGTAGGCGCAGCCGGCGTTGCAGCCGTCCTGAATCTTGATGAAGGCCCGCACCCGATCGGTATAAAGCCCGCGCTCTCCCGCGCCCCAGAATTCGTTTGGCGGGGTAGTGATCGGATCGGCCGGGAGGCCAAAGTGCTCGAGTATGACCCGGGGAAGCTCGGCCTTGCTGCGGTTTGGCACCACCGCATCCGCCCCCAGCGTGGCTATTTGCTCGGGGGCGAGCTCGGCGTAACATCCCGTTACCACCACGAAGGCCTCGGGGTTGGCGCGCCTCGCCCTGCGGATCTCCTTGCGCGCGGTGGCCTCGGCGGTCGCGGTTACGCTGCAGGTGTTTATTACCACCAGGTCCGCCGCTGCGCCGGGCTCGACAACCTCTGGGTTCAGGGCTGCCAGCATTCCTACCAGCGCGTCCGACTCCACCTGATTTACTTTGCAACCCAGGGTGCGCACCGCAATCTTCATCCATATCATTGTCTCTGTCGTCCGGACCCGCGTCAATATACGGTTTCATGTTAACGGTCCACTTTGCATATCGGGACGCTTGTCTGTATATCGGGGATTGAACCCAGTAATAAACTGGCAGCATGACCGATCTTGACATTGCCCAGAAGGCGAAGCTGCGTCCGATCCGCGAGATCGCCGGCGCGATAGGTATTCCCGAAGAGAAACTTTTCTATTACGGCACTCAGATGGCCAAGGTGGAGGGTGAACCCCCGCCGCGGCGGGGGAGATTAATTCTCGTTACCGCGCTTACCCCCACCCCCGCGGGGGAAGGCAAAACCACCGTATCCATTGGCCTCACGCAAGGTCTCGGCAAGCTTGGCAAGAAAACGGCCGTAGCGTTGCGCGAGCCCAGCCTGGGCCCTGTTTTCGGCGTAAAGGGCGGGGCCACCGGCGGTGGTTACAGCCAGGTGTTGCCGATGGAGGAGATAAACCTTCATTTCACGGGCGACTTCCACGCCATCACCAGCGCCGTCAACCTGCTTGCCGCGATGATCGACAACCACATTCATCAGGGCAACTCCCTGGGGATCGAGCCCCGGCGGGTGGAGTACAAAAGGGTGCTTGACATGAACGACCGCGCCCTGCGCCAGGTCGTTACCGGTCTCGGCGGCCCTATCAATGGCGTGCCCGCCGAATCCGGTTTCGAAATCACCGTAGCTTCTGAGGTAATGGCCATCATGGCTCTTGCCCGCACCATTCCCGAGCTCAAGGAGCGCCTGGGCAAAATCAGGGTCGGGTATACCTTTGACCGCAAGCCGGTTTATGCTCACCAGTTGAACGCGCACGGCGCCATGACCGCATTGCTGGCCCAGGCCCTGAAGCCCAACCTGGTGCAGACCCTGGAAGGTCAGCCGGCTTTCGTGCACATGGGTCCTTTTGCCAATATCGCCCACGGCGCAAACTCCGTGCGGGCCACCGAGATGGCGCTGGGATACGCCGACTACGTTGTTACCGAAGCCGGGTTCGGGTCCGACCTGGGTGCTGAGAAGTTTTTCAACGTCGTGAGCCGCGCCGGAGGTTTCGAACCGGAGGCGGTGGTTCTCGTGGCCACGATCCGCGCCTTGCGCTACCACGGTGGCGCCGATGATTACAACGAGCCCAACCCCGAGGCCGTTGATCAGGGGCTTGCCAACCTGGCCCAGCACGCAGGCAACATCCGCCAGCACGGTTTTGATCCGGTAATTGCGCTCAACCATTTCACCTCCGATACCGAGGAGGAAGTGGAGCTGGTGCGCGCCTTCGCCAATAAGTACCACCTGCGTTTTGCGGTGGCGGAGGTATGGGCCAAGGGAGGAGAAGGTGGCCGCGCTCTCGCCGAGGAAGTGCTCGCTGCTCTGGAGACCCCGGGCAAGCTCCAGCCTCTCTACGATCCCGAGGACGACTTGAAGTCTAAGATTCAGCGCATCGCCACGGAGGTATACGGCGCAGCCGGTGTCAGCTACACCAAGAAGGCGCGTACCGCCCTGCGCCGGATCGAGCGCGATGGTTGCGACCGCCTCCCGGTAGTCATGGCCAAGACCCCGGCGAGTCTTTCGGACGACCCCAAGAAACGGGGCCGTCCCAGCGGTTTCACGGTCACGGTCACCGACCTCAAGTCTCGTTGCGGTGCGGGGTTCGTGGTCGTCTATATGGGCGATGTCATGACCATGCCCGGCCTGCCCAAGGTGCCGGCGGCCGAGCGCGTGGACGTTGACGAGGGCGGAAAGATCGTCGGACTTTTCTAACGACTGACCGAGATGCACCGGCGCCGCGGTTTGGCGCCGGTGTTTACGTTGCGCCCAGCTTGACCACGAGGGCGCGGAGAATGCCGGATCCGGTGTTTTCTACTGCGTGCGGCGTGCCTGCGGAGCACGGGATCAGGTGGCCGCTACGCACATCCGCCCGTTCGTCGCCCACGATGATCACTCCGCAACCTTCGAGCAGGTAGATGAAGATGTCCACCGGGGCGCTGTGCCTGCGAAGATTCTCTCCGGGCTCGAGCGTCACCATGAGCACCTGCCCTGCTTCGTGGTCGTAAATCTTGCGTACCTGTGCCCCGGACTTTTGCACTGCATCTACGATTTCCATAGCAGCACCCTCCCGGTATTCGCCAGTTCTCCGGTCTGCGCCGTGGTTGCATTCTGGCATACTCCCGGTGGACGGCGCCGCCGTATCGGATGTCGTTCCGTTCGCTGGCGCGCGGGGTTCGGGCAATATGTGCAAATAAGCGATCACCGCCATGCTCCTGCTGCCGGACATTGCCGACCTCCTTGACAGGTTGCATCTTCCGGCATAGAATCGGCGGCAAGATGTCTGCGTTTGTGAGCATCATTATCAACCCCGCGCTCGACCTAGTACTAGGTCGGGGCGGGGGTGGCTTGCTTACGTAGCGCGTCTTCAAGGTAGAGCAAACCGCACCCCGCCCTAGCGGCGGGGTGTTCGTTTGCCGGGAGGGGGAGTGCGGAATGAATGGAGCGGAAGCCATACTGGAAGCGCTGGCGCGGGAGGGCGTGGAGGTGATCTTCGGGGTGCCCGGCGGGGCAAACATGCCTTTATATGATGCGATGTATACCAGGCCGCGGTTCAAGCACGTGCTGGGGCGCCATGAGCAGGGGTCGATCCATGCGGCAGAAGGTTACGCTGGCAGCTCCGGGCGCACCGGGGTAGTTTTCGCAACCAGCGGGCCGGGAGCACTCAACCTGGTAACCGGCCTTGCCGACGCACTCATGGATTCGGTGCCTCTGGTGGCGATCACCGGGCAGGTCTCCAGGGCCGCCGTAGGTACCGACGCTTTCCAGGAGGCCGACGTTACCGGGGTCACCATGCCCGTTACCAAGCACAACTACCTCGTTCAAGACGTTGACGAGATACCCCGCATCGTAAAAGAAGCCTTTCTCATCGCTTCTACCGGCCGGCCGGGGCCGGTCCTGATAGACGTCCCCAAAGACGTTCAGCTGGAAGAATTCAGCGGCGACTTTGATGTTCAACCTGATTTGCCGGGGTACAAGCCCACGGTGAAGGGGCACCCCCGCCAGCTGGAAAAGGCGCTGGCGGCGCTGGGGCGCGCTCGCAGGCCGGTGATGATGGTGGGCGGCGGCGGCCACGACGCCGCCGACTTTCTCCGCCACTTCGCCGAGAAGTCCAGGATCCCCGTGATAACCACACTGAAGGGTTTGGGGGTGCTTCCGGGCAACCATTCGCAGGTACTGGGTATGCCGGGAATGCACGGTACCGTGGCAGCCAATCGCGCGCTGCAACATGCCGACCTGATTCTGGCTATTGGCATGCGCTTCGACGACCGTATCACCGGAAACATCGAGAAGTTTGCTCCTGACGTGGAAACCATAGTGCACGTGGACATCGACCCCGCCGAGATTGGCAAAGTGGTCCGGACCGCCATACCGATTGTGGGTGATGCGCGCTGGGTGGCTGAGAGGCTCGCCCAGACCGCGAAACCTCTGGATATCAGCGACTGGTGGGATCGGATTCACGAGTGGCAGCAGCGGCACCCCCTGCCCACACCGGAACGCGACAGGCTCTCTTCACAGGAAGTAATCAGGGCGTTTTGGGAGGCCACCGGCGGCGACGCTTTCGTTACCACCGGTGTAGGGCAGCACCAGATGTTCGCCGCACAATTCTGGAAACCCAACCGTCCGCGCAGCTTCATTACTTCGGGCGGGCTGGGAACCATGGGCTTCGGTCTTCCGGCGGCGATCGGAGTACAGGTGGCGCACCCGGATGCCACGGTCATCAACTTTGACGGCGACGGCTCTTTTCAGATGACCTTGCAGGAGCTGGCTACGTTGTTCAAATACCGTCTGCCCGTCAAAACCGTTTTGTTAAACAACGGCTATCTGGGAATGGTGAGGCAGTGGCAGGATCTGTTCAACGAAAAGCGTTACGCCGAGGTGCACCTGGAAGATTCGAATCCCGACTTCGCAAAGCTGGCTGATGCGTTTGGGGTCAGGGGGTTTACGGTGGAGAAACGCGAAGACCTGGTAGAGGCTGTTAAGGAAACCCTCGTTCACCCGGGCCCGGTGCTGGCGGAGTTTCGGGTCTTCCACGAAGAAGGGGTGTTCCCGATGATACCCGCAGGCGGCAGCGCCGAGGACATGATCATCGAAAACCCCCGGGAGGTGCAGCAATGAGGCACGTGGTCAGTGTTCTGGTGGAGGATCACCCGCGGGTCCTGACTCGTATCACCGCTCTTTTCGCGCGTCGCGGTTTTAATATCGAATCACTGGCTGTGGGCAGGACGCACATGCCCGGGCTCTCGCGTATCTCCATCGTGGTTCTCGGGGATGATCGCATGATCGAGCAGGTCGAGAAGCAGCTGAACAAGCTCATTGAGGTCATCAAGGTTACCGACCACAGCGAGCCCCACGTAGAGCGAGAAATGGCGCTCGTCAAGGTGCGCACCGAAGGGGTGGAGGAGAGGTTGCAGATTAAGGAGATTGTAGAGGCCTTCAGGGCGCGGCCGGTAGACGTAGGGCGTACCAGCTCGACATACGAGGTGACCGGTGACCCGGGTAAGATCGAGGGGTTCATAGCCGGATTGGAGGCTTACGGGGTGCTCGAGGTGATGCGCACCGGCGCCGTAGCAATGAGTCGCGGCGAGGCTATACTGAGGCCCAGATTGAAAAAGGAGGCTGTATGAACGTTTATTACGACCACGACGCAGACCTGGGATTCATTCGCGACAAGAAGGTGGCCATCCTGGGATACGGTTCCCAAGGGCACGCCCACGCGCTCAACCTGCACGAGTCCGGAGTACCGGTGATCGTGGGTTTGCGTCCCGGTTCGCGCCGCTGGGATCAGGCGCGGGAGGCGGGGCTCGAGGTGGCCGCCGTGCCCGAGGCCGTGTCCCGGGCCGATGTGGTAATGATCCTGCTGCCCGATGAGGTGCAGGCACAGGTGTACCGCGAAGAGGTAGAGCCCAACCTGAAGGAGGGGACAGCGCTCGTTTTCGCCCACGGCTTCAACGTTCACTTCGGTCAGATCAGGCCGCGGGCCGACCTGGACGTTTGGATGGTGGCGCCCAAGGGACCCGGACACCTGGTCCGTAGCGAGTACCAGGCGGGGCGCGGGGTGCCGGCCCTGGTGGCCGTACACCAGGACGCTTCGGGTTCGGCGTTGCCCACGGCGCTAGCTTACGCCAGGGGCATCGGCGCCACCCGGGCCGGGGTAATCCCCACCACCTTCGCCGAGGAAACCGAGACCGACCTTTTTGGGGAGCAGGCGGTGCTTTGCGGCGGGACCAGCCAGCTGGTCACTTATGGTTTTGAAACCTTGATCGAAGCGGGCTACAAGCCGGAGATTGCCTATTTTGAGGTGCTCCACGAACTCAAGCTGATAGTGGATCTTATGTATGAGTCGGGACTTGCGGGCATGCGCTTCTCGATTTCCAATACTGCCGAGTATGGCGACTATACCCGCGGGCCGCAGGTAATCGGGCCCGAGGTCAAAGAGCGCATGAAAGAGGTCCTGCGCCAGATTCAGGAGGGCGAGTTCGCCCGTGAATGGGTACTGGAGAATCAGGCAGGAAAGGCAGTTCTGGAAGCCAAGCGCCATAAGTGGGCCCGTCACCCCATTGAGCAGATCGGCCCCAAGTTGCGGGCAATGATGCCCTTCCTCAAAGCGCATATCAGTGAGGAGGACGTAGGCGATGCGACGGATTAAGATCTTTGACACTACCTTGCGCGACGGCGAGCAGTCGCCCGGTGTGGCCCTCAGCCCGGACGAAAAGGTGGCGATCGCCAAACAGCTTGCGCGTTTGGGCGTAGACATTATCGAGGCGGGTTTTCCCATCGCCAGCCCCGGTGATTTTGCGGCGGTGCGCCGCATCGCCGAAGAAGTAGAAGGTCCAACGATTGCCGCTTTGGCACGCACCGCCAAAGCGGACATCGAGCGGGCTGCGGAGGCGATAGAACCCGCATCCCGGCGGCGCATTCATACTTTCATTGCCACCAGCCCGGTTCACATGGAAAAGAAGCTACGCATGACCCCCGATGAGGTGGTCGAAAAGGCCGTGTGGGCGGTGAAGCTGGCGCGTACCTTTGTCGACGACGTGGAATTTTCCGCCGAGGATGCAGGACGCAGTGATCCCGACTTCCTGGTGCGTATTTTTGGAGCTGCCATAGAGGCTGGGGCGACCACGATAAACATCCCCGACACGGTTGGATACCAGGTACCCTGGAAGTTCGCCGAACTAGTCGGTTACATCATCGAACATACCCCGGGTTCCGACGGGGTGGATTGGTCGGTGCATACCCACGACGACCTTGGTCTGGCGGTGGTTAACAGTCTGGCGGCGGTGCGCGCCGGAGCGACCCAGGTAGAGTGTACCGTCAACGGCATCGGCGAGCGAGCAGGCAACGCCAGTCTGGAAGAGGTGGTGATGGCCCTGTACACCCGGCGCGATTTCTTCGCGGCCGAAACCGGGGTCAACACCCGCGAGCTCTACCGCAGCAGCCAGCTTGTCAGCCGCCTTACCGGAATGGTGGTGCCTCCCAATAAGGCAATTGTGGGCAGGAACGCTTTTGCCCACGAATCGGGTATTCATCAGGACGGTGTTCTCAAGGCGCGCGAAACCTACGAGATCATGAATGCGGAGATAGTGGGGCGCGAAGCGGCGGTCATGGTACTGGGCAAGCACTCGGGGCGGCATGCGTTCAAGAAGGCGCTTGCGGAATTGGGTTATGAGGTAAACGACGACGAGTTAAAACCGCTGTTTGCTCGCTTCAAAGAGATTGCCGATCGCAAGAAGCAGGTGACCACCGAGGACCTCATCGCTCTGGTCGAAGACGAGCGCACGCGCGCCCCGGAGATGTTCAAGTTGCTGGACATGCAGGTGCATTCGGGGCTTGCTCTTACCCCGGTGGCCACCGTGAAGGTAAAGACGCCCGATGACGAGGTAACCGAGGCCGCCACGGGTGACGGTCCGGTGGACGCGGTTTACAAGGCCATCAGCCGCGCTGTGGGGCTGGCCCCAACGCTCGAGCGCTATCGCATTGAGGCCACCACCGGCGGTACTGAGGCGCTGGGCGAGGTAATGGTGCGGTTGCGTCAGGGTACCGTGGTGGTTACCGGGCGGGGAATCGCCCCCGACATCGTCGAGTCGTCGGCCCGCGCCTACCTGGACGCCCTCAACAAGCTCGTTTCCGGCGTGGGCGCGCGCGAGACCATCGAAGCGCCGTAGGAGCCGTCATGCCCCCTGGTATAAACGAAATCGAGGAGTGGGTGATCAAAACCGAGGCGCGCCTGGGGGCAACGGTGGAGCCTGACGCCCAGCGCATATTTGCCGCCTATCACCGGGTTCTGCGCTGTTTCGTGCGCGATCTGGAGGATCCACGGGACATTGCCCTTTCGCGCGCCGCGGCGCTGATGCTGGTACAGGAGCTGATACTGCAAAAAGAAGGCCGCAGTGGCTGCGAGTAACGGCGGCTTGGCGGGAATCCGGATAGAGGTGCTGGACACCACGCTCCGGGACGGTACCCAGGCGGAGGGAGTCGATCTTTCCGTCCGTGACAAGGTTACTGTGGCCGAAGCGCTGGCGGGATTTGGCATCGACCTGATCGAGGGAGGATGGCCGGGCTCCAACCCCCGTGACGCGGAGTTTTTCGGGCTCATGCGGGAACGGGCTCTTCCCGGCGGCGCGCGCCTTACTGCTTTCGGCGCCACCCGCAGAAAGGATCTGTTGCCGGAGGATGACCCCTCCCTGGCGGCCCTGATGGAGTCCCTAACGCCCGTGATCACTATTTTTGGTAAGTCCTGGACTTTGCACGTCACCGATGCCCTGGGAGTGAGCCTGGAGGAAAACCTGGTAATGATCCGCGAGTCGGTGTCCTTTTTGCGTGCTGCCGGTCGGCGGGTGATTTACGACGCCGAACACTTTTTCGACGGCTATGCGGATGACGCCGCCTACGCCATGGCGACGCTGGGGGCGGCCGCCGAAGGCGGGGCCGATACTTTGGTGCTGGCCGACACCAACGGCGGCCGCCTTCCTGAAGAGGTCTTTACCGCCACCCGGCAGGTTGTGGCGCGTTTCCCGCGACAGGTTATCGGTGTTCACGCCCACAACGACGCCGGGCTGGCCGTGGCCAACAGCCTGGCGGCGCTGCGGGCGGGGGCGCGCCACCTTCAGGGCACCATCAACGGCTACGGCGAGCGGGCCGGCAACGCCAGCCTGACGAGCCTGATCCCCGCCTTGGTGCTCAAGTACGGTGCCGACCTGAAGGCAGCCGAGAACCTGGAAAAACTGCGTGAGCTGGCCCATTTCGTTGACGAGCGCGCCAACCAGCACCCCGATAAGCGTGCTCCCTACGTTGGCGACGCCGCCTTTGCCCACAAGGGCGGGGTACACGTTTCGGCGGTCCTCAAGAACCCGCGAACCTACGAGCACGTTGAACCCGAACGGGTGGGTAACCGGCGCCGTTTCCTGGTTTCCGATCTCTCCGGCCGCTCCAATTTGCTGGCCAAACTGGCCGAGGCGGGGATCGGGTTGAGCAGGGACGAAGCCAGCCCCTTGCTCGATGAGGTTAAGGCGCTGGAGCGCGACGGCTACGCCTTCGAAGCCGCAGACGCCTCCTTCTTTTTGCTTGCCCGGCGGCTCCGTGGCGGGGGGGAGCCGTTTACCGTGAGCGCCTTCAAGAGCTGGACCAGTGGCGACGCCCACGGCCGCTGGCAGGCCGAAGCGACGATTCAGGTTGAAGTAGGTGGCCGCTCGGTTCACACCGCTGCCTGGGGCGAAGGGCCGGTGGGAGCCCTCGACAACGCCTTGCGTAAGGCCTTGCTCGACTTTTTTCCAGAGCTGGCGGAAGTGAGGCTGGCTGACTACAAGGTGCGGGTACTGGAGGGCCAGCAGGCGGGCACCGCCAGCGCGGTGCGGGTGCTGGTGGAGATGGAGCACCCGGCGGGGCGCTGGAATACCGTCGGTGCCAGCGCCAACGTGCTCGAGGCCTCCCTAAAGGCTCTGACCGACGGTTACGCTTACGCCTTGCTCAAATTGACGCCCGGGACCGGGAGCTGAGTTCCCGGTCCCGGGCGTCAAAATGCAATAGCTTAAGGGTTCAACCTCAGCGCCAGCAGGTCCAGGTCGCCGTCTTTGCTGGTCGTGTAGCCAATCACCACTATCCTGCCGTGAGGGTCAAGACCTACTTCGAAAGCGCCGTCAGTGCCGGTGTTGCCGGTGCCGCCGTCGTAGGCGAAAACGCCGTTTGTGCCAAACTTGCCGTCGAGGCTGCCGTCGGGGTTCAACCTGATGACTATCAGGTCTTCGCCCCGGCCGGAGAAGAACGAGCGCCCGGCGACGATAATACGCCCTTTTCGATCGGCAACCACGGAGAACGCCCGGTCGCTGCCGGCGTGGCTGCCTCCGGCGACCTTGTCGAGTGTTACGGTGCCGCTGCTGCCAAAGTTTTCGTCCGGGGTGCCATCTGCCTTTAGCTTCTCGACCACCAGGTCGTAGTCTTTGCCGTTATAAACATAGCCGGCGAGGTAGAAACCGCCGTCATTGCTGGGGGTGATCGAACGGACGCGACCGCCCACGGTGCCGTCGCTGAAAGCAGTCAGGCCGCCCCAGTTGCCGAGGTTCATTTGGGCGTCGATACTTACGAATAAGCCTTTTCTGTTGTTGCTGGTGTCGATGATTTCGCCGCCGCCCATATAGCCGCTGCTGTTGGCGGCCAGCGAATAGAGCGCATCGTATTTTTGCTTGCCGTCCGAGGCTACCGTGTCTAGGGCACCATTGCTCTTGAACCTGGCTATTATGAACTGCTCGGTCACGTTGGTGTCTTTGAAGCTCATGCCGCTGACCAGGAAGCCGTCCTTGACAGGCAGCAGCGAGTATCCCCGGTCGTTACCGTTGCCGTTCCCTCCGGCTAGATTGTCATGAGTAATTGTGCCGTTGCTGCCAAAACCGCTATCCAGGCTGCCGTCGGGGTTGAGCCGTGCGAGCAACAGGTCGTCGTTGTTGCTATTGTACGAATATCCGGCGACTATCAACTTGCTACTCGGGGTGATGGCCATAGCGCGGTCGAAGTCGAATTCCCGGGTGTCGTAGCTCAGCGGCCGCAGGTCGCCCAGAACGGCGACCCCGGTATTGTTGGCGAAGCTGGCTTCAAATTTGCCGTCCCCGTCGAGTTTGCAAACTACCAGTTTGTCATTGCTGCGGCCTAGGACATACATGACGTTGTCGCCGAACGCCAAACTGTAAGCTACATCGTCCTTGCCCTGTGTTTGCGTCAGGTCTTTTACCACCGTTATGCCGCCGGTGCCAAAGCTGGTGTCGAGGGTGCCGGCCGGTGGGACGATTTTGATTCCGAAGCCAATGGCGTGTTCGATCTTGCCGGACGAGAAAGTCAGCGTGGTGTCGTAATCGCCAGGCGGGGCGGTATCGCTGGCGCTGATGGTCAACGTGAAGTCCGCTTTGTTGCCGGATACCGTCAGCGTGGTTGGTTTCAGGGTTATGCCCTTTGGCAGGTCGTTTCCGTTTGCCAGACGGGCGGATACCGTTATCTCCCCCTTGAAACCGCCAGAGGGCACGATGCTGATGCCGACGCCCCCGCTGTCTCCCTGGTGTATTTGAATGCTTGATGCCGAAGGCACTATTTTGAAGTCTGGTTTTTGTTTTTGATTGCAGCCGACGAAGTAGAGGGCTAGTGCCAAGAGCAGGACCGATTGGACGATCTGCTTTAGCATTGTTACACCTCCATCAAAAATGATAATCAATGGGTGCCACAATCTTGGTTTAGATCCGCCGCCAGGAAACGCGCTTGTGCGGCAAGGGGCTTGCGAGTCTGACGGACCTGCACCCGACAATTCCGAGGGGGCTTCGGCTAGACCTGCAGCCCCCGCCGGGATGGCGAACATCCGTTCGCCGGTTCAGCACCCGGTCTTCGGGGGCGGCTATGGCATGCGGGTGTCTGCCCGTTCCCTTCCGGGCGCCCTGAGGCGGTTGTCTGTGCGCTGTCGCTATGCGGGGATCAACGGAGATAACCGGGGGCTTCAGGAAAGCGATCGGAGAGGTAGCGATAGAGTGCTTCCCAGGATGCGAAGCTAAGTTCATCCCGGTTGCGCTCGCGGAAAAGGATGCGCAAGGGTTTGAAGGGCGCTTTAAGGACCCTGATTTCGAACACCCATTCTTCAGTTCGAAGATCGGATCGCTCCATGTTGACAGGTTAGCGGGCATGCGTCACAAAAGCGTCACAAGTCCCAGACCGTGCGCCAGACGAAGGTTGTGGTAAAGATGCGCCGGTACCTGGAAGGCAAGGCGTCGAGCTGCTTTTGCAGGTGCTGGCGCGCTTCATCGCGCCAGCGCGCACCCTTGGGGTGATGGCGGGCGTAAGCAGCCCAAACCAGAGGCAGGTCGGGAACGCCGACCGGCCAGTCACGGCTTGCACGCAGGGCTTCCGCGCTCAACCTCCGGGCCAGATCGTGCTGGCGGGCGTCCGCTGCAGCCAGAGCCGCATGCGCCAGGCTCCGGGCCAGGTGGCCGTGTTCATTCCTTGCCTTCCAGTGGCGCGCAGCGCGCCGGAACCAGTGCAACGCTTCGGTGGGTTCACCGCGTCGCAGGTGCAGGTAGCCGCGGGTGTGGTAGGTATGACCCAGCTTGGCCTGATCTCCTATACGCTGCTGTACTTCCAGGGCCTGGTCGAGGTCGCTGACGGCGCTTTCGAAATCTCCCAGCTCTATGGCCGCCCAGGCCCTTTCCGATTGCGCTAGGGCGGCGTCTTTCTCGAGGTGCAGTTCCCCGGCCCGCTTCACCGCAGCGTCGAAGGCGCGGAAGGACGCTTCGTTGTCACCCAGCTTGAGCGAAGACAGCCCTTCGAGCTCCAGGGCATCCAGCTCGCCGCCGAAATCGCCTGCCTGCCGGGCAGCTCTGCGCAGGCTGTGCGCCTCTTCCAGTGATCGCAGGTATTCGCCCCGCAGCCACCAGCCCGTGGCCCTGTCGGCGCGGATGCGCAAAGCGAGCACGGTGTCGCCTACCGCGTGAGCTTCGGCCAGCGCGCGGGATTGTAGGGCGTCTCCTTCGGTTTTGTCGCCCAGCCGGTAGTAGAGGGCGGCCAGATTTCTCAAAGTGCGTGCGACTCCCTGCCGGTCGCCGATTTGCTCGTAGGCGTCGAGGGCCTGCTCCAGCTCTGCAAGCTGGGCTCCCGGGTCACCATGGCGGTAGTAGGTCCAGGCAAGAATGAAGTGCGCGCGCGCCTGGCAGGCCCGGTCACCTGCGCGCAAGGCGCGGGCCAGGCCCGCCTGCGCCGAGGAGAGCGCACGGGGGTAATCGCCGCGCTGGAGCAGGGCTTCGGCAAGCAGCAGCCGGGGGCGGGCCCCGCCGTCCATGCTGAGCTCGCGGAGGCGTTCCAGCTCGTTTTCGCCGAGCCTGCCCAGCCGGATTTCGAGCTCGAGCAGGTCCAGCTCTGCCCGGGAGCTTTCCTCCGGGTCCAGATTCTGTGCAAACGCAAGGGCTCTTATGAAATACGCGCGGGCGGAGAGCGGTTCGTTTGCAGCGCTGCGGGCTGCGGTGAGGAAACCGCGGGCGGCACGTTGGGGTTCACCAGCTTCCTGCCAGTGCTCGGCGGCTTCCGCCAACCTCCCCTCATCTTCGAGGGACCGGGCCCAGGCACGGTGGTACGTACGCGCCAGAGAGGGGTTGAGCGTTTCCATCACCAGCGTCCGCAGGTGTTCATGGGCTGGAGTGTAGCCCCCCGCCAGGGCCGCCGCGAGCTGGCGTTCGCGCAGCTCTTCGAGATACTGCGCGGCCTCGAGCGCGCGAATCCCCAGAACGCGCCCGAGATCCTCAGCGGGAACGGGTCGGCGTGCCACGCATATCATTTCCAGGGCATGTCTAAGCGGGTTGTCCAGGCTTTGCAGCCGGGCCCAGAGCGTCTCCCTGATGCTGCGCGGTATCGGCAGCTCGCGGTAGTCCTCGGTGGTGCGGTCGTAGGGGGTTGACCAGCCTTCGGTGCGGTGTCGCAGCTCCCCGCGCGCAAAGAGGTGCCGCAGGGTTTCCAGAATGAAGAAGGGATTTCCACCGGTAGCCGAGTGCAGCCTCCGGGCGAAGAGGCGCGCGCCATAGCGCTGGTGGGCCAGGCTTTGGATGAGGGCGTGCACCGCCTCCTCCCCGAGCGGGGGGACCTCCAGCCGGATTATGTCGTTTTCGAGAGGGGCCAGCCAGGAGGCTGCGGGACCGGGAGGAAGGGGTTTCCTGGCGGTGAGCACGAGCTGGGTTCCGGCGCGTTCGGCCATCGGCAGCAGGTGAGCCAGCAGCTCGAGGCCCGCCGGGTCGGTCCACTGGAGATCGTCCCAGACCAGCACCGGCCCGGCCAGGGCCAGCAACACCCGGCTCACGCCCTCCAGGAATCTGGCTCGGTCCGCCGCGCCCTGCAGGGGGCGCTCCGAAGCGGGCAGGAGGTGCGGCAGCAGGCGCCCTGCTTCGCGCAGCCATACCGGGTCGAGATCCGGGACGCCCTGGGCGTTGATTCCCTGCTCGAGCGCCCGTGTCAGCCCGGCGAAAGGCAGGGAGCGGCTGGACGCCGGGTGATCTATCGCCAAGCGGCCGCCACTCCTGGCCTGATGCTCCCGGGCGAGCCGCGTTTTACCGCTGCCGGCGTCACCCAGGAGGATAACCGGGCGCGGTCGCAAGCGACCCATTTCTTCCAGCAGCCCTTCGCGCCCCACCAGCGGGGGTTTGGCGAGCGTTTCCGGAACCGGTGCGGAGGAGGGCCGGCTGGGCGTTTTTTGTTCTTTCAGCTGAAGAAAAAGCCGCTCGGTTTCCGGATCCGGTTCCAGTCCCAGCTCGCGCTCCAGGCGGCGTTTGTAAGTCAGGTACACCTGCTCTGCTTCGTCCCAGCGGCCGGAACGGGCCAGCAGCCAGAGGATGCGGCGGTGGGCTTCTTCATGAAAAGGATCCTCGGACAGCACCCGTTCCCAGAGTTGCAAAGCCTGTTTTTCCCGGCCGCTGGCTTCGCGTTGAAGCGCGAGGCGCGACAAAACCATGACCAGCCGTCCCTGCCAGTTTTCCCTTTCCAGAGCCAGCCAGTCTTCGAATACCTCCGCGCCCTCGATGCTGAAAGACTCCATGAAGGTGCCGCGCCACAAAGATGCCGCTTTCTTCCAGGAGCCGTCTTCCAGCGCTTCGAGAAATTCTCGTGCATCGCTGCCCACGCCGCTTAGTCCTACCTGCTCTCGTTCGACGCGGAGATGGCCTTTTAGCGGGGTCTTCTGCAACCGGTATAATTCCTGCCTCAGGCGGTGGCGGGCGGTTTTGTCGGGGGCATCCCATAGCAGCGCAGCCAGCTTGTGGCGCGGTTGCGGTCCCGGATGCAGCGTAAGGTAGGCTACCAGGGCCAAGCTGCGCAGGGTCGGTAAATGTACCCGCACCCCCGCGCACCACAGCTCGGGCGGCCCGAGCAGCAGCATCCGGCATTCGCCAGCCACATCATCATCTTGCAACGCCCTAGCGCCGGTTTTGGTGCAGGAGCCGCGCCCGCTCCACGGCGAATGCAAAGCGCGCCAGGCGCAGCGCCCGTGGCCAGCGTTTGGGATCCGTACCTACCCGCAGCAGCCATTCCAGCCCCAGGTGTCGCGACCAGCCTGGCATGCGCCTGGCGGTACCTGCGAGAACGTCGAGGGTGCCGCCGACTCCTATCATCACCGGCACTCCCAGCGCTTGCTTGTTGCGCCACAAGAAGGTTTCCTGCCGTTCCCCCAGCCCCGCCAGCAAAAGGTTGGCGCCACTGGCTGCGATCGCCTGCACTGTATTGGTTTCGTCGGTGAAGTATCCGTGCTGAACCCCAACCACCTGTGCCCCTGCTTTTTCGGCCGCGCCGGCCGCCCGCTTGGCAACACCGGGCCTGCCACCCAGCAGAAAAACCCGCAGTCGCGGCCCCAGGTCTCCAAAGAGCCGCTCGGTCAGATCGACGCCGGTTACCCTGTCGGGGAGTTTTTTCCCGTTCAATCTCCTGACAGCCCAAAGTATACCCACCCCATCGGCGGTAACCAGCTCCGCCTCTTGGATGGCCCGGTGCAGCTCGGGATCGTGTTCGCTGCGGACGACGATCTCGGGGTTCAGAGTGATCACCTGTGCCGGTTTAGTGCCCTCCAGGCGCTTTGCAATCCAGGCAACCGCCTCTTCCATCGAAACCGGGTCTAGCGGCAGCCCCAATATTTGTATACGCGCCGTGATCATGGGGAAGCGGTAAAACGAAACAAACGCTCTGATCCTGTTTGTTCGCTGCCGGCCAGGATGGGCAGGTTGCGGTCGGCGCCGACGCGGCTTGCCGCCACCAGATCGTCCTCGAATCCCATGCCAAGCAGGTAGCGGCCCGAAGCGGAGGTCATCAGTGCTTCCAGCGGATTCGCAAATGCCACCGGAAGTGCGGCGCTCAAGCGCGCTGCGTCCCCGAGGGAGAGGGGGACCTGTCTTGAGGCCAGGGCGCGTACCAGCAGACCGGCGGCGAAAGCGTCGTCAAGAGCTTCGGTTCCCCGAAAGCCCGCGCATACAACCGCCACCCGTTCGGGCGCGGCTTCCACCAGTTTTTCGACGATGAGCGGCGCATTACGCAGCGAGGCCAGCCAGACACCGTTCGCGTGCTCGACGCTTTCCAGGGCTGCAGGAAGATTGTCACTGGTAAAGAAGACCCTGCGCCCGTCTACATCGAGCTGTTCCAGGGCCGCTGGAGAGGTTCCATGATGGAAGCCTTCGGGGGGGAGTCCTTCCCTTTCTCCCAGGAGCAAGTCGCCTGTACGGGCGCGGTCTCGCAGCACCCCGGTGCTGCTGGCCACCCAGACCTCCCGCGCACCGTTTTCGAGCAATATGGTGATCGAAGTGGTGGCGCGCAGGGCGTCTACGACCACGATCAGCTCGTCGTGATAGGGAGGGCGGGGGGCTAGGTCTACGCGTAGGCGCATTTCGTTAGCGATTGTAAACCCTGGGGGCTAATCCCGCAGCAGCAGAGTGGGTTCATCGCCGAGCGGGGGGAGGTCGTCCAGACTGCTGAGCCCGAAAACCTCTAGAAAACGCAGTGTCGTTCCGTAAAGACGGGGTCGGCCGACAGCAGGTTTTTCCCCCACAACTTCTACGAGCCCGCGTTCCAGCAGGCCTTCCATGACCGCGTCCGAGTTCTTTCCGCGCATGGCTTCCACCTCGGCCCGGGTTATCGGTTGGTGGTAGGCAACTATCGCCAGCACCTCCAGCGCGGCAGCGCTAAGCCGCGGCGGTTTTGGGCGCAGTGTTCGGCGGGCCCGTTCTACGTAGCGGGGATGGACAATAAGACGCCATCCGCCAGCGACCTCCTCCAGAACCACACCGTGGGTTCCGCTTTCGAGGGTGCGTTCCAGTCTTCTTATGAGCTGGCGCGTTTCCTCTTCGCTGCGGTCCAGCCCCCGGGCCAGATCCTGTGTTGAGAGCGGTTTACCGGCCGCGAAGAACACCGCCAGCAGTTCAGCCAGGGTTTCGTTCACGTATCCTCCAAGATCGCGAGCACTTTCTCTGCGGGAACGGCCCCGGTGCGCAAGATTTCACCTGAAACCAAATCCACCACTGTGGATGCACGTCGCCCTTTTGGTTCTCCCGGATGGATCCGCCCCACCCAGTCAGCGTAACGCATTGCGTCCCGGTAGCTGAGTACAGGAGGCTCGCCGCTGCGGTTGAGGCTGGTGGCGGCGACATATCCCCCCAATGCGGCCAGCAGGCGGCGCAGTTCGGGGTCGGCAGGAACGCGCAGACCCACCTTTCCCTCCCGGACGCAGGTGGTTGGCGCCAGCGTAGAAGCCGGGGCGACGATCGTAAGGCCTCCGGGCCAGAAGGCCGCTGCCAGACGCTTGAACTTTTTTGCCCAGTCTCCGTCGTCTACGAGCCGGCGTGCGGACTCGTGGTCTGCTGCCAGAAGCTGCAACGGTTTTTCGGGCGGGCGGTGTTTCAGATGGTACACACGCTCCACCGCTTCGGGGAGATCGGCGCGCGCCAGGAGCCCCCAGGTCGTGTCGGTGGGCCAGGCCAGCAGGTCTCCGGCGATCAAGGTTTGCAGGCTATATTCAAACTCGGACGCCACTAAGGTATACTATCGGTTAAGATGCCTCTGTATCACTATCGAGCCAAGGACCGCCAAGGGCGTTCCATAGCGGCGACAATCGAAGCCGAAGACATCCGCACTGCAGCCAAGATCCTGCGCGAAAAGGGTTACTTCATTTCCGAACTGAAAGAGCCCGGCAAGGGGCTCCAGGCGGAACTCAAGATCCCCGGCCTGGACCGGGGCCCCGGTCTCAAGGACGTCGCCATTTTCAGCCGTCAGCTGGCAACGATGCTCTCCGCGGGTTTGCCTATCGTGCAGGCCCTCGCAATCCTGGAACGCCAGACCGAGAACAAAGGTTTTCAGAAAATCATCAAGGAAGTCCGCAGTGATGTGGAAGGAGGGTCCAATTTCAGCGATGCACTACAAAAGCACTCTACATTTAGCCGTTTGTACATAAACCTGGTGCGCGCCGGCGAAACCTCGGGCACGCTAGACGGCGTTCTCGACCGCCTCGCCACCTTCCTGGAAAAGGATCTTGAATTGCGCGGCAAGATCAAGTCCGCGATGACATACCCGGTGATCGTATTCGTCTTCGCTATCCTCGTCACCTACTTCCTTCTCACCGGGATCGTGCCGCAGTTCGCGCAGATCCTCACCGACCTGGGTTCTGAGCTGCCGCTGCTGACACGCTTCCTGATCGCTGTGTCGGACCTGCTGCAGAGAGGGACCCCCTTACTTATCCTCGGCGCGATCGTTCTTACGCTGGCGTACCGCTTCTATTACAAGACCGAGCGCGGGCGCCGCGTTATCGACCGCATCAAGCTGCGCCTGCCCGTTTTCGGTCCGCTGATCAAGAAGAGCGCCATCGCGCGCTTCAGCCGCACTTTTGGCCTGCTTATCACCAGCGGTGTGAACGTGGTTGAGGCTATAGACATCACCCGCGGGACTGCCGCCAACGCCATCGTGGAAGACATTCTGGATGAAACCAAGGAGGCCATTCAGGTCGGTGAGCCCATTCACTCCACCTTGTTGCGTTACCCCGTCGTTTTCCCGCCGATGGTTTCCTCCATGATTGCTATCGGCGAAGAAACGGGCGCTTTGGATACGATGCTGCAAAAGGTGGCGGACTTCTACGAGCGCGAAGTGGATGAAGCTGTAGCCAGCCTTACCGCGGCAATCGAGCCGATGATGATCATTTTCCTGGGTTTCATCGTGGGTACGATCGTGGCGGGTATGTTCCTGCCCCTCTTCCAGATCATCAACACCTTGTCGGCCGGTTAACGCATCGGGTTCTACACGGGCGGTGCGTGCGCCGCCCGTTTTCCGTGGTGCGGTAAGATGGGCGCGGTATGGATGCCGTTTCTCTTGCCCGCCAGGTTAATGACGGAAAGCTCGATCCGCGTGATGTAGTGCACGACTCTCTGGCGCGCATCCAGCGACTGGATTCCCGAGTGCGCGCATTCCTGAGAACAAATCCCCAGGCCGAGTCCGAAGCGGAGCGGGTCGGACGGCGGGTGCAGGAGGGGGGGTCATTGCCGTTAGCGGGGGTGCCGGTTGCGGTCAAGGACAACCTGGTCACCCGGGGACTGGAAACTACCTGTGCATCGGCTATTCTCGAGGGCTTCCTTCCCCCTTACGACGCCACCGTGATCAGCCGTTTGCGCGCCGCCGGTGCGGTAATCATAGGAAAGACGAACCTGGACGAATTCGCCATGGGGTCGTCTACTGAGTATTCGCACTACGGAGCGACCCGTAATCCCTGGGATCTGGACCGGGTACCCGGTGGCTCCTCCGGGGGTTCGGCTGCGGCGGTAGCTGCAGGATTCGTGCCCGTGGCACTGGGTTCTGATACCGGCGGCTCTGTCAGGCAACCGGCTGCATTTACCGGTACGCTTGGCTTCAAGCCCACGTACGGCCGTATTTCGCGCTATGGGCTCGTAGCTTTTGCTTCCAGTCTCGACCAGGTGGGAACGTTTGCTCGCTCCACCGCGGATCTGGCGCTCATCAGCCGGGTGCTGATGGGGCACGACCCCGCCGATGCCACCAGCCTCCAGGAGGCGGTCCCCGAGCTGGCCGCCGATCCGGTCTCTGCGCGTGGTTTGAAGATCGGTCTGGTGCGCGAGACCCTTAGCGAAGGAAATAGCGACGGCGTCCTGGACGCAATCGATCGTTTTCGCAAACTTCTTGAAACTGAAGGGGTGCGCTTCGTCGAGGTGTCGCTGCCGAGTTTGCGATACGCGCTGGCCGCCTACTATCTGGTCGCAACCGCCGAGGCGAGTAGCAACCTCGCCCGCTATGACGGCGTGCACTATGGAAAGAGGGAAGCCGCTGGCGATGTGGGCGGCTTACTGCAGCAGACCCGCGAAAAGGGGTTCGGCCCTGAGGTGAAGCGCCGTATCCTAATGGGCACCTTTGCATTGTCGTCTGGTTATTACGACGCTTATTACGGGCGGGCGCTGCGGGCGCGCCGCAGGCTGGCCCTGGAGTTTGCGCAGGCCTTTGCAGAAGTGGACTTACTGCTTACCCCCACCACCCCCACTCCCGCCTTCCCGCTCGCTTCAAGGCTGGCCGATCCCATGGAGATGTACTTGTCGGACGTGGATACCGTCGCCGTCAACCTTGCAGGGTTGCCCGCACTCTCGTTGCCGGCCGGTTTTGAAGCAGGCTTGCCATTGGGGCTGCAGCTTATTGCTCCGGCCCTGATGGAAGACCGGCTTTTCGATATAGCGGCCCTCTTTGAAGAGGTCACCGAAGGTGCCTACCTGCAACTAGCCCCCCTTGACTGATCATGGTTCCCGTTGAGTATCGCATGGCCGCGCGCGTGGCCCGCTTTTTGCGCGAAGCAGGCGGGCCACGCAGTGCGCGTGAAATAGCGTACCGGGCGCTGGCCATGCCTTCCGTTGCGGCAGCGCGACTGGAAAGGGTCATCGAACCGGTGCTGGACGGCCGCTTCTTCCGCGAGACGGAGGAACTGGGGTTATGGGAATGGCGCTACTCACTGCCCCGGGATGGAGAGGCGCTGGTGGTGCTCGACCTGGAAACTACCGGGCTGTCGCCGAGCGAAAATGAAATCATTGAGATCGCACTGATGCGCGTGGAGTCTGACCGCATAGAGCGGTTTTCCCGTTTGGTTGACCCCGGCGTTCCGATACCTCCTTTTATAACCAAGCTCACGGGAATAACCAGCGCGGACGTGGCCGGAAAGCCGGATGTTTACAGCGTGTTGGAGGAGGCCCTGCCCTATTTGGACGGCGCGGTGCTGGTCATTCAGAACGCGCCCTTCGATATGGGTTTTTTGCGACCTCGGGCACGCCGCTTGGGTGTTAAGATACATAACGAAGTTGTCGATACCGTGCAGTGGGCCAGGCGCGCACTGCCGCTCTTGAAGCGAAGAAGGCTGGATTGTTTGGTCAGGGCTTTTGAAGTTTCGATTCAAACCGGGGCGCGTCACCGCGCCCTGTGGGACGCGGAGGCCACTTGGGCAGTAATGCGGGAGATGTACTTCATCCTTACCGCCGGGAAGCCCAAGAAGGTGCTGGAGGTGTAGATGCGGGCCAGGTACGTGGTGACCAGTACGTGCATTCAATCGGGCACAATCCGCCTCACGCTTTCATTGCGCCAGATGCTGTCTGGCCGCGAGCGGGTTGCCTGTCAGGATGAGGACGGCGAAAGGCTGGATTGCACCGTCGACTGGGTGCGCGGTGTTTTGGATGGGCTGTTGCCGTACTTTGAGAAACGCCGTTTGCAGGTAAACGACGTGATATGGCTGACGCTTGATGACGATGTGCTGACGCTCGAGGCGGCCGCCGCGCGTAAGGCACGCCCCCGTCCGGTCGCCCGCCCCGCGGGGCGGGCCGGGGTAGAGGAGGTTAAAGCGATGGCGGCGGTGGAGGCGGCCGTCCCGCCTGCGGGTGTCGTGGCGGAGCCGCCCAAGCGGGTTCGCGTTACCCCGCATGCCGGTGAAAAACGGGCTGTCAAGAAACCGGGTTACGTTCAGGCGCTGGAGGCGCTGGACCTAAAGTTCACGGCGGGCGAGGCGTACGACCTTTTTCGCGCCTATCTGGGGCGGCGTGAGTATACGCTGGCGCTGGGTCGTTACGGCGAAACCGACGCTGCTGACCTCCTGGCCGTCCGGCGTACTGGAAAGGCCGATTTTGTGGGGTTGGTGGTACCCGAGGCGCGCATGGCGGAGGCGGTGGCGGGGCTTGGGGGCGTTAGGCTTGCTCTCGTTTCGCCCGAAGCGCTTTCGCAGCTGGTGTCGCTGAAGAAGCTTTTTCCAGTGGGTCCAGTAGAGCTCGAGCGGCTGTTGCGGGCGGGTCGCGTGGATGCTTCCGCCATTGCCCGGCTGGCCGAGGAGGTGCGCCGCTGGGTTGGCGAAAGGGCGGCTTTCTCGGCGGTATTGCTGGCCCTGGCGGAATATACCCGGCAGCAGGTCTTCTTTCCCGAGGACGTTCTGGCAAATTTGGGAGAAGGAGGATGGGATCGGGAAACGGTCCGGGCGGTTCTCGAGGCGCTAACCGGGCCGCCGTTCCTGTTGCTCGAAAAGAGCGGTATGGGTGAGTACCTTTTGCGGGAGCCGGTGGCCGATAACCTGACTCATCTGGCGGAGTATGCGCTTTCGCTCAAAAGCCGCATAGCGGCCCGCTAGATTTCGGGATCAAAAGCGTAGCCGGCTGCGGGGTCAGCCGGATGGTTGCCGGGGCGGAGGTTTACCCCAAACGTGGTTAATGCCTTCGGCGGCGCGAATTTTCAAGTCGCGCAGGGCGCTTTTCTTTGGCCCGGCGCGGTGCAGCGCCATTTGAACCATCGCCTCCGGGTCGCCGGGAAGTTCCCAGTAGGGAGCACCGCTCTCGGTGCAGAAGGCTTTTACCTTGGGGTCATAGCTGCCGCCGGCGAAGGGGGTTCCCGCTACCGCTGCCAGGATTAGGCCGTGCAGGCGCAGCGAAAGAACGTAGCCGGCCTGGGCTATCAAGTAAAGTACCCGTCGCGGGTCACCGCTTATCTCGCGGTTAAAGCCGTTGAAGAGCTCCAACGCTGGTTCGTCAAAGTTTGGCTGGAACCCCAGTACCAGCAGTTCGTATCCTAGCGCTTGCAGCCGCTCGGCCACCTCTCGCATCCGCCGGTTGGCCTCCAGCGGCACTCTCGCCCGCGGTACCAGCACCACCAGACGCTCCTCGCGGCTGACGTGCGGCGGTTCTAGCAGCAGCGCGGCGTCTGCACCCAGGCGCAAGCGGTTGGGGGCAACCCCCATCCGTCTGGCCAGTTTCAGAGACTCCTGGTCGCGCACCACCACGGCACGACTGCGTTTTAGGGCGGGTGCGGCGAGACGCATGCCGCCGGGGCTCAGCGGTCCCAGGGACTGGCCCAGGATCCAGGTAGGTTTTCTCAGAGATTGAGCCAGGTAGAGCAGACCCAGGTAGTACGCCAGGCTCTTGCCGGAGGTTTTGTTTTGTAACAGGCCGCCTCCACCCGATAGCAAACCGTCGCTTTGCTGCAGGGTACGCGCCAGCGCCAGGCTCATGCGCGGGACTGCCTCTGTGCCGTGCAGCGATTCGGTCCCCTGCGGGTCGGCCGATAGCACCACCGGTTCAACGCCGCGGCGGCGGGCCTCGCGTATCAGCGCCATGAGAATAGCTTCGTCTCCGGCGTTTCTGAAGCCGTAGTAACCGCTTAGCGTGACCACCATCTGCGCACCATCCATATGCTTGTCGCAAGTACGAGCCCCAGGAGCAGACCGGCCACAGCGCCGTTGAGGGTGCGCGCCAGAGAAACGAATAGCGGTGAGTGATAGTGGCTGAAGGTGTTGAGGATGGAGGCTTCGGCTAGGGCGGAGAATGCCAGCAGGCCCGTGCGCACCCAGCGTGGCCAGGGCTGGGTCAGTGCCGGGACCGCCAGAGCGTGGCCGAAAATTTCTTTGAAACGCGGGCGCACCATCCAATCCTGCAGCGCCGTTCGCAGCTGCAATTCCAGGCCCGGTACCCACTCGGTATTCCCGCGCCTGAGCAGGACTATCGCCAGAGCAAACAAGGCGGCCAGGGCCAGGGCCACTTCTCCGAGGCGAACCCGGTGTTCCCAGGCGGCGGCGATAACCTTGCGCAGGTCGCGGTCTTCAGGCAGACCCGCCAGCGCCACAAGCAGCGGCGGGACCGCAAGAGTAAGCAATACTCCCTTGAAGGGCACCAGACCGGTAATGGTGAGAGTGCTCGAGCCCAGCGCTGCCAAAAACGCCGAGCCTGCCAGCGCATAGCCCAGCGCCGCGAGCCAGGCGGTGAGGCCCCGGCGGTGCTGGGCAAACCCCAGAGAGGCGAAGACCAGCGCGGCGAGCAACGGACCCGCTTGCCCCCCGGCATAGGCCAATCCGGCGAGCAGGAGGCCCAGGGAGATTAGCGCGCCGAGCGGCTGCGGATAGGCCAGGGCTAGAAGTGCCAGGCCGGCAAGCACTCCCACCCAGGCGAGCCGCGAGTAGGCCGGGAGCTGCAGCGTCCGCGGCTTTGGTTCCCCCAGGGTTATACCGCTGGCCGCCAGGCCCTGCTTGACGCGCTCGACGAAGCGCGCGGTTTTGCCAGGTTCCGGCCACGGCCTGAAATAGAGGATTTGGTGCCCGCGTTCGCGCGCGGCGAGCAGATATTTGTCCGCTGCTGCTTCGGGGCTCAGCTTGAGCTGCCATTCCGCTTGCAGGCTGAATACCCGCAGCGTAGGATGCATCCTGGCTATCTGTAAGACGCCCTTTTGATCGGCCGCTTCCACGTATCCGACGGGCGCCTCTAGCAACTGTGCCGCTTCGTTTAGCCTGTCGGGAAAGCCAAGCGCTTCTTCCCCGGCAAACACCACCGCCTGTACGGGTTCTGGCAGCAGCGGCGGCCAGCTGCGCAAGCGGTCGTTATATGGCCGGTAGACGATATAATTACCGCGGCGGTAACGGTTCAGGATGAACTCCTGATCGGGCCCCAGGGGCATCGTCAGCACATCTTTTGGAAAACCGATCCATATTCTGTCCAGCCAGGCGACGCGGTGCTGGGGCAGGGTCCAGGCCCCGGCTATGCGCCCCTGTTCACCAGGGTCGCGCGGTGACAGGTAGTACCAGCCGGGTTCGAAGCCCGCTCCAGGATGGATCAGCCTCAACATATTGCCATCGGCGTACAGCGCCTTGCCCCGTTCTACCCAGTCTTCGGTACGCAGCTCGTAGACCCCCAGACCGCGTACGCCCATGTCGCGATAGGCATCCAGCAAATCGTCAATGTCGAAACCGCGCAGCCGGGCCTCTTCGCGGGCGGCGAGGCCGTCGAGGGTGAGCACCACCGGACCGGGTTGCTCCACCAGCCAGCGGGTTTTAAGGGCGGCCAGTGAGGGCAGCAGCGCCAGTACGATGAGCAGGTTGAGAATCTGCTTCACGAGGCCCCCAGAATGCGATGGATGCGGCTGGTGAGCATTTCCAGGGCCGGATCGTTGTGCCCCCCGTGTGGGATGATTACGTCGGCGTAGCGCTTGCTGGGCTCTACGAAGGCAATGTGCATGGGGCGCACGAAGTTGAGATATTGTTCGATAACCGATTCGGGGCTGCGCCCGCGCTCGTTTACGTCGCGACGCAGGCGGCGGATGAAGCGTACGTCGGGGTCGGCGTCGACGAACACCTTCAGGTGCATGTGGTTTCTGAGACCGGCGTCGTAAAGGGCGAGGATGCCCTCGAGCACCACCACCGGTGCGGGTCGTACCTGTTTGGTTTCCCGGGCGCGGGTGTGCTCGACGAAGGAATACAGCGGGCTTTCGACGGGTTCCCCCTGCACCAGCCGCTCGAGATGGTCGACGAGGAGAGGCATGTCGAAGGCGTCAGGATGGTCGTAGTTTATGCGCGTGCGCTCTTCGAAGGTCAGGTGATCCTGATTTTTGTAGTAGTTGTCCATTTGCAACAGGGCGACGCGGTCCTTGCCCACTACCTCGATTACCCGGCGGGTGACGGTGGTTTTTCCGCTTCCGGTGCCGCCCGCTATGCCGATGACGAATCGTTCCATGCCGTACCCATTTATACCAGGACGAAGGGGGTCGGATGGGCTTCGTCTCGTATCCGCTCAGGCGGAGCCGGTGCGAAGCACAAGTTTGCGGACCGTGTAGGTCAGGATTCCCAGTGCCGCCGCCAGAGCCAGGCTTCCGAAGACCCAGAAAACGCGCGGCCTTCCTTCGACGGTCGCGCGCACGGTCAGAAGCGCCCCCGCGGGGAAGAGAAAAGTGACCGGCACCTCTTCCCCGGGAGGATAGGGCCCCCCGGTGAGACGGATGCGAAAGGCGGTGGTAGCGCCCAGGCTGGTGACACCGTAGGGGATGGGCACCGACGGCACGGGGCGCCACGCGCTTCCCTCGCGGAGCTCGAGCACGCCCTCGCCACGATCGGTAGCCACCACCTCCAGTGACAGGGGATCGTCCCAGGCGGGGTATACCACCAGCCCTTCCAGGAAAACTCCCTCCGCTGTGCGCACTATGCGCAGTTCCTCGATTTCGAAGTCTCCCGCGTGAGCGCGGGCGATTCCGCCCAAGAGCAGCAGTCCCGCCAGCCACAGCGCTCGCACTAGAACCGGCCCCTCCGCTCTAAAATGGCCCGCAGATCACGCAACATGGCGGTTTCTTCTTCTACCGCTTGCTGGCCGTAAAGCACCCGGATGCGGCCCTCAGGATCGATCAGCGTCACCGTTGAGGTGTGGTCTATGTAGCCGCTGGGGTCAGTACGTACGTAAATGTAAAAGCCGGCCGCCACTTTGGCTATTACCTTGGGCGGACCGGAAAGACCGATGAAACTGGGGTGGAACAGTTTGGCGTAGCGGTCCATGGCCGCGGGGGTGTCGCGCGCCGGGTCGATGCTGATGGCGAGAACCTGCAGCTGTTCAGGCTCGCCCAGTTCGCGGTAGATGTGCGCCAGGTGGTTTAGCGTAAGCGGGCAGACATCGGGGCAGTTGGCGTAGCCAAAAAAGACGAGGACCACCTTGCCGCGAAAGTCGGCCAGGCTCACCGGGCCATCGGCGCTTTCCAGGCGGAACTCGGGGGCTGGGCGCGGGTTCTTGAGCACCGTACCGGAAAGGGCCAGTACCTGCGGACGTTGCTGGAACAGCCACGCGCCCCCCAGGATTACCAGGAGTGGAACGAGGTACAGGATGCGCCGCTGCATCGCGCCCAGTCTACCTGGAAGGGGCAGCGCCGGTCAGCAGCTTTTCGAGGCCCGCCTCGTCCAAGACGGGGATATTAAGCTCCCGGGCCTTTTTGAGTTTGCTACCCGCTCCCGGGCCGGCTACCACGTAGTCCGTCTTTCTGCTCACCGAACCGGCCACCCTCGCCCCCAGGGTTTCGAGCTCGCTTTTTACATCGGCGCGGGGGCGGCTGAGCTCGCCGGTGAGGACGATTGTGAGCCCGGCGAGCGGCTGCTCGGCGGGCTGGGCCTGCTTGGCCTCGAAGCTTACTCCGGCTTCCCGTAGCCGCCGGATCAGGCTGCGCATCCGCTCATCCGCAAGCGCCCGGCGGATCTCCGCGGTGGTCACCGGGCCGACGTCGGGCACGGCCTCCAGCTCCTCCTCGTTGGCCTCCATCAGTTTCTCGATGGTCCCGAAGCGACGGGCCAGGGTGCGCGCCAGCGCCTCGCCCACCTGGGGGATGCCGAGGCCGTAGAGGGCGCGTTCGAGCCCGCGGGCCTTGCTCTCTTCCAGTTGCACGAGCAGGTTCTCCGCGCTCTTCTCGCCCATCCGCTCCAGGCCGGCCAGGTCTTCCTTGGAAAGCCGGTAGAGGTCGGCGGCGTCTTTCACCAGCCCCTTTTCCAGCAGTTGCTCGATCAGCTTGTCGCCCAGGCCCTGGACGTCCATTGCCCGGCGGCTCGCCCAGTGGCGCAGCTGCTGGAAGGCCTTGGCGGGGCAGAGGGGGTTGGGGCAGCGGTGAATCTTGCCATCCTCCACCAGCTCGGTGTTGCACTCGGGGCAGCGCTCGGGGAAGACGATGGACGTTTCCCGGCCGGTGCGCTTCTCCCTCACGACCCGCAGGATTTCAGGAATGATGCCGCCCGACTTGTGCAACAGCACCACGTCGCCCGCGCGGGCATCCAACTCCTCTATGAAGGCCTTGTTGTGCAGGGTAACGCGGCTCACGGTGGTGCCGTCGAGCTGGACCGGCGTCAGGTTGGCCACCGGGGTGATGCGGCCGGTGCGGCCTACCTGGAAGTCCACGCCCTCGATGCGAGTTTCTTTTTCTTCGGCCGGAAACTTGTAGGCGGTGGCCCAGCGGGGCGCCTTGGCCGTGTGACCCAGGCGGCGTTGCGCTTCCAGGTCGTTCACCTTGACGGTCACCCCGTCGGCATCGAAGGGCAGCTCGCCGCGGCGGGCGAGCATCTGCCGGTAGGCCTCCTCGACCCCCGCCGCGCCCACCGCGCGGGTGCGGTGGGGCTCCACCGGCAGGCCCATTGCCTCCAGGCGGTCCAAAAGCTCGAGCTGCGTGTGCGCCCCCAGCTCCGCCGCCCCCTCGCCCACGCCGTAGAAGTAGATCGCGAGCCGGCGCTCGGCGGCGATGCGCGGGTCTTTTTGCCGCACCGCGCCGGCGGCGGCGTTGCGCGGGTTCTTGAAGGGCAGTTCCCCGGCCTCCTCGCGAGCGCGGTTGAGTTCCAGGAAGACCTCGCGCGGCATGTAGACCTCGCCGCGCACCTCGAGCCGCTCTGGCGCGCCCTTGAGCTGCGAGCGCAGACCCTGCACGGTGAGCAGGTTCTGGGTCACCTCCTCGCCCACCCGGCCGTTGCCGCGGGTGGCGCCCCAAACGAGGCGGCCATTTTCGTACAGCAGGTTGACCGAGAGGCCGTCGATCTTGTACTCGAGCGCGTACTCCAGTGGCGGCTCGGTCCCCAACGCCCGGGCGACGCGCTCCTCGAAGGCGGTGATCTCCTCGGGACCGAAGGCGTTATCCAGCGAGTAGAGCGGGGTCGGGTGCGTGACCGGCTCGAAGCTGGCGCCCAGCACCCCCGCCCCCACCTGGTGGATGGGTGAGGCGGGCGAGCGCAGCTCGGGAAAGGCGGTTTCCAGCTCGGCCAGTTCGCGCACCAGAGAGTCGTATTCGGAGTCGGAGATTTCGGGCCGGTCGAGCACATAGTAAAGGTGGTTGTGGCGGCGGATCGATTCGATCAGCTCACCCATCCGCCGGGCCGCTGCTTCCTTATCCACAAAACCCAGTATAGAAAGTCAAAATGAACCGCATCTTTACCGAGGTTACATGACCTTCACCCTTCCCTGGCATATAATGACGCTGGCGAAAGAGCCATTAGGACACCAAACCTTTAAGGAGGTCGAGTATGAAACGATGGGCAGTGTTGGGCATGATGCTAGCGGCCTTCATGGGCCTGGCGATGGCGCAGGTTCGTGTTGGTATTGCGTTTGACGCGGGCGGCAAGAACGATCGCAGCTTCAACCAGTCGGCCTGGGAGGGTGCACAGAAGGCCGCCAAGGACTTGGGCATCGAACTCTTTGATTTTGAGCCTTCCGATCCCAGCCAGGTCATTCAGGGTATCCGCAACTTCGCCGAGGAGGAGTTCGATCTGATCATCGCCGTCGGTTTCGCCAACCAGGGTGCTATCGAAGCAGTGGCGAAGGAATTTCCCGACATCCACTTTGCGATCATCGACTCTGTAGTCGACCTCCCCAACGTGGCAAGCCTCGTTTTCCGTGAGCACGAAGGCTCGTTCCTGGTAGGGTACATCGCCGGCAAGCTCACCCAGACGGGGACCGTCGGTTTCGTGGGGGGCATGGACATCCCGCTGATTCACAAGTTCGAGCAGGGCTACAAGGCTGGCGTCGAATACGCCTGCGCCGAAGACGGCATCGAGTGCAACGTCATTATCAATTACGTGGGCAACACCCCCACTGCCTGGAACGACCCCGCCAAGGCTAAGGAGATCGCTCAGGCGCAGGTTTCCCAGGGCGCCGACATAATCTACGCCGCCGCCGGCGGTTCTGGTCTGGGAGTGCTCGATTACATCAAGCAAACCAAGTGCACTACGGGCAAGAAGTTCATCCGCGACCCCTTCCGCAACGTTCCCGGCAACCCTTGCGGCAAGGACGCCCGCCCGCTCTTCCTGGTAGGGGTGGACGCCAACCAGAACTACCTGGGCGACACCGATAACAATCCCAAGACCCTCAACTTCGTGCTTACCTCCATGCTGAAACGCGTGGACGTGGCCACCTACGACACCATCAAGAGCGTTGTCGAGGGCAACTTTAGTGGCGGCATTCACGAGTTCGGGCTCGAAAACAACGGCGTTGGCTATGCGCTCGACGAGTACAACAAGGACCTCATTCCGCAGGCGATCGTCACCCGCCTCGAGATAATCAAGCGCAAGATTCTGAGCGGTGAGATCAAGGTACCCTCTTCGCGCTAGGATCATGCCGAATACGGGCCGCCCCCGAACGGGGGCGGCCTTTCCGGTTGGTATACTGCTTCCGTGAGCGAAGTCGCTTTGCAGCTTGAGAACATCACCAAGCGCTACCCCCTGGTGCTGGCGAATGATCATATTAACTTGAGTGTCAGGTGGGGCGAGGTGCTGGCGCTGGTGGGTGAGAACGGCGCGGGCAAGTCCACCCTGATGAAGATCGTTTACGGGCTCGTCAGGCCCGATGAGGGTGAGATCTACGTCGACGGCGAAAGGGTGGAGATTAACACCCCCTCGGACGCCATTGCGCTGGGCATAGGCATGGTGCACCAGCACTTTATGCTCGTGGACACCCTTTCTGTTCTTGACAACGTCATTTTGGGGATGGAGCCAAAAGCAGGTCCGGCCATCGACTACGCAGCCGCCCGCAAGCGCGTAGTTGAGCTAATAAAAGAGCTGGGCTTCGATCTCGATTCCGACGCCGTAATCGAAGACCTGCCGGTGGGTGCGCAGCAGCGCGTAGAGATTCTCAAGACCCTCTATCGCGACGCCAAGATACTTATTCTCGACGAGCCTACCGCCGTGCTCACCCCGCAGGAAGTGGAGGATCTTTTCAAGTTTCTGCGCGAGTTCGCTGGGAAGGGGCACGCCATCATACTTATCACCCACAAGCTCGATGAGGTGATGGAGGTTTCCGACCGTGTCACCGTCATTCGTGACGGCAAGGTGGTGGGCACGGTGAACACGTCTGAAACCAGCGTGGCCGAGCTGGCGCGGATGATGGTAGGACGGGAAGTGATATTGACCGTGCAGAAAAAACCCGCCGAGCCCGGAGAGGTGGTGCTTGAGGCCGCAGACCTGCGGGTCGAGGGAAGCGGTCACCGTCCGCGCCTGGACGGCGTCTCATTTCAGGTGCGCGCGGGCGAGGTCGTGGGCATTGCCGGCGTGGAGGGCAACGGACAGACCGAGCTGGTTGAGGTGATCACCGGCCTGCGCCCCTTCAAGGGCACGCTGCGCTACAACGGCGAGGCCGTGCACCCCAGCGCCCGCAAGGTGCGCGAGTGGGGTGTGAGTCACATTCCCGAGGAGCGCAACGACCGCGGTTTGATCCTCGAATTTCCCACCCGGTATAACATCATCTTGGGTGATCACTACCGTCCGCCTTACGCAGGCTTCCTGGGTTTTTTCAACGACGCCGTCATCAACGATTACGCTGAAAAGGTAGTTGAGCGCTTCGACGTACGGCCGCGCAGCATCCACCTGATCGGACGCCGCTACTCGGGCGGCAACGCTCAAAAAATCATCGTTGGCCGCGAGCTGGCGCGCGAACCCAAGCTTCTCGTAGCCGCTCAGCCCACCCGCGGCGTGGATATCGGAGCAATAGAATTCATCCACCAGAACATCATCGAGGCGCGCGACCGCGGCATGGCGGTTTTGCTCGTTTCTGCCGATTTGAACGAGGTTATGAGCCTTGCCGACCGTATTCTCGTTATGTATGAGGGCAGGGTGGTGGGCGAGGTATTGCCGGGAGAGGTGACTGAAGAACAGATAGGTCTTTTGATGGCCGGTCTGGAAGCGGCGGTCTAGCCCGTTCATGCGTGTGCTTTTTGTTGGCGACGTGGTCGCGGGGCCTGGATTGCGAGCCGTGGCCCTGCACCTGCCGGATATACGCAGGCGTTACGATTGGGTGATAATAAATGGAGAGAACGCCGCGGGCGGTAAGGGACTCGACCGCAAGAGTTATCGCATCTTGCGGGAAGCTGGCGCCGACCTGGTCACCCTGGGGAACCACGCTTGGGACAGAAAAGGCGTCTATGATCTTATAGATCGGGAACCCGTAATCAGGGCCGCCAACTATCCTCCGGGAACTCCCGGGCAGGGCTGGTGGGTACTGGAACGGGGAGGTTTCCGCTTGCTCGTGTTCCAGGTGATGGGTCGCGTATTCATGGGGTTGTTCGACGACCCTTTCCGCACCGCCGACCGCATCCTTGAAGAAGTTCCCCACGATGCCGCAATCGTGGAGATTCACGCCGAGGCAACCAGCGAAAAGTACGCCCTGGGGCACTATCTCGACGGCCGTGTGGCCGCGGTTCTGGGTACCCACACGCACGTTCCCACGCTGGACGCCGGGTTTCTCCCCCGGGGCACGGCGTTCCAGTCTGACGTGGGAATGACCGGCACCTATAATTCCGTAATAGGCGGAGACATCAATACTTTCCTGGACCGCTTCCTTACATCGCGCCCGCAGCCGTTTCGCAGCGCCGAGGGGGCGGCCAGTTTTCTGGCCACCGAGCTCGTTTTTTCCGGCACCCGGGTACAGGCGATCAGTCCCTATCGCTGGGAGGAGCCGTGACCCTGCCCGAGGCGCTCCGGCGCGACGTGGACAGGCTGGGCCGGGCGCTGGGAGAAGCGATCCGCATGGTCAGTGGCGAGCGCCTGTACGGTCTGGTCGAAGAGGTGCGCACCCGCACCAAGATGCTGCGCCGCCATCACGATGAAGCCGAGCGCGAAGCGCTGGATTCGCTAATAGGGAGTCTGGATCTTCACCGCGCCGAGGGTCTGACCCGGGCCTTTACCAGCTTCTTTTATTTGGCTAATCTAGCCGAGTCGTTCCACCGGTCCCGGACGGTTGCCCGTGAAGAAAGCGGATTCGCGCGCGCAGCGCAAACCCTGCTGGATTGGAACGTTCCCGCCGGAGACGCTGAGCGTCTTGCCCGTGCACTCCGCCTTCGCCTTACCTTTACGGCGCACCCAACTGAGGCGCGCAGACGCACCGTAAGGCATCACCTGGAGCGGCTGCATGAAGCCCTGGAGCGCGATGACGGGGAGATGCTGCGTGAGCGTGTCGCCTTGCTGTGGGCCACCGAGGAGCTGCGCCGTACCCAGCCCACCGTGAACGACGAGGTGAAAGGGGCGCTCTACTACCTTCCCCGCAGCCTTTGGTCGGCCCAGGCGCGCCTGGTCGAGCGCATGGAAACGGCCCTCCATGACGCCTACGGGCGCAAATTCCATGTCGGTAGCCCCATTCGCACCCGCAGCTGGATCGGAGGAGACCGCGACGGCAATCCCGCCGTTACCCCGGAGGTGACCGCCTGGGCTCAGGATTACGCACGCCGCTTGTACGTAGAGCATTTCTGTAGCGAGCTTGATGAGCTGATCAGGGATCTCTCGGTTTCCGAACGCCGCCTTCCAGTTCCGCGAGACCTGCGCGAGGCCGCAGAACACGCACTCCGGCTCATCGGTGAACCTCCCCGCTTTGCTGGCGAGCCGCTAAGGCGTTATCTGATGGGTATCTATTACCGGCTCGAGCACACCCTGACGGCGGGCCCTGGCGCTTACCGGGAATCCGCCGAGCTGGTTTCCGACCTGGCCCGGTTGCGCGGCGCCTTGCGTGCCATGGGCCTTGTTTCCTTTGCGATCCGGGGCGTGCGCCCGCTGGAGGAGGCCGCGAGAACCTTCGGGCTCGGTTTGGTATCCCTTGATTTGCGTGAGGAGTCGGGCGAGCACCGCCGGGCGGTTGCCGAGCTGCTGGAAGCGGCCGGCCTGGCTGAAGACTATCCCGGCTGGTCCGAAGAGCGGCGCGAGGCCTGGCTAACCGAGGAGCTTGCGAGCGCGCGACCCCTGGCCCCCGTGGGCTATGAGCCCGAAGGTGCTCCGCTGCGCCGGGCGCTGGGGGCTCTTGCTGTATGGGACGGGCGCGGCGCTTATGTGGTGAGCATGACCCGCGGACCGTCCGATCTGCTCGAGGTGCTGCTGCTGGCGCGCGAGGCAGGCCGCTACGATCCGCAACGTGGTGCGCCCTTCGACGTGGTGCCGCTGTTCGAGACCCTGGACGATCTGAATACTGCAGGCGTTACCGTGGAGCGCCTGCTAGCCAACCCGGTGTTCCGGCGTCAGGTTGCCGCGCGCGGGGCGCTGGAGGTGATGATAGGTTACTCGGATTCGAATAAGGACGCGGGATTTCTCGCCGCAAACTGGGCGTTATACATGGCGCAGCAGCGCGTTGCCGCGTCGGCCCGGGCTGCCGGGGTGCAAGTGCGCTTCTTCCACGGACGCGGCACCTCCACCGCACGCGGTGGCGGTCCGGCGGGCAGGGCGATAGCCGCATTGCCGGCGGGTGCGGTAGGACCGGAAATCCGTATAACCGAGCAGGGCGAAGCCCTGGCCGATAAGTACGGTCATCCCGACCTGGCCCTGCGCAGCCTCGAGGAAACGGTCGCCCACCTCCTGCTCGCCGCGGCGCGCGACGCCGGCTACGGGCCCGCCGCCGGGTTCAAGCCCGAGGTCGCCTGGACGGAGGCGCTGGCGGGCGCTGCCAAACGCTCTGCGGAGGTGTACCGAGGGCTGCTGTCGTCCGAGGGTTTCTTCAGCTTCTTCGAGCAGCTAACCCCCATTCGCGAAATCGCCGCCCTGAAAATTGCCTCACGCCCCGTTTACCGTCACGGGCGTATCCGCGATGTGAGTGACTTGCGGGCGATTCCCTGGGTTATGGCCTGGACCCAGGTACGTGCCAACCTGCCCGGCTGGTTCGGTCTGGGGGAGGGGCTCGCTGCTCTGGACCCTGATCTGCTTGCAGAAATGTACGCAGGCTGGCCTTTTTTCCGCAGCGTGCTAGAGGGTGCCGAGCTGTCTTTGGCGAAGACCGACCTGAATGTGACCCGTAACTACCTGCGCTTATTGGAGCCGGGGCTCGCCGAGCGTTTCTTTCCCCGGCTGGAACGGTCGTTCGAGTCGTCTCTGGAGGTGCTCGAGGCGGCCCGCGGAGCAGCGCTTCTGGCGACGACCCCCGAGCTGGCCCGCAGCATTGAATTGCGCAATCCCTACCTGGATCCCATCAACCATCTGCAGGTAGAGCTTCTCTTCCGCTACCGGAGGCTGCCTTCCGAGAGCCCTGACCGCGAGGCGACTACGCGGGCGCTATTGTCGACGATTTTGGGCATTGCGGCAGGGATGCGCAATACCGGTTGAAATAGCCGGGTAGAATGAGCCCGTGGCCATGACGCGCCTGTATCACATCTCCGATATCCACGTGGCTTCCAAATACTTTCAGCCACAGCTGATGGAACGACTTATTGCGGAAGTAAACAGTGAACGCCCTGATCTGCTCGTGCTTTCGGGGGACCTCACCGATCGCGGGCTTGCCTACGAGTTCGAGGAGGCCCGGGACTGGACCGACCGTTTTGAGGTCCCGTTGCTCGTCACCCCCGGGAATCACGACTCGCGTAACGTTGGTTACGTTCACTTCGAGGAGATCTACGGTTCGCGCTATCGGATAGTGCGCCTCCCCGGCGTACACATAGTTGCTGCGGACTCGAGCGAGCCCGACCTCGACGAGGGGCGCATAGGCCGGAGCATATATCCGTGGTTGCATGAAGCCCTTGATTCCGCACTTGAGGGCGACCTGAAGGTTTTCGTCACCCACCACCACCTACTGCCGGTTCCCGGCGCCGGGCGGGAGCGCAACATATTGCAAGACGCGGGAGACCTGCTCAAGATACTGGTGGATCACGGGGTGGAACTAGTGCTAAACGGTCACAAGCACGTGCCGTGGGTATGGCGCTTCGAGGACATGCTGATCGTCAATGCGGGAACCGCGACCACCAACCGCCTGCGGGGAAAGGAGCAACCAAGCTTCGCGGTCATAGACCTTTCGGGCGAAGCCATAACCGTGCGCCACAGGTATTACGATGGCAGTGAGGAAACCTTGCACCACCCCCTGAAACGGAGGACCCCGGCATGAAGGAATCGATGGGCTGGAACGCCATGCAGCGCGTAGGCCTGTTCGTTGACACGCAGAACCTCTACCACTCCGCGCGAGATTACTACGAACGCACCGTCAACTTCGAGAGTCTGCTCAGGCACGCGGTGCAGGGCAGACAGCTGGTGCGGGCGACCGCGTACGTGGTCGAGCGCGAGAACGACACCTCTGCCTGGCCCTTTATTTACAAGCTTTCCACCATGGGGTACCGGGTGCGGCGCATGAACCTGAGCGTGCATCATACGACCGATGAGGGCAAACCCATATACGAAGGCAATTGGGACATGGGGATAGCGGCCGACATGGTGCGGTTAATGGACTCCCTCGACGTGGTAGTTTTGGGTTCCGGTGACGGCGATTTCGTAGACATCCTCGAGGTGCTGATGGAAAAGGGCATCAGGGTTGAGGTCATTGCCTTCAAGGAAACCACCGCCCAGAAGCTCATAGATGCAGTAGACCAGTTCACCCATCTTCCCGAGATCGAAGAACCTTTCATGCCGCAACGCGAGAAGAACTATCCGGGCACGAAGTGAGTTCACGCGGACAGCGGATAGCAGACTACGACTACCCCCTTTCCGAGGATCGCATCGCCCAGGAAGGCGCGGATCCGCGTGACAGCAGTCGATTAATGGTCGTTGCGCGCGGTAGGGGCGTTCTCGAGCATTCGCGTTTTTTCGAACTGCCGCGCTTTCTGGTCTCTGGAGATCTGCTAGTCTTCAATGAAACGAAGGTTTTCCCCGCCCGGCTCCACGGCGAAAAAGAAAGTGGGGCGCGGATAGAAGTACTGCTGGTGCGAAAGGAGGGCGCGGATCGTTGGTGGGCGCTGGTGCGGCCCGGCCGCCGGCTCAAGCCCGGGGCGCGGGTTCGTTTCGGCGCACTCGATGCCGAGGTGTTACAGATAAACGACGAGGGTATGCGCCTGCTTTCGTTTTCGGCGCCAGTGCAGGAGCACCTGCCCGGGCTGGGAGAAACGCCGCTTCCGCCTTACATACACAGGCGGGTTGATCCCCAGCGTTATCAAACCGTTTACGCCCGGTACGAGGGGTCGGTGGCCGCCCCAACGGCGGGGCTGCACTTCACCCCGCGCCTGCTTGATGAGCTGGCGGAGATGGGCGTGGAGATGGCCCACGTTGTGTTACACGTGGGTCCGGGAACTTTTCAACCGGTCAAGGGCGCTATTGAAAAACACCGCATGCATGCTGAATATTTCGAGGTGTCGGAAGAGGCTGCATTGCAAATCAACCGTGCCCTGGCCGAAGGGCGGCGGGTCATCGCTGTGGGGACCACGGTTGTGCGTACTCTCGAATCGGCCTTTGTTTCCGGCAAGGGGGTGCGCCCGGGTGCGGGGGAAACGAGGCTTTTCATTCGCCCCCCGTATCGTTTCGCGGTCGCTGGGGGTTTGATTACCAATTTTCATCTGCCGCGCAGCACTTTGCTCATGCTCGTTGCGGCGTTTGCCGGGTACGACGTGACGATGGCCGCTTATCGCAAAGCGCTGGCGCATGGGTACCGTTTCTACAGTCTGGGCGATGCGATGTTGATCGTCTGAGCTGCCTGATTTGAGGTACGCAACCTCCGGTATTTGGCGCTTGGTGAAAGGAACGGGGCTCGTGACTGGCTGATCGGGCCCTGTGGCGAGGGTTACAATCGCGGTCTTGCGCGCCGATTAATACCACCGGCTTTCTCGTAGTGCAATCAGCAGGTCCCCTTTTGTCGGAGGAACGGGGGGCGAGGGAAGTTTTGCACGGGTTCTAGGGCGTACGTACATTTCGTGGGTGTCTTTTGCAACCCGCTCTCGCCGCGCCGGCTCCGGGCTTCTTCGCGCCCCTCTCCCTGCACAGGGTTTCCAGGGGTCGCTTTTTAAGTTATCCTCCGTTGTTGGTGCGGTAAAGCCGACGCTCGGCTTCGATGGCGTGATCTAGTTCCTGTATTTCCTTCAAAATCTGCAATGTGTGTTCCCGATCTTCTTTGAGTGCTGCCGTCAGCCGGGCGCGTTTGCGCCGCAAATATGCTTCGCGCAGTCTTGCCAGACTCTTGTCGAGCTGCTCCTTGTGTTCGCCGGCGCTATCGCTTCCGGATAGCATCAACCGTTCGAACAGGAGGCCGCCTTCACCGCGACCGGCGAAGCGATCGAGAATCCGCCGCTGTCTGAATCCTTCTTCCTCGGCCACCCTGATGAACTCTGCCAGAAATGTGTCGTCCGGGGGCCAGCTATGATCTTCTACGTAACGTACCCAGTCAGCGAGATGGTCCGGGCCGACCGCAAGCAGCTGAGCAATGACATCCAGCTCCAGCAGCAAAATGCGGTCGTCCGGATTCTTCACCGCCGCTTCCACCTGGGCGCGTTCCACAACGCGCCGCTTGCGCTTTTGTTGGCTGCGGATTAAGTCTTCGAGAGCCCGCGGGTCCAGGCCCAAGCGATCCACGATCACTGCTTTCAAGGCTTCGGCGACGGGGTCGAAGGGATCGACGTCGACCAGGCGAGGGAGCAATCGTTCCAGCACAGCACGTTTCCCCTCAGTGGTGCCGAGATCGACGTCCTCGGCTGCCGACTGGAAGCGGTATTCGACTTCCGGGAGGGCTTCCTCCAAAGCCCGGGCAAAGGCTTCCTTCCCGCCGGGGCTGGTGAGCAGGTCCCCGGGATCGCGCCCGGCGGGAAGCAGCACTGCGTAAGTGAGAAAACGGCGCGCCACCGCGACGTCCAGTCCCGCCAGCGTCGCTTTCCGCCCCGCTTCGTCGGCGTCGAATGCCAGATACAGCCGCTCTGCTTCCGCACGCTCCAGCAAGCGCGCTTGCTCTTGCGAGAGGGACGAGCCGAGTACGGCGACGGTTTCGGTCCAGCCCAATTGCGTTAGCGCCAGAACATCAAACAGCCCTTCGACGACGATGGCCCGGCGGCGTTTGCGGATGCTCTTCCTTGCCTCGGAAAAACCGTATAGCAGGCGGTTTTTTTTGAACAGGTCGGTTTCGGGCGTATTTAAATATTTGGGCGAGTCGTCGGCGGATAGCGCCCTGCCGGTAAATGCGACCACCCGTCCCATGGGGTCGCGTATAGGGAAGATGACCCGCCCGCGGAAACGGTCGTAGACGCGCCCCTCTTTTTCTGCAAGGACCCCCGCTTGCAAACCTAGTTTGAGGGGAACCTTATGGCGCGTTAGGTGGCGGACCAGCCCATCCCAGCTTTTTGGGGCGTAACCAAGCGAATATTGCTCTATCGTTTCGGGTTTCAGGCCGCGGCCTTGCAGATATACCAGCGCTTCATTTCCGATGTTGTCATGAAAGTATTCAAGCGCTATCCGGTTTACGTCTACGAGGTCTTTACTAGACTTTTGGGACGGTCCGCGTTCGGGGAGCTCTACCCCGGCTTCTTGGGCAAGTTTTTCCAGGGCCTCGCGGAAGTCCAGACCCTCGATCATCTGCACAAACTTGAATACGTCGCCTCCTGCTTTGCAGCCAAAGCAGTAAAACATGCCCTTGTTTTCGTCTACATAAAAAGATGGAGTCTTTTCGTTATGAAAGGGGCAGAGGCCTTTCCAGCGCCCCTGGCCTGCGGGTTTCAATGGAAGGTACCGCTCGACTAGGGATTTAAAGTCGATGCGGTCGCGGATTTCTTCACGAGGGTCCATCGGTTTCCTGCAGCCGTGCGCTGCTGCCATGCTGGCGCGCCCACGCACCCAGGATACCGTAGCCTCCGAGGCTGTGGTCAGCCGCAGAACCGGAATGCTCCAGCCGGGTCAGCAGAGATTGCCGCCACGTTTCCTGCGTAGCCAGTGAACCCTTGAAGCGCAGGAGGTGCTCAACCGGTTCGCCCCGCCCCATGGCGATTTCTGCCCGCAACAGACGCGCAGTTTCACTGACCGCTACGAAGCCCCCGGCACCGGCGCGCCTTTGCAGGTGCTGCGCCAGCGCCAGCGCCTTTTTCGGTTTTCTATGCATCAGATACAGACCCCACAAGGTCAGGGTCAGGTAGTGCAGATAAGGGCCGCTGCTACGAGTTTGCCTGCGGGCGGCCTTGAGTACGGGTATGGGGTTCCCGCCCGTACGCCATATCCGCAATGCTTCAGAGAGGGCAAATAGCAAATGGCCCGGCGAAGAGGTTTCCTGGGCGTGACGACGCTGCAGCTCGCGGAAGCGTTGTTCGCTATCGGGACCACCACGCAAGGCGTATGCCAGGGCCAGGTTAGCCCCCAGCCAGTGATGAGGTTCACCAGCATAAGCAGACTCGCCCAATACTATAGCCTGTTGTAATTGCCCGGTTTCTATGAAATAGCGCATGCGGATTGCGTGGATTCGCGCCCTCTCATTCGGTGTTCGCGCGTGATCCAGGTGAACCTCGGCTTGCTCCAGTGCGGCAGCCGCCTCACTGGCCCGACCTTGATCGAGCCACAATCCCGCACGAACGCTCCACGCGGTGGTGGCCAGACCGGGATGGGCTTTGCGCGCGTGCTCGACGGCCCGATCTGCCCATTCGGCGGCGGCCTCCAGTCGCTCTGCCATCCAGCGGTGCCCGCTTATTGCCAGTGCCGCTTCCGCAGCGCGGCTTTCGTTGCGAGCTTCCATGTAGTGGGTATATGCCGAATGCATGGCCCTGGCAGCCTCTTCGTAGCGACCTAGTTCGGCGTAGCTTTCAGCAAGGAGACGGGCATGCGCGGCTCTGAGTTCAGGGGGACCTTGCGGCTGCGCCGCGTGCAGGCGCTCGAGCCTTTCGGCTGGAGGGTCGAGCGCCAATAGTGCCATAGCGACCTCCGGATCGCCTCGCCGTGCCTTCAAGTAACGGCCGAGATTGATCCTTGCCTCCTTGGCCATGCCCAGGCGCGCCTGCGCCAGGCCGGTAAGCTTGAGCGCTTCGTGGGATGTCTGCCCTTCTAGCCACGAGAGTGCCGTTTCGGGCGATCCCCCCTCCAGATGCAGCGCCGCCAGGCGCAACCGGGCTTCATCCTTGTTTTCGTCAGGAAAGTAACCCAGCGCAGCCTGATAGTATTGCTCGGCGCCGCGGAAGATGCCTTCTTCTTTTTGCAGGTCGCCGGCGCGCAGGTAGGCGCGCGCCGCGTCGAGATTGCGGCCTGCCAATCGCGCGTGCTCGGCCGCCTGGGCGGCGTAGTGAGTACTGGGTCGGTTTCGCAACCAGTGCCAGTAGGCCTCGTGAAGCCGCAGGCGGTCCTTTTTCGAGAGAAAGAGGCGGGCGGCTTTTTGTAGCAATGGGTTGGCGACCCGCAGCGCTGTTGCGTCTTCGTCGCTCGTAGTGTCGGCTACCAGGTAGCCGTCTTCGACGAGGTCGGTAATGGCGCTGTCTACTTCTTCGTTGAGCAGCTCCCGCAGCAAACCCGGCCAGCTAGCTGGCTGTCCTAGGGCGGTATAGAGAAGAATCTTCCGGTGTAGCGGGCGCAGTTTGTCCAGCCGGGACTGAAAAGCCGCCATTACCGATGCGCCGGGATCTGCTGATAGCGCAAGGAAGCGCAAGGCTAGCGGGAAACCTCCGCTTTCTCGATATATCCCCTCGCGGGTACCCTTGTCCAGTGCGGGATTGAGGTGCCTGAGGTAGGCGTCGGCATCGCGCGGCGATAGCGGTCCCAGCATTAGATCGGCTCCTGGGGCTGGCGAGCGTTTGAGCACCAGCACCGTCAGGCCTTTCAGGGGTTCGCTGCGGAGTTCGTCAAGCAGGCGACCAAGCAGAGCATGGTCGTGTGGTCCGCTGCGCATGACCAGCACCGTGGGGCGCTCCGTGGCCAAATATTGAAGGCCGCGCCGGAAGCTGCGCGCCAGGGTGCTCTCCAGGTCTTCCGGGGGGGCGGGACGCTCGGATTCCAGGCCAAGTGCGAAGGCAAGTGCCCGGCGGTCGAGGTCGGCGAGGGGAAGCTGCGCAAGGATGGCTTCGGGGGTCATGCCCAGACTGCGCGCCAGTGCCTGTTGCAGGATTTCACGCACGGGGCTCCCTACGTCCACCCCGGGAATGTGAATCGTGCGTATCTGGGACGAACTGCGCCTCAGGGCTTCCTCTACCAAGAACGTTTTTCCGGCGCCGATGGGTCCCGAAATCACGGCCACGCGGCCGCCGCCCCGTTCGGCCTCGCCGATCCAGCCCAGAACCCGCTTGATCTCTTCTTCGCGGCCGAAGAGGGGATGTTCGCGTCGCCCCCAGCCCTGGAAGACTCCTACAGGCTGGGGTTCCCGAAAGCCCTTGAAAAGGCGCGGTTTCAGACCCTTAAGGTTGGCCTCGGGGATCAGCTGTGCCGTTACCTGGTCCAGCCATACTTCGCCGCCCGGGGCCGATGCGGCGAGACGCTGTGCCAGATTCACGGGGGTTCCTATCACGGTTTGGTGCTGCCCCTGTTCGCTTCCTAGCGGTCCCAGCAGCACCAGGCCGGTGGCGAGCCCTACCCGGCCTTGCAGCTCCTGACCGTTACCGCGTGTGGCTTCGACCATGCAGGCCGCCGCTTGCAGCGCTCGCAAGGGTTCGTTCTCGCGGCTCTTTTGCAGCCCGAAGACGGCGAGCATGCCGTCGCCGAAGAACTTGTCCACGTAGCCGCCATGAGTGGTTACGCAGTCGCGGGCCCGCTCCAGCAGTTTATGAACTGCATGATGGGTGTCTTCCAGGTCGTGCGCGGTGGTGTAGCGGCTGAAGTTGGTGAGGTCGAAAAACAAGGCAGTCGCCCACCTGCGCTGCGGCAGCGGGGCCCTGCTCAGCGGATTGCCGCAATGCCCGCAGAACTGAAATCCCTCTGGATTGCGTGCACCGCAATGCGGGCAACGCACCTGATTACAACCTCCCTTCCATCCGGAAAGCCATCAGGGGGGGTTCGGTGGTGACCTCTATGTCCATCCCCTCTTCAAGGGGCTTCTCCGATGCGAGGACCAAAGGTAGACCACAATCCATGAGATAGAAGCCCGGTTCCAGCTCGGCCTGGACCCGGCCCTTCAGCCGATAGCGCCCCCCGGAGAGCTCCTCTATTCCCGGAGCGTGCCGGCGGTACCTGAACGATTCGACGCTTGCATGCAATACCAGTTCGACCTGGCCAGTGGGTGCCGGAGGTGCGCACCGATCGAAGGGGTAAAGCACCCCGACGGGGGTAATCGCCTCGAGTAAGGGATAGCCGAAGGGATACGGTAACAGCTCAACGTTTACCGCGTGATCGGCGAAGTGTTCCGCGAAGTACTCGGGGCTTTCCTCATAGGCCATGGGAACATTTTAGGTTAGGGAACCAGCCGTGGCGTACCCCAAAATAGGGGGGGTGTGACCGGGGTGAGAGCGACGTTTGGCTCAGAAGACGGGACCGATTCGAAAATGGAAAACGCCCCGAGGATGAATTCCGCTGAAGCCGTAATCGAAGCGAAGTGCAGGGAGGAGGACCGAACCGTAACCCAGGTTCAGCTGCACTCCGGCGCCGAAGCCCGCTTTCAGGTCCGGGTCGTCTCCTGGATTCCATGCTGTTCCGAAGTCCACGAAGAGAATGCCAATGACGGTTTGGCTGATGACCGATTGCAGGTTGAAGTCGTAACGGTACTCCACGGAGCTGCCCAGGAAGTAGCGCCCGGAGAACTCCATGGGTTTGTAGCCCCTTAGTGTTCCGATCTCCACCTGGTTACCCCCCAGGAAGAAGATGCGACTGGCTGGAGGATCTCCTAGGACAGCTCCCCCCGAAGCGCGCAAGGCGAAAACCTGGCGCGGGTCTTCGTCCACCACGGTATAGGTCTTGAAGTTAATCCAGGCAGGTACAAATTGGCTCGCAGGTTTTCCATAGGGAATGTTGAGACCATAAGCCAGGGATCCTGTGAGGGTAAACCCCTGTCTGGGGAACTGGGGGTCTTCGACGGTTGAGTACGTGGCTGAAGTCCCGACCGAGAAGCTGCGGTAGGGGACGGGCAGCAGGCTGCGGGCTGTGGCCTCGTCGGGTTTGGATGGTTTATCGGGATCGTAAATTTCCAGCTTGGGTTGCACCCACTCGCCATCGAGATTGACGAAGACCTTGAGGTTGTCCAGCTCGCGCGACCAGGGTCTGCCTACGGAAAACTTGCCGCCGCTGCGGCGCTCGCTATACTCCCAGCCCGTGTCTGAGTCGTTCGAATCCTTCAGCGGCAGATTACCCAGCGGATAAGTATAGGCGCTAATGCTGAAGCTAGTGGGCACTTCCTTGAAGTCCAGATAATCTACCCAGAGCCAGGGAATGCTGTAGCTGGCGCGAATGGAAACGTTGTCGTGGGCGTCGTTCTCTCCGAACGACAGGTTGAGGCTGGCCTGATGGGCGCGGCCCCATAAGTTCTTGGTCTCCAGTGTCGCCTGACCGCTCCAGCCTTCTACGCTGGACCAGGCTAGGGCAGGGGCCAGTACGGTGGTTTTTGCCTCTTTGAGAGTAAGGATCAATATCAGGCGGTCGGGGGATTCCCCGGTCGTCGTATTGACCGCGGGGGGTTCTGCCAGCAGTCCTGAACGCAATAGGTTGCTGATGCCCTTACGAATTGCCGGAACCGAGAATAGTGTTCCCGGAGGCGGGAGCTCACGAAGTACGACGAAGTCGCGCGTGCTGTGCGCTCCCGTCCAGTCGAGCCGGTAACCCCCGATTCTCAGTTCGTGAATTCTAAGCAGGTAAACACCGTTTTCAAAGGTGAAGTCCGGCTGAGGAAGGATTTCATATCCGGCGTCGTGGTAGGCCCGCTGGATTCGAATGAAGTCTTCCTGGGCCAGTTCGGGAGAAAATAGATCACCCGGGCGCAGGCGGAGTAGCGATTTTAGCTCCTCCGGGTCGAGTGCGGTTACTCCCTCCAGGCGCAGCTCGCGAATCTTTCCATAACGCACCTCTCCTGGAGTGAGCACCACCCGAACCCGGTCGCCGCCGGCGGGCTCGATTCTGAGCCGAATCTCGCGTTCGACTTCGCGGGAGATTCGGGCGACCTCGTCAAGCAAGCGATCGTAATTGAGAATTTCCCCTACTTTTAACCCAACCCTAACATTCTGTAGTTCCCCGGTATCGATCTCTGCAAGCTTCAGTTCGTGGATGAATACAGTCAATGTTCCTTCTGCCAGGTAGGTTCGCTTGGGATCTACACCAGAGAAGCGATATCCGGCTTCGAAGTACTTACGGTTGATTTGTTCAATGGCGCTGCGGTATAGGGGCCAGGAGAACTCTCCCTTCTCGAGCAGGGGTTTAAAAGGTTGCCTTAACTCCGGGAGCGGAAAGACGCTCGCACCCTTTATTTCAAGTTTCTTGAGGGGTTGGGTTTCCTTCACAGAATAAGTCAATGTAATCCCAGATCCGCCCTCCAGGGTTTCCAGCTCCACTTCGGGGGTGAAGGGAAAACCCCGTTCCCGGTAGAAATTGGCGAGACGTTCCGCCCCTTCCCGGGCCCGAACGGGGTTGAACGTAGCTCCAGTACCCAGGGCGAGTTCGTCATTGAGCAGTTGCGCAAGCTGATCCGGTGGAAATGCTTGCGATTTTACCTCTACCTTTGCTATTGGAGGATTTGGTTCCAGTTTCACAATAAGAACGTCGTCTTCAAGAGCGACCTCTACTTTGCGGAAATAGCCGCTTTCCATGAGTGCGTTGCGGACTGCTTCTACATCGATGCTGCCAGTGTCCTGCCCAGGTTTTACTGGCAGCGCTACCCGCGCCAGGGCAGACAGCACCGGGTCGGCACCTTCGATGCGGATATCGGCGAGGGGGGCGGCTAAAGCAAGACCTGCCGTCAGCAGCAGCGGTACCAGGTAGTGTCGCATATCCTGATGCTACCTCTACGCGTGAAGTGGGCGTGAGACCCGTGTGGTAACGTAATATTGTGAGTTACGAGGCAATCGTTGACGCTGTCAAATCAGTGCGGGAGCGCACGGACTTTACGCCGGAAGTGGGGTTGGTGCTGGGATCGGGCCTGGGCCCGCTCGCTGAAGAAATCGATACAGTGGCCGAGATCGCATACAGCGATATCCCCGGATTTCCTGTATCCACCGCCCCGGGGCATGAGGGAAAGCTGATTCTGGGCAGGCTTTCGGGTCGGGCCGTGGTCGCTTACAAAGGCCGGGTTCATTACTACGAAGGTTATTCCATGGAAAAGGTGGTATTCCCGGTACGGGTCGGCTATTTTCTCGGAGCCAGACGCTTCGTCGTAACCTCGGCCGCCGGGGGGCTAAATCCGGTATACCAGGCGGGCGATTTTATGCTGCACCTGGATTTCATCAACGCCATGGGTGATAACCCTTTGCGCGGCCCCAACGATGGCCGTCTCGGGCCCCGCTTCCCGGTCACTTTTGACGCCTATGATCCCGAATACCTCGAAGTGGCGCGTCGTGTAGCGCGCTCCCAGGACGTACGCTTGCGCGAAGGCGTATACCTGGCGATTAGCGGACCGAGTTATGCGAGTCGCAGCGAGCTGAGGGTTTATCGCTACGGCATGTATGCCGACGCCATTGGTATGTCGGTCGTGCCCGAGGTGCTCGCGCTGCGGCATCTGGGGGCGCGAGTTCTGGGTCTTTCGACAATTACTGACATGGCGCTGGCGGATAGTTCCCACCATGCGGACGAGCAGGAAGTCATCAGGGTTGCGCAAGAGCGCAGTCCCGTTTTCCGCAGGTTGGTATCAGGCATCATTGCCGAGGTGCCGTAATAAAGATGGGATTGCTGGAGGTTCTTTCCCGCATAGAGGCTGCAGCCAAGCGGGCGGGGCGCGATCCTTCCGACGTCCGCCTGGTTGCGGTGACAAAAGGGCGCAGCCTGGATGAAATACATGACAAAGTGCTGCGCTATGGGGATTTCCCCCTTGGCGAGAACCGCGTCCAGGAAGCGAGGGTCAAGATGGCAGCATGGCCCGAGCGCGAGTGGCACTTCATTGGGCCCCTACAACGCAATAAGGTACGTTACCTGCGCCCGTTCCGGCTCATCCACTCAGTGGATTCGCTTAAGCTGGCCAGAGCCCTGGCGGCGCGCGCTGCCGGGGAGGGCTACCGGCCCCGGATCTTGCTTGAGGTAAATGTCGGTCGCGAACCGCAGAAGCATGGACTCGACCCTTCCGAGGTGGATGAGGCGGTGGGCGCGGTGCGAGAGATGGGGTCTTTGGAACTGAGCGGTCTGATGACGCTGGCTCCATTGGTAGAGGATCCGGAGCAGGTGCGCGGTATTTTTCGGGAGCTGGCGCTAATGGCCGCCAAGCATGGTTTGCAAGAGCTTTCCATGGGAATGTCCGGCGACTATGAGGTTGCCGTAGAGGAGGGGGCGACCCTGGTGCGGGTAGGCCGGGCGCTCTTCGAAGAGTAAACTAACGGTAATGGAGTTTAACGCGCTCGATATACGATATCAGGAGTTTAAACGCGGTTTACGGGGTTACGCAGTCGAAGAGGTTAGAGCTTATCTGGCGCAGCTGGCGGACTTCGTATCGCATCTGGTTGAAGAAAAACATCGTTTGGAGAAACGGGTATCCGAGTTGGAACAAAGCCTGTTGCAAATGCAGCAGAACGAGGAAAAACTCAAACGGACGGTAGTAGCCGCCGAGAGAATAGCCCGTGACGTAAAGCAGCAAGCGCAGCGCGAGGCGGAGCAGATAATTAAGGAAGCTCAGGAGCTGAAGGAACAAACTTTACGGGAAGCGGTGGAGCACGTAAAACGCGTTCAGCGGGACCTGGACATGCTTCGGAGAGAACGGGATCTATTCAAGGAGAAGTTTCGAGCCTTGCTGGAGGAACACCTGGAGTCACTTGATGGCGAGGGCGAATGGGGTTAATGAGTCCATCCCAAATGGGCCAGGGTGAATAACAATTGTTCCCGAAGCCGATACCTTCTCGAAAACTCGCCCTTAACCGGCCAGCCCCTAGCGTCGATACCCAGACGACGCGCTAACAATAGAGCCCGGGGCAGGTGCGGCTCATCGGTCACGATCCAGACCCCGCCGGGTTTTAGAAATGTTCGTGAGCGGGCCAGATTTTCCCAGGTGCTGCGACTTTTTGTTTCGCAGGCCAGTGCAGCTTGGGGTACGCCCCGGGACCTCAAGTAGCCGCATCCCGTGTCGCCTTCGCTGTGGCGGTCCCCAGGAGCGCTGCCGCCGCTAACTACGATACGTTCGATCATGCCTCTTTGAAAGAGGGTGAGCGCCGCATCCAGGCGGGCGCGAAAAATGGGTGACGGGACGCCGTCGTACTGTGCTGCGCCGAGAACCAGCGCCTGCCTGGGTTCGGTTGTTTCCCCGGGGACACCGGCCGTGACTAAGATTCCAAAAAGCACCAACCAGCTAAGCAACCAGTGCCACGCCCGCATAATTCAAGTTAACCTTCAGGGAGTGAGGATGTCCAGCTCGTGCTAAAATTTTATCGCGCAAGGGGTGCGCTGAAACGTACATGAACAAGCTTTACGGAAACATCCAAGGGCTGAAACCTTCCCTAAAAAAGAAGCTCGGGAATCTTTACCGCCGCAGGGTACCCGCAAACCGCCTCTACACTGCCGAAGTGGCTCGTACCTTAGCGGCTCTGTCCCAGGAGGTGGGCCGCCCTGTAAGTGTACTGCTGGCCCGTAACGGGCAGGTGCGGGCCGTTGCGGTGGGTGACGCGTCTGCTTTGCCGGTGCCGGAGCATGCATATTTGGAGTCGCGGCTTTCGGGTTATCGAATCCTGCACACTCATATGGCTGAAGGCGGCTTGAGTGCTCCGGATCTTTCTACGCTGTTTTTACACCGGTACGATTCCATTACGGCCATCGATGTCGCCGCTGGTTTGCCGGCTGGAGTGCACCTTGCCCATCTGGTTCCGCCCGACGCCGAGGAGGAAGACTGGCGTATTTATCCGGCTCGCCCGTGGGATACCTATTTGGAGTGGGATTATGGCGCCGTACTCAGGGCACTTGAGGAGGAGCTGGCGCGCCAGGATGATTTGCGTGAGCTCAGGGACGGTGCGGGTGAACGCGTAATACTGGTGGGAGTCGATGAAGGTCAGGGTCCCGAGTCGGAATTGCGCCTAGAGGAGCTTACCGAGCTGGCCGGCACTGCGGGCGGGGTGGTGGTGCACCGCGAGCTTGTGTACCGTCCCAATCTCGACCCACGTTATGCAGTTGGGAGGGGCAAACTCGACGAACTTACACTCGTCGCCTACCATGAGAATGCCGGGACGCTAATATTTGGTATAGATCTCACTCCCGCGCAGGCTGGCGCCATAGAGCAGGTAACCCAGCTGAAGGTGCTGGATCGCACCCAATTAATTCTCGACATATTCGCGCGCCATGCGCGCACGCCGCAGGCGGAGGCGCAGGTGGAGCTAGCGCAGTTACGGTACCTCTTGCCCCGTTTGGTGGGCAAGGGAAAGCAGTTGAGTCGCTTGGGCGGCGGAATCGGCACGCGAGGCCCGGGCGAAACAAAACTGGAAGTTGATCGCAGGCGCATAGGTGAGCGCATTCACCGCCTTTCACGTCAGATAGAGCGCATCGCCAAACAGCGGCGTGAAGCCCGCAAATCCCGCAAGCGCAACCGAATTCCGGTAGTAGCCATTGTGGGTTATACCAACGCTGGCAAGACCACCCTGCTGCGCTTGCTGGCGCGAAAGGGCGATGAGGGTGAAGACAAGCTTTTCGCAACTCTGCGGCCGCTTACCCGGCGTGGGTATCTCCCCGGGTACGGTGAAGTCCTTTTTACCGACACCGTCGGCTTCATCCGCGACATGCCTCCGGCGCTGCTAACCGCATTTGGTGCGACTTTGGAGGAGCTGTTTGAGGCCGACTTGATCCTCCACGTGGTTGACGCTACCGCTGCTGGGGCTTGCGAACACCATAGCGTCGTAGAGGAACGCCTGCGGGAGATGGGGCTCGAAACTCCCCGGTTGGTGGTAATCAACAAGATCGACCGGGCTGATCCATTCGATCGCATGCAGCTTGAAGAGCGCCTTGTCGGCGTTGCCCTTTCGGCGCTAACCGGTGAGGGGCTGCAGGATTTGACCAGCCGGATAGCCCGCTCTCTCATAAGCTCGGGTTTGCCTGCCCAGCCCTGGGCCCAGTACGACATGCGACCCATGGGGTAGCATGGGCGCATGCCCAGGCAATATCTACCGTTCCTGTTGGTCCTTGCCCTGCTGGTGGCCCCGGCGTATGCGGATGCTGACACCGTAGTGGCCCGGGTGGGCGGGCGCGCCATTACCCAGGCGGATTTGAATTGGCAGTTCGAGCTCTTCTTGCGTCAGAGCACAGGCGGCGTCGCTATTAGCGATGAGGTGCGGGAGCAGCTTGCGGGGCTTAAAAAGCAATACCTGGAGCGTATGGTTCAGGACGCCGTAGTTGTTCAGGCTGCGGAAGGCATGGGGCTGGCCCCGGATGCGGCCACCATTGATAGGCGTATAGAGCAGGCTAAACAGCGATTGTCGGGTGACGCCGCCTTCGCTGCGGTTCTTGAGCAGTACGGTATTCCCGGTGAAGCCGCGTATCGGCGCATGGTTTACGAGGCGATGTCCTACAAGGTTTTAATCGGTTGGATACGTCAGCGCTTGCGGGTTTCTGACGCCGCATTAAGGATGATCTACCTGCTCGACCGCGACTCTTTCATTGAGCCTGAGCGTATCTGCACTGCCCACATCTTGGTGCCGACGCAGAAGGAAGCCGAGGATATAGTGGCCATGTTGGAGGATGGCGCTGACTTCGCCGGGCTCGCCGGTGAGTATTCGCAGGACCCGGGGTCGCGTGCGCGCGGTGGAGACCTGGGGTGTGTGGACCTGGGGAGCCTTGTACCCGAATTCGAGTACGCGGCGTTGGCGCTCAGTCCGGGTGAGATATCGCCCCCGATCAAGACGCGGTTTGGCTGGCACGTTATCCTCATGAAAAAGCACATCCCCGCGCGTGTCCGCCCGTTCGTGGAGGCCAAAGGGATGATCCGGGCCCGTATAGAAGGGCTTGCAATCGAGCATTATATAAAAAACCTGGTAGCCCGCACTGATGTGGAGATTTATCCTGACCGGATCCGTTAGCCCGTGAACCCGTTAGACAAAGTCGTCCTGGCTGCGCGAGAACGCGGTTACGAAGTGCATCACGCCCCGGCGAAGCCCCCGGCTATGGCTGCACGGCTTTACCTTGATTGGCTGGCGGCGGGTATGCATGCCGGCATGAAGTACCTGGAACGTGACCCGGAACAGCGCGTCGATCCGACCAGGCGCTTCCCCTGGTTGCGGGGTGTTTTGGTGCTGGGTCTTTCGTACGCATATCCGGAGCCCGACCGGCCTCTCGGGGGGCTGCGCGCGGGAAAGGTGGCCCGTTATGCCTGGGCGCGTGATTATCATTTGCGAATCGAGCCCCACCTGCGCGAGCTCGAGGCCATGTGCGCGCAGCTGGGCGGCATCTGTCGGGGATACGTTGACCACGGCCCCCTGCTTGAGCGCTCGTACGCAGCAGCCGGCGGCGGTGGCTGGGTGGGGCGTAATGGTCTTTGGCTTACCCAAAGTGGCGGCAGCTACCATCACCTGGCGGTACTTCTCACCTCCTGGGAAACGGGCCCGTTCTCTCAGCATCCCCATCGTTGTGGCGGTTGCACGGCTTGTGTGCACAGCTGTCCTACGGGGGCGATCGTAGCGGATGGTGTGGTGGACGCACGTCGCTGCATCGGCTACTGGACGGCTGAACATCGGGGTCCCATACCAGTGGGATTCTGGTCGGGGATTGGAAATTGGTTATTTGGTTGCGATGACTGCCAGTTGGTTTGTCCCTGGAACCGTAAGGCGCTGGCGGCCCAGCCATCCCCCGATCCAGAACTGGCGTGGCCGAATCTCGACAATTTCTTTTCTATGTCGAACAGGGCTTTCGCCAAATATTATGCGGGGAGTGCCTTCGTTCGCAGCGGGCGGCCGGTGCTGGCCAGAAATGCTCTAATTGTTCTTTCCAACGCCTATCCGGATGCGCTATTAGATGTGCTTCCGGTGGCGCTGGAGGATCCCAGCGCATTGGTGCGCCAGACTGCGGCTGTTGCCGCCGCACGAATTGGCCGCCGCGATTGGGTTCAAAAGGTTTTGCGCGGGCTTACCTCTCGGGAGCGCGAATACGTGCTGTCAGCTCTAGATCTCCTCGAGTAACCCGCCGTTGCGTATGGCCTGCGCCACCACGTCGGGCAGGCCCCAGGCCTGGACGTCGAAAACCGTCTGGCCAATGTCGTAGTCGATTTTGAGGGTTTCTACCTCAACGCCGTCGGCTTCAATGGTGAGAATCATTGCGTCGGCTCCGGGCTCGCCGCCCAGCGTCATCCCGACGGAGCCGGGATCGATTAGCCAATAATCGTCGATCTGCCGGTGAAAGGGAACATGACTTCCGCCGCTCACGACGATCCGGCTCGAAAGCCGCTCGAAGATGGGCAGAAGTTCCGCTGCGGGTTTCGAGAGCGGGAAGCGTTTTTCGGGCTGGTAAGGCAGGCCGTGGAAGCCGCGCAGGCGTCTGTATGGGGTGTTGAGCCTGTATGTAACCGGCAAATAGCGCAGCCATTGCAGTTCTTCTGAAGTTAGCTGGTCGCGCGTCCACTCGAGAATTTCGTCCGCTACACCCTCACGTTCCGTCCGTGCGAATGGGAATGCCAGGTTGGCATCGGCGGGTCCGAGTGTGCATACTATGTTGCGTTCGCGTAGCAGTTGAATGACTTCCCGGGGATGGGGTCCGTAGCCGACCACGTCGCCGAGACAAAGTGTAAAGTCCACCCCTTCGTCATCCAGCAGCCCCAGCGTGGCTTCCAGGGCTGGAAGGTTGGCGTGGACGTCTGAAAACAGGCCGAGGCGCATGGTTATAGTTTACGTGAAAAAGGACCGGGCGTCGGCCAATTCTCACCGGGCGGCGTTAACTTAGTGCCATGGCGGTTTTCTTGCTAGGCGCAGCCCTGGCCGTGACCTTGCCTCCCTTTTCGTTGGGGTGGCTTGCACCGTTACCGCTGGCGCTGTTGCTGCGAAGCTGGCGGGGGCCTCGATCGGCCAGGTCGGCGTTTCTGGCCGGAGTTGGATTTTGGGGGGTTCACCTGTTCTGGCTGCCGCAAAGTTTTACCGCCATGTTCGGGGCGCTGGGTGTTGCGCCCTTCTTGCCCATGATTGCTGCGGAGGCGGGCTTTTGGGCTCTGCTGGTATGGGTTCTCGGGCGACGTGGTCCGGCCATAATTGGTGGCTGGGTACTGCTGGACTATCTTCGCGCCAACCTCGGCCCGCTGGCGTTTCCCTGGGGAGATCTCGGATACGCTCTCACCGATGCCCCGGGCCGCATGCTCGCCGCTGTTGGTGGCGTGCATCTGCTTACCTTCACGGTCATGCTGGTGGCGTATGCGCTCTACAGGGGACGCTACCTGGTGATCATTCCCTGGGTCGTATTGTGGTTGTTGCCGCTGCCGCAAGTTTCCGGTGGGGAGCAGGTATTGCTTGTTCAAGGAGCCATAGATCCGCTGCACAAATTGCGGGGCGCTTCTGCTCAGCAGCTTTACCTGGAGCTAAGCCGCTCTGGACTGACCTTGCATCCTGATACCGGATTGGTAGTCTGGCCGGAAACTGCGGTACCGGAACTGCCGGAGAACGTTGGGGAGTGGATCGGTAGCCGTTCGCTCGTGGCTGGTGTAGCGGCTTTTGAGGGGGGATACCGCAACCGCGTAGTGTGGTGGCGTGATGGTGAAATACGCGCTGTTTATGACAAGAACAAGTTGGTGCCATTCGGTGAATTCTTCCCCTGGCGCCCAGTCTTGGGCTGGTTGTACGATTACTTCTTCGATGCCTACGGTTTGGGACCCCTGGGTGATACCGCTCCAGGAGGGCGCGTGGAACCGCTGGGCCCTTACGGAGCGTATATTTGTTACGAATCGGTGTTTCCTGATATCAGCCGTCGCGTGGTGCGCGCAGGCGCGCGAGTGCTTATTAACGTAAGCAACGACGCCTGGTTCGGTTCAAGCTACGGTGGCGCCCAGCATTTCGCCATGGGCCGCCTGCGCGCAGTTGAAACGGGGCGCTGGCTGCTTCGCGCTGGCAATGACGGGATTACGGCGATCATCGATCCGTTTGGCAGGGTGGCCGCAAGAATAGAGCCGGGACGCAGGGATGTGCTGGCGGGTACATATGAAATGCGGAGCGGTCGCACCCCTTATGTGACCATGGGAGAGGCGATCGTATTTGTTCCAGCGCTGCTGTTGCTGATCGTAGGTCGTGAACCCCGCCGCGCCCTGTTTTTCTAGCGGGATGACGTTCTCAAGCCGGCGTTAGAATGCCAGCATGCGCGCCCTTCTCTCCGTATCCGACAAGACCAATCTAGACGAGTTCGCCCGCGCCCTGGCAAGCCTGGGCTTCGAACTGGTTTCCACCGGCGGCACCGCCCGGTTCTTGCGTCAAGCCGGGCTCGAGGTAACCGACGTCTCCAGTGTTACCGGCTTCCCGGAGGTGCTGGCCGGCAGAGTAAAGACCCTGCACCCGCTGATTCACGCCGGCGTCCTGGCCCGTCCCAACCAGCTGGACGAGCTGAAAGAGCTGAACATTGCCCCTTTCGACCTGATAGCCGTCAACCTCTACCCCTTCGAAGAAACTGTTAGCGCCGGCGCGACCGTCGCCGAGGCGCTCGAACAAATAGACATTGGCGGGCCGACGCTACTCAGGGCGGCGGCCAAGAATCACCAGCGCGTTTGGGTTGCCAGCGACCCGGATGATTATTCGCTGGTGCTCGAGGGGCTGCAAGCAACGCCCAAAGAAGCGGCCCGGCTGCGTGAACGGCTGGCGGCGCGCGCCTTCGCCAGAACCGCCGCCTACGACGCGGCGATAGCAGGTTGGTTTTCCGACCGGCTCGAGGGCCGCTTTCCAGAACGCAGGGTCTTGGTCCTTGACAAGGAGGCCGCGCTGCGCTACGGCGAAAACCCCCACCAGCAAGCCGCCCTCTACCGGGTCCGCGGCGAATCGGGGCCGCTGCTCTCCGCCAAGCAGCTACAGGGCAAGCCGATGAGCTTCAACAACTATGGCGACGCCGAGGCTGCCTGGAACCTGGTCAGCGCCTTCGACGAGCCGACGGCGGTCGCCATGAAGCACCAGAATCCCTGCGGCGTCGGCAGCGCCGCCAGCCTGGCGGCGGCCTTCCAGAAGGCCCATGACGCCGACCCGGTCAGCATCTTTGGCGGCATCGTCGCCCTCAACCGGCCGCTCGACGCCGCCACCGCTGAAAAGCTAGCCCCGATCTTCCTCGAGGTACTGTTGGCCCCCGACTACGAAGACGAGGCCCTGGTGCTGCTGGCCAATAAGAAAAACCTGCGCGTTCTCCAGGTTCCCCAGTTTGCCCGCGGCGACTACCTGGACCTGCGGCGGCTGCGCGGCGGCCTGCTTGTGCAGGACGCCGACGTTGCTCCGCTGAGCGAAGACCGGCTGCAAGTGGTCACCGAGTCCACCCCCAGCGACGCCGAGTGGGCCGACCTGCGCTTTGCCTGGGAGGTGGTTCGCTCGCTGCGCTCCAATGCCATCACCGTAGCCAAAAACAAGCAGACCCTGGGCACCGGCATGGGCCAGACCAGCCGCATCGACGCCGCCCGGCACGCCCTCGACCACGCCGGCGAAGCGGCCCGGGGGGCGGTAATGGCTTCCGACGCCTTCTTCCCTTTCGACGACGTCGTCAAGCTGGCCGCCGAACGCGGCATCCGCGCCATCATCCAGCCTGGCGGCTCCATGCGCGACGCTGACTCGATCGCCGCCGCCAACGAAGCCGGCATCGCCATGGTCTTTACCGGCCTGCGGGTCTTCCGCCATTAAAAAGACCGGCCGTCACGGCCGGTCGAACGGCGAACGATCCGAGCAGAACGCTCGCAGTCAGTTGCGTTTGAATAGGTAAACGTAAGCTACCAGGCCAACCGCCAGCGCCGCCGCCAGGTTGGGCAGCAACGGCAAACCCTGGCCGCTGCGATTGGCCACCAGCGCCCATCCGACTGCCAGGCTGGCGGCCAGCAACATCAATAAACGCACGGCCGGGCCCATTAGAAAAGGGGTTCCTGGGAGGCGGTCTTGATTTCGCGGTCGGGTTTGGGGCCCAGTTTGTCCAGCTCTTGCTTGACGGTCTTGATGTCTTCCCAGGTCAGCGCCTTGGGGCCGCCGGGGGCGCGGGTCGGGTTGCGCAGCAGGTAGGCCGGGTGGAACATCGGGAAGACCTTGATACCGTTCCACTCGAACCACTTGCCGCGGACCTTGGTAATGGGCACCTTCTCGCCCAAAAAGAACTGGGTGGCAACCGAGCCGAGCGGTGTGATTATCTGCGGCCGGATTATTTCGACCTGCTTGAGGAGCCAGAGCGAGCTGCAAATCTTGGCCTCGTCGGGCAGCGGGTTGCGGTTGCCGGGCGGGCGGCACTTTACGATGTTGGTAATGTAGACGCTCGAGCGCGGTATTCCGGCGGCCTCGAGGATGCGGTCGAGCAGCTGGCCGGCGCGCCCGACAAAAGGGCGACCTTGCAGGTCTTCATCGGCACCCGGCCCCTCGCCGACGATCATCAGCTTGGCGTCGGGGTCGCCTTCGCCAAAGACTACGTGGGTGCGTTTCTCGTGCAGCCGGCAGGACGTACAACGGGCCGCCTGCGCGGCCAGTTCTTCTAGCGTCATGATTCCCGTCTACTCCATGGGTCGCCGCTGCTTGCGTGCTTCGCGGCGAACCTTGGGGTCGAGACCGATCATTAAGAAGAAATTTTCGAGGGCGTTTTCCTTGCCCTTTATTTCGGGAAAGGCGTCCTCGGCGGTTCCGGTTACGAAAGGCAACGATTGGTAAAGCTCTAGAGCGTGCTCCACGACCGCATCCGGGCCCTTGCTATCGGCCAGCTCGGCCAGCTGGGTATAAACCTCCCGGCGGGCTTCGGCATGGGTGCGGAAGACGTCGGGGTTGGGGGTTTCAGGGGCTCGCAGGACGTCCTGCTTGGCGATGCGGCGGTAGTGCTTTAACCCGCGAACAATCTCCTCGGTGGACAGGGTCACCTTATACTGCATCCCGGCTCCTTTCGCGCACCAAAAAACCGCCCGACGTAAATGGGCGGGGTCGGTACGGGTGCGAAGCTTGCTTCATATACCTGATTATAGGCTTCGGAAAAATGCAGTGTCAACGAATGAATTTTGCCTTTGCGGTCCGCGGTCTTGTGCTACGTATAATTGGGGCGTGAACCACATCGGCCGGTATTTATTGAACCGCTTGCGTGCCCGCGAAGGCGCGTTCGAGATTTGGGAGGGGCAGGATACCGTAACCGGCACTTTGGTTTTGGTTTTCAAGCCGGTGACCGTGCCTCCACCGGCGTTCCGCATTCAGGGGGCCCTTCCCTGGCACGATGGCGAGGAAGACGCCTGGGTAGCGGAGCTGCCCTTTGGCGCTGTTCCCTTAAAAAGTCTGACGGGTAAGGTGTCTACTGTTGAGCTTACCGCGTGGACGAGGCGGCTTCTGGGGATCCTGCTAGAAATGAAGGCTTCCGGGCTCGAACATGGCCGTTTAGACGCTAGCAGGATCTGGGTGAAGGGTGAAGAAGTGTGGATCGAGGGCGTGGGGTTGCCGGTTGAGCCGAAGGCCAGCGACGAAGCGGCCCTGGTTGAAACTTTGCGGGAAGTGGCGGGGGATCGCTGGCGCGACTGGCCCTTTCGCCGGGTTCTTGAAGAACTGGCAGCGGGCGGTATTGGGCTTCGCGAAGCAGCCGAATACCTGGCAGATCCGCGCTCGTTACTCGAGCTGGACTCAGATGACGAAGGCGCGGAACGCGGCCCCGCGGGGGTGCTTGAGGAACGTAGCGGGGACGCCGCTGACGCGCCGACAGGTCACGGTAGAGAAGAGGTCGAGGCTACAAACGTTGCGATCGGGGAAGGATCGCAATTGCTCGAGCAAGCTGCCGAAGAAGCCGGGTCCGCGGAGGCGGGCTCGGTTGAACACGATGTTCTCGAGCCCGACTTTTGGAAAAACGGCGGAGGCGGCCCCGATAATGAACCGGGTATTGAGCGGGCGTCCCGCTCCACGGACCCGGGTCGGGTGATAAAGATAAATCGGCTTAGCGAGCCAACGTTCGATGTCATCGAGCCCCGAACCGAAGACACCCGGCCTCGCGGCCGTTGGGTGTGGCGTATTGGCATGCTCTTGTTTTCCGCGCTGGCGATATTGGCGGCGTACTGGTGGTCGGAGAGACAGCAGCCCGTTAGCGCTGGAGAAACGTATGTAGTCGAGTTCCGGGTCGATCCCCCGGATGGGCATGCCGAGCTGGTTTTGCTGGACGCTCCGGAGGGGTCTGGACTTGTCCGTGATCGCGTACTCGCGGAGATTCCCGGAAAGGTTTCTTTCGACATTCCGGGGGTCTACCGGATCCAGATACGCGCCGAAGGCTTCTTACCGCAGGAGAAGCTGATTGAGGTGCCCCCAAGAGCTCGCAGCATCACGGTACGGCTCGGTCCATAATCTGGGTAGACTGGGAATATGAGCGTAGTCATTCTTGATTTCGGTTCCCAGTACACCCACCTGATAGCCCGCCGCTTCCGTGAGCTGCGGGCTTACTCGGTGGTCCTTCCCGGCCATGCGGCGCTTGCGGAGGTACAAGCCCGGGAACCGACGGCGCTGGTTCTCTCGGGCGGGCCCAGCTCGGTCTTCGACCCGGCAGCCATCCGCCCGGCGGAGGGCGTGCTCGAGCTCGACCTGCCGGTGCTGGGCATCTGCTACGGCATGCAGTACCTGGCCCAGCACTACGGCGGCAGGGTGGAGCGTAGCGGCCGCGCCGAGTACGGCAAGGCGCTACTCACCAGCTACCAGGGCCCGCTATTCGCAGGGCTGTCGGGCGAGGTCCAGGTCTGGATGAGCCATGCCGACGCGGTTACCGAGCTGCCTCCCGGCTGGCGGGTGGTGGCGAGCACCGAAGAGAACCCGGTAGCCGCCATTCAGGACGATGCCGGCCGCCGTTTTGGCGTCCAGTTCCACCCCGAGGTGGTCCACACCCCCAAGGGAATGGAGATTCTAGAAAACTTTCTCGCCCGCAGCCAGGCTGCGCGCAACTGGACTCCCGACCACGCCCTCGATGCCGCTCTGGCAGAAGTGTGCGCCAAAGCCAGCGGCGAACGGGTGCTGCTGGCGGTCAGCGGCGGGGTTGACTCGAGCACCCTGGCCCTGCTGCTGGCCCGCGCCGGGGTAGACCACACCGCCGTCTTCGTCGACCACGGCCTGTTGCGCCTGGGCGAGCGTGAAGAGGTGGAAAGGGCGCTATCGGCTGCTGGCGTCAACCTGGTCACGGTAGGCGCGCGCGATCGCTTTCTGGCTGCCCTGGCCGGCGTTAGCGACCCGGAGGCCAAGCGCAAGATAATCGGCCGCGAGTTCATCGAGGTCTTCAAGCAAAAGGCGGCCGAGCTGGGCCCGTTCAGGTTTCTGGCCCAGGGCACCCTGTACCCCGACGTCATCGAGAGCGCCGGCGGCACCGGTGCGGCCAACATCAAGAGCCATCACAATGTCGGCGGCCTGCCGGCCGAGCTGGGCTTCGAACTGCTCGAGCCCTTCCGTTATCTCTTCAAAGACGAGGTCCGCGAGCTGGGCCTGCTGCTGGGTCTGCCAAACACCATCCGCCTGCGCCACCCCTTCCCCGGCCCAGGCCTGGCCATCCGCATTCTGGGTCCGGTGGACGAAGAAAGGCTCGACATCCTGCGCCGCGCCGACGACATCTTCATTAACGCCCTCAAAGACCACGGCCTTTACGACGAGGTCTGGCAGGCGCTGGCGGTACTGACGCCGGTGCGTAGCGTCGGCGTAACCGGCGACGAACGCCGCTACGGATACGTTCTGGCGCTGCGGGCGGTGACCAGCGTCGACGGTATGACCGCCGACTGGGCGCGGTTGCCGCACGATTTCCTAGACGAGGTGGCGCGCAAAATTCCGCAACGGATCCCCGAGATCGGCCGCGTCGTCTACGACCTCACCAGCAAGCCACCGGGGACTATCGAATGGGAGTGACAAAAGACCGGGTTATCTTTGTCATCCCGCTGCGGTTGCATGAGGTGTGCTCGAGCTGAAGCAGGTCACCGCAGGTTACGGGCGCAATGCACCGGCGTTGAAATCGGTTTCGCTGACATTGCAGCCTGGGAACGTTCACGCGATCGTTGGCGCGAATGGGGCAGGGAAAACGACCCTGCTTCGCCTGGTTTTAGGTCTGCTTTCTCCCGGGTCGGGCCAGGTCAGGGTCTTCGGGCAAGATCCACTTCTTTCCATCGCGCAGTTTGTTCACAAAACCGGAATATTGCTTGATGGCCGCAGGAGGCTAGAGCCCCGCTGGACCGCTGAGGAAAACCTCGAATACCACGCGCTGCGTTTGAAGCTCCGCCCCGTTGCGTACCGCGACCGCTCCAGGGGGTTGCTCGATCGTTTCGGGCTGCCCGCCCGCGAGCCCGTTAACCGGTTTTCCAGAGGCATGCGCCAGCGTTTGCGGCTTGTGATCGCTTTGCTGCCTTCACCCTGTCTCGTGCTGCTGGACGAGCCTACCCTGGGACTCGACGTCGAGGGGCAGAAGGTGTTGATGCGGATCATCGACGAAACCCGTAGCGCAGGGGGCTCCGTTTTATTGACGTCGCAATCGCTCGACTTTCTCGAGAGGGTAGCGGATGAATTTACGATCTTGCGCAAGGGCGAAGCGGTCGCGCAAGGCCCGCTGGACGCGGTTGCCCGAGCCATCGGGCAGACGTTGCAGGTGGCTCTGTCCGTGGCTTATCCCGAACGCATTGTTGACGCGCTTCCCAACGAGTGGGAGCTGGACGCTCACGGCCGGATTCGCGTACCGCTCGATCCGAGAGCCATAGCAAAAGTCATGGAGCTTCTCGTAGAGAACGAGGCGGGGCTTTTAGATCTCGAACGCCCCTCCCCGCTGGAAAAGAGCATAGGAGGTGAACCATGACCGCCGTACCTGGCTTCCTCGCAAGATTGTTCCGCTTGCAGGCCGCCCAGGAGCTGCGCTATCCCGTAGCTTTTGTTACGAACTTGCTGGCTGCCGCTGTATTCCTTGCTCTCTTGGCCTTCGCCGGCCGGGCTGTTTCCGGCGCGCACTCACCCGTTCCGCTGCTGCTGGGTTTTATGGTCATGGTTTCCCTGCAGAACCCGTCACGGATCGTCGAAGATCCCGCCGGGGCCCCGGAAGAGTGCATGCTTTCGCGGTGGACGCTCACGGGGCTGATGATCCTTGAAACGCTGGCTCGGGGGCTGTGGATGACGTTGCAGCTCAGCCTTACCTTCGTATTGTTGCTCTTGCCTCTCGGGCTGGAAGCTCAAGAGCTGCGCACCTTTTTCCAGTGGGCGCCGCTTGCGTGGTGGGTGGGTCTGGGCCCGGGGCTGATGCTGGCTAGCGCAACGTTGCTATTCAAGCGGACCGGTGCGCTCCTCAACCTCGTCTCCTTACTCGTGCTGGGCGGTGCGGTGCTCCCCGTTGGCGCTGGTTGGGTTGGTTACGTGTTTCCTTATGTCGAGCTGCTTGCTCTCGTGCGCGGCGCCCCGGGGTCGGCTGGTGGGGCCTGGATTGCGGCCACGGCATGGGTGTTGGTCGGCGTGCTCTTGCTTCGCGCCGCCGAGCGGTACGGAGCACGCCACGGCCTGCTTGGCGTACGCTGAGGTGAGGGGCTGTGGCATGGAAGAGATCTACACCGTGAGCAGCAAACAAGAGGCTGATGCGCTCATCCATCCGTTGACTATCCAAATCCTCGCTGCCTTTGACCGGCCCCAAACCGCGGCAGAGGTCGCCAGGGTGCTAGGCGTTCATCGCAACGTCGCGGGATACCATGTCCGCAAGCTCAGAGATGCCGGTTTGCTGAATGTTGTACGCAGAGAGGGTCGCCGCATCTATTTGCAGCGCCGCGCTCGGATCATCAAGGTTCCGTATACGCTCACGCCGTTTGCTTCTCCCGGCGATCTCGTGCGGGGATACCTGCAGGACCTTATCGACCGCATAGCTGGCGAGGTTGAAAAGCTTGGCCGTGCTGAGGGTGCCCACGAAGACTTCATGGTCATTGGAGATATGGAAGGCGGTGCATTGCCTGAGCGAGGCAGCGTGGTTCTCCAGGGGAACCTTCGTATGGACGCGGACGCCATACGCCTGTTGGATGAATTGAAGCGAAGAATTATGACCGATACGACGTACGCGTCTGGCGGTGCTGGGACGGGTATAGGGGAAAGGTTTTGCAGCGTTGCTTTGATTGCGCTGCCCCCGTGCTGAGAAAACCCCGGCCGCGGCGGGGTGCTGCGACCGGGGGTGTTTTTGCGGATCGGGCTAGCCCCCGGCGACCATTCGTAGCAGCGCTGACAACGCTCCGACCGCTAGCAAGAGCAGCGGCAGCACGAATGCTTCGCGAAGGTCCGCACCGCGCTTCAAGTTGGCAGCCAGCGTGACCAGCGCAAGAAACAAAAACACGTAAGGCGCAAGAACTAGCCACCGCATACCTGCCTCCTCAGTCTTTGACGTAAATGAAGCTCCAAGCGATCCATACTTCCTTGTTTGGTCTGACGCCCCCGGCGAGCACTTCCGTGGTGATAAGCTGCCCGTAGCCCTTGTCGCCGTCGATTATCTTCAAGCGCCCGCGCCAGTGCGCCACCAGCTCCCCGTTCAGCTTCCGCAGCTCGGTTTCGTAGACATCGCCGCTCCTGGCCTTCCCTTTGCCGGTCTTGCGCGTTACGATGCGCTGCCACACGTCGAAGTTGGGAAGGACGATGTACCCCGCGAGAACCGGTTGATTGGGTTCCTGGTAATACAGGCTTGGCCGCCCGCGCTCCGAGTTTGAAACCTGCACCGGCAGGTGCAGCGCGCTTTCGCCGTTCAACGAGATCCGCGTAGCCATGTGCAGGTTGACCAGGAAGGACGGAGCCCCGATGGCGCGCGTGATGCTGTCGAGCTCCGTGGGGTTTTCGATCCCCAAGCTCAGCAGCTCCTCCACAGGCTTGCTATAGGCCGTCAGTTGAACCGCTTTTCGCTGCAATTCGAAAGCCTCGTGTGATTTCATTCGTCAACCCCCTTTCTATTTCAAAATGAATTATCTGTTGTAAATATGACCAATACTACCCCCCCTTGTCATTGCGAGCGCGGTCCGGCCTATATGATGGAAGGGTGCCATGCACGGTCGAAGTCTTCACCGACGGCTCTGCCGACGACAAGCGCCGCGGCGGTTGGGCGGCGCTGCTCAGGTACAACAACCACGAAAAGCTCATCAGCGGCGCCGAGCCGAACACCACCAACAACCGCATGGAGCTGACCGCCGCGGTCATGGCGCTCAGGGCGCTCAAGAAGCCCTGCGAGGTGCACCTCTACACCGACTCGCAGTACCTCAAGAAGGCCTTTACCGACGGCTGGCTCGAGAAGTGGCAGCAGAACGGCTGGAAGACGGCCGCCAGAAAGCCGGTCAAGAACAAAGACCTCTGGCTCCAGCTGCTAAAGGAAACCGAGCGCCACCGGGTCCACTGGCGCTGGACTAAAGGCCACGCCGGCCACCGCGGAAACGAGCTGGTCGACAAAGAAGCCCAGCGGCAGCGGCGCGCGTTACCGCTGGACTAGCAGGCTTGATTAGCCGAAGTAGTCGGGTTCGTTTCCCGGTTTCCACTTGATGTTGCACCCCATGCTGGGCCACTGGGGCTCGGGTGGCGGCTCGCCCGCCAGTAGCGCTTCGAGCGCGCCGATCAGGTCCTCCCCCGTAGGTTCGCCCTTCTCGGGTCGTGTGGCGTCGAAGCGGCCGCGGTAGTAGAGCTTGTGCCCGGCGTCGAAGAGATAGAGGTCAGGGGTGCACATCGCTTTGTAGGCCTTCGCTACCTCCTGGTCGGCGTCGTGCAGATAGGGGAAGTCTGCCCCCACGCGCCGCGCCTGCCCGGCCAGCTCTTCCGGTGCGTCGGCGGGGTAGTTCTCCACGTCGTTGCTGGAGATCCAGACCGTGGCCACGCCGCGGCCTGCGTAGGCGTTCGCCACCTCGGCCAGTTTGGCTTCCACGTGCCGGGCGTAGGGGCAGTGATTGCTCATAAAGACCACCAGAAGCGGTGCGTTCGAAAATTCTTTTTTGGAAACGAGTGTTCCTTTCGTCACGTCGGTGAGTTTGAAGTTTGGCGCCGGGGTTCCCAGGGGCACCATCTGCGATTCCAGTACAGCCATGAAAGTCCCTCCCGCGCCCATTGTAAAACGAACCAGCGCTGTCCCGGGACAGCGCTGGTTCGTTTTGGCCGGTTTGTTCGTTACTTGCCGTGTTCTCTGCGCATACGCTCCGCTTCGGCGAGGATGCGGTTGACGTGCTCCTTGAGCGGCGCCCAGCCATACCAGTGCATGTAGTCGTTGCTTACGTGGAAGGCACCCTGGAAGGCGCGCTGGCGGTATTCCATGTAGATGAGGTACAGATCGAGCTCGATGGGGGTTATGTTGTCGTAGTACTGAGCTACCGAAGGGGCGTATTTCCACCCTTTGGGTTTCTTGAGGATGCCGTCTCTGTAGAGCCCCTGTACGGCCTGAATCGCCTTGGCGAATTCGTGGTCGGCTAGCTTGACCACCATGTCGGCGTTCTTGAAGAAGTCATCCACATAATCGGCGCTATGGCATTGGTTGCAAACCTGCTTCATTTCGAGCCGCAATTTATTGAACTGCTCGGGACCGCGTGCGGCACGCGCCTGCGCCACTATTTCGAAGAAGCGCTGGGTGGGCTGGAAGTTCTCATCCAGGATCTCGTTTACCTGCAGGATCAGGGCTCTGTCGAGCGTCCACTGGACGTCGTCATCCAGGTCCACGTAGTGCCCGCTGGGTAGCAGTTTGGCAAGTTTGTGCAGATTTGCCTTCAGTCCGGAGTCTTTTACCGCCGCAGCCAGCTTTTCTACGTTCTCCTTGGTGGGGATGCGCAAACCAAGGAATCCCCAGGCGGTTTCGACGTTGTGGTTGCCGCCGGGCATGTGACAGGTTTGGCAGGTGGGGGCACGGCCGCCCTGTTCCCAGCCTTTGTTGCCGTCGATATCCCAGGTGATCCCGTGCTTGGACGACATGTACATTTCCCACTGCGGATGGTCGAAACCCATGTGGCAGTTCGAGCATGCGCGCGGGTCCTGGGCTTCGGTCTTATTGAAGCTGTGGCGGGTGTGGCAGGCGTCGCACTGGGCGTTGCCGTAGCGATACTCGGAAGCTTCCTTGCCACCGTCCCACTTCAGCGGCCCCGTGTTTCCGGCTTCGGCCCCGACGTAGCCTTTGCGTCCTATCTTGTGGCATCCCGAGCAACCGCGGTAGCCTTCGCCGACGATTGCGCTGGGTTGCCCGTGCATGGCGCTCTGGGTTTTCATGGCATACCAGGCCAGCTCGTGCTTCCCCAGTCTGAATTCCTGCACTTTGTCGGCATGGCAGCCCATGCAGGTATCGGGGGTGGGGAAGGTGGCCTTCGCGTAATCGTGCTCGTTGGTATGGGCGCTTCCGTGGCAGTTGCTGCAGTCGAGGGGCATGTAGGCATTGGTTCCCATCTTGCCCTCGTGGAATTGATGCACGATGCCGGGGGTAACGTCGCTGTGGCATTGTACACATGTTGAGTTCGACCGCTTAGCTAGGGCAAGGCCAGCCAGGGCCAGCACCAAGATCGTCCAAACCATATATCTTGTCCAGCGTTGCATACACCCTCCTTTTACGGCATTCCGCCGCCGGTGATGTGAGCACACAATGCAAGCGCCATGTTAGAAAAAGCCAAACGCGTGGTTGTCTGTATTTTCCCAGGGTTAACTAGGAAGAATGTCCTGGTGTGGAGTACAATAAAAGAAGAGTGATAAGACACCGGGGTATTTGGCTGTTGCTGGTATTGGCCGGCACCTTGTTGCTGGTCGTGTGGCGCCAGGCCGGAAGGGGAGGCGAGATGAAAATAGTCAGCCATGCCTTTGGTTACGGGGACCCCATTCCTGCGAAGTATGCCCGTTGTGGTATGGGGGCCGCTAACGTCAGCCCCCCGTTGTCGTGGTCCGGCGTCCCGGCGGGCACCATGGGATTTGCATTGATCATGACGGACCCCGATGCCCCCGGGGGCAATTTCGTGCACTGGATCGTTTTTGATCTTCCTGCTGCGGTGGAATCGTTGCCGGAGGGCGCGAGTGGCAGCGAGTACATGACCGAGGGTATGAACGATTACGGCGCGGTGGGCTATGGTGGTCCCTGCCCGCCGCCAGGACGACTGCATCGCTATTTCTTCCGCCTGTATGCCCTTGACGTAGCTTCGCTGGATCTGCCTGCCGGAGCTGGTATTGATGAGGTGTTCGGTGCCATGGACGGTCGGGTGCTGGCAAGAGCCGAGTGGATGGGCGTATATCGCCGGTAATATGTTTTTCAGACGTTGCGCCCGAAACGAGGAGGAAAGTGGGATTAGGCCTAACGAAGCGGAAGATCATCGAGCACTTGCGCGGTAATAGGTCAACGGTAGCAGAGCTGGCCGAGATCCTGGGATTGTCCAAAGTCGCGATATACCGGCACCTTGTAGACCTGGAACAAGAGGGGTTGGTACATGCGGTATCCCGGCGGAGGGGCGGCCGCGGCCGCCCCGTGCGTGTTTTTGAGGCGATCGATGAAACCACCGCCTATGCCCGAATGTGTCGCGAAATGATCCAGCAAATCGAAGAACTGTACGGTCCCGGAGCGGGAGTAAGGGTGTTGAGGGCGAGATACCGTAAGGAGCTGGACGCGTGGAAGGCAAGTTTACAGAGCCTCGACCTGACCGAGCGGGCGGTGCGTCTTGCCGACTGGCTAAGCGAACAGGGGTATCGGGCGCAGGCGCGAATAGAAGGTAATACCATTGTGCTGGAACAGCGCCATTGCCCGAAGCTGGCCCTGGCAAAGGACTACCGCACTCTTTGCCAGGTGGAAATGGAGTTCTTCGGCGAGCTTATGGGCGTTCCGCTTCGACGCGAGAGCTCGCTTAGCAATGGAGACGCTTGCTGTCGGTACCGGGCAGATTTCGACAATGCTGCTATTTAAGGTGAAGGAATCCAGATTTTTTCGCCCGGATAGATCAAATTGTCATCCTCAATAATAGAAAAGCTATCATCTTGAGCAGCCTTGGCATTTGTGGCGTTTCTAATCTCGGGGTAGCGCGCAGGGTCGCCGAGATAAGTTTCGGCAAGTTTGCTCAGCCAGTCATCCTCCTGCACTATATACGCGTGTCCCGCGGCGCTTTCTTCCGTAGAAGATTTCCCTGTGGGGGGTGATGCGGTCCCGGTGGAACGTTCCGTAACGGTAGTTTCCGACCGGTCTTCTTGCAGCTCGAGAGTCAGGGGCTCGCTAGTTTTCTCGGGATCGTCGGCATAGGCGACGCGAACAGTATGTCTTCCGGGAGGGATGTCTATGTGAACGCTCCATTTGCCGTCTTCACCTACTTTGATGGGTGAGTCCAAAGGCAGCGGCTTTTCGTCCAGGAAGATCACCAGTTCCCTTCCCACTTGGGCGCTGCCGCTTAGATTCAGGGGGGATCTGGCCGGAGAGGGTACGGGGTCCAGCTCGGGTGCTGCAGACTGCTCCGGTTTTGGCGCGGGTACGGTGAAGCCAAGCGGTTCGGATGCGGATGAGCCGATCGCCGCCCTGGCTGTATAGTCGCCTGGCTCGAGCTCCACAGCGGTGAGCCAGCGCCCGCCGTCATCGGCCGTTACGTTGCGATCCAGGGTCTCTCCTGAGCTGCTAGTTATCGTAAGCCTTACATTCTTGCCCTTTGGGGCTTCGCCACCGAAGGTGACAATACCGCTGGGGTCGACTTCGGCGCTCAGGCCCGGAGCAGGTGCTTTTGGCCAGAGCCACCACAGGAGCAATATCAATACCAGAGTAACCAGGGCCTTGAAGATGTCATAGCCTATGGGGAATAGGCGGGAGGATTGCATGCCGGCTAACCTTCCCGTCCGCCCTGCAGGGCGTCCTGGTAATCTTTGAGCTCATCCCACCGTTCCTCGGCGGCCATTTTTGCCTGGCGAGGCCAGGTAGTCGGGTCCGCGAGGCGGAAGCGTTTCCCCGCCGCATTCAGAATTCCTTTCAAACGCTCCGCAGAGGTAGCCGCCAGCGTCTTGAAGGTGCGAATACCAGCGTTATGGAGGAGTTTTTCGATCTTGGGACCGATGCCCTCAATTTTTTGCAGGTCATCCACGGTCGCCTCACCTTCGCGTTGCGGGGTGGCTGCGGAGGCGCCGGCCGGGGCGCCGCTTTTTGCTGCCCGCAGCTGCTGCAGCGCGGCGTCGCGTTCGTTGCGCATGCGATCCAGCTCGGATTCAAGCTGGTTGATACGCGATCGTAGATTTTTTTGCTCGTCCTCCAGGGTGCGCAGTTTCGCTTGTAGCATCTTGGCTCGCTCGCGCTCCTCGTTAAGGGAGCGTTCGCAGTCGCCCAACTGTAGATGCAGTTGCTGTATGCGGCCACGCCAGTAGATCACGTCGATCAGCCACTCCACTATCCACCCGATTAGAACACCTAGTAGGATGTACCAAAGCACCATAACCACTCCATTCAAAAGGTGCGTGCGGGTTTTGCAATATGCACCTGCATACAGTTTACCGTAAGCGGTTCCAGCGTGCACGCATTATGTCAGGAAGCGGGCGCCGGGTGTAGTGGCAAGCCTCCTTTCAGGACTGCAAGCACATCGCCTGTAACCATTGCAGCCATCCGTTCTCTGGTGGAACGCCCTGCTGAACCAATATGGGGCGTAAGCACGACGCGGGGATGGGTTGCGAGCGGATGGTCGTGCGGCAGGGGTTCGGGGTCGGTTACGTCGAGGCCCGCGGCGAAGAGGTGGCCGCTTTCGAGTGCGGTCAGGAGGGCGCCGGTGTCTACCACCTTGCCGCGCGCGGTATTGATCAGGATTGCGCCTTCTTTCATCCGCGCCAGCCGTTCGGCGTTCATCAAACGCAATGTTTCCGGGGTCAGGGGGGTGTGAAGACTGACGAAGTCGGAGCGCTCGAGCAGCTCGTCCAAATTCGTGTGTTCGGCACTTAGCCCGGTTTCCGCCTCGGGTTTGGGGCGGCGGCTGCTGTACAGCACCTTCATGTCGAAGCCGCGGGCGCGGCGGGCGAATGCCTGTCCGATGCGTCCGAAGCCTATCACGCCTACGGTTGCCCCATGCAGCTCCGGACCCAGTAGCAGCTCGGGGTGCCAGGTTTGCCATTCACCACGGCGCACGTAGTCGTGCCCCTCTACCACCCGGCGGGCGGCGGCGGCGAGCAGCGCAAAGGCCAGGTCGGCGGTGGCGTCGGTGAGCACCCCGGGGGTGTGGGTAACCACGATGCCGCGCTCCTTGGCGGCTGATAGGTCTATGTTGTCCAGCCCCACGGCGTACTGGGCGATAATTTTCAATTGCGGACCGGCAGCGTCCATCAATTCGGCATCCACATTATCTTCGAGCATGGTTATCAGGGCGGATGCACCTCTTGCTCGTTCGAGCAGTTTTTTGCGCGGCGGGGCCAGGAAATCGGGCCAGACATCGACCTGGAGGCCATCGTCTTGCAGCCGTTTCAATGCCTTACCGGGCAGTTTGCGGGTAACGAAAACGCGCTTCATGCCACTCAGGTTAACCCTTCCCCGAAGGCGTGAAAGAGCTCTTCGAGTCCGGACTCGGCAAGGATGAGTTCCTTGAGCCGGTTGCGGGGTGAAAAGGGGGCGTTTTCCAGCAGCCGGCGGATGAAGCCGTCACCGCCCGCTTCTATCATGCGCGCACTCGCGAGGTCGAACACTCCCTGGAATATCAGCCCTTCGCCCGGGCTCTGTGCGGATGACGTTTCAAGCTGCCAGGGCTGGAGCGTTTTGGTGCTGGCGTTCCAGACAGATCGGCCCAGGCGCGTGCCTGGAGGTAGAGCTCGGTGTTGGTTCGATGCAGCGCAAGCATGTAGAGGAAGCCGGCCAGGAGCTCGTTTACCCAGCGCGTCCGGACCCGCAACCCCCAGGCGGCAGCGACCGCGTGGGTGTATTGGCGGGCGATGTTGAGGTCGAGGAAGGCGGTGATGGGACCGGGCGGGCGGGTTTTGCCGCGGGCAGCTTTCGCGAAAGCGTGCGCCAGGTGTTCGAGCAGGCGGTCGGGATAGCGCAGGGGGGCGAAGACACGTAATTCCCCGGGCGGGTTGTTCTGTTGAAAGGGGAGGCCGTAGGGGCGGGCGGGTGAAGCGATGCCAGTCCGCGCCGTCAAGCACGAATAGGGTCACGGGCGGTACGGTGCGTATTGCCGTAAGGACTTCCTGAAGTGATATCAGAAATCTCCGCAATTCCATTGCGCGCAGCCGACTGCCAGTGGAATATTCGAGGGGTAGCCGGGCATGGCACAGGCGTTTCAGCATTCTACAGCTTCATTTCAAGATAGCGCCCATGCGGGGTGAAGCCCAGGTTTTCGTACAGCCAGCGCGCTTCTTCGGACGTGTACAGCCGTATCCGGCGGATGCCCTCTTCCCGGGCGTATTTGAGCGCGGCGTCGGTGAGCCGTTTGGCCAGCCCGCGCATTCGGTGGCTAGGCAGCACGTAGACGTTGTGTATGTAAGCCTCGACGAGGCGCGTGCGTCCTGGTTTTGGCGGCATGGGCTCCCGCATCATGGACAGCACTGCCACGATCTCGCCCATGTCTTCAGCGAGCCAGGCAACCTCGCGTTCCGTCGAGAGCGCCCAATCGAAATAGTTTTCCGACGCCTGGGCGAACTCGAGTTCGTCACCTTCCAGGCGGCCCATTTCCCTGAAGAGCAGAACCCGGAACTTGGCTATTACACCGGCGTCGGATGCGGTGGCGGGGCGGATCTGGAGCACGGTTACATTGTAGGCCAGAGAGCGCGAGCTGCGAAGAGGCAGGCCGGTAATTTGTCGTATGGGCGGGCTTGCGCATGCACGGGGATGTTACAGGGAAGAGCCGGTGGCGATATTTCTTTAGCAGCGTAAACCTCGCTACCTTAGCAATATCCGGAGTTCAGACCTGGTCACCTACCCGCGATCGGGGGCGTGATAACCTTCCAGTAAACAAGCGGTGGCCAGCCAACAGTAACCGAATTTCGGCTTCTCGCCCGGTATGGACCCCGGATCCCGGTGGCACGATGCCGCCTCGTCCGGGGATACGAACAAAAGCGGCTTGTGGTGGGTGGCTTGTAGCTTGTGGCGGGTATGTCAACGACAACGCAATTTCGGATTTCTGTACAGCATGGACCCTGAATCAAGTTCAGGGCAGGCTCCCGGGTCTCACCCTCTTC
>Ga0256835_1000069_pt1 | contig 84866 bp, 89 predicted proteins | sample PIR30metaG_FD_185972 | JGI IMG/M metagenome (GOLD analysis project Ga0256835, IMG submission 185972) | Hydrothermal vent microbial communities from East Pacific Rise, Pacific Ocean - PIR-30 | ecosystem: Environmental > Aquatic > Marine > Hydrothermal vents | place: Pacific Ocean: East Pacific...
CTCCCGGGCCCAGATCAACCACGTTTTCCGCGGCAAGGATGATCTCCGGGTCGTGTTCGATGACGATCACGGTGTTTTGTTTGGCGGCAAGGTTTTTCAAAAAGGAGATGATGCGGGCGGTGTCGCGCGGGTGAAGCCCGGTGGTGGGCTCGTCGAAGAGATAGAGGGTTTCCACCAGCTCCGAGGAGAGCGCCCGGGTGAGAAGGGCCCTTGCCACTTCGCCTCCCGAAAGGGTGCGGCTCTGGCGGTCGAGCGTAAGGTAGGAGAGGCCCACTTCGTTGAGATAGTCGAGGCGTCGGGCAAGCTCCTGCAGGAGGAGGGTGGTGGCGCGGTCAAAATTCTTCTCCCTGGCCCGGGAGATGAACTCCCCGGCCTCCTTGATGGAAAGGGCGTAAAAGGAGCCGATATCAAGACCCTCGAACCTGTAGAGCAGGGCTTCGGGCTTGAAGCGGCGGCCTTTGCACTCGGGGCAGGGGAGATAGGCCCGGTAGCGCGCGAGCAGGATCCGCACGTGGGCCTTGTAACGCTTGCTCTCCAGCCAGTCGAAAATGCCCTTTATCCCGTACCAGTCTCCGTCGCCGTAAAGGATCTTCTCTTTCGTCTCCGGCGGCAGTTCCTTCCAGGGTTTGTCGAGTGGGATACCCTTCTTGCGGCAGTATGCCAGGAGCTCTTCTTCGTCTTCCCAGAAGGAGGGCATGGAAAGGATGCTCACGGCACCTTCGGCGATGCTCTTTTCGGGGTCCGGGATGACGAGGTCCCAATCGATGTCGATCACGCGGCCAAAACCGCGGCATTCCGGGCAGGCCCCGAGGGGGCTGTTGAAGGAGAAGAGGTTCGGGGTCTTTTTCGGGAAGCTGAAGCCACAGTAGGGGCAGCGGGGCTTGTTGGTGAAGCGGAGCTCCTCCCCGTACGCCCGGTGAACGCGGACCTCGCCGGCAAGCGCAAAGCCTCTTTCGCAGGCCTCCACCAGGCGCGAGAGGTCCTTTTCGCCAAGCTTCAGCCGGTCGAGCACCACTTCGGCCTCGGGCGGGAAGGTCTCGAGCTCTTCGAGATCACAAACCCTGCCCTGCCAGAAAAGCCGGAAGTACCCGGCCTGCAAAAGCCCCTCCCTGAGAAGGGTGGCGTCTTCTTTGGCCTTCACCGGGGCCGTGATGACCACGGCCTCTCCCGCTGCCTGGGAGAGGATCATCTGGGCCGCCTCCGTGGCCCCTACCACCTGGACCTCCCTCTGGCAAAGGGGGCAGAAGGGCTTGGCCGCCCGGAAATAGAGCATCTTGGCGAAATTTGTGATTTCCGTGAGGGTGCCCACGGTGGAGCGGGAGCTCTTGACCGGGTTTGTTTGGCCGATGGCAATGGCCGGCGGAATGGAGGAGATCTCCTCCACCTGCGGGCGCGGCAACCTCTCCAGATACTGACGCAGATAGGTGGAGAAGGTCTCCACGTAGCGGCGCTGGCCTTCGGCGTAAAGGACGTCGAAGACGAGGGTGGATTTGCCCGCTCCCGAGACCCCGGTGACCACCGTAACACTGTAGAGGGGGATCTCCAGGTCGAACCCTTTGAGGTTGTGCTGTTTTATCCCGGAAAGCTTGATGGAGGCCACGACTATTGGCGCAAGTAGGCCAGAAATTCTTCCCAGCCGAGGCGGTTTATGATGGCCCCCAGGCGTTCTCCCTGGCGGCAATGCTCGCGATAGAAAGAAAGCGTGCGCTCAAGGAGCCTGAGGACCTCCTCTTCGCTGGCCAGGGCCACCACCTCGCGGGCGAGTTGAGGGTGCCGCCCCAGCTTCCCTCCCACCAATACCTTGTACCCCTTGGCTTCCGGGGCGAGGACCTTCTTGGGGCAGGCCCTGATGCAGAGGCCGCAATTGAGGCACCTTTCCGCGTCGAAAAGGGGCCACTTGTCCTGCAGGGTGACGGCCCCTTCTTCACACACTTCCTCGCAAACCCCGCAGGCCACACAATCTCCCACCAGCTGGGGCACCACCTGGCCTATGAGGCCAAAATCTGCGATGTGGACCCGGGTGCAGGCGTTAGGGCAGGACGAAAGGGCCACCCGGAAGCGGTAACGTTTCTGGCTCTTGAGGGAAAGGGAGCGATAGAACTCGCCGAGCTTTGCGGCTTCAAGGACGGCCTGCAGGCGGGGGATAAACTCTTCTGCTTCCACCGCGGCCATAGGGCAAGCCGCACTCCGACAAACCCACAATTCGTAACCGTCGCCTTTGATCATGGATCACTTTTCTAACAATCTCTCGCGGGTTTGTCATCTAGAGGACGATTTTGGGGATCTCCATCTCCCCGGCTTCGAAGGCGCGGACAAAGGCTTTTACCACCCTGGGATCAAAGTGCTTTCCGGACCCCTTAACGATGATCTCTTTGGCCTCAAAGGGTGAAAGCCCCTTGCGGTAGGGACGATCACTGACGAGGGCGTCGTAGACGTCGGCGACGGCCAAGATGCGGGCCTCGATTGGGATCTGATCGCAGCGGAGCCCGAGATAACCCGTGCCGTCACATTTTTCATGGTGGGCAAGGATGATGGGGATGACGCGGCCCAGAGCGCCTTCTACGGGTTCAAGGATTTCGGCGCCGGAGGGAACATGCCTTTTTATTTCTTCGTGTTCCTCCTGGGAGAGCTGGGCGGCTTTGTAAAGAATTTCGCGGCTTATCTTGAGTTTGCCGAGGTCGTGTAAGAGGGCGGCGGCTCTCAAATCCTCGATGCGATCCTCTGGCAAGCCCATATACTGGGCGATCTTGGTGGCGTAGATGGAAACCCGGTAGCAGTGATTTTCGGTGTATTCGTCTTGTGAGATGAAGTGGCGCAAGATCACCAGGATGCCACGGTAGGTTTTCTGGAGCTCTTTCATCTTATTGCGATGGCGCTCGTAAAGGGTGCCCATGGCATAGGCGGTGAGGAGAAGGGTCCCTCCCCAGGTGGCAAGATCCCGCCAGGCGCCATTTTTGAACGATAAAATTGGTTTTCCGGAAAAAATTCCTGGAAAGAAGTGGAGCATCAAGAGGACGATGAGGATGCTGGCAAGGGCGGTAAAAACGGCGTGCCTTTTGCCAAAATAATACGCCGAAAAGATGGTGGGCAGGGTGTAAAGATTGAGGAGGAGGCGTTGAGAATCTACCAGATAGTTCATCAGAGCGGTCAAAGTAAACAGCGAGAGAACGAGCCAGAATTCCTTGTTTACTTTGAGAATTTCTTCAAGGAACCTCTCTCGCCATGAAAGTTTTGGGGTTTTTTCTTCCTCGTGATGATAGGAGAAAGATCTGGGTTCTTCTGAAGAATCTTCCTCCGGACAGCAGGGCTGTTCTTTTTCAGGGTGTTCTTGGAGGGGGAGAGGTTCTTTGATCTCAAAGCTAACCTCGGCTCCCAGGGCCTTGAGGCCCCGGAGTAAGATCTCAGCCTCTTCGTAGCTGAGATCCTTAGGCAGTTTAAAAGGGGTTTTGGAGAGCTTTTCTATGATATTGGTGCCGTTGTCGGAGACATAGGGGGCCAAAAAGGCCGCAATTTCCGGAAGCGCTTCCTCCGGGATCTTCTGCAAAATTATGTAGCCTTTTTTCTCGATCATGTTGCTCTCAGAGGAAGTTCTGTTGTTCTTAATCGAGGCTTTCGAGGGTCAACTTGAAAAATTGTTTAATTTGCAACTCGTTACCTACGAACTCAAAAGGCCCGTTCTGAGGGCTTCTGGGAGCTCTTGACAGCGCCTGCAGGGAGGGCTAATTTTTGAGACGGTTTCCCCGGTAGCTCAATCGGCAGAGCGGCGGGCTGTTAACCCGTAGGTTGCAGGTTCGAGTCCTGCCCGGGGAGCCAATTTTCCATAAAACCTCCACTTAAATGGCATCCTTTTCTGAGCCGCGCTTTCAGTAAGCTTCTGGGGATTGATCCCTATTGTGGCTGGCTTTCAGAAGGTTAGATACCGTCCTCTGGCTCTCTTTGCGGGCACGGAACCAGATAAATCCTCGTTGACAAAGTCGCTGATTGGTGTTGCGCTTTTACTAAACCGATTGGCTTCATTAAGCCGATATGATGTCTAGCGAAAAGATGAAAAATCTCCTTCTGGTATTTTTGGCAATCTTTCTGGCCTGTTGGGGACGAGTCTATGGCGCTGACTCCGCTCCGCCTGTAATCGAAGTCTCAAATGACCATTTTCATCTCGACCGGCTTAACCTCAGTTTGGAACCGGGCTTTGCGATTGATGTTTCCGCCTTTACGAGGAAGCCCCCTTACCGATATTGCACGACTTTGGCACCTGATTACTGCACCTACTGGGACAAGCCGAACGTTCCCGTTTATCTCGATTACAGCGCTGATGCCCTTTTTGAGGAGGTCCTGAAAGAGGCCATTAAAACCTGGAACATGGGAATGGGGCTCAGACTCCACTACGCAGGCCGAATCAGGGTCAAAGATGCCGTTGAGAAGTGCGTTCTCTGGAAGACCGGTTACGAAAATCGGGAGGGAATTTTTGTCACCCCTGTTAGACGTGAAGAAGAGACTTACAGCTGTCTTGGCAATGCGATAGGAATCTCATGGACCGTTGGGATTGGCGGTATTTTCGAATACGCCATCATATACATCGAATATGTCCGGGGCGACTATGGATTTTCTGATCTCTTTCCCCCTGTGATGCACGAGCTCGGTCATGCCATCGGCCTGGACCATCCCTTTGAGCACAACGAAGACAACACGTTCTCTATCATGAACTACTACGATAAGAGCGCAACCCATCTCACTTACAACGACCTCGACGTAATTCAGTACGTATACGGCCCCCCTTGGGGCGACAGAGGGGATTTTTCTATTAGAACGGCGTGGATACTCAACGACCTGGGCTACGAGGAAGGAAGGCCGACTCATTACTGTATCTTCGGCGGAACCCCAAGCTTCAGCATCAGTAATTCGTCTGGAGATAAAGATTACCCCTTCTGTTTCTATGTGAGTGACCTGGATGCCGTGGTCACCGTAAAGGATTCTACAGGAGATACCTGCCAATTTCTCCCGTCAATCCATGTAAACGACGAGAATCTGGCCAAGGTCTGCGACACTGTAAGCGGCGGAACCGAGGAATCGTCGTGCCATTTGGTTATGGAACCGGATCATCCGGGTGAAATTGAGAGGCAGAGTGTTGGAGAGGGCTTAAGATATCTTGGGGCCGATTTCAGCGGGACGAAAAGATACACTTTCGATATTTGTTTCAACAAGGACGTCTTTGTGACCATGGCCTTGCTGGTGGAGGGAAGCTGGGAACTTTTCTGGTACCGGCCTGATTGTGTTCCCGGTTTTGGTGTGAGCAGAACCAGAAATCTGAAGTGCACCATCGAAGTACCGTCTTATTATGCTCGCTCCTATTTGCTCATCCTGCTTTCGGAAGGGAACTTCACCTTTGATGCCTTTGACTGGGGTAGCACGCCCTATAAAATCCTGGTGATAAAGCTGTTTTAAAACAAAACTTATGAAGAAAACCTTTCTGATAACCGTTGCCATCTTACTGATGTTTGCCAGGTCCGTGCCGGCCTTCTCCATAGGGATCAGGTGCCATTCCGGCGTTTACGGACACCTCTATGTTTCGTTGCCCGATTGTAACCCCTACTGTGGACAGCCTGTCAGGGCAATGATCTACGCCGTATCCCCTGATGGGAGTATCCTGGCGTATTACAATCCCTACGCAAATACCTGGGTGCTCGAGCCGATCACCTTTGATTTTGGCGCCACGTATATTCCGGAAGTAGACATTGCCGGCCATCTCAAGATCCCGGCGCATCAGCTTTCGAGATGGAGTGCCTATCTAAGGGTTGAAGTGCAGGGAAACATATACGAAAAGAGCTGCCGCTGGTGTGGAGCCACGAAAGAATACTGTGCCCTGGTAAGCAATCTCTTGGGGATCATTATCCCAACTGATCAATTTTCAACCGTTTGTGTGGAAAGAGGCTGTGGCATGTTGGACTCGAAGTGTGTGTTCTGCGGTAGTTTCAGAGATCAGGTTCTCTGCGAAAGAGTCGAGGGTTGCCAGTGGCAGGGAACGAGCTGTGTTCCTACCTGTGATTGATCCGTCGTCACGGCTGAAAAGCCTTTAGAAGGTCGTCCGTCTTCCGGTTTTTGACTTGTGGAGGTCCCCTTGCGATCCATTTTGGGCTTGACACGAAGTTTTTATTGGTGTTACGTGCTACTAAAAGAAATTTAGTGGCAAAAGGAGGGCCCGTGAGAAGATATCTCTTTTTGCTGGGGGTGTGCTGGGGGCTTTTTTGGGCGGGAGTTTCGTGGGCGCATTTTCTGGTCCTTTTGCCGGAAAGAGACTTGGTCGGTGCCGAAAGACGGGCTGTGAATCTCGAGATCTTCTTCACCCATCCCATGGAGGGTGGCCCTGTGATGCCCCTTGAGAGGCCCCAAAAAGTGGGTGTCTTCGTGCGAGGCAAGGAGTACGACCTCACCCCGCTTTTGAAAGTGTACCAGAGGCCGGTGTATGAACCCTGGCGACACGAAACTTCAGACAAAAAGGTCCCGGCCTGGCGCCTGTTTTACGAATGCACGCGCCCCGGAGATCACGTCTTCTACGTCGTTCCAGAGCCCTATTTTGAACCTGCCGAGGGGGTCTTCATCCAGCAGATCACCAAGGTGATAGTGAACGCCTTTGGAGCCGAAACGGGCTGGGATGCTTACCTGGGGTTCCCCATTGAGATTGTTCCCCTGGTGAGGCCTTACGGGCTCTGGGAAGGGAATCTCTTCTGCGGGCGTGTGCTAAAAGACGGTAAACCTCTTCCGGGGGCTGAAATAGAAGTCGAATTCCTGAACGATGGCTCGGTAAGAGGGGTCTCAGGGCCTTTTGTAACGCAGGTCTTGAAGACCGATCAGGAGGGCGAATTTTGTTATACTATTCCCTGGGCCGGCTGGTGGGGTTTTGCCGTTTTGAGCGAGGGCAAAACCCTGTCAAAAGACGGGCAAGAATACCCGCTTGAACTCGACGCCGTTATCTGGCTCAGGGCCTATCCGCGCCCGGTGAGGAAATAATGCACATTTCCGAAGGGATTCTCCCACCCACGGTACTCCTTGCAGGAGGAGTGCTGACGGCCATTGGCACAGCCCTGGGGCTCAAGAGGCTCACTCCGGAAACCATCCCCCGGGCCGCCCTTCTTACCGCGGCGGCCTTTGTGGCCTCTTTGATCCACCTCCCCCTGGGGCCGAGCTCCGTACATCTGGTGTTTAATGGGCTCCTTGGTCTGATGCTGGGGGTAGCAGCGTTTCCGGCCTTTCTGATCTGTCTCTTTCTGCAGGCGGTCCTCTTTCAGTTTGGAGGGCTCACCACCCTCGGGGTCAACACCTTCAACCTGGCTTTTTCCGGGCTGCTAGGGGCGTCTTTAGGGAAGATGTTTTTCCGTTTCGGCCTGAAAGGGGTGGCGCTGGGCGGTTTCATCGCCGGGGCGGTGGCGATCCTTGTGGCCGGGCTTTTGGTGGCTCTCGAGCTCTCGCTGGCAGGGGAGAACTTTCAGACGGCGGCCAGACTCATCCTTGCCACCCATCTGCCGCTAGCGACCATAGAGGGCCTGGTTTCCTCTTTTGTTTGTCTTTATCTCCAAAGAGTACGACCGGAGATCTTCCAATGAGATACCTGGCCTTTTTTCTGCTGATTTTCTGGGCGCTACCCGCTCAAGCCCATCGTATCAACATCTTTGCCACTTACCAGGAGGGGTGTGTGCGAGGGGAGGTCTTCTTCAACGACGGGAAACCTGCGAGAAACGCAAAAGTGGAGATCGTCACCCCCGAGGGTATCTTTCGCACCCAAACCAACGAAGAAGGCCAATTTGTGGTGGAAATTCCTCGAGATGTGAAGGAAATCAAGATAATAGCTTACGCTGGTATGGGGCACCGGGCAGAGACGATTATTAGGCCGGTTTCCGAAACAGAATCGGAAAAGTCGGTCCCCCAAAAAACCGGTTCTGTCCCTTGGCGAGACGTTTTTAGCGGCCTGGGATGCATCGTGGGCATCTTTGGCCTTTTGGCCTATTTCAAAGGGAGGGCGGCCCGTGGCAAGTCCTGATCCCAGGCTCAAGATCCTCTTTTGCTTCTGCTATGCCATTTTGGTAGCCACGGCGAAGAGCTGGGAGGCGGTCCTGTGGGCCCTTGTTTCCTCCCTTTTCTTTGCCTTTCTGTTTCGGGCCTGGTCTTTCAAACTTTTGAAACGCCTCTTGCTGGCCGATTTCTTCCTCTTCTTCGTGGTGCTCACTCTTCCCTTCACCACCCCGGGGGAGAGTCTCGCCCGTTTCGGCCCCCTTTCTCTCTCCCGGGAAGGGTTGCTCCTGGCGGCCTTTATCTTCTGTAAATCGAACGCCATCCTGCTCACGACTTACGTCTTCCTGGCCCAGAACAACGCCTTCGAGCTGGCGCACGCCCTCCATCATTTGCATTTGCCATCGGGGCTTGTGCAGTTGCTCTTTTTCACCCTGCGTTACCTGGAACTCCTTCAAAGGGAGTTCCGGCGCCTCCTTGAGGCGGCAAAGCTTCGCGGCTTCGTCCCCCGCACGGCCTTGAGGAGCTACCGGGGCTGGGCCTATCTCTTCGCGAGCCTTTTCTTGCGGAGCTATGATCGCTCAAAGCGCGTCTACGAGGCCATGCTTTTGCGGGGCTATCGAGGGTATTTCCCGGTGTGGCACCATTTTTCCTGGGCGCGCAGCGATCTTTTCTGGCTGCTCGGGGGTGGCATATATCTTGTTTCCATGGCAATCTTGGCTTACCGATGAAGCCTCTCCTCGAATTGAAAGACCTTTCGTTCGGTTATCCCGGGCGGCCTCTCTTTGAGGGCCTGAACTTTTCCTTGCAGGAGGGGGCCCGGATCGGTCTCATCGGGCCCAACGGGGCGGGCAAGAGCACCCTTCTGCGCCTCATGCTCGGCCTTGAAAGACCGCATGGCGGAAAAATCTATTTTCGCGGTCAGGAAGTAAAGAAAGAAAGTGATTTTTACCCGGTCCGCCGCGAGATAGGGCTTCTCTTCCAGGACCCGGAGGATCAGCTCTTTTGCCCCACCGTGGAAGAAGATCTGGCCTTTGGCCCGCTCAATCTCGGTCTCTCGCGTCAGGAGGTGGCAAGGCGGGTGGCAGAAGTGCTGCAAATGCTGGGTCTTGAGGGTTTCGAGAAGAGGCTCACTTACAGACTATCCGGGGGAGAGAAACGTCTCGTGGCCCTGGGGGCGGTGCTTACCATGGAGCCCAGGTTCTTGCTTCTCGATGAACCCACCGGAGATCTTGACTGGAAGAATTTTCAGAAGCTGGTTTCTCTGCTCCAGCACAAAATTCCTTCCTATCTCGTGATTTCCCACGATTTCGAGTTCCTGGAGCTCGTATGTGAGGAGATACTTTGGCTCGAAGAGGGCCGCTTGGAGCCGTTTCGAAGGGATCGACGACAAAGCCTCTACGCTGGAGTGAGACGGTTTCTTTAGAACTTTTCGCTGTTGCAAGCCGTTTCTAATTTGACCGAACTTTATTTGTTTAGTAGATTTTTGAATTAATCGCCAAAGTGACGAGGAGGTTTTATGGAAGAGAAAAGAGTAGCTCCCAATATGGTGGTCACCATCAGTTACCAGCTTGAAATCGAGGGGAAGAAGACCCCTTCCTGGTTTTCTCGTCCGATGCGGGTCAATTTCGTCTTTGGGCGAGATCCTCTCATGCCCGTCATCGAACAGGCCATTTCCGGGGCCAAAGAGGGTGATGAAATCACCGTTACCATTCCTCCGGAGCAGGCTTACGGTCCTTACGATAAAAATCTTATCCAGGAGATCCCGCTCGATCAGCTCAAGCATCCGGAGCAGGTAAAAGAAGGGGAATACTACCAGGAGGTTACCCCAACCGGCCGGCAAATCATGTTTTATGTCCTCAAAAAGGACGATGGCAAGGTGGTGGCGGATTTCAACCACCCTGCCGCCGGGCACAACGTCATCATGAAGATCAAAGTCGATGAGGTTCGTCGGGCCACGGCGATGGATTTTGCCGCCTGCGACATGCGTAATTGTGGCGGTGGGTGAAGTTGCTAAACAAGGGCGGTTCGCCCTTCCAAAAAAAGGCCCCGCTCAAAAAAGCGGGGCCTTTTCATTTTTTAGGGTTGTTGATGGGGTAAACCGGGTTCCCCTCTAAAACGGCGAGGGGTAGGATCGTACATCACCGAAGGCTGCTGCCTGACAGGCTGTGGAAAGAGATTCATGAGCTGGTAGATCTCCACCGGCATGTCTTTCCTTACAGGAAGTCCGAGTTTTTTGGCCTCTTCAAAGGTGATGGGATAATCGTGGGTCCATCGCCCTTGAGAAAGCACTTCAGCCAGCTCTTCTATCTTTTCCTTGGGATATTTGCCAGCCAGAAGCTCTCTCAACTGCTCCTTCATCTGTTTGAGGGCCTTTTCGGAAACATCTGCCAGAATGAGCGTCTGGTCGTCCACCTTTTCGATGGGTTTTTCCCTTGGCACGCGTACGATACTCGCAGCAGGATACTGCCCGAGCTGGGGATCGACCGGGCCCAGGACCGCGTGCTCGTCCATGACGATCTCATCCGCCGCCAGCGCAATCAAGGTTCCGCCGCTCATGGCGTAATGAGGGACGAAGGCCGTGGTCTTGGCCTTGTGACGCTTCAGGGCCTTGGCGATCTGCAAGGCTGCCAGCACCAGACCACCCGGTGTGTGAAGGATGATGTCGATGGGGACGTCCGGATCGGTAAGATGGATGGCCCGGATGACCTGCTCGGAATCGTTGATGTCGATGTACCTCATCACCGGAAAACCAAAGAAACTCATGGTTTCCTGACGATGAACCAGGAGGATTACCCTCGAATTGCGTTTCTTTTCGATTTTTTCGATCATCTTCTGCCGAGCTGCCTCCAAAAAACGCTGTCGCATTAGAGGCTGAAGGGTCATCAAGATGAAGAAAATCCAGAAAATGTCGAATCCACTCATAGTCAACCTCCTTTAACGGTTTGTTTTCTCATAGACCAGGGCTTGAATACCCCAGGGAGAAAGTTCGTCCTGGTAGGATATTTGACGACGCCCCCAGCAGAAGAGACGACACAACACCAGCCCGGCGATGAATCCTCCGGCGTGGGCCCACCAGGCTACCCCGCCGACGATCTGACCCTGTACCACCGAGAGGGTGCCAGAGAAGACCTGCAGGAAGAACCACCAGGCGAGATAGAACACCGCCGGGATCTCGAAAAAGAAGGGAAAAATGAAGACCGGCACCATTACGATGATCCTGGCCAGGGGAAACAGCACGTAATATCCTCCCAAGACTCCAGAAATGGCCCCCGAAGCCCCTATCGTGGGCACGGTGGAGTTCGGGTGCATGTAGATGTGGAAGAGAGAAGCCGCAAAACCGCAGAGGAGATAGAAAATCACAAAACGCAAACTCCCCATGCGGTCTTCCACGTTGTCTCCGAAGATCCAGAGGGTCCACATGTTCCCGATGAGGTGGACCCAGCCTCCGTGAAGAAACATGCAGGTAAGGAAGGCCAGGTACTTGAGCCCGGGGAATAGGACTTGGCTTTCAAAATGAGGGTTGGTATAACGCGCAGGGACGACACCAAAGTAGTAGACTACTTTTTCGAGTACCGGTGGAGGAAGCGAGATCTCAACCAGAAAAACCGCCACGTTGAGAGCAATGATGAGATACGTAGCCAGTGGCACTCCTCGCCTTGGAGCATCGTCTTGGATAGGGAACATAACTTCTTCCTCCTCCTTACCCTTGGGATAGTTAGAAGTTGTGGTTAGGAAGGGGAAAGTCAAGAGAGGAATTTGCAAAAAAGTAAAATTTGCATGACACAATTGTTAGAAGTTAGCGATCTGAAAATTTCCTACCAGCAAGGCCCCGCCATCGTGGAAGACCTGTCTTTTTCTCTTGCAGGGGGAGAAATTCTGGCCCTGGTGGGGGAATCCGGCTGTGGCAAATCTCTGAGCGGGCTTGCCATCTTGAGGCTCCTTCCGCGAGGAATCATGATAGAGAAAGGAAATATCCTCTTTCGAGAGAAGGAGCTCACTTCTCTTCCCGAAGAAGGAATCCGCCGAATACGGGGGCGAGAGCTTGCCATCGTCTTCCAGGATCCCATGGCAAGTCTCAACCCCGTCTTTACCGTGGGGGATCAGGTCGCAGAGGTGCTCGAGTGGCACTTTGGTTACCCGAAGGAGAAGGCCCTTCAAAGGGCGGCAGAGCTCTTCAAAGAGGTGGGTATCCCGGCGCCGCGTGAAAGGCTCAGGGCCTATCCTCACGAACTCTCGGGCGGGATGCGCCAGCGGGTGATGATCGCCATGGCTCTGGCCGGGGAGCCGGCCCTCCTCATTGCCGACGAGCCCACCACGGCACTCGATGTCACGATTCAGGCCCAGATACTCGAGCTTCTGGCCGGTTTGCGCAAGAGCCGTGGACTTTCCATCCTCCTCATCACTCACGACCTCGGGGTGGTGGCAGAGCTAGCCGACCGGGTGGCGGTCATGTACGCCGGCCGTCTGGTGGAGGTGGCTCCCTGCGAGACGCTCTACGAAGAGCCTGCCCACCCCTATACCAGGGCGCTTTTGGCGGCCCTCCCTCGGCCGGGGCAGCGCAAACTCTATTCCCTTCCGGGAAGTGTGCCTCCTCCGGGGAAGCGACCCGCGGGGTGTAAATTTGTGGATCGCTGTCCGCAGGCCAGGCCCCTCTGCCGAAAGGAAGAACCTCCTCTTGAACTCTGGGCTCCAGACCACTGGGTAAGGTGTTTTTATGCCGGAGATACTTAAGCTCGAAGCCGTCTCCAAAATCTACACCCTGCGCCGGGGCTTTTTCGCCAGAGGCAGGCCCTTTTACGCCTTGAGAAGGGTGAGTCTCTCTCTCTCTGAGGACGAAGTCCTTGGCATCCTGGGGGAATCCGGGTGTGGCAAGAGCACCCTGGCACGGGTGGCGCTGGGCCTTGAAAGACCCGACGAAGGCCAGGTCCTGGTGGCGGGGAAGGACTTTTTCTCCCTTCCCAAGAGGGAGCAGCGCCGGCTGCGCCGCTACGTGCAGATCGTCTTTCAGGACCCTTACGCCTCTTTGAACCCCCGCAAGAAGATCTTTGACCTCCTGGCCGAACCGCTGATCATCCACAAGCTTTGCCCTCCAGAGGAAAGGCGTGCCAGGGTGGCGGAGGCCCTGCAGCAGGTGGGGCTTTCCCCCGAAGACATGGAGAAATATCCTCACCAGTTCAGCGGTGGCCAGCGGCAGCGTCTGGCCCTGGCCCGGGCCCTGATTCTGGCCCCCAAGGCCCTCATCCTGGACGAACCCACTTCGGCGCTCGACGTCTCCGTGCAGGCCCAGATCCTCAATCTCCTCCTCGAATTCAAGGAGCGTCTGCGACTCTCCTATCTTTTCATCTCGCACGATCTGCCTCTAGTCCTCTTTTTGAGCGACCGGGTGGCGGTCATGTACCTGGGGCTGGTGGTGGAGATTTCCCCTGCCCGGAACTTCTTTGAGCTTTCCCACCATCCCTATACCGAGGTCCTGCTGGAATCCGTCCCCGAGCCTGATCCCCGGCGACGAAAGAAGAGAAGAGCGGTGCGGGGTGAGCCCCCGGATCCCAGCCAGGCGTTTTCAGGGTGCCCTTTCTACACGCGCTGTCAGGAGGCCTTATCTTTATGTGAGAAAGAAAGTCCGCCTTTGCGTGAGATCTCTCCCGGGCAGTGGGTGGCATGTCATCGGCGCTGATCCGCATCGACGGTTCCTACGGTGAGGGCGGCGGGCAGATCCTCCGCACCTCCCTTACCCTTTCCATGCTTACGGGCAAGCCCTTTGAGCTCGTTAACATCCGTGCCAAGAGGCCCAAACCAGGCCTCCGTCCCCAGCATCTCACCTGTGTGAAGGCGGCGCAGAAGATCTGCGGTGCCGAGGTGGAGGGGGCCTTCGTGGGGTCGCTTGCCCTGCGCTTTGTCCCCGGCCCGGTCAAGCCTGGCTCCTATCAGTTCGACATCGGCACCGCCGGAGCGGTGAGCCTCGTTTTCCAGACCGTGGGGCCGGCTCTCGCGGAGGCAGGCTCCTCCAAGCTCCTTTTGCGGGGAGGCACCCACGTGCCGCACGCCCCGAGCTTCCACTATCTGGCCGAGGTGTACGGGCCGGTGGTAAAGCTCCTGGGCTTTGATTTCTCTTTCGAGCTGCGGCGTTACGGCTTCTATCCCGCCGGAGGAGGGGAGGTCCTGGTGCGCATTGCGCCCCGCAAAGAGCCTTCTCCGCTCAAACTCCTTGGCCCCTACGAGACCAGATCCGTGCGAGTCCTTTCGGTGGTAACGGAGGATTTGCCCTCTCATATTCGTACCAGGCAGGCCAGGGCCGCGGCGGAGCTCTTGACCCGCCGCGGGTTTCAGCCTCTTACGGTGCTTGAGAGGGCTAAGGCCAAAAGCCCGGGGACCTTCGTCTTCGTCTCCGTGGCGGAAGGGGCGAAGCGGGCGGGTTTTATCTCCCTCGGCAAGAAGGGGAAACCCGCCGAAAGGGTGGCCGAAGAGGCGGTGGAAGAGTTTGTGGCCTTTTACGCCTCGGGGAAGGCCGTGGACCCTTATCTCGCCGACCAGTTGCTCCTCCCCCTGGCCCTCAGTGGTGCTCCGTGTCATTTCGACGTCTCCCGTTTGAGCCAGCATTTCTTCACCAATCTCTGGGTGATTCGCCACTTTTTGCCGGAATTTTCTCCCCGGGTGGAAGGGGAGCTTGACCAGTCCGGTGCGGTGAAAATTTCTTAATGGTCGGCGGAGAAATGATTATCTTTTGGCTGGTGCTCGAGAAAACATGGCTGAGGAGAAAGCATGCTGGAGAAAGAGCTGGTCCGCCAGAAGGAGCTTCTGGAAGAGGTCTACCGGAGTTCTCCCAGGCTCCAAAAGGTGGCTTTAAAAGACCTCCTGGAGGCCCTGGAGCAGGGGAAGATCCTCTACATTGAAGGGCTTTCCCTGCCGGCCTTTCGTTTCAAGAGAGACTGGCGGGGAATTCCCGCCGGTACCGTGGTGGCCCCGGGGTTTTATATGCCGGGCTTCCCTCACATCCCCAGGGTTTTCGTGTTGCGCACCGGGGTGCCGCGCTATCTGCGAGGGCCATTTTACGCCGAGGAAAAGATCGAGGGCTACAACGTGCGTCTGGCAAGGCTCGGTGGTGAGATCAAGGCCTTTACGAGGAGGGGCTTCGTGTGCCCCTTTGCCACGGATCGCTGGCCGGACTTCTTGCCGCGTCTTCCGGATTTCTTCGACAAGTTTCCGCAATATGTGGTGTGTTGCGAGGTGGCAGGGCCTGAAAACCCCTTCGTCTCCGAATGGCCCCCGTACATCAAGGAAGACGTGGGCTTTTTCTGCTTCGATATCCTGGATCTTGCCAGCGAACGCTTCTTGCCTCCGGAGGAGAAATACGCACTCTTCGAAGAGTTTGGCTTCCAGAGCCCGGAAATAAACGGCCCCCTTTCGCCCAAAAAGCTCGAACCCCTGAAGGAAATCCTCCGGCGCTACGAAGCAGAAGGCCGGGAGGGGGTGGTGCTCAAGCCCGTCTCCCCCAGATTTGGGCGCGTGATCAAATACGTCACAGCCATCTCCAACGTCTCCGATCTCAAAGTAGCCTTCCCTTACATTGGTGAGCTTGATCCCAGCTACGTCGTGCATCGTCTGGTGCGGATGGTGATCACCCGCTGGGAACTCGAAGAGGGCTTTGATGAAGACTTCTATCGCCAGGTAGGGGAGGCCCTCTTTGCGGAGATGCCCGCGCTTCTCGACCGCATTTCCCGGGGGCTTCCGGTGGAAGAGGTCTTTCGGGTGCGCCTGAGACGGGAGGAATCTTTCGAAGCGCTTCTTTCGCATTTTCGGCTGGCCCAGGTTCGCATAGAGATCCGGCAAAAGGAGTGGCGCAGTGGCTACCTCCACGTAGAATTTGCCAAGATTTACCCCAAGGCCACCTCTTTTTGGGCGAGCAAGCTTCAAGGGCTGGCGCAGATTGACTAGCCTCCCGGGCAAGATGGCCCGCACTTTCACCCCCCTTCGGTCTTGAAAAGGGGGGTGAGGAGGTGATAGAGAAGGAGCCCGCCCAGAACGAGGGCTGCGACTACTTTGTAAAGCGGAAGTGTTTCTTCCGGAAGAGCAGGGGCGAGGAGTGGGATCCTGAGCCTTGCAATCATGAGATCCAGAAGGGAACCCGCCAGGAGTGCCCCTCCGATGAGGCTTCCTGCGTAGATGAGAAAGGCCCGGGGGCCGAAGATCTTTTTCACCACCACAAGAGACGTCACGTTGGTGGCGGGCCCGCTCATGAGAAAGACGAGCAGGCTTCCAGGGCTGAACCCCTGTAGATAGAAGGAATAAGCCAGGGGAAGCGACCCCGTGGAACACATGTAAACCGGAACGCCCGCCAGGAGCATCACCAGGTATTGTTTGAAACCGGGCGGAACCTTTTCTCCCAGAAAACCGGGAGGTAAAAGGGTGGTCAGCAGGGCGGCCAGCAGGAGCCCCAGCACCAGAGGTCTGGCGAGCTCCTTCGGGAGCTCGAAAAAGGCGTATTCAAAGACCCCCTTCCAGGGGGAGGATCTTTCCGCGCAGCAGACCCCGGTGGCCTGGTTCGGGGCCATATTTGGGAGGTGGGGGAGGAGAAGGTACCCCAGGATGCCTGCCAGAAGGCCAGCGGCAAGGGCCGCCAGGCCGTAAGCCAGAGTGAAGGCCCCTCCGAAGAGGCCGTAGGTTACGAAAAGGGCGTCGGCGCTCGTCTGGGGGGTGGCCACCAGGAAGGCGAGCACCGCCGGGATCCCGGCCCCGTGACGGTGCAGAGAAACCGCCACCGGAAGGACTCCGCAGGAGCAGAGGGGAAGGGGGATGCCCAAAAGGGCGGCCTTGAAGATGGCACCCAGGCGGCTCTCTCCCAGGTGTCTGGCAAGCTTCTCCTGGGGCAGGAAGGTTTTGAGGAACCCTGCCACCAGCAGGCCGAAGAGGAAATAGGGCGCAATATCCGAAAGGAGCGCAAAGAGATTTTTGCCAAAGAGAAAAAAGAGATCTCCGCTCATTTCCTAGAAATTTACCCGGTTTTAGCGCACGAAAAAATGGATCAGATCCCATTTTTTCGTTAAAGTTTCCTGTGAAGGAGGTGGCCTTTGAGGGTCTTCGTCGCCGGTGGGACGGGTTTTGTCGGTCCTCATCTCATAAGGGAGTTCCTCGCGGAAGGCTACGAAGTAAAGGCCCTGGTGCGGCATCCGGACCGAATCGCACGTCTTCCCGAGGGGGCGGAGCCGGTCTCGGGAGACCCTTTGAAACCCGGGCCCTGGCAGGAGATTTGTGCTTCTTCTCAGATAGTGGTCAACCTGGTAGGGGCAAACATCTTTTCCCGCTGGACACCGGCTTACAAGCGGCTCATTCGGGAGACGCGTGTTTATGCCACCCGCCAGATCGTTTCCTGTTTGGGCAAGGGGGCGGTCCTTTTGAACGCCTCGGCGGTGGGATTTTACGGGGCTGACCGGGGGGAAGAAGAGGTCACCGAAAGCTCCGGGCCGGGGAACGACTTTCTGGCTCGGGTTTGCCAGGAATGGGAAAGAGAGGCCCTGGCCGGCGAGAGGCGTGGGGCCAGGGTGTGTCTCATGCGATTCGGGATTGTCCTGGGGCCTGATGGCGGAGCCCTCAAAAAGATGCTTTTGCCCTTCAAGCTCGGTCTGGGAGGGCCACTTGGCTCCGGAAAACAGTGGTTTCCCTGGATCCATATCAAAGATCTCTGCCGGGCCGCGGTGTTTCTCGCTCAAAAAGAGACGCTGGCCGGCCCCTTCAATTTTGTGGCCCCCGGAATTGTGCGTCAGAAGGAATTTGTAAAGGCTCTGGGGCGAGTCCTCAGACGCCCGGCTATTCTTCCCGTACCGGCCTTTGTCTTGCGTCTCGTCTTCGGTGAGCTTGCCGATCTCTTTTTGGGAGGGGTAAAGGCCAGGCCCGCCAGGCTCCTGGAGGCTGGTTTTCGTTTCCAGTTTCCCGAAATAGAATCCGCGCTGGAGGACCTTTTAAGGGGAAGGCGTTTTTAGCGATAAGAAACTTGAGGAGGCAATCATGGAATGCCAACTTGAATTACTGGAAGAGATTACCGAAGACGATCTGGATCTCACCATAGAGACCCTGGGCCCTTGTAAGGTTGATACGCCTCTCATCAAGAAGGACCCGCTTTGTTACGTCACGGATGACATGCGGGTGAGTCTCAAGCTCTCCGAGGCCTATCTCAAGAAGTGTCTCGCCGAAGGGAAACTTCCGCCCACTGCCGAAGTGGCTGGTCCACGGCCCAAGATCTACTTCGACCCTTCGAAGACGCGGGCTGCCATCGTAACCTGTGGGGGGCTTTGCCCTGGTATAAACGACGTCATCCGCTCCATCGTCCTTACCCTTTATTATTCTTACCATGTGCGTCACATCTTTGGCGTCAGGTACGGGTTGCAGGGTTTCATCCCCAAATATGGCCACGACTTCATGGAGCTCACCCCGGAAGTGGTCTCAAACATTCACGAACTGGGAGGGACCATCCTTGGTACCTCCCGGGGGCATCAGCCCATCGACGAGATCGTCGACGCCCTGGAGCGCATGAACGTTCAGATACTTTTCATGATCGGGGGCGATGGCACCTTTCGGGCGGCCAACAAGATCAGGGAAGAGATCGACCGCCGCCAGCTCAAGATTGCCGTGGTGGCGGTGCCCAAAACCATCGACAACGATATATTTTTCATCTCCAAGACCTTTGGCTTTGACACCGCGGTGGAGATGGCCTGTCAGGCCATACGGTGTGCACACACGGAGGCGGTAGCGGCTCCCAATGGTATCGGGCTGGTGAAGGTGATGGGGCGATATTCTGGCTTTATCGCCGCCGCGGCCACTTTGGCCCGCAAGGAGGTCAATTTTTGTCTCATTCCCGAGCAGGATTTTGACATCGAGCCTCCGAAGGGGCTCCTGGCTGCTCTGGAAGAACGTCTCAAGGCCCGTAAACACGCCGTGATCGTGGTGGCAGAGGGGGCAGGGCAGAAGTACGTGCGCCCCGATCCCCCGGAGTACGACGCCTCGGGCAACCTCAAGCTCGGCGATATCGGGAAGTTCTTGAAGGACAAAATCAAAGAATATTTCACTGAGAAGGGGATGGAGATCTATCTCCGCTACATTGACCCCAGTTATATCATCAGGAGCGTGCCGGCCATCGTGGACGACCGTATCTACTGCGGTTTCCTGGGGCAGTATGCCACCCATGCCGCTATGGCCGGGAAGACCGGTCTCATGGTGAGTTACCTTAACGACCGCTATATCCACGTGCCTCTCAAACTGGCTGTTACCAGACGCAAATACGTCAATCTCAAGAGCCGCTTTTGGCAGTCGGTTTTGGAATCTACCGGACAACCACCGCTCAAAAACGAATAAAGGAGTTCGTATGAAGGCGATCATTTTGGCAGGAGGTTCTGGAACCAGGCTTTGGCCCCTTTCCCGGGAGGACTATCCCAAGCAGTTCTTGAAACTGAACGGGGATAAATCCCTTTTGCGCCAAACCGTAGAACGTCTTCTCACCTTTCTGCGCCCGGAAGACCTTATTGTCATCACCCGCAAAGACTACAAATTCCACGTCAGGTCCCATCTGGCAGACCTCGAGGGCTACCACCTTTTGTGCGAACCGATGGGGAAAAACACGGCTCCGGCCATCGCCTTTGCCCTGGCTTTTGCCAAAGAAAACTTGCCGGATTTCGACCGGGAGAACTTCCTCATTTGCCCCTCTGACCACGTCATAGAGCCAGCGGAGGAATTTGCCCAGGTGGTACAGGGCGCGGAAGAGGTCGCCCGCTCCGGGTATCTGGTAACTTTCGGTATCAAGCCCACCAGACCCGAGACGGGCTACGGGTATATCAAACAAGGTGAGCCCCTTGAGCTTGAGAATATTGAGGCGTTTCGAGTGGCCCAGTTCACCGAAAAGCCCGATCAAAAGACGGCGGAAGCTTATCTCTCTTCCGGGGGATTCTACTGGAATGCCGGTATTTTCCTCTTCCCTGCGCTGGTCTTCGAGCAGGAGCTCGAAAAACACGCTCCGGAGATTTTTTCTCTCTACCAGCGGGGTTACGCTGAGCTGGAAAAGGCTTTTTCAAAGATGCCCAACATTTCAATTGATTACGCCCTCATGGAAAAATCTTCCCGGGCCGCGGTGGTGCCCCTTTCGGTTTACTGGAACGATATTGGTTCGTGGGACGCCCTGTTCGATATCCTCGAAAAAGACAAGGATGGAAACGTCAAGGAAGGCCGTATCGTCGCCATCGATACTCGAAATTCTCTCATCTTTGGTAACAAACGTCTGATTGCCACCATCGGGCTGGAAGGACACCTGGTAATAGAGACGCCAGACGCCCTCCTCCTCGTGAAACGAGGCCAGACGCAAAAAGTGAGTCAACTGGTGAAACAACTCAAGGCCCTGGGATACCCGGAAGCCACGGAACACGTTACCACCTACCGCCCCTGGGGGAGTTATACCGTTCTCGAAGAGGGCCCGCGTTACAAGATAAAACGCATCGTGGTAAACCCCGGCGAACGCCTGAGCCTTCAGATGCACTACCATCGCTCGGAGCACTGGGTGGTGGTGCGGGGCACGGCCAAGGTGCAGATAGGTGAGGAAGAGATGTTTCTTCACGAAAACGAATCCGTTTTCGTGCCCAAATCCACGAAACATCGCCTCGAAAATCCGGGGAAGATCCCCCTTGAGATCATCGAGGTGCAGAACGGCGAGTATCTGGGGGAAGACGATATCGTCCGCTTCGAAGACGTTTACGGCCGCGAAGAGGGTTAGCCGGGAATTGACTCTCCTGCCAGAGCTTCGTTTCAGGGCGGAGAGTTTCAAGCGCTCGGTTCGTTAGCCAGAAGCATCCTGATTTCTGCCTTTTTGTGGCGAACTGTTTTTTTATCCTCCGCTTGTTTTTGAGCCAGTTCCCTACTATTCTAGTAGGAAAAGGAGGGCTACGATGTTTCGGGTCTTGGTGGTGTTGACATTTCTCTTGCTTTGGGGCTGCGGAGGGAAGGGGGTCTATCTTTATTCCGAGAAGAGCGGCTCTGCTCGTTACGACCTCGACCGTCCCTGGGTGATCATTGGCAAGAAGGGCGTGGGCTCTCAAAAGCTTGAGGCCAGGCTCTGTGGAGAGAAGGAGTTGCTTGAGATCCTGCATGACGCAAAACTAGAGCCCTTTGAAGAGGAAGCTCTCTGGGAGGCGGCTTGCGGGAAGGAAGCCTCTGCCACCCGCTTCTTGCAATTCTATTACGGGCTAGAGCGCGAGAAGAGAATGCGCCTGCGAAAGAGCTTTCAGCGGCACGGCTACAGTCTCAACGATTACGGTTGTTAGGTAAGGGTCACGCTTACGACTTTTGAGATTCCCTTCTCTTCCATGGTGACCCCGATGAGGGCGTCGGCAGCCTCCATTACCTGTTTGTTGTGTGTTACAAGGATGATCTGGGAGTAGCGGTTGAGCTCCCGCAGGAGTTTTACGAAACGCGCGGTGTTGGCCTCGTCGAGAGGGGCATCGACCTCGTCCAGGACACAAAAAGGCCCGGGGTTCACGAGATAGAAGGCGCAGAGTACCGCAAGGGCGGTGAGGGCCTTTTCCCCACCGGAAAGCATGGAGAGATGTCTGATGGGTTTGCCAGGGAGTTTTACGGCCAGATCCAGGCCAGCCTCCAGAGGATCTTCACTTTCGGTAAAACGGAGCTCTGCCTGACCCCCGGGGAAAAGGTGCGGAAACACGAGCTTCAGTTTTTCATTGGTGGCCCGAAGGGCCTCACGAAGACGGGACCGACATTTGCGATTTATCTGTCTTACCGCCTCTTCCAGGTCCGAGATGGCCTTTTCGAGGTCTGCTTTTTGTTCCAGGAGGAAACGGTGTCTTTCTTCGGTTTTCTCTAGCTCCTCGATGGCAGCCAGATTTACCGGGCCAAATTTTTCGAACTCTCTGTGTAATTCCCGGAGACGCTCCTCCACAGAAGAGAGGGAAATGTCGTGAGGAACAGCTTCAAGAGGTAAGGAAAGGCCGAACTTTTCGCGGGCCTGCTCTGAAAGATGTTTGAGGGTGAGTTCCACCTCGGCAAGGTCTATTTCCAGCCGATGAAGACGCTTCTGTTGCGATTTGAGTTCTTCGTTTGCTTTTTCCAGGGTGAGGTTTAATTGGCGCCATTCTTCGTCGTACCTTTGGTAAAGCTCTCTTTTGTGTGTCAGCTCTTTTTTCAGCTGGATGAGCTCCCGGCGCTTGCTCTCCAGTGATTTTTTGAGTTCCTGGAGCCTGGCCTTTATCTCCAAAAGATTCTTTTTTTGTACTCCGATTCTTTGCTGTAATTTCTCCGTCTCTTGACGCAGCTTTGCTTCTTCTTTTAGCAGCCTTTCTTCCTCCTGGAGGAGATGTTTTTCTCTTTCTTCATTGGCGGAAATCGAAATTTCGATCTTCCGCAAACGATCTGTGACTTCCTGGCCTTCTTTGTCAAGAAGGGCGCTTTTCTCTTCCAGTTCTTTTATTTGGGGGTGAATTTCCTCTTTTCTGGCACTCAGTTCTGCTATCTCTTTCTCCAGAAGATCAAGCTTCTCCTGGCACTCTTCTGCTTTCGAGGATAACTCCTCTTTCCTCTCCAGGAGGAACTTTTCTTCGTGGAATAGCTTTTCCTGCTGAAGAACCAGACGGGAAAGACGATCTTCAATGCTTCTTATCCTGCCAGAGAGTTCTTTTTCTTTTGCCTTGAGAGATTCCAGCTCTTTGCGCTTCTCCTGGATTTCACGGGAGAGCTTTCCGAGGTGCTCCCTTATTTCTTGATGATGTCGTTCAAGCTCGGCAAAGGTGTTTTCTTTTTCCTGTAGTTCGCGGAGCTTTTTGAGAAGAGAAGGGTTTCTCTTTCCCCTCAGATGCAAGAGTCCGTCGGGCTCAAGGAGATGTCCTTCAGGGGTTACAAAAAGATCCTGGTTCTCTTCCGGGGGTGGCAATTTTTCGCAAATTTTGACTCTGGCCAGGCGTTTCAGAATAAAGGTTTGGGGGTCTTTTCCCAGGTAGATCAGGGCGGAAAGCCCTTTTTCCTCCAAAGTTGCTAAAGCCTTTGAAAGCTCGGTTTCTTCGTTAAACCACAAAGCTTCGAGAATCTCCGGGTAAGCAAGCTCCGCGAGTTTTTCTTCTTCCGGAGAAAGGTTTAAGACCTCGAAGAGCAGCGAAGCCTCAATACCTTTGCTCTCCAAGATCTTGGCCGCTTCTGGCCGCGCTTTTAGCAGGAATCCCTTGAGCCACTTGATCTCTTCGAGAATCTCCTTTCTCTTCAAACGAAGAGAGGCTTCTTGTTCCTTGAGTTCAGAAAGTTTCTCTTCTCCTTGAGAAAGCAGTTTTTCTTCTGCTTGCCTCTTCGATATGATCTCTCCTTTGGAGTCTTCTAACTCCTGTCTTTCCCTCTGAAGTCTCTCAATCTCTGCTTCTATCTCAGCTTTTTGTTTTTGAATGGTTTCTATTTTTTCTGCTAAGTTCAGCTTTTTTGTTTCTATGGCCTCGTATTCCGTTTTGAGGCGTTCTCTCTCTTTGAGTTTGGTCTTCAGGATATGTTTGTAATGGAAGGCTTCTTCCCGCAATTTTTGAAGCTCGGCGTCTATTTGTTGCCTTTTTTCCTTGAGATTTTGATATTCTCTTTCGAGCTGAACCTTTTGTTTTTGAAGATTGGCCAGTTTCTTCTGAACTTCTTCTTTTTCGGCCCGGATTTCCTGCAATCGTATTTTTATTTGTCGGAGCCGTTCCTTTTTACCGGAGAGTTGCCCTTCAAGCTGAGCAACTCCCCGGGCCAAGGAATTTTCTTCACGAAGGAGCTTTTCCAGAGCTGTTTCTTCCTTCCGGAGGGAGGTTCCTTTCTCTTGGAGCCTGGCTTCTAGTTCTCGGAGTTCTTGCTGGAGGAGCTCGAGAAGGGCCAGCTTTTCGTCTCTTTCTGGCTCGAGTCTGGCTGTTTTGGATTCCAGCTGTTCGAGATCTTCTTTCAGGGATTTGAGCTTTTCAAGCAGCTTTTTTCTTTTGTTTTGGTTTCTTTCGTAAAGGATCTGGAGTCTGGTCAGCTCAAGCTTGCGAATTTCTTCCTGAAGCTTGAGATATGCTCTGGTCTTTTCTGCCTGTTTGCGGAGCTCTTCCAGGCGATCTTCCACCTCCAGCAAAATGTCTTTGATGCGAGTGAGATTTTGGCGAGTACGGGAAAGCTGCCGTTCAGCTTCTTCCCGTTTGAGCTTGTAACGCGCGATTCCGGCTACTTCTTCCAAAAAACGGCGCCTTTCTCTGGGCGAATGGTCCACAAATTGGCCTATTTGGCCCTGGTCGATAATGCCGTAACCCCGAGCGTGCGCTCCGGTATCCAGAAAGAGATAGACGATGTCTTTCAGACGGCACGGGCGATTGTTGATGAGAAATTCGCTCTCTCCGTCCCGATAAAGCCTGCGAACGACAGAGATTTCCGGATGTTTGGCGAAATCTTTGGGCCCCTTTCCCTCTTCGTTGGCGAGAATGAGACGTACCTCGGCAAATTCCGGGCGCCGGCCGTTTTCTCCGGCAAAAATGAGGTCTGTCATCTCGCGTACCCTAAGAAGGCGAGGATTTTGTTCCCCCAGGATCCATCTCAGGGCGTCGATAATATTGCTCTTGCCAGAGCCGTTAGGCCCCACAATGGCAGAAATTCCTCGTGGAAAGACAAGGGAAACGCGGTTGGGAAAGGATTTGAAGCCGTAAAGCTCAAGCCGCTTGATATGCATGCTGCGAAAAATTTACCCAAAGTACCGCTTAAAACAACCCGTTTCCTAGGCCATTGCAGGGAAAGAGAGCCTGTGGTAATTGATTATATGCCAGCCGAGGTGGCGGAACTGGCAGACGCGGTGGACTCAAAATCCACTGGGGTTCACCCCCGTGAGGGTTCGACTCCCTCCCTCGGCACCACGAATATCAAGCCTTTCTATTTTGTTTCCCTAAAAGTTCGCAAGCCCATCTCCTGCCTATCCTGATAACAGCGTCCTTTTGTGAAGACGGCTGCTGTTGAAGCTTTGCTTTTGCCAAGAAAGTGTGACACGTTAAGCCTGCAAGACGATATTATATCGCTTTCTGTAAGCTGGAAGACTCCAATTTTTAACAGTTCCGTCTGAAACAAGAATCATTAAGACCAGCGATTAACGTATATTTGCATTGAGAACCGACGATTGTTGGCATTGATAATGCGTTTAAAACCGAGATACTTTTTGTTCTAAATGTCGAAAAAATTCGCCAACAATAGCCAAAAAATTGGTGTCTCAAAGCAGGGGCTAAGTTAATATTAGTGACAAACAATAGAAATGGAGGTTTGCCATGGATGCTTTGCTTTCCGTAGGTATGCAAGTGGCCAAGTTTTTGGGCCCCTATCTGCCTTCGCTCCTGAAAGGGGGTTCTTCGGGCGCGGAGTCAGACTCCGGTTTTGAGAAGGCGCGGGCTTTGTGGGGGCTCCTGGGCCAGAAGCCGGAAGTAGCCGAGGTGGCGCAAGCCGCCGCAGAATCCCCGGACGAGAGTCGCTTGGGGGCCCTGGGTGAAGCGATCTCTAAAGTCCTTTCTCAGAGTCCAGACCTGCTGGAAAAGATTACCTCTATGGTTCCCGGCCTCGATCAAGACCTGGTAGGTAAGCTTACCTCTTCCCTCGGAGGTGGTGCCGGGGAAGGAGATTCTTCTGCCGGTGACGTTGTTTCCGGCCTGAAGAATCTTCTCGGCAAATGATTTCTGGAGGATCTTCCAGACGAAAGGAAAGGCCCGCCTCAGGCGGGCCTTTGAGCCTTGCTATTTCTCCACCTTTACGGGGATCTGTTTGCCCTTGGCTTCGGCTTTCTTGGGCAGGATGATCTTCAAGACTCCGTTCTTATAAGTGGCTTCCACTTTATCGGGGTCGACCTCTGCCGGGAGCGGAATGGTGCGGACAAAACTCCCATAACTCCTTTCGATACGGTAGAAATTCTCGCCCTTCTCTTCACGCTCCTGCTTCTTCTCTCCACGGATGGTAAGGGTGTTCTCGCTGATGGTGATCTCAAGCTCTTCGGGATCTATCCCCGGGACATCGGCCCTCACGATGACCGCGTCTTTGGTTTCCGAAACATCAAGGGCCGGTACCCACTCTGTTTCAAATACTTCGGGCAGGTTTTCCCGCCCGAAAAATTCATTCCAGAGCCGGTCCATCTCGCGTTTGAGGTCTCTCAAAGGCCGCCAGGGTACGAGTTCGGCCATGGTCTCACCTCCTTTTTCTGGTCTACCTAAACGTTAAGTTCACCGCGGGAGAGGTCAACTAGCGTGTCCGCTTGCGGGGGTCGGTGAGCTCCTGGATGGCCTCCCCCAGAAGATTGAAGGCCAGGACCGTGACGAGAATGGCAAGCCCCGGAAAGACCGAAAGCCACCAGGCGATCTCAAGCGTCTCCTTCCCTTCGGTGAGCATGTTTCCCCAGGAAGGGGTGGGGGGCTGTACTCCTAGCCCCAAAAAAGAAAGGGCGGATTCTACCAGGATGGCGCTTCCCACCCCCAACGTGGCGGAGACCAGCACTGGAGGGAGGGCGTTTGGAAGGATATGGTAGAAGATGATCCGCGGGGTGCTGGCCCCCAGGGCCTTTTCCGCCAGAACGAACTCCCGTTCCTTGAGACTCAGGAATTCGGCCCTCACCAGGCGGGCCACCCCCATCCAGCTCGTAAGACCGATGACGATCATGATGTTTACGATGGAAGGCTCAAGATAGGCGATCACCGCCAGGATGAGAAAGATGGTGGGGAAGCAGAGCATGATATCGATGGCCCGGGAGATGAGACTATCGACCAGGCCGCCGAAATACCCGGCCAGGGCCCCGAGCACCACGCCAATGGCCAGGGAAATGCCCACGGCCAGGATGCCCACCTCGAGGGAGATGCGGGCCCCGTAGATGAGCCGCGAAAGGACGTCGCGCCCGAGGAGATCCGTCCCGCAAAGATGGGCCAAGCTCGGGGGTTCGAGGACGTGTTCGACGTCGATGGCGTAGGGGTTGTAGGGGGCAATCACCGGGGCCAGAGCCGCCACCACTACCAGCAGGGTTACTACCCCGAGCCCCATTCCTCCCAGAGGATGTCGCAGAAGATCCTTAAACATCAGCTCCGTCCCAGGCGGATTCGCGGGTCAGCAAGGGCATAGCAGATGTCGGCAAGAAGATTGCCGAGAAGCGTAAGCACCGAGACGATCACCAGATTGCCCATGATCACGGGATAGTCCCGGGCCATGACCGCCTGCCACATGAGCTGGCCAACCCCCGGAATCCCAAAGATGGACTCGAAGATCACACTTCCGCCCACAAGCCCCGGCACCGAAAGCCCGAGGATGGTGATCACCGGAAGGAGGGCGTTTCGCAGGGCGTGTTTGTAAATCACCACCCTCTCCGGCAAGCCCTTGGCCCGGGCGGTGACGATGAAATCCTGTCTCAGGACTTCGATCATCGTGGAGCGCATGAAACGCGAAAGTCCTGCCAGGCCCCCGAAGGCGGAGACAAAGACCGGAAGGACCAGGTGTTTGGCCCAGTCGAGGACCTTCTCCCAGAAAGACATGCTCTCGTACCCCATGAGGGAGTGGATGCCGGAAATGGGAAGAATCCCCCACTTGATGCCGAAAAGGAGCATGAGGAGGAGGGCCAGCCAGAAACCGGGCATGGCATAGCCTACGAAGACAAAGACCGTGGTGGCCCGGTCGAAGAGGCTTCCTTCCCTTACCGCCGAGGCCACCCCCAGGGGGACCGCTACCAGAAAGATGATAAGGAGGGAGAGGGCGTTTATGAGGAGGGTTACGGGGAGTCTTTCTTTGATCTTTTCCCATACCGGGCGGCGGTCAGGGGCAAAGGAGCGCCCCAGGTCAAAGGAGGCCAGGCCCTTCAACCAGCGCCAGTACTGGACGTAGAGGGGTTTGTCGAGCCCGTACTGGGCCCGCAGCCTCTCCCTCATCTCCGGGGTGAACTTGGGATTGAAATCCGCCATGGGGCTTATGGGCTCCCCGGGGGCCAGGTGAATGATGACGAAAGAAATCACCGTGATACCCCAAAAGGTGAGGAGAAGCTCGAGCAATCTCCTGGCCAGCCAGCGTGTCATGCCGGAAGCCCCCTTTTGAGTTCTGCCTCCGAGGGGCGCAAGTAAAGGGGGAGAAGCCGCAAGGGGTCGTCAAACTTGCCTTCAAGGGCCCTCTTGCGCCCCAGGACCCCTACGTTTGCCGGGCGGAGATGGCGAAGATGAGGCGGGGCCGCCTCGAACTTCTCTCCGAGGCCCTCTTTCAGAAATTCTCCAAAGGTCCGGAGCCCGTCTCCCAGAAAGAGGGCGGGCTCTTTGATCTGCGTAAGGAGCCTTTCCGGGGAGAGGACGGAAGGGGGGATTACTTCCTCGAGTTCGTCTCCCCGGCGGCGGTAGAGGGCGGTGTAGACCTGCTTGCGACGGGCGTCAAGCACGGGGCAGATGAGCTTGGGGGAAGGGAGGACGTTCATCGCCAGGGCCTTGAGGGTCTCTACTCCTATGAGAGGAAGCCCAAGCGCAAAGTGCAGGCCCTTGGCAGTGGCAAGCCCGATCCGCAGCCCGGTGAAGCTTCCCGGCCCGATACTCACCGCCACCGCGGCGAGATCGTCAAAGCCCACCCCGAGCTGCTGGAAGAGATATTCCACCGCCTGAAGTAGCCTGCGAGAGTAAGTCTCCTTCGAGGCCAGGGTAATCTCGGCGTAGACCTCCTCTCCCACCAGGGCCACCCCGCCGCAGGGGCTTGCGGTCTCAAGGGCCAGGATGAGTTTTTCGTCTTTTGTCATTTGCTTGCCGGGAGCTTTTTTGTTTAAGCTGGTATCATAGGCGGAAGGAGGAGTTTTGCAAGCGGATGGACAAGAAGGATTTCCTCGCCCGCACCATTCTCTTCAAGGATCTGGCTCCGGACTATCTCGAAGCGCTCGCCAAGGTCACTTATGTCAAGCGCTATCGCAAGGGGGAGTTCATCTTCCACGAGGGAGAGGAGGCCCGGGGGTTCTACCTGGTTTACGAGGGGCAGGTGAAGGTCTTCAAGCAGGCGGCAAGCGGAAGAGAACAGATCATCCACGTCCTGGGCCCGGGGGAGCCTTTTGGTGAAGTGGCGGTCTTTGCTGGCCTTGATTATCCGGCCAACGCTTCGGCCCTCACGGACTGTGTGCTCCTCTATCTGCCGCGCAAAGAGTTTGTGAACCTCATCCGGGAGGAGCCGGCGCTTGCAATGAACATGCTGGCGGTGCTTTCCCTGCGACTGCGGCAATTCGTCTCGATGGTGGAGGCCCTCTCCCTCAAGGAGGTCTCGGAACGCCTGGCCTCTTATCTCCTCTACCGTCGCCAGAAGGAAGGCGACGAGTTCGACCTCGGGATGAACAAGGGCCAGCTGGCAAGCTTTCTCGGCACCTCTCCGGAAACCATCTCGCGTCTTTTCGGGCGCCTTTCCAAGATGGGCCTGGTGGAGAGCAAGGGGCGGCAGGTGAAGATCCTCGATCACGAAGGGCTTTCCGCGGTGGCGGCAGGGCTCAAACCCCTCGGCAAACTTTAGCTCAAAAGGGCTTTCGCCAGGCGTTTGCCCGTGGGGGTGGCGTAGCTCTCTTCCTCTCTCTCTCCTTGCGCAAGGAGGGAGGCGTCTTTGAGGATTTGGGCCTCAAGGCCCGGATCCCCGCCAAGGGTTTTGAGCACCTCTTCTTTCATTTCCCGGGGGACGTTGAGTTCTTGGAGGAAAGTCTCGGCCTCTTCGATTTCTGCCAGGCAGGCCGCCGCCAGCACCACGGGGAGTTTCCCCCCTTCCTCGAGGGCGATCTGTTCGGCGTAGCGGAGACGCTGCTTGAGACGCGCGATGGCCTCGTCGTTTCCTTTGAGTTTTGCCAGGACTTCGGCCTCGATACGGTCTTTGAAGACGGCCTGCTGTTTCTCACGAAGCTCGGGAGGGAGCGAGCCCAGGCATTGCTCGGCGTAGGGGCAATAGGCCGCGCAGCCGAAGTCCAGGCGGGGGTTTGGAAGACGCTTTCCGCAGCTCGGGCAGGGGCGAGAGGTATCGTCCTTGAAGAATTCTACCGTCTCCCCGCAATGGGGGCACTTGACCTCGAAGATGGCGTCTTCTTTCCAGTAGCGGGTATCTTGCCCGGGGCACTTCATCTCAGGATCTCCTCAAAGGATTTCTCCCAGCCCAGCCGGTCGAAAATGGCACCCAGTCTTTCGCCACTTTCGTTGTGGGTTTTGTAAAATTTTACCACCTTTTTGAGGAGCAGGAGGACCTCTTCTTCGGTGGCAAGGGGAAGGATCTCCCGGGCCAGGCGGGGATGGCGGCCGAGTTTTCCCCCGAGAAGCACACGATAGCCCCTTTTTCCCTCTTCCAGGGCCTCTTCAGGGCAGATTCTGGCACAGGCCCCGCACTTTACGCATTTTTTCTGGTCCAGCACCGGACCGTCTTCCCGGAGGGTCAAGGCCCCCTCTTCGCAAACCCTTTCGCATTCTCCGCAAAAGGAGCATCTTTCGGGGTGAATTCGGATCTCCACCTGGCCGATGAGGGCCACGTCTCGGATCTGGACCTGGGAGCAGGCGTTGGGGCACTCCGAGAGGGCCACGCGAAACTGATGGTGATGTTTGAGAGGGCCACCCACCTTCTGTCTCAAAAAGGAGGTGAGTTCTTCTTCGCGGAGGAGGTTTTCGATCTTCTCGAGCAGGGCCAGGGAGGAAGTAACGGCGTTTTCGCAACCAGCGGCCCCGAAACAGCCTTCCACGGCAAACCCCTCCTGGGCTTCGGCGGCCTTGTCGCGCAAGGCCCTTTTGGCGGCAAGCATCTCTTCTCTGGTGACCACGTTGCCGCCCCGCTGGCGCACGAAATCCTCCACCTTCTTCTTGACTCTGCCGCGGACGAAGAAGGGGACTTTCTTGAGAAGGGCTTCGGCCTCTTTCTCCCAGCGCATCAGTTCCAGTTCTCCTCCGCGACGATTTCGCCCTTGGGAGATATGACGACCACCCTGAAGGGCTGTTTTTTGCCGGCAAGCTCAAGGCCTTTCTTTATGATCATGGGAAGCCCCCGGCAGCACGGCACTTCCATGATGGCCACGGTGATCTCGGGAATGAGGTTCGAGGCAAAGATCTGGGAAAACTTGGCGACGTATTCCTCGGCGTTGTCAAACTTGGGGCAGCCCACGAGCAGGACTTTTCCGGGCAAGAGATCCTGGTGAAAGGCCGGGTAGGAGAAACCCACACAATCCGCCGCTACCAGGAGAGGAGCCCCTTTGAGGAAGGGGGCCTCCGGTGGCACGAGTTTGATCTGGATGGGCCAGTGGGAAAGGGCCGAAGAGGGCTTTTCACAACTGCAGGGGCCCGGGGCGGAAGGGGTGAAGACCTGCATGGCGCTTCCGGGGCAGCCGCAGGGAAGGGTGCCTTCTTCCTTGGTTTCGGGGGCTTCCTTTTTTTGAGAAGCCAGGAAGGCCTTCACGGCCTCTTCGTCAAAGGGATCAGCCTCTCTTTCGACGATCTTGATCGCCCCTTTCGGACAATCTCCCAGGCAGGCCCCCAGACCGTCACAGAACTTTTCGTCTATGAGGCGGGCCTTGCCGTCGATGATCTGGATGGCACCCTCGGCACACGCCGGGACGCACTGCCCGCACCCGTCGCAGAGCTCTTCGTCTATTTCCACAATCTTGCGAATGATTTTGGGCATCCTTTAACTCCTTTGGTTTTTTAGCCGAAGATTAAGATGATAACGGAGAATTTTCTTTGATACGGATCAAGTTTAGCACTTTTAAAGAAAAGTTTCTTTTTGACGAACCAAAATAGAAAAACAGAGGAGGTCTTCGATGGGCGGTCTGGGAACAATCAAGGGTAAGATCTTGGGGATTGTTTTGGTGATGTTTGTGATAAGTGCGCTCAATTGCGGGGTGGTTTTCTGGTTTCTGCAAAAGAATGCCAAAGACGCCCAGATAGTGAATACTGCCGGCCGCCAGAGAATGCTCACCCAGAAGCTGACGAAGCAGATTCTGCAAAAAGATTTCAACGGTGCTCTTCAGAGCGCCGCCCTTTTTGAGGAAAGTCTAAAGATCTTGAAAGACGGGGACCCTCAAAGAGGGATAAAGCCTGCCAAGGATCCTGAAATACTCGCCGAGTGGGAGAAATTGAACGACCTGTGGCAGAAATTTAAGCTCCATCTCAAAAGGGTGATCGACGGCACGGGTACCGAAGAGGATCTCAACTATCTTCTGGAACACAACATCGAACTCCTCAACCAGGCCAACGTCCTCACCAAGAAGTTTGAAGAAAGGGCCGTAAGTGAGCTCCACAAGCTGAAGGCCATTCAGGTTGGGATCTTCGGTTTCACCCTGGCAGTCCTCTTTGTGATCTGGTGGATCTCGCAACAGAAGATCATCCGGCCCGTAGAGACAGCGGTAAGACTCGTTTCCAAGGTGGCAGAGGGTGACTTCACGGTGAAGTTTCCCAAGACCGGTAACGACGAAATCGGAAGGCTCCTTCAAGCCTTCGAGGGTATGGTGGCCAAACTGCGCGAAACGATTGGAAGCGTCGTAGAGACCTCGAATCGGGTCTACGACTCCTCGCAGGAGATATACCGCGCCGGTGATGAGGTGGCCCACACCGCTCAAAAGCTGGCTCAGGAAGGGGAAGAAGTCAAAGAAGCCGAGGAGACCATCAGCAGCAATATCAAGGCCGTTTCCGCCGCTTCGGAACAGATGGTGGAAGCCATTACGGAGATCTCTCGTAACACCTCGGAGGCGGCCCAGATTGCAAACGACGCCGTGATCAAGGCCCAGGAGACCAACGAAATAGTCAACAAGTTGAGTGTCTCTTCTGAAGAGGTGGGAGAGGTCATAAATCTCATCCAAAACATCGCGGAGCAGACCAACCTCCTGGCGTTAAACGCCACCATCGAAGCCGCCCGGGCGGGAGAGGCTGGCAAGGGCTTTGCCGTGGTGGCCAACGAAGTGAAAGAACTCTCCCGCCAGACCACCGCGGCCACCGAAAAGATCGCCCGCAAGATCCAGGCCATCCAGGCCGACGCGAAGGCCTCGGTTTCTGCCATCGAAGAGATCACGGAGATCATCAGCCGGATAAACGACATTTCAAACCTCATTGCGAGCGCCGTGGAAGAGCAAACCGCCATGATGGGAGAGATCAGTCAGGCCGCCAATATGGCCACGGAAAGCACCGATCAGATCAAAGAAAAGGTGGATCGCATGACCAAGGCCATCGAAGAGACGGCGGCCAAAGGGGAACGCAGCCGGGAACTTTCCAAAGAGATGACCCGCCTCGCTGCCCGTCTCAAGGAGCTGGCTTCCCAGTTCAGGTGTTAAGTGTGCCTGAAGAGGGGCCGTAAGGGGCCCCTCCTGGCTGTGCGCGAAAAAGCCCGCCAAAGAGGCGGGCTTTTTGTTTTAGAGCCCGAGTTTCCTCTTGAGAAAGAAGAGTTTTAAACGCTGGAGGGGGCTTTTGTTTCCGCTCTTGAGGATGCCTCTCCGTGTTTCACGGAGGTAGAGGTCGAAGAGAAAATAGTGGGGAACGGGCTGGAGCCCCGGTCTTCCAAGGATGATACGCACGGCCTCCATGGCAGCCAGGGCGCTACAGAGATAACACGTTATTACCGAAGCCGGGCCCTGGCCCTTCTTGAGATCAATGGCTGTGAGGTCGAGATATTTGAGAAAGACGGGTTTCGGAGCCAGCCCCAAGGCGAAACGTATGGCCTTTTCCGCTGGTGACATATCGTCCCTGATATCGAAATACTCTGCAAACGACGGGCTCTTTTCAGGATGAAAGACAAGGATCACGGCGCTGAAAGCCAGAGGCCCTGCTGTTATCACGGGGATTTTCATCTCACGGGCGGTATCATAGAGGAGTTTGCGGGCCTCAAGGGCGAAGAATTCGATCCCGTCCACCACGACATCGACTCCCTCCAGGAATGCCCGGGCATTTTCCGGGGTCAGACCTTCCTGGTAGAATTCCACTTCCAGGAAGGGATTGATCTTGAAGACCTCCTCGAGCATTACTTCCCCTTTGGGGCGCCCGAGACTATCTACCCTGGCTCCGTACTGGCGGCTGATATTGCGGGGCTCGAAGGTGTCAAACTCCGCGAGTTTGAAGCGCCCAACCCCGCTTCGCGCCAGGCAAATAAGGTGTGTTCCACCGACCCCTCCGAGCCCGGGGATGGCCACCGTGGCCTGGCGGAGGCGTTCCTGCTCTTCAGGGGTGAAGAGCCCCTGCTGGGGTGCAAAGACCTCGCGCCAGAAAGCATCTGAATCTTCAAGCTGGTACTCCTGGAGGTGTTTATCAAGGAGATTCTTCTTCAAGAGGGACCACCTCTTTTTAGCTTTTTATCGGTTGATGGGGCATAGATTGTGAAGGATATCAAACTCGTCGGAATAGATGGCTGCCGGAGAGGCTGGCTGGCGGTTGAGGGCTCTTTTGAGCCCGAAAAAGGGACTTTCCGTGGTGAAAAGGCCGAACTGGTTGAGGATTTAGGGAAGATTTTGGATCTTCCGGCCCGGGTTTTTGCCATCGATATGCCCCTTGGGCTTCCTGATGATTTTACTCCGGGAGGGCGAGAATGCGACCGTCTGGCCCGCAAGCTCCTCGGACCCAGGCGCGGAAGCATCTTCACTCCACCCCCTGCCAGAGCCCTTCTCTTTACTTCCTACCAGGATTTGCGCGCGGCGGGTATCAAAATTTCGCGCCAGAGCTTCAATCTTCTACCCAAAATGAAAGAATTGAGGGAAATTCTCAGGGAAAGGCCCTTAAGACCCGTCTTTGAAACCCATCCCGAGCTCGTCTTTCTAACCCTTGCCGGCGAACCTCTGCCCTCCAAACACACTCCGGAGGGTTTTGAAAAGAGGTTCAAGCTTCTCCAAGGGCTGGGCCTCTTTCGAGACCTTGCCCGCCATCTGAGGGACCTTCCACGTCTTTACCGGAAAGATCTACTCGATGCTTACGCCTGCCTCCTGGCGGCCAAGCGCATTCTGGAGGGCACGGCGCGTGTCATTCCCGAAGATCCTCCCCGGGACGCGCTGGGGCTTCCCATGGGGATCTGGTTCTAGGAGGTAAGACGGGAGATTATCTTGGCCCCGATGAGGTCTCCCCAGACGTTTACCGCCGTGCGCATCATGTCGAGAAAGCGATCCACCGCCAGGATGAGGCCGATTCCCTCAAGCGGCAGGCCCACCGTCTGGAGGACGAGGGTCATGGTTACGAGCCCGGCGCTCGGGATACCCGCGGCCCCGATGGAGGCCAGGGTGGCGGTGAGGAAGATGAGCACCTGTTCTCCAAAGCCGAGGGAGACCCCGTAGACGTTGGCGATGAACATGGCAGCCACGGCCTCGTAAAGGGCGGTGCCGTCCATGTTGATGGTGGCTCCCAGGGGCAAGACGAAACCAGCCACTTTTTTGGGGATGCCAGCCTTTTCTTCGGCTACCTCAAGGGAGATGGGGAGGGTGGCCGAGCTTGAAGCCGTAGAGAAGGCCACCAGGAGGGCCTCTCTCACCCTCAAAAAATAATCCCAGGGTTTGGTGCGTCCCAAAAGGAAGAGGAGGCCACCCAGGGTAAGGGCGGCGTGGATGGTGAGCCCGGAGACCACCGTAACCACGTAAGAAGAAAGCTGAAAAAGGGGGCTCAAGCCTTTTTCAGCCACGATGCCTGCCACGATGGCAAAGACCCCGATGGGAGTGAGGCGCACGATCCAGCGTATGAGGGTGATGAGGGCGTCGTTTAAGGCTTCGAAGAAGTCGAAGAGGAGTCTTTTGCGGATGGGTTCAAGAGAAAGGGTGGCCAGGCCAAAGGCCAGGGCAAAGAAGATGATGGGCAGAACCTCTCCTTCGGCCACGCTCTTGACCGGGTTTTCCGGAATCAAACTCAGCACCAGATCCTTCAAGGTGAGCCCTTTGACGTGAATAGCAGTGTGAGAGAAGAGTTTCTCACCGGTGTGCCCGGGCTCAAGGAGGTTTACCAGGAGAAGGCCGGTGAGCACGGCAAGGGAGGTGGTCAGAAAATAGTAGAGAAGAGTCTTTAGACCCAGATCCTTTACCCGGGAGATGCTCCCGAGGCCCGAAACACTGGTGTAGACCGAAGCCAGGATGAGGGGGGCGATGATCATCTTGAGCAGTCGCAAAAAGATATCGCCCAGCAGACTGATTTTTGAGACGACTTCCGGAAGGTAGAGCCCGGCCAGGACGGCCAGGATGATGGCAAGAAGGGTCTGGTTTTCAACGCTTCTCAGAAAGCGCATGCCCAAGGCTTAGCATGAAGGGCAGCAAAAGAAAAGGAGGCCCCGGAGCCCGGGGCCTTGCTTTTTAGCCCAGGATGGCCTTTTTGAACTCTTCAAAACCTACCCGCTCGATGAGGCGGCCCAGGCGATCCGCCTTTTTGGCGTTGGCTTCGTAGTATTTGATGATCTTTTCAGCGATCTCGAGAGCCTCTTCGGTGGAGACGTTCTCCACCAGGGTCTGGGCCAGCCGCGGACGGGAACCACCGCATCCGCCCACCCGGACGGTCCAACCCTTGGGTTTGCCGACAAAGCCCAGGTCCTTGATGCAGGTCTCGGCACAATCGTTGATGCAACCGGTAACCCCGATCTTGAACTTGGCCGGGAGCTGGTAGCCGTGATAGCGCTTGTCAAGCTCGGCTCCCAGGCTCAGAGAATCCTGCTGACCCAGGCGACAGAAGGTGGTCCCGGGGCAGACCTTGACGCTGCGCACGCAGGCTCCCACCGCTGCGCCGGGCTCGACGCCCAGTTCCTCCCAGACCTTGTCTATGTCTTCTTCCTTGAGACCCACCAGAGCGATACGGTCGGCACTGGTAAGCTTCATGGCTTTGACGCCGTATTTTTCGGCAATCTCGGCAATCTTGCGCAAAAATTCCGGGGTCACAACCCCCAGGGGAACGTGTGGAACGATGGCGTAGGTTTCTTTGTCTCGCTGGAGAACTGCTCCCTTTTCTCCGTCCTTCAACATGGCTTCTCCTCCTTTCTTTAAGTCAAGATGTTTTGGGCTTCTTTGAGCGTGGTTTTGGAAAAGTGCTCCCTTACCAGGCGATTTACGTCTTCCAGGAGGCTGCCCAGAAGACACCTTTCGCCGCTACAGAGAGGCTCCTTAAAGAGGCAACGCTGGTCTTCTAGCGGGCCATTGATGACCTCGAAGATGTCCAGAAGAGATATCTCTTCGGGCTTTTTGGCCAGCATGTAGCCCCCCTTGGGGCCGCGGGTGGCCTTGAGAAGGCCGGCGCGCGCCAGGGCCTGGAGCACCTTGGAAAGATGGGCCTCTGAGGCCCGGAGCCTCTTGGCGATTTCTTTCACCCGCCGCGGCTTCTCCGGGGTGCTTGAGAGATAGGCCATGGCGTGCAGCCCCAGTGATAAAGCTTCCGAAATTCTCAAAACGCTAGTTGGCATCGCCTTCAAACCTCTCTGTAATATTGTGGTGTTTAAATACCTAAATAGTGGAAAGTTGTCAAGCCCAAATTTTGTCATTTTTGCGAGCTTGAAATCAGGGTACAAAAAGGATCTTACAGGGAATTTTCCGCAAATAACCCTGGGGATGATAGAGTTTTCCCGCCAAAACGAGCTTTTTCCCGCTACTCAAGGGCCAGATCAGCAGATGAGGCTTAAAACTCCGCAGGCACCCGAGAAGGTTTTCCTCAAAAGGTCCTTCCAGGGTCTCCAAACTGTAAAAGAGTCCGCTTGCCTTGACTTTTCCGGAGAAAATTTCTGCCAGCTTCTTTACCTTCTGGGATTCTTCCTCTTCCAGATAGGCCAGAAATTTTTTGCGACTGGCGGTAGAGGCCAGGGGATCGACTTCTCCGAAGTGGAAGAGTCTACGGTCGGAGATGATGAGACCTTTGATGGCGGCTTTAAAGATATTCGCCCAGAAGAGGGCCCAATCGATGGCCCTCAGGAGCCCTTCTTCTTCCAGGAGGAGAAGCAGGATGCGAGACACTTCAATGGAGCAACTTGGCCAGGAGCACCAGAAGGATCCCCATGATTATGACCGCCAGATCCTGTTTGCGCTCTTTGGACATTTCTTCCTCCTACATGAAGGTCATTACAACGATTAAGGCCAGGGCGGCCTTGAGCCCGGCCACCACGAACCCCAAGAGGAAACCTGAAAGCCCGGCGGCCTTGAGATCGGAGAGCCGGGTCGTAAGCCCGATGCTTGCAAAACCCAGGAGGAAGCACCAGTTCATGAAGACCTTGGCCTGGTGGATTTCGGCCTTGTTGAGAAAACCAAAGGTGTTCAGCAGCACCACGAACAGGAACCCCAGAACGAAGACCGGAAACTTTTCGACGATGATCTGCATCTTGTTGATTTCCGCCACCTGCCCGCCTTCTCTGGCCTCCCGGCTGGCAGCCATGATGGCCAGCATGAGGACCACGAAGGGGAGGAAGACCACCCGCCCGATGTTGTAGATCCCCGCCACCAGACCGGCTTCCTCGCTGTACGCGAAGCCCGCCGCCAGGACCTGGGCGGAATTGACGATTCCCACGCCACAGAAGGCCCCGTACTGGACGTCGCTCAGGTTCAGGAGCTTGCCGATGGTCGGGAAGACGATGAGGGCCAGGAGACCAAAGATGAGGACCACCGCGATGGAATAGGCCATGTCGCGGTTTTTGGCCCGCACCGCCGGGGCAATGGCGATGGTGGCGGAGACCCCGCATACCGATAGCCCGGCGGAGAGACACGCCGCCAGCGGGGTGGGAACCCGAAACCGGCTGGCCACCCACATGAGAGCTATCGCAGAGCCGAAGAGAAAGGTGGCGATATAGACCAGGGCCGGCCCCCCCACCTTCACCAGACCCATCATGGAGTACTTGGCTCCCATGACCACGATGCCGGTCTTGGTCAGCACGGTGGAAAACCGGAGACCGGGATGAAACACCTTTGGCACCCCCACGGTGTTGCGGATGACGATCCCGAGGAGGATTGCCAGGATGAAGTCTTTCAGCAGGATGTAGGTCCGAAAGAGTTCGTATTTGCGAAGGTGGGGAGCAATGGTGTAAGCGGCAAGCGCCACGGCGAGCACGAGAATGGCCCCCGGGATACTGGAAACAATTTCCTGACTCAGGGTTTTGGTTGGTGCTTCAGTGCGAGCTTTGGTAGCTTCTGCCATGGCCTTTCTCCCTTCAAAATTGAGAAAAGTCAAAAGAATTATAGAAAAAAACGGTCAAAAATCAAGTTTAAGCCTTCTTCCAGCTTTTTTCTTCACCGCGCAGGAGGCGGCGGATATTGTCCTTGTGCTTGATCCAGATGAGGAGGGCCATAAGAGTGGCGGCCAGGATGTATGGCTTCTTGGGGCAGAAGAAATAGATCAGAAGCGGCATCAGGGCTGAGGCCAGGAGGGAGCCCACGGAGACGAAGCCTGAGAACTTCACCGCCAATACGAAAAGGAGGAGCGCTACTCCCAGGGCCTTGGGGCAAAGCACCAGAAAGACTCCGGTAGCCGTGGCCACTCCCTTTCCACCTCGAAAGCGCAAATAAAGGGGAAAGAGGTGCCCCAGGAAGGCGAAGAAGCCGGTTCCCGCCACGAGAAGGTCTTTTTCCGGGTGTCCTTCAAAGATTTTCAGGGCAAGAAGCATGGGGAGGATGCCCTTTCCCATGTCTCCCAGCAAGGTAAGGAGCCCCCATTTTTTGCCCAGAAGCCGGGCCACGTTGGTGGCTCCGAGGTTGCGGCTGCCGTGCTCACGGGGGTCTATCCCGAAGGGTTTGGCCACCAGAAGGGCGGTGGGGATGGAGCCCAGAAGATAGGCCAGGACGAAGATAAGATATTCTTTCGGCATTTTGCTCCTCTCTTGTCAGCTTGGTCTCTGGGAAGGTAATATCCTCACATGGCCGGCGAAGCAAGGATCAAAAAGATCCGCAACATCGGCATCATCGCCCACATCGACGCCGGGAAGACCACCCTTACCGAGCGCATCCTTTACTACACCGGAAAGATTCACCGCATCGGCGAGGTCCACGAGGGCCAGGCCACCATGGACTACCTCCCTGAGGAGCAGGAACGCGGCATCACCATCACCTCCGCCTGTACCACCTGCTACTGGAAGGGGTGTGAGATCCATCTCATCGATACCCCCGGCCACGTGGACTTTACCATCGAGGTCGAAAGAAGCCTCCGCGTGCTCGACGGTGCCATCGGGGTCTTCTGCGCCGTGGGAGGAGTCGAACCCCAGTCAGAGACGGTCTGGCACCAGGCCGAGCGCTTCCGTGTCCCGAAGATGGCTTTTGTCAACAAGATGGACCGGATCGGGGCCAATTTTTGGGGGGTCGTGGAACAGATGCGCGAAAAACTCGGGGCCCGGCCGGTGATCCTCACCATGCCCTATGGCGCGGAGCAGGATTTCAAGGGCGTCATCGACGTCGTCCAGGAAAAGCTCATTTTGTGGGACGAAGAGAGTCTCGGGGAGAAATTTTCTTACCATCCCGTGCCCGCGGAAATGGAGGAGGAGGTGCAGCGGGTGCGGAAGGAGCTCCTCGAAACCATCGTGGAATTCGACGAAAACGCCTTTGAAAAGTACCTGGCTGACGAGCCCCTCTCCGAGGAGGAAATTCACGGGCTCATCCGCAAGGGGACCCTGGCCCTAGAGATCGTCCCGGTCTTCTGCGGCTCGGCCCTCAAAAACAAGGGGGTACAGCCCCTTCTCGATGGCATCGTGCGTTACATGCCTTCTCCCCTCGATGTCCCCCCGGTCAAAGGGGTGAATCCGCTGACCGGGCGCGAGGAGGAAAGACCACCAGACGAAGCCGCACCCCTGGCAGCTCTTGCCTTCAAGGTCCAGATGTTTGAAGGGCGCAAGATGGTCTACCTGCGCCTCTACTCCGGGGTGCTTGAGGTGGGAAAGACGGTTCTTAACGCCACCCAAAAGAAAAAAGAAAAGGTCGCCCGCCTCTTTCTCCTGCACGCCAACAAGCGCACCCGCCTCGAAAAGGCCGGGGCCGGGGACATCGTGGCCGCCATGGGCCTCAAGCATACCGTTACCGGAGATACGCTCTGCGATCCGGAGCATCCCATTTTGCTCGAAGCCATCGGGGCTTACGAGCCGGTGATCTCCATCGCGGTGGAGCCCAAGACCCGGGCGGAAGAGGAAAAGGTCGAAGAGGCGCTCGCCAAGATCGCCCAGGAGGACCCCACTTTTCGGGTCAAGGTGGATGCCGATACCGGCCAGCGGGTCATCTCCGGCATGGGAGAGCTACATCTGGAGGTGATTCTTGAGCGCCTGAGGCGGGAGTTTGGTCTTGACCTCCTGGTAGGCCGCCCGCAGGTGGTCTACCGGGAGACGATCACCAGCGAAGTTGAGGTCACTGAGGTCTTTGACCAGACCGTGGGGGAAGAAAGGCTTGCCGCCACGGTGAAACTCCTGGTGCGCCCCCGCGAGCGCGGGGCCGGAAACCTCGTGGGAACGGTCCTTCCCGAAGAAAAGCTGCGCCCGGAACAGAAGGCCCTCCTGCTGGAAACCCTTGAAAAGGCGCTCGAGGCGAGTGGCCCCCTGGGCTGGCCGGTGACAGACGTGGAAGTCGTCCTCCTCGACATCGATTTCCCTGGAGGGGCCTGGCACGAGATGGCCGCCAGGGCCGCCACCGTAAAGGCCTTGCAAAGGGCACTCTCTCAGGCTGGTCCCATCCTCCTTGAGCCCATCATGGAGGTGGAGGTGGTTTGCCCCTCCGAATTTCTGGGAGAAGTGATAAGCGATCTCAACCAGCGCCAGGGGCACGTGGTGAGTATCGAGGCCCGGGAGCCGGTGCAGGTCGTGCGGGCCGAAGTCCCCCTCTCCCGGCTGTTTGGCTATTCCACGGCTCTGCGTTCCGCCACCCAGGGGCGGGCGAGTTTCACCATGCGCTTCCTGCGCTTTGACCGCCCGGAAGATCTCAAAAAGGTCTAGCCTTCTTTGGGCTTTATCTTGGCTGCTTCAAGCTTTTTGGCCACCTTGGCCTTGAGCGGATCTCCCTGGGGCAGATTGCGATAGGCCTGGCGCAGGTGGTAGAGGGCGACCTTGGTCTCCCCTTCCAGCTGGAAGTGCAGGGCAAACTGGTAGTGGGCCTTGCCACTCTTTCCCAAAGCCGCGTAGAGCCTTCCCAGGTGATAGTGAAACTCCGGGTTGTCTTCGAGCTTTTCGCTCAATTTCCTGAAAAGGGAAAGCGCCTTTTCGTATTGTTTGGTCTCCTGGTAGCAGCGGGCCAGGAGATATTTGGCCCCGGTGCGGTAAGGGTGTCTTTTGACGTAGCGTTTTAGAATGGAGAGAGCTTCCTGGTAGCGTCCGCCCTGGAAATAAATTTCCGCCAGATCCAGGCGAAAATCATCGTGGTCCGGAAACTTCTGGATGACGAACTGGAGCTCCCGGGCCGCCTCTTCAAAGCGTCGCAGCTTGGCCAGGGCCAGGGCCAGGCCGTAGTGCAGGAAAGGGTCCTCCGGGCTTTTGCGGAGCTCTTCCCGATAGCGGACTACGAGACTCCCGGCGTCGTGGGTGAGCACCTTCACCCGTACCTGAATGCGCCGCAGGCGGAAAGGATCCGGCCGATAAGTGACCTTGGGATGATAGTACTCGATCATGGATTCGAGATAGGTGACCCTTTCGGCGGTGCCGGGGTGGGTCAAGAGGTAGCTCGGGACGTTTTCCGAAAGGAGCCAGCGGTGCCTTACGATCTTATTGAAGACCTCGATGAACCCCCGCGGATCGTAACCCGCGGCGGTGAGGTATTCGAACCCGAGCCGGTCGGCCTCTTCTTCATCGGCACGGCTGTAGGAAAGGGCCTTGGTGGCCGCCAGGGCACTCGAAGTGACGGCGATGGCCTGCCCCATCTCTCCTCGCCCCAGGAGCAGGCCCACGATGGTGACCGCGGCACTGGCAAGGTTGAGACGGGTGAGCTTTTCGATCCGCTTGGCCAGATGGCGGGCCTGGACGTGGGCAAGCTCGTGGGCGAGCACCCCTGCCAGCTCGTCTTCCCGGTCGATTTCCTCCAGAAGACCGGTATTGACGAAGATGTAACCTCCTGGCACGGCGAAAGCGTTCAGGCTTTCGTCTTTTAGAATGTAGAACCTGAAGGGAAAGTAATGGGGCCCGATGTGGGCGATGATACGGCGACCTACTTCCTCCACGTAGTTCACCACTTCAGGGTCTTCCACAAACTGGGCCTTTTCGCGGAGCATCTGGAGGACCTGGCGCCCCAGACGGGCTTCTTCCTCGTGGCTCATGAGGGCCCAACAGGTGCCACTCAAGAGCAGAAAAAGGGCCAAAAAAAGGGTTCCCAAGAATCTTCGGCTCATCACTTTAAATATAAGAAGTTTTGGTTCCTTTGGCGAACGGTGGGGAATTGAGGAAGGCCAACAATCATTTTGGAAAATATTTGTAAATTTCTTTTCGAGATAAAAATCTAACGAAAATTACTGTATCTTTTTCAATTTTTAGGCCTAAACGGTACCGTTTTATCCTTACTCGATAATATTTTTGTGTTCCTTTTAATTTCTTCAGTTTGGGGATTTCTTGGGGGCAAGAAGCTCTCTTGGTAAGGGATATCAGTTCTTTGAGGGCTTTCTTGACTTCTTCATTGTGAACTTTTTGTATGTCTCGCAGGAAGGCCTTTTCATATTTTATTTTCAAGTTGTTTTAACCCTCTAAAAATCGGAATATTTCTTCTTCAGATACAAATTCTTTTTTATCTCCTTCTTCGATAGCCTTTATTAAGGCCTGGTCTTCTAATTCTTCAACTTCAAAGACTTCTATTTCTTCTTTTAGATGGGAAAGGAGCCATTTTATGTGTTCTAAGGCTTCTGGCTTTATTTTCAAAATCAAAGTGGCCATTTTTACCTAACCTCTTAGATTTATTTTTCTGGATCTAAGAAGAAGTTTAGAACAAAATGTGCGGAAAGCAAAGGAATTGAGGAAAAATGAAAAGGGGCGGCATCCGCCGCCCCTTTTTCAGGCGAGGTTAGAATTCAGGGGCTGGTGGAGCGCCCACTCCGCCCTTTTCTTCTTTGGGCTTCTCCGCCACCATGGCTTCGGTGGTGAGGAGCAAGCCGGAGATGGAGGCGGCGTTCTGAAGCGCCGTACGGCTCACCTTCTTCGGGTCGATGATCCCAGCCTCCATGAGGTCTTTGATCTCGCCGGTAGCAGCGTCGAACCCTACGGAACCACTTTCGGCCTTGACCTTCTCCACGATGATGGAGCCTTCAAAACCGGCGTTGTTGGCGATCTGACGGAGAGGCTCCTCAAGGGCCCGACGGATGATGGCTACCCCGTGTTTTTCGTCACCTTCGGCATCGGCCTTCTCGAGAGCCGGGATACAACGGATGAAGGCCGTACCACCACCGGGTACGATACCCTCTTCCACCGCCGCCTTGGTGGCGTTGAGGGCGTCCTCTACCCGGGCCTTCTTCTCTTTCATTTCGGTCTCGGTGGCGGCGCCTACGTAGATGACCGCTACACCGCCCACGAGCTTGGCCAAACGCTCCTGGAGCTTCTCACGGTCGTAATCAGAGGTAGCTTCCTCGATCTGGGCCCGGATCTGTTTGATACGGGCCTCGATAGCCTCTTTGGAACCCGCACCGTCAACGATGGTGGTGTGCTCCTTGTCTACGATGATGCGCCGGGCACGACCAAGCTGGTCGAGAGTGGCGTTTTCGAGTTTGAGACCAAGCTCTTCAGAGATGACCTGACCACCGGTAAGGATGGCAATGTCTTCGAGCATGGCCTTCCGCCGCTCACCGAAGCCCGGAGCCTTCACCGCGCAGCACTGAAGCACACCGCGGATCTTGTTCACCACCAGGGTGGCCAGAGCTTCACCTTCTACGTCTTCGGCAATGATAAGGAGCGGCTTACCGGTACGTACCACCTGCTCCAGAATGGGCAGAAGATCCTTCATCGAGCTGATCTTCTTGTCGTAGATGAGGATGTAAGCGTCTTCGAGGACGCATTCCATTTTTTCAGGATCAGTTACGAAATAGGGGGAGATGTAACCCCGGTCAAACTGCATACCCTCGACTACTTCGAGGTAAGTATCCAGGCTCTTGGACTCTTCAACCGTGATAACACCCTCTTTGCCGACTTTGTCCATGGCGTCGGCGATGATGTTCCCGATGGTGGGATCGTTGTTGGCAGAGATGGTCGCGACCTGGGCGATCTCCTGCCGGGTCTTACAGGGCTTGGCGATCTTCTCAAGCTCTTTTACTACGACGTCTACGGCTTTTTCGATCCCCCGCTTGAGGCCCATGGGGTTGATGCCCGCGGTAACGAGCTTGGTGCCCTCCTGGAAGATGGACTGCGCCAGAATGGTAGCGGTGGTGGTACCGTCACCAGCCACGTCACTGGTCTTGGACGCCACCTCTTTGACCATCTGGGCGCCCATGTTTTCGAACTTGTCTTCGAGCTCGATCTCTTTGGCTACGGTGACGCCGTCTTTGGTGATGGTGGGAGAGCCAAAGGCCTTTTCGATAACGACGTTACGGCCCTTGGGACCAAGAGTTACTTTTACGGCGTCCGCCAGTTTGTTTACACCCGAGAGCAGAGCCTCGCGTGCCTTTTGACTATAAAGGATTTCCTTTGCCGCCATATTTTCAACCTCCTTTCATAAATTTGGTTTGTTTCAAGGATTAGCCCTCAATGATGGCCAGCACGTCATCTTCCCGCATGATCAGGTACTCTTCGCCTTCGATGTTGACTTCCGTGCCGGCATATTTCCCGAAAAGGATGCGGTCTCCCTCTTTTACGGTAAGAGGCATCTTCTGACCGTTTTCGAGGATGCGGCCATCACCAACGGCGATGACCTTGCCCATGATGGGCTTTTCTTTGGCTGTATCAGGAATTATGATGCCACTTTTGGTGCGCTCTTCTTCTTCGATGCGCTGTACAAGGATCCGATCGTGAAGCGGCTTTACTTTCATCTGTTACCCCTCCTTAGTGAATTTTTGTTAGCACTCACCTGGACCGGCTGCTAATATAATCACGCCTTTTCGATTGGCAAGGCCCCAATTTTTGATTTTTTGAGTTAGAAAAAAGGGCCGATATCGGGAATCCTGAAGGCTAAGATTCCCGCAGGAGTTTCAGGAAGAAGCCCAGGACCCCCAGCGTGATGGCGGTATCAGCGAGGTTGAAGGCGGGCCAGTGGTAGGGGCCGAGGTAGAAATCGAGAAAATCGAAGACCCGGCCGTAAAATATGCGATCGAGAAGGTTTCCCAAGGCCCCCCCGGCAATGAGACCGGAGAGAAACTGGACGAGGTGATCTTTGCCTCTGGCGTAGAGAAAAAGCCCTCCTGCGGCCAGGAGATTGGCCAGGATGAAAAAGTAGCGCAAGCCCTCGGCCCCTCTGGCGAAGAACCCGAAGGCCACCCCCGGGTTCCAGACGTGAACCAGGTTGAAGAACCCGGGGATCACGACTCTTATCTCCCCGGGGGCGAGGATCTCTCTCACCAGGAACTTGGTGGCCTGGTCAAGGCCGAGTACCAGGAGACACGTTAGGAGGAAGACTCTTTGAGATCCGGCCATCTTTCCTTCACCACCCGGTAGCAGCGTTCACAAACTCCCGGGAGATCTTCTCTGGTCCCCACGGTGGGGCTCCACTTCCAGCAGCGCTCGCACTTTTTGCCGGAGGCCCGGCGCACCAAGACCTTGAGCGGCAACTCTTCTCCCTCGTAAAAGACGGCGCCCTCTTCGGGGCTTACGTCTTCCTGCACCTCGAGCTCCGAAACGATGGCCAGATAGGTGAGGAGATCCCGGTTTTCAGCAAGGAAGTCTCTCAAGTCTTTGTCTTCACTTGCCAGAACCACCGCGGCCTCCAGAGAGTTTCCGATGATTTTGGCCTCTTTGCGGGCGATTTCAAGGGCCTTGGTGATTTCAGAGCGCAGGGCAAAGAGTTTTTCCCACTTTTCCTGAAAGGCGGGCTCCACCTGCGGCAGGGGTGGTTCCGGAAAGGAGGCCAGGTGGACGCTTTCGGCCTCTTTTTGGCCAGGGAGGTAGCGCCAGATCTCTTCCGCCGTGAAGGAGAGGATGGGGGCCATGAGGCGGGTGATGGCGTTCGTGGCGTGGTAGAGCACCGTTTGGGCCGCACGGCGCGCGAAGGAATCCGGGGCTTCGCAGTAGAGGGTGTCGCGGCTGACGTCGATAAAGATGGCCGAAAGATCCACGGCACAGAACTGGTGAATACCGTGGGTTACGTGGTGGAAATCGTAGCTCTCATAGGCCCTGAGACACTTGGAGACGAGGCCCGAGAGCCGGAAGAGGAGGTAGCGCTCAAACTCCGGAAGCTTCTCAAGCGGGACGAGGTCTTTCTCCGGGTCGAAATCGTAGAGGTTTCCCAGCATGAAACGGCAGGTGTTGCGGATCTTGCGATAGGCCTCCGTGAGGCGGGAGAGAATCTCATCTGAGAGGCGGATGTCGTCGCGGTAATCCTCGGCCGCCACCCAGAGTCTCAAAATTTCGGCCCCGTAGCGTTTGATGATCTTCTCCGGCGGGATGACGTTCCCCAGAGATTTCGACATCTTGCGCCCCTTGCCGTCCACCACGAAGCCGTGGGTGAGGACGGCTTCATACGGGGCCCGGCCGCGGGTGCCCACCGCGCAAAGGAGAGAGCTCTGGAACCAGCCCCGGTGCTGGTCCGAGCCTTCGAGATAGAGCTCCGCCGGGAACTTGAGCTCTGGCCTCCTTTCGAGGACCGCGGCAAAGGAAACGCCGGAGTCGAACCAGACGTCGAGGATGTCTTCTTCCTTGCGAAAAGAGCGGCTTCCGCAGCGGGGGCAAGTGGTGCCTTCGGGAAGGAGTTCGGAAGCCTCCTTTTCGAACCAGATATCGGCTCCGTGGGCCTCGAAGAGCTCGATGGCCTTCTCGTAAAGGCGGGCTTCCTTGAGGATCTCGTTGCACTCCTCGCAGACGAAGACCATGATTGGTACCCCCCAGGCCCTTTGCCTGGAGAGGCACCAGTCCGGCCGCCTCTCCACCATGCTCCGGATCCTCTCCTTTCCCCACCGCGGGATCCACTTCACCCTTTCGATCCACTCAAGTGCCCTTTCGCGCAAACGGTGGGCCTCCATGGAGATGAACCACTGCTCCGTGGCCCGGAAGATGACGGGCTTCTTGCAGCGCCAGCAGTGGGGGTAGCTGTGTTCGATCTCGCTCACGTGAAGGAGGCGGCCCGCTTCTTTCAAGATGGCGATGATCTTTTCGTTGGCCTGGTAGATGTTCTCGCCGCCGATCTCCGGGAGGTCTTTCTCAAAGCGCCCCTCGGCGTCTACCGGAGAATAGACCTCAAGGCCGTAGCGGAGCCCGGTTTCGTAGTCTTCCTCACCGTGGCCCGGGGCGATGTGGACGCAGCCCGTCCCGGCCTCGAGGGTTACGTAATCCGCAAGCACGATGAGAGATTCCCGGGGCAGGAAGGGGTGGGCGGCGTGTTTGCCTTCGAGTTCCTGAGCCTTTACGCGGCAAAGGATGGGGGGCACTTTTTCGAGCCCCAGCTCGGCTGCCAGGGCCGAAAGCCTCCCCTCGGCCAGGAGGAGGGCCTCGCCGTCAAGCTCCACCACCACGTAGTCGAATTCAGGGTGCAGGGCAACCGCCAGGTTGGCCGGAAGGGTCCAGGGCGTGGTGGTCCAGATCACGATGGAGACGGGAAGCTTCCGGACTTCTTCCGGGAGGACCTTAAGGGCGTCCTCTTTCAGGGGGAACTTCACGTAGATGGACGGCGAGCGATGGGGTTCGTACTCTACTTCTGCCTCCGCCAGGGCGGTAACACAATGGATGCACCAGTAGACGGGTTTTTTGCGGCGGTAGACGTAGCCTTCACTCAGGAAGCGCACGAATTCGCGGGCGATGGTGGCCTCATAGTCGTAGCTCATGGTGAGATAGGGGTTTTCCCAGTCGCCGATGACCCCCAGGCGCTTGAATTCTTCCCTCTGGATCTCGATCCAGCGTTTGGCGTATTCCCGGCAGTGTTTCCGGATGGTGAGCTTGGGGAGCTCCCCGCGTTTTACCTTGAGTTCCTTTTCCACGTTGAGCTCGATGGGCAGCCCGTGACAATCCCATCCGGGGACGTAAGGGCAGTTGTTACCAGCCATGCGTCGACTTTTGATGATGAAGTCCTTGAGCACCTTGTTGAGCGCGGTTCCCATGTGGATGTGGCCGTTGGCGTAAGGGGGGCCGTCGTGGAGCACGAAGAGCGGAGCGCCCTTGCGACGTTCGAGCATTTTGCGGTAGAGGTCGATTTCTTCCCAGTACTTCAGAAATTCTGGCTCCCGTTTGGCCAGATTGGCCTTCATGGGGAACTCGGTCTGCGGGAGGTTGAGGGTCTCCTTCCAGTCGGTTTTTTCCGCCATGGCGCACCCCTTTCATCTAGTTTGTATACGCAGGAATACTAGAAGCCTTAAGCCCTGGTGGCAAGTTAAGAAAGCCATTTTGCCAGACGCCTGGCAAGTTCCTGGCGGGTAACGGGCTTGGTAATAAAGCCGTCAAGACCGGCCCTCTGGGCCTCTTTTTCGATTTCTTCTACCACATGGGCGGTGAGGGCAAGGATGGGCCCGGAATAACCTTCCCGCCGGAGGATACGAGCCACTTCAAGCCCGTCTATTCCGGGCATTCGGATGTCCAGAAGGAGGAGATCGAAAGATCCTTTACGGGCGATCTCAAGAGTCTCATAGCCGTCACGGGCCAGGGTAACCTCAAGCCCCAACCTCTCTAACGCCTTGCGAAAATAAAGCTGGTTTACCGGGTTGTCTTCGGCAAGGAGGACCTTCCCCGATAGTTTCTCGGGAAGGTTGCTCTTTTCCTCCTTTTCCAGATCGTAGACTTTGAGAGGGATCTCGAGATAGAAAGTGCTTCCCTTGCCGGAACCATAACTTTCGGCCCAGAGTTTGCCACCCAGGAGTTTGGCCAAACGCTTGGCAATGGCAAGCCCGAGACCGGAGCCAAAATAGAACTTGTCGAAGCTTTCCTCCAGGCGCTCAAACGGTAAGAAGATCTTTTCGAGATCTTCTTCGGTTATCCCTCGTCCGGTATCGCGAACGGCTATTTGCCAGTGATAGAAATTTTCGCCCTTTTTGAGGGGGACGGCTTCCAGAGTGATTTTGCCTCGTTCGGTGAACTTTACGGCGTTACTCAAAAGATTGAGGATGATCTGTTTGATTTTGGCCCGGTCGCCCAAAAATTGCGGCAATCCTTCGGGAACCTTGATTTCGTAGCGAAGCCCTTTCCTTTCCATTTCGGGGATAAAGAGTTTGAGACATTCTTCCAGCAGGGCTTTGAGATCAAAAGGTTCTTCCTTGAGGATGACAGCTCCTTCTTCGAGTTTGGCAAAATCCAGGGTTTCGTTCAAAAGCTCTCTCAAATTTTCAAGGGACTTTTCCAGATGAGAGAGCTGTTCTCTCTGTTCCGGAGTAAGAGGGGAGTCTTTCAGGAGCTCTACCATTCCCAGGGCCGCGGTGATGGGGGTGCGAATCTCGTGAGAGACGTTTGCCAGGAATTTGGTTTTGGCCTGGCTTGCTTGCTCGGCGCGGTGAGCTTCGATGCGCCATTGTTCCATCGTGTTTTTCAGATTTTCCTGAGAGATGTTTATGCGTTTGATGAGTTCGTTGAACACCCTGATGAGGTTCTTTATCTCTTCAGGGGCCAGAAGCTCGGGAAAGGGTTTCAGGTTGCCTTCTTTGGATTTTTCCTGGAGCTCCTTGATGTGGCTTGCCAGATCCAGAATCGGCATGGTTACGAAGTGATAGTAGAGATAGAGGATTCCGCACAATAAGCTCGAGAGGAGGAATCCTATGAGCAAAAAGTTGAAGAGCGCCTTTTGTATAATCTTCTGGTGCAGGCTATCGTCCACCGCCACTTCCAGGTAACCCAGGGTTTCTTTTCCGTCTTTCAACGGAAAGGTGATAATTTTCCCTTCGTTGAGATTGCCCTTCTGCACGGAGAGAGTTTGAACGGCAGGAGAGGTCTTTTCTCCCAGGAGGATGTCCAGGTGTCTGATGTCCTGGTAGATGGGAGGTTCCTTCCAGGTGACCCTTACTCCGTTTATGAAATCGAACTGGAGAAGTTCTTCCAGAATACGAGAGATCTCTTTCCTCACCTTGAATTTGAGGTGCGGTTTCAGGACTTCGGCCGTGTGTTTTATGAGAAGTCTCAAGGTCTCTTCTCTTTCACGCAGGAGTTCCTGGCGGAGCACGTAGGTTCCCCAGAGGGTGGCCCCGAAGGAGATGGCCAGAGAAAATACAATCGCCGCCACGAAGAGAAACTTGATCTGAAAGAGACGCCCTTTTCGGAAGATCATTTCTTAGAGGATATGAAACAGAATTTTTGGATTACCTCTGGTGGAAATTCCAACCCCAGCTTTCTCCAGGTTTCTTTGTTTACCACGATGCAGGCCTTTCGGCGATCCAGATCGAGGGAGAGGGCAAGCCCCGCCTCCAGGAGCTCAGGGAGGTGAGAAATGGTCAGGACTTTTTTTGCTATGGCCTTCTCCAGGATTTGTTTCAGTTTTGGAAGAGGCCCCGCTACATAGAGAATATCGAAGTCATCCTTCTCAAGAAGGGTGAGGGCCTCCTGGGGGTCTTTCACGAAGGTCGCCTGGAACTCTTGGTTTTCCAAGAAAAAGTCCTTCACTGCCTCATTGACGATGTTCTGATCCTGAAAGGCGGTCTTGGTCTGGGGAAGGATGACAAGCACCCGGAGGGGGAGATGGTCTTTAAAATTTTTCTCGAGCCTCACCAGACGGGAAAGGAGGGCCAGGGTGAGACGGGCTTTCTCTGACTCTATGGTTACCAAGGTCCGGGGATGGGCCTTGGAGGCCATTAAGAAGAGTCCAATGATCGTTCCGAGAAGGATCTTCCTGCCCACTTTTTGCCTCTAAAATCGAATCCGAAGCCCCATCTCAAGGTAACGCCCATTTTCCTGATAATCGTCCGGAATTCCTCCCCAAGAAGAAGGGTAGCGGATATCATCCTCGAAGAGGTTGGTGACTCCAAACCAGGCCGAAATCTTGGAGGTGACGTCGTAGATTATTTTGAGGTTGACGTTGGTGTAACCGTCAAGTTTGTCTCGGGGGTCTGGAATGTAGGTGTTGGTGCCACGGACGGGGTTGAATTTCTCGCGCCAGCGAGGCCCCACATAGTTGCAGGCCAGGTTTATCTCCAAAGGAAGGGAACCGAAGGTGTAGGAAATGATACCTCCGGCCAAGACGTTGGCCACGTAGGGGCGCGGTTCGTCAAATTCGTTTTCTCCCCACTGGTAGCTCCCATAAAGATAGATATCCCAGTGAACACCCCGGTAGTGGTAAGAGATTTCGCCACCTACGACATCTTCGTCTCCCCCTTGTTGGTAGGTCCATCCTCCTATGCCCACTGGATTTCGGCGTCCGAGGACATCCCTGAGCCACATACGGAAGAGGCTGAGGCTCAATCGGTTTTTGGGATTGGGTTTCCAGATGAGGACCAGTTCCAGAGAATCGAGTTTTTCAGGATCGAGATCCGGGTTCCCGACCACCAGGGGGGAGTGGTCGTCGTAGAGGGCATCGAGATCCGGGATCCGAAAGCCATGCCCGTAGATGAATTTTGAAATCAGTTTCGGGGTGAAACGGTGTATCCAGACGATGCGAGGGCTGAATTGCCCGTTGAAGCCGTTGTATTTGTCGTAGCGCAGCCCCAGATTGAGTTCGTCACGGGGTCCGAGTTCCCATTCGTCCTGAAAGTAGACCGCCCACATCCTCTCGGTCTTTGGCGGCCAGGGGTCGTGTTGTCTCTCAAGGGTGGGTAGGGGGCGAAACTCCGGTAGAGAACGATTGGCCAGGAGTTTGGAGGAGCGGATACCGTTTTCCAGAAACTCTACTCCCAAACGCAAGGAATGCGTCTGCCACTTCGTTTTCAACCTGAAGCCGTAAACGATCTCCCTCAGGCGACTCTTTTCGTGAGCCAGGGTAGGAGCGTCATAGGGATCGGGAAAGCGCAAGAGGAATCTCTTTACAGGGGGAATTTCTTTGGAGGCGGGGTGAAAGACGTAAAAGGTCCCGTAATCGAGGATGTTTTGGCGCCAGTTGAAATAGAGATGCCCGGTGGTTTCTTTGGCGATTTCGAAATCGTAAGTTACCTGCCCGCCGAATTGTTTGTAGTGGTTTTCGGGGTCATTGCTTCTACCAAGGCGATCCGAAAGACCGTAGTAATGAGAAAGAGTGACGTCGAAGCGGAACATCTTGAAACGCAGCCCCTTCCAGGCCAGCCGGAACTCCTGCCAGTTGGTATCGAAATGGGTGTCTGCCGTACCGGGGATGCCGGCGGCATCCTTTACGTGAAAGCGATCTCCGTTTGAGGTGCTCTTTCCGGCACTGAACTGAAACTCCCAGGTGTTTTTTATGAAACCTCCGGAGATGAACCCCCGTCCGGTATCGAAATGTCCCAAGGCTCCGCCGATCTCCCCGCTATTCTTCCAGCGTCGGGGGACAAGGTTTATCACGCCTCCTACGGCATAAGAGCCATAAACCGCCGAAGAAGGGCCTCTGGAGATCTCGATACGCTCCAGGATGTCCACCGGAAGGGCTCCCACAAAACTCAAAGCTCTTCTGAGAAGCAAGTGGTTCAAGGGTTGACCGTCCCAGAGGATCAGAACCCTGCGGTCCGAATAGTTTCCGCGGATGATGAGATGATAGGTACCGTTGTTCTCTCGAATGACCTCGAGCCCGGGGACAAAACGCAAGAGCTCGGCTATGGTGGTGGCTCCGGTGCGTTCGATCATTTTGCGGTCGAAAATGGTGAAAGAGGAAGGGATTTGATCGATGTTGAAACCGCTGAAGGTGGCTACTTCGGTGGCACTGGAAAGGAAGCTTTCAAGGACGGCTCCGGGCTTGGCTTCATGCCCCCAGCCAAAAGTCGGGAGAAAAAAGGTCAAAAGCCCCCACAGCAGAAAGATTGTGAGCAAATGACACCCCTAAGCTAGTTTTTTTAAGGCTTCTCCGATACGAGAGACCCCCTTTTCAATTTCTTCATCGGCATTGGCAAAGGAAATCCTGAGACAACGATCGTCCCCGAAGGCTATTCCAGGTACCGTGGCCACTTTGGCCTCCTCCAGGAGGTAATCGCACATGGTGAGGGAGTCTTCGAGGGTCGTGCCTCCGGGAGCCTGTCGCCCGTAGTAGGCGGAGAAATCCACAAAGGCGTAGAAAGTCCCCTGGGGTTTGGGGAGATCAAGGCCGGGAATCTCTTTGAGCTTTTGATAGAGGAGTGTGGCCCGTCTTTTGAAAGCCTCTCTCATTTCGACGATGCAGTCCTGCGGGCCACAGAGTGCTTCGAGGGCTGCTTTCTGCGCTATAGAAGTGGCGTTGGAGGTGCTCTGCCCCTGGATGCGTGAGACGGCGGCGATGATGTCTTTGGGGCCCACCGCCCAGCCGATCCGCCAGCCAGTCATGGCGTAAGTCTTGGAGACTCCGTTTACCATGATCGTCTGTTCTCGCAGCTCCGGTGCCACGGTGAGAATGTTTTCCGGCCCCCTGCCGTCGAAGCGCAGCTTGTCGTAAATGTCGTCCGAGATAATGAAGAAGCCATGTTGCTTGGCAAGTTCCGCTACCCCTTTCAAGAAGTTCTGGCTATAGAGCTGGCCCGTGGGGTTGGAAGGACTGTTCAAGATGAGGCCCTTGGTCTTGGGAGTAATGGCTCTCTCAAGGGCCGAGAGCTCCGGCTCAAAGAGGTTTTCCTTCTCCGAAGGCACGATGACAGGTCTTGCCCCGGCGAGTTCCACGATGGGAGGGTAAGAAACCCAGTAAGGGGCCAGGACGAGGACTTCGTCTCCCTCTTCGAAGAGGGCCTGGGCCAGGTTGAAGAGGGCCTGTTTGGCCCCGCAGCTCACCACCACTTCTTCCGGGGTGTAAGAAAGCCCGTAGTCTTTTTGAATCTGGGTGGCGATGGCTTCGCGAAGTTCGGGAATCCCTGCCACCGGGGTGTAACGGGTAAAACCCTCACGGATGGCCTTGATGGCGGCTTCTTTGATGTGTTCCGGGGTGTCGAAATCTGGTTCCCCGGCGGAAAGGTTGATGATGTCGATCCCCTGAGCTTTGAGTGCTTTGGCCTTGGCGTTGATGGCCAGGGTGGCGGAAGGTTTAAGTTGGCGAACCCTGGTTGCTAGTTTTTCCTTCACGGCTGGGCCTCCTTTTTTCGTAGACCACTTCTTTCAAGAACAGCCCTTGGGGTGGGGCGGGTGGTGGCGCGAGGCTTCGATCCTTGGCTTCAAATATTTCGGCAAGCTCCTCGGGGCTTAGCCGTCCCAACCCCACTTCTACCAAGGCACCTACGATATTTCTTACCATATAGCGCAAAAATCCCCGAGCCGAAATCTCAAACCGGATCATCCCCGCGATACCTACGGCGCGCTTGAGTTCGGCCCGAAAGACAGTGCGTACCGTGGTCTTGATGTCACTTCCCACCTTGCGAAAGCTGGCAAAATCCTTCTGCCCCACAAAGAGGGGGAGGCAGGTCTTCATCGCTTCAAGATCGAGCTTTTGAGGGACCCACCAGGAGTAAAGGCGCCAGATGGGGTTCCGGATGGGATGGTTGTAGATCTGGTAGAAATAGGTCTTGTAGCGGGCGTCATACTGGGCGTTGAACTTGATGGGCACCTCTTCGATCTTCACGATGGCGATATCCTTGGGAAGGAGGGCGTTTAAGGCCCGTTGAAGGTCGGGGAGAGAGATCTTGCTGGTGGTCAAAAAGTTGGCCACCTGCCCTAGGGCGTGGACCCCGGCGTCGGTACGTCCGGCGGCCCGGAGCTTAACCTTGTGCCCTACAAGGCGAGCAATCGTCTCTTCGAGGATTCCCTGGATGGTTGGTCCCACCCTTTGCCTTTGCCAACCGAGATAGTTGGTACCATCATAGGCGATGGTGAGTTTGAGGTTGCGCATCGTTTAAGGAAAGAGTGGGCGGCTTTCCAGGGCCAGATCTTCCGGAAAACCGTACATAAGGTTCATATTTTGGACCGCCTGCCCGCTGGCCCCTTTCACCAGATTGTCGATGGCAGAGAGAATGATGAGCCTTCCGGTACGCGGATCAAGCTTGAGACCGATGAGACAGAGATTCGTACCTCTGACATGGGCGGTGCGGGGATATTCCCCTGGCGGGAGTATCCTGACAAAGGGGCTTTGGGCGTAAAAGTTTTGCAGAGCCTCGTGCAAAACCCTTTCATCTCTGGTGCGTGGGGTGGCGTAAATGGTGGCAAGAATCCCCCGACTCATGGGGACGAGGTGGGTGGTGAAGTTGAGGCGAAGCTCTTCTCCCGCCGCCAGGGAGAGTTCTTGTTCGATCTCCGGGGTATGACGATGGATGGCGACGTTGTAAGCACAGAAATCCTCGTTTACCTCGCAAAAGATGAGCCGCAGTTTGGCACTCCTTCCCGCGCCGGAGACTCCGCTTTTGGCGTCGATGACGAGCCCCTCCGGGCTTACGAGGCCTTCTCTGAGAAGTGGAATAAGAGGAAGGGTGCTTGCCGTGGGATAGCATCCCGGGTTTGCCACCAGGCGCGCAATCTTTACTTGGTCTCGGTATATCTCCGCCAGGCCGTAGACCGCTTCGCTCAGAAGTTCCGGAGCTTTGTGGGTGGCCCCGTACCACTCTTCGTATGTGCGGGGGTCCTTAAGACGAAAATCTGCCGAAAGATCGATTACTTTGAGGCCTGCCTCCAGCAAGGCTTTGGCGGTTTCCGCCGCCGCCCCGTGCGGTACGCAAAGAAAGGCCAGATCCGCTTTGTTGGCAATCCTTTCGGGAGAGGGTTCTTCGAAAACAAGTTCTCCAAACCGGTCCTCGAAGGGGAAAACCTCGCAGACCTTTTTGCCAGCTTCCTGGCGAGAGGTAACGCAGGTGACCTCGACCTTGGGATGTTTGGCCAGAATTCTTAAGAGTTCAAGACCGGTGTACCCTGTGGCTCCGATGATGGCAACTTTGAGCATAAATCCTCAAAATTAAGAAGGGGTGCCGAAGCACCCCTTCTGGTTTAACGCTTGGAGTATTGTTGACCGCGTCTCGCTCCCCGAAGCCCGTATTTCTTTCTTTCCTTGACACGGGCATCCCGGGTGAGAAACCCGGCCTTTTTGAGGGAAGGCCTCAGATCCTCGTTGTAGGCCACCAGGGCCCGGGCCACGCCGTGCCTGATGGCTTCTGCCTGGGCGGATTTGCCGCTGCCCGTTACCGTGCAGATGATGTCAAATTTGCCGAGAGTTCCGGTGACGTTGAAGGGCTGCTCTACCACGTGGCGAGCAACGATGTTGTCGGCAAAGTATTCCTCGAAATCCTGATCGTTCACGCGGAACTTCCCGCTGCCAGGCATGATCCAGACGCGGGCGATAGCAGTTTTGCGTTTGCCTGTGGCGTAATATCTTTCCTTGGTTTCTGCCATTTCCTCTCACCCTCTCTTAAAATTCTAGTGTTTGCGGTTTTTGAGCCTGATGGGGGTGGGTTCCTCCCCGATAAACCTTCAGTTTCTTGAGCATTTTGCGCCCGAGGCGGTTCTTGGGGAGCATCCGCTTTACCGCCAGGCGAATGACTTCTTCGGGCTTGGTCTCAAGCATCTTACGGGTCGGGGTAAGTTTTAGCCCTCCCATATAGCCGGAATGACGCCAGTACATTTTTTTGTCGGTCTTTCGGCCTGTGAGACGGATCTTGTCCGCATTGATCACGACGATAAAATCGCCGGCATCCACGTTGGGTGTGAAATTCGGGTAGTGTTTGCCCTGGAGACGGTAGGCAATCTCGCTTGCCAGCCGGCCCAGGACCTTGCCCTTGGCGTCTATGACGTACCAGTTGTGCTTTACCTCTTCCTTTTTGAGCATCGGGGTTTGTGAGGTGAAAATAGCCATCTTTATTTCCTCCGCTTAATCGGCTCCGTTTCTTTAAAAGACTGCCCCTTTTTTGTCAAGAAAGACGCCCCAAAATTTACCCCAAAGAGGAAAATTTGCAATCACTCTCCGATTTTGGGAATGGTACCACGAAGAAGGGCGCCGTGATATACCCTCAAAAATATGAGGTAACTGCCTCCGAGATAAGCCATGTTTAAGAGGCTGGCCTTCAAAAGGGGCCCAAGTTTAAGACTTCCTTCCAGGATGACCTGCCGCATTCCCTCAAACACGTAAGAAGAGGGGACCCAGGTCGCCAGTTTTTGGAGAAAGGGCGGCAGGACCTCCACCGGATAGAAGACTGCGGAGACGGGGAGAAAGAGGAAGGCGAGCGCCCAGGCAAGAATCTCGGCCTCCTGGCCAAAGCGCAGGATAGCGGCCATGGTAACGAGACCGATGGCCCAGCCCAGGGCGCAGAGATTGAGAACAAAGGGAAGAAGGGAACCCCCCAGGACCAGGACGTGGAAGTCGAAAAAGAAGGCCGCCAGGGCCCCCATCACCAGGAAGGCGATCAGCACCTTCACGACGCTTACCAGGACGAGACCGAGTAGATATTCCGAAATGGTGAGGGGGGAGACGAAGAGATTTAAGAGGTTTCTCGCCCAGATGTCTTCGAGGAAAGAGACGGATATCCCCTGCTGGGCTCGCAGGAGGATGTTCCACAAGATGAGCCCTCCCAGGAAGAATGAGACATAGTGAGGCATTTCTGCCCCGGCTCTCTCAAGATAAAGGGTCACAAACCCCCAGAGAAGGAGATCCACGGTGGGCCAGTAGAAGACGTCAAGGATGCGGGTGAAGCTCCTTCGGTAAAGATATATTTGCCGCAGAAGGACCGCAAAGACACGCCGTGGATTCATGCTGCCAGCCGAAAGTAGAGTTCTTCGAGGCTCTCGGCCTCAAACTCCTCCAGCAGTTTCGCTATCTTTCCTAGCGCCCTTATCTGGCCCTTTTGGAGAACAAGGATTCTGCTAGAGATGCGCTCTACTTCTGCGAGATTGTGAGAAGTAAAGAGGACCGCCGTCCTTTCCTGACGGGCATAATTGAGGATCAGGTCCCGGGTCTTCTGGGCGACTTCAGGGTCAAGCCCGGCGGTGGGTTCATCGAGTAGGAGTACCCGGGGATGGTTCAGCAGGGCCTTGGCGAGGCAGAGCCGCATCATCTGACCGGAAGAAAGGGTGCGGGTGCGTCTCTTCCGTTTCTCGTAGAGGCCGAAGATTTTCAAGACCTCCGCCACTCTCTCCCGCGGTTCCCTGAGGCCATAAAGGTGGGCATAGACGAGGAGATTCTCTTCCAAGGTCAGGGAGAGCGGCAAGGCCACGTAACTGGAGGCAAAGTTTACCTTTGTAAGTATTTGGCTCCGGTTTCGGAAGAAATCTTTGCCAAAGTAACGGATCTTTCCCGAAGTGGGTAAGACGAGTCCCAAGAGGCAATTTATGAGCGTGGTCTTTCCGGCCCCGTTGGGCCCCACTACCCCGAGGATCTCTCCGGAACACAGGGTGAACGAGATCCCTTTCAGGGCACAGATTTTTCCGAAACACTTGGTCAGGTCTTCGACTTCGAGAACCGTATGCATAGGAAGGTAGAGTGGATCCCGGGGGTGGACTCGAACCACCACCGTGGGGGCCAAAACCCCATGTCCTGCCGATTAGACGACCCGGGATCTTGGTCTCCTAAAAGATAATCTATCGGGGTTGATCTGCAAGATTAGAGAAAGATTTTGGCAAGTTCTGTGGCCTCCTGTTCGGCCTTTTTGATCATGTTCATGGTGAGGTCGGCGCGGAGATTGAACTTGTCGCGGGCCTCTTCCACGATGATTTCTTTTTCCAGGCTGTGGTCGGGATCGTGCTGGTAGCGGATGTGAGAAACGAGATAAACGGCGGGTTCTATTTCGGGATGATGGTGGGCCGAGACCGCCTGCACGAGGAAATCCGGAAGGTTCCACTCTTCCGCCATCAGCCCCCCGATGTTTTGGTGATCGAAGCCGAATCTCTCTTTTTCGAGCTCGACCAGGTTGACGCGAGGATCTTGGTTCCAGTTCTGGAGAGTGGGGCAATAGATCTTCTCCTTGAGATGTATGATGACCGGGATGGCCATGTCTTGAAGGAGCCCGGCACTGAAGGATTCGACGTTGGTATTGGGATGAAGCACTTGGGCGATCTGCCGAGCAAGGCTTCCCCTTTTGGCGGCGGCCAGCCAGAAAAGTTCCAGATCGAGACATGCGCTTTTGAACTTGGGAAGGGTTTGGTGGACCGCCAGGGGCAAGATCAGAGATTCCAGGCGTGCCCTCCCCAGAAGAGCGACCGCGTGCTCAATATTGGAGACCTTTCTGGGAAGTCCGAAGGCTGCGGAATTTACGGTCTTGAGCACCCGAACGTGAATACCGGGGTCGGCGGATATTCGTCTTGCGATTTCGAAGGTGGGGGTTTGAGGGTCTCTCAAGGCCTCAAGAGCCGACATGGCTGCTTTCGGAAAGTAGGGGAGCTCGAACCCCCCCAGGAGCTCCCGCAGTTCTTTGCGGGGGTCAGTTTTTTTCCTCTTTTTTAGAAAACCCAGAAATCCCATCAGTCCGCCCTCCTCGCAATACGGTTGGTAAATATGGCTAAAAGCCCGCCTAACATGACGTAGCCCATAATTACTTCGCAAATGGCAAGGATTTGTCCGGGCATGGAATTGGGAATCACGTCTCCATACCCCAGGGTGGTAAGGGTGACGATACTGTAATAGAGGGGTGAGAGAGGAGTGGGGTACTTTCCGTAATCGACCCCAACAAAATGGTAAAGGCCGGCAAAGATGAGGGCCTGGATGGCGATGAGGATACACCAGCGCTTGAGGCTTCGCCCGCAATCTGAGGTGAGCCACCAGAGGTAATAGACTATCTGGGCCCATTTGCCCTGCTTGCGAAACTCCTCGAGATAGTTCTCGTCGAGGATGTGGCGTCTTATGAGATAGGCCCCGGCAAAGTTGATATCTCGGATGTCTGCCCCTATCCAGTTGGCAGATTTGTAGCCTTTGAGCATCCTCAAATGGGCCTTTCTCAGGTCGGCGTCCTTGAAGATGGCCCCGGAGACATCGCTCAGGTTGAGGTGTGCGTCCTGGAGATTGGCCGAAGTAAAATCGGCCCTCTGGAGGTTGGCCTCTCGAAGTCTTGCGTGGGAAAGATCGGCACACCCCAGGTCTGCTCCCTCCAGGTTGGCCTTGGTGAAAGTGGTGTGGCGAAGGTCGGCGTGAAAGAGTCTTGCGCCCTTGAGATTGGCCATGCCAAAGCCTGCGGCTTCGGCTTTGGCCCCTTCGAGATTTGCTCCCTCAAGGTTGGCGCCTGTGAAATCTGCTCCGGCAAGATCAGCTCCCGTCAGAATGGCTCCGCGAAGATTGGCCCGGAAGAACTTTGCTTTCCTCAGGTTGGCGCCGCTTAAATCTTCACCGCTCAGGTCCTTTCCCGAAAAATCTAGCCCTTCTAGGGAAGTCTCTTCTTCTGAATCTTGTGGGGCCTGCCAGGTGCAGTGAAGTTTTCCCAAAAAAGGCCTCCTACCAAATTTTTTGCCTGATCGTTTATCTTTTCGGTAATCATTCCAAAAGGCATAATTTTTGGGGTCTATCGTTGTTGACACCTAGCAAAAAGGTATGTTAACGGAAGTTCCAACTTAGAATCCTTCAAGGAGAGGGCCAATGATCGAAGTCAGACTCCACGGTCGAGGCGGTCAAGGAGCGGTTACCTCCGCGGAACTGATTGCCATTTCAGCTATCAACCAAAACAAATATGCCCAGGCCTTTCCGAGTTTTGGCCCTGAGCGTCGGGGAGCACCGGTAATGGCCTTTGTACGTGTGAGTGACGAAAAGATCCGTCTGAGAGAAAAGGTCTACACCCCTGATATCGTCATAGTACTTGATCCTTCCCTTCCTTCCATTGTGGACGTTACGGCGGGGCTCAAAGAAGACGGTTGGGTCATACTCAACTCCAGCAAAGACGAGAAGACTATCCGCAAGATGCTCGGAGGATACAAGGGCAAGCTTGCGGTGGTGGATGCCACCAAGATTGCCATGGAAGTTCTGGGGCTTCCCATCACCAACACCACGATGCTGGGGGCCTTCCTGAAGGCCACGGGGCTGGTGGATAAGAAGTATCTTGAAGAGGCCCTGGAACATCGTTTTGGCCGTCTGGCCGAGAAGAACAAGGCAGCGATGGCGCGAGCCATGAAAGAAACCAAACTTTACACGTAAGGAGCAAGCGATGGGTAAAGATCAAGGTATGATGCCTTGGAAAGAAGTCCCCTTTGGGCTCTATATTTTGGAGCCCGGGAATAGTGCGGAATTCAAGACCGGCAACTGGCGCTCTCTCCGCCCCGTGCTGGAGAAAGAAAAATGCGTCAAATGCGGCACTTGTTACATCATGTGCCCTGATATGTGTTACGACCAGCAGGACGAAGAGGGTTACTATCTGGTCAACCTTTACTACTGTAAGGGCTGCGGGATTTGTGCTGCTGTCTGCCCCAAAAAAGCCATTACAATGGTCATGGAGGAGGTCTAGTCATGGGAAAGAGAGTGGCCAAAGAGGTATCCATTGCGATTGCAGACGCCGTCAAACTGGCAAGGGCAGAGGTCATCGCAGCCTATCCCATCACCCCGCAGACCCATATCGTCGAGCATCTCAGTGAACTGGTAGCCAACGGCGAGCTCGACGCCGAGTACATCACCGTAGAATCCGAGCATTCGGCTATCAGCGCCGCTTTGGGGGCGGTGGCCACCGGGGCACGGACGTTTACCTCCACCGCGGCGCAGGGCTTGGCCCTGATGCACGAGATACTCTTCATCGCTCCGGCTCTCAGGCTCCCGGTGGTGATGGTGGTGGCCAACCGGGCCCTTTCTGCTCCCATCAGTATCTGGAACGACCACAGCGACATCATGGCCGAGAGGGATATCGGCTGGATCCAGCTCTGGGCGGAAAACGGCCAGGAAGCTGTCGATCTCGTGATCCAGGCCTTTCGTATTGCCGAGGACCGCAACGTGATGTTTCCAACCATCGTTAACATCGACGGTTTCACACTTTCTCACGTGATAGAGCCCGTGGAGCTTCCAGACCAGGAAGAAGTGGACGACTTCCTGCCACCTTTCAAGCCCAAGTACAAGCTTGATCCGCGCAAGCCTCTCACCATGGGGCCGGTTGGTATCCCGGAGATCTATTTTGAGGCCAAAAAGGCCCAGGATGAGGCCTTCAAAAATTCACGCCGTGCCATCCTGCGTATCTGGAAGGACTGGGCCAAGAGATTTGGTCGAGTCTACAATCCTGTAGAAACTTACCGCACCGAAGATGCCGAGGTAGTCCTCCTCATCAATGGCAGTCTGGCCGAGACCGCGATGACTGCGATAGACAAGATGCGGGAGCAGGGCAAGAAGGTGGGGCTCATGCGCTTCCGTCTCTGGAGGCCCTTCCCGGTGCAGGAGTTCCGCAAGGCTGTCTCTGGCATTCCGGTGTTGGCGGTAATAGACCGGGCCCTTACCCCGGGTGGGGTAGGAGGGCCGGTGGGCACCGAGGTGCGTTCGGCCCTTTACAATGCCGCGCGTCGTCCGCGAGTGGTCAATTTCATCGCGGGACTTGGTGGAAGAGACGTTACCGTAGAGGACTTCGAAGAAATGGCGGACAGGGCTGCCTTCTACCTCAAGAAGCGGCCCAAAGAAGCCTACGAAATGATAGGGGTGAGGGAGTCATGATACCAGAACTTACGAAATTCAAGGGATATTCCATTAAAAACTTGCCAAAGGAAGAACCTCTGGCTCCGGGTCACCGGGCCTGTCAGGGATGTGGTGAAATCCTGGCCCTTAGAATGGCCATGAAGGCTCTGGGGACGGATGTTATCGTCTGTAACGCCACAGGTTGCATGGAGATCGTCACCTCTCCTTTTCCGCACACTTCCTGGCGTGTACCCTGGATCCACATCGCTTTTGAAAACGCTGCCGCGGTAGCTTCGGGAGTGGAAGCGGCCTTGAAGGTGCTCAAACGGCACGGGCGTTTCCCCAAGAGTCGCCATGTAGACGTGGTCGCCGTGGCCGGTGACGGCGGCACAGCGGATATCGGTCTTCAGGCCCTTTCCGGAGCGCTGGAGCGTGGGCACGACTTTGTCTACATCTGTCTCGACAACGAGGCCTACATGAACACCGGGGTGCAGCGTTCAAGTTGTACACCTTTTGGGGCGATGACCACCACGAGCCCTCCTGGGGCGCGCTCCATCGGCCAGATGACCTGGAAGAAAAACGTTCCTCAGATCGCCGTTGCCCACGGTATTCCTTACGTGGCCACGGCCAGTCCGGCCTTTTTCCTGGATCTCATGAACAAGGTCAAGAAGGCGGCTCTGGTAAAAGGTCCGGCCTACGTTCACATCTATTCTCCCTGTCCTACGGGCTGGGGAACAAGAGGAGAAGACTCCATCAAGCTTGCTCGCTTGGCGGTGGACACGAAGATTTTTCCTCTCTATGAGGTGATCGAAGGCAAGTACTATCTCACGCGGAAGATCACCAAGCCCAAGCCGGTAGAGGAGTATCTCAAGGCTCAGCGGCGCTTTCGGCACCTTACCCCTGAAATCATCGAAGAGATTCAACGGCGGGTGGATGCCGAGTACGAGCGGCTGGTGAAGCTCTCCGAGCTTTAGGCTTGACAGCTTTTTTACGGCTCGTTATTTATAAAGACGTTCCGGAGCGGGAGTAGCTCAGTTGGTAGAGCGCCACCTTGCCAAGGTGGATGTCGCGGGTTCAAGTCCCGTCTCCCGCTCCATTTCTATTTTTGAAGCAACTCCTCAAACCTCAGGGCATCCTCCTTCATGTAAACATTGTTGAAGAGCACGCAGATTCTTTCCGCCTTCGCCTCGAAGAGCCAGTCCTTCAAAGTGTTTAGCTCCTGATCTTCATAGCGATGCCGGTAGTTTATTCTTCCACCTGGGCCTTTTTCGCCGTGGAGCCTGAGGTAGAGAAAATCGAGCTTCGGGAAGAATTCTTCTCGCAGGTCCGGTTCCAGGAAAGGGTCAAAGACCGGGGTTATCCCTTCGGCGTAAGCCTCCTCAAGCAAGGTCCTATCTTCCCAGCGGATCTCAAGCCCTATTCCCCAGCGGGTTAACATCTCTCTGGCTTGCCTTAGAAAGGGCAAGATCTGTTCCTTTTCCGCTTCACAGGCTGCGGGAAGCTGGAAGAGAAGAAAGTCGAGAACCAGTTCTTCGAGGAGAATTTTGGTGCGTTCGAGCTGACCTCTGGTGAAGTCATTCCATTTGAGGCAACCAACGAGGTCCTTGAGCCTCTTTCTCTCCTCCGGGCTGAATTCGGAGCGCTTCCAGGTGGGTGATCTCAAAGGATGGGTAAAGAGCTGGTGAGCCTTCATCGAAAGGAAAGCCCCTTTTTCTTTTCCCTCTTTAAGATACTTTTTCCAGTTCTTGACCTGCCTTTCCGTGGGGAATTTGTAGAAGGTGGCGTTTATTTCAAGGGCTGAGAAGAGATCGAAGAATTTCTGCCAGGCTACCACCTGGCCACAGGTGCCTACCCAGATTTTTTTCATCCTTTCCCCCTGGTAAGAATTTTTCTCCTATGTAAGATAAGGCTCCGATGCGGGCTGTCATTCAGAGGGTAAAAGAAGCAAGGGTCAAAGTCTCCGGAGAGGAGATCTCTCGCATCGGGAGGGGGTTCTTGGTCCTGCTCGGGGTCTCGAGGGAGGACACCTCCGAAGATCTGGCCTATCTGGCGCGCAAAATTGCCAACTTGAGAATCTTTGAGGATGAAGCCGGTAAATTGAACCGCTCGATAAAGGATATCGGAGGAGAGATCCTTCTGGTTTCGAACTTCACCCTCTACGGAGATTGCCGGAAAGGGAATCGCCCCTCCTTTGACAAGGCCGCCTCTCTGAAGGAGGCCGAGAAACTTTATCTGGCCCTGGCCTCCAGGCTCGAAGAAGAGGGGATTCCGGTGAAGCTTGGTCGCTTTCGGGCCATGATGGAAGTGGAACTCGTGAACGACGGCCCGGTAACCTTGCTCCTCGATAGCAGGAAGATCTTCTGATATGGAGTATCGTCCAGCGGCAAAAAATTTCCTGCACGTGAAGATTGCCCCCCGCGGTTTCAAGAAAGGGGCCTTTTCGCATCCCAGCCTGGTGAACCTTTTTGAGGAACCCGAAGCCCTGGTTTTGGTCTTCGAACCCGAAGACGTAAACAGTATTTTGAGAGATCTTCTGGATTTTGCCCCCGGTGCAGACATCCTGGAAACCGGGCTCTATCCTTCCGCCGGGCCGGTTTCCGGCTATCGTTTACGATACGCCGAGGGTCTGGTCATCGTTTCTCCGGGAGGAGAGATCACTCCCCGGGAGGGTGAAATCGTTCTCAAGACGAACTTCTCCTTTGGCAGTGGTTTTCACCCCACGACCAAGCTATCGGCCCGGCTTCTGGCGGAAGCTTTTGAGAAGGAGCGCCCTGCAAGGGTTTTCGATCTGGGTACCGGAAGCGGGGTCCTGGCGCTGTGTGCCGCGAAACTGGGGGCCCGAGAGATCCTCGCGGCAGACATTGACCCCCGCGCGGTAAGAGAAGCCCGGGCCAACGTCCTCACAAACGGATATGAAGAACAAATTCTGGTGGTCCAGGGTTCGCTTTCCTGCGCCCGGCGGGCTTTCTTTGATCTCCTTTTGGCAAATCTCACCATTGGCACCATTCTCACCCTGGGGAAAGAATTTCCCGCCCTTTTGAGGCCGGGCGGGCGTATGATCCTCTCAGGCTTCATGCTGGATCAGGTGGCAGAAGTAAAAAATCTCTTTCCTCAGGCCGAAGCCGAAAAGGTTCTGGCTGAAGAGGGGTGGGCCGCTCTCCTTTGCAGGATCTGACCTCAACCTCGGGCCTTCTTTCTGGCTACCAGGATCAAGGTGAGCAAAACCCGAAGATTGGTAACCAAGGCGAGGACCCAGAAAATCTCCCAAAGATGCCCTGAAAGCACGCAAACCATGATGAAAAAGACCCTTTCGTCCCTCTTGCCGGGAAGTTTCCTCAAAAGGGGGATCTCCGAGTAGATGTCGCGCCCGAAGGCCCCTTTGAATCTTTCGGCGGTGTAACTCACCATGAGTGAGCCGAAGAAGGCCAGGAGGGCCACCGCCTGCTGCCAGGGGGAAACAGGGTTTAGCAAGAGATAGAGCCCCAGGAGAAAGGCAAAATCGACAAACCGATCGAGGACCGAATCAAGCCATCCCCCAAAAGGGCTTTCCCGAAGACTTGCCCGGGCGATTTCTCCGTCTATACCATCTAGCATCGAACTCAACTGATAGAGAAGGGCCGCTGCCTTGGGAGACCAGTAGAGTAGGGAGGCCGCCAAAAGACCGAGGAAAGAGGTAAGGAGAGTGGCGGCGTTTGGAGAGAGATAATCCACCAGAAAGCTCGAACACCAGGTGGAGACCTTGCGATTTAGGTGGCGAGAGATGAAACCGTCTCCACTTTCCTTGACCGCGGTCTTTATCAAGAGTTTGGTGGCCCGTCGCAAATCTTGCGGGGTATCCACGTCCATCCAGAAACGGCCTGAGAGCTCACTGCAGGGTATCTGAGCCTTTTCCATGATCTCGGAAAGATTTACTTTTTGCTTCTCTCTCAAGAGTTTTTCGGCTGTGGAAAATACGCCTGGCTCCAGGATGAAGAAGCCGGTGTCGAAGCCTGTGTAAGAAGAGAGATCCTTCCCGAGGGAGACAACACGTCCTCCCTGGCAGAGGGCTTTGGTGGCTTCCTGCGGGTCGATGAAACGCCCTTCTCGATCTATGACCAGGCCGTTGAGGCCAAGAGCTTCCCTCACAAAGTCTTTTTCGTAGACGTGGTCACCCATGGTAAGCACAAAGGGGCCTGAGACGTGATCTTTGGCCAGGAAGAAGGAATAGCCGTTACCCCTCTCCGGGTGAGGGTTCTTGACCAGGGTACAGGAGAATCGGGGATGTTTTGCCAGGAACTCCCGGTAAAATGCTTCGTGCTGCGGGTTGATGACGATGATAAAATGTTCGATAGGTCCTTCGGAGAGGAGGTGAAGGTGGCGATAGAGGAGCTCCCTTCCAGCGACCTTGAGGAGAGGTTTTGGGAAATTTTCCGTAAGAGGCCGCAGGCGTGTTCCCAATCCCGCTGCCAGGATGATCGCCTCCATCCAAAAACCTCCCCGTGGAGTCTCTTTTGTCAGCCGAACTAAATATAAGCACTCTTAATGGTAAGAGAGTCGTTTCTTTTCACCCTCTGGTGAAGGCCCATTTCAACTTCTGGGCCTTCACCGCCCTCGACGAAGAGGTGTTGGCCGCGCTGGAAGAGGCGGAGGCGGTGATCTGGCCCCAGGTCTTCCCTGGCTGCTTCTACCGGTATGCCCGCAAAAGGGGGCTCCTTTCCTTTCCGAACTACGACGCCCGCTTGGATTTTCCCGGGAAGGACGGGCAGGTTCTTCTTTTCAGGTCCCTTGGTCTGCCGCATCCCAGAAGTGTGCTGGTGCCCAAGATAGCCTCCCTGGGTCCTCATCCCGGAGCAAGGCCGGTGGAGCTTGCTTTCCCCCTGGTGCTGAAAGTTAACGACGAACACGAAGGTCAAGGGATCTTCCTGCTTCAGGATGAAAATCAATGGCAAAAGGTCCTGTCTCTTCTCAAGGAGCGCGAGCGTACAGGGCGGTTTGGCTTCCTTTTGCAGGAGTTCGTTCCCTCTTCTTACGATTTGAGGGTCGTTATCTTCCGCCGCCAAAAACTCCCCTTCTGGCGCCAGAAGGGGGATGATTTTCGAGGAAATCTTGTGCAGGGTGGGAGATTGGTTGCTTCTCCGTCTGAAAGGCTGGAAGAAGAGGCCCTCAAGCTGGTGGAAAAACTCGTCCGGCAAACCGGCATCGACCTTGCGGCGGTAGATTTTCTGGTGACGGAAACCGAGGTGCTTCTGAATGAGATAAATTACGTCTTCGGTAGACGTGCCCTTGGCGGGCGTTTTGAGGGGCTTTTTTTTGAGGCGGTGAAAGATTTCCTGCGGGGTGATCTTTAGTGGTCCACGGTGGGGAGCCAGACTTCGAAGCGGCTTCCGAGCCCCTCTTCGGTAAAGACTTTTATTCGTCCCCCGGCTTCCTCCACCCAGCGTTTGACCAGGGCCAGCCCCAGCCCGGACCCTTCTTCTTTGGTGGTAAAGTAGGGGTCAAAAATGCACTTGACCAGGTCTGGTTTCATGCCCGTTCCGGTATCTTCGATGGTGAGGACGGCAAAGTTTTCTTCCTGGGAAGTGGATATGGTGATTTTTCCCGTCTCTGGAATGGCGTGAAGGGCGTTCAGGAAGAGGTTCAGGATGATTTGTTCTAACATGGCACGGTTCATATAAACCCGTTTCACATAGGGGTTTATGATGAACTGAAGTTGAATCCTCTTGGGGGTCAGGGCTTTCATGAGGTTGCTAAGTTCAGATAAGACTTCGTTCAAGTTGAGAAGCTCGGGTTGGCTCTTGGTCTTGCCCAGAGAGCACAATTTCTGGCTGAAGGAGACGATCTCCTGCAGGATGTTGGCCAATTTCTGATAACGTCTCTTGAGGTGAGGCTGATTCTCAGCCATCAGGGTGAGGACCTGAAGCTCCCCCAGGGCGGCGGTGAGCATGTTTTTGAGGTCATGGCTCAATCCTGCGGCCAGATAACCTATGATTTCGTAAGTGTAGGAAGATAGGTCTCTTTCGGTGACTTGATTTGAGGTCACGTCTACCGCCAGGTGCCAGAGAGCGGTGATCTTGTCTTCCTCCTTTATGGGAACGACGCTGACATAGAAATCTTTCTGGAGGCGCTCGGCCTTCTGGATAGCCTGTACCGGGCGCCCTTCCGTCAGGGCCTTCAAGGCCGGGCAACCCGGGGGAGGCTCCTTTCGGCCGTGTACGGCTTCAAAACAAAGTGTTTCCGGGCCTTCCAGAAGAGAAGCCGCTTTTTTGTTGGTCCAGAGGATGCGAAAATCGGGAGAGATTAAAAAGAGATATTCGGGGAGTTCTGGCAACAAATCCGGTATGGAAAGACGGCTTTTCTTCATACTGCAAAAAATATTCGGAAAATAAGGTTTGAAACTTAATTTTCTAGAAGTTTCGGGTCTTCAATTGTCCGAACTGAGATTTCTTCTGAAGGAAGAATTTTTTTGACCAGACCTGCCAGGACGTTTTTGGGACCAACTTCCACAAATTCTCGTCCCCCAAAAGCGAAGATGTTTTCGATTTCCTCCACCCATCTTACCGGGCTTTCTATCTGTTTGCCCATGAGATCCCTGATGCGCGAAGGATCTTCTTCTCTTTGGGCGGAGACGTTTGAGAAAAAGTGTTTTTGTGGTTTTTGGAAGGGAATTTCGTTCAAAAGTTTTTGGAATTCACGGGCCGCTTCTTTCATCAGGGGGCTGTGATAGGCGCCACTGACCTTGAGTTTTACCACGCGCTTGGCTCCGGCCTCCTTGGCAAGCTTTGCTGCAAGACCCGCGGCTTCCTTTTCTCCGGTAATGACGATTTGAACCGGGCTGTTGTGGTTCGCAAGGGCTACCACCCCGCGTTCCTGCGCGCGGGCGACGATCTCTTCGAGCTTTTCCCGGGGAAGCCCGATCACGGCGTACATCTCGCCAGGGAAGCGCCTGGCAGCCTCTTCCATGAGTTCACCCCTCCTGAGCACGAGGCGAAAGGTATCTTCAAGGCTTATGACGCCGCTGGCGTAAAGGGCGCTATATTCTCCCAGGCTGTGCCCGCAGAAGATTTCGGCTCCGAAGTTTCGTTCTTCCAGGGCGTGAAAGACCGCCAGATTGACCGCTGTAAGAGCGGGTTGAAGGTTTAGGGTGCGGGTGAGGTCCTCGAGAGGGCCTTCGAAACAGAGCTTTCTCAGGGGGATGCGGGTGATCTCTTCGGCAATTTCGAATACCTTTCGGGCTGCTTCAGAGCTTTCATAAGCCGCCTTTCCCATCCCTACATATTGAGAACCCTGTCCGGGAAACATGAAGACCCGCATCTCTACTCCTCTTCCTCGAAATCAAAGTCGTCTTCTTCCAGAGGAATTTCCTCTCCGGCTGAGACTTCTTCGTATTCGTCAGCCGTGAGGAGTTCTTCGAGTTCGTCGGGATCGGAAAGCCGGACCTTAACAATCCAGCCCTCGTCGTAGGGATCATCGTTGATGATATCCGGGGCGTCGAGGAGATCTTCATTGATTTCAAGCACTTCTCCTGAGACAGGGGCCACCAGATCAAACACCCCTTGAGCCGATTCTACGCTGCCAAAGACTTCGTCTTTTATGAGTTCGTCTCCTTCGTCAGGTAACTCAATATCGATGATTTCACCTAATTTTAGTTGTCCAAGGTCTGTCATGCCAATAAGGGCGGTGTTGCCCCGCTTCTTCTTGACCCAGAGATGATTTTCGGAATAGAGCCGATCTTCTGGAATGCGCATTCCTTTCACCTCCTTCAAATTAGCTACCACCGATTATCGGAATAATAGCTCTTTGGCAAGAGACTTTTTTGTTTTCTCCAAATTAAGAAAGAGAAGAAGGAGGTCAACCACCAATGCTGCGCATCAGGCGGCGCGGGATACGGGTTTTGAAGCGAGAGGCTGGTTTGAGCGCCAGGGCGGAGAAAAAGGCCTCTGCGAGGGCTTCATCCCCGGCGTGGCTTCGCAGAAGAGGTTTCAAATCGAACTCCTGGTCTGAAAAAAGGCATGGTCTCAGTTTTCCTTCCGGGGTCAAGCGGAGGCGGTTACAGCGCTCACAAAAGTGCTCGCTCATGGCGGTGATAAAACCGATCTTTCCGGGTGCGCCGGGAAAGGCGTAAGTTTTGGCTGGCCCAGCACCTATTGAAGAGGTGGGCTTCAAATCCCCAAGAGAAAGGAGCCGTTCCTTGATCTCGCGGGCGGAGAGAAAGGCCTCTTTTTGCCAGGGAGCCCCTTCTCCCACGGGCATGAACTCGATGAACCTCACTTCCAGGGGGGCCTTGAGGGTGAGCCGGGCCAGGTCTTCGAGCTCGTCATCATTTTGCCCTTTCATGACCACCGTGTTGATCTTTACGGGATGCAGGCCGGCTTCGAGGGCGGCTTCTATCCCCTGCAGGACCTTCTCCAGATAGGGGCGCCCGCAAAGGCGGGCGTAGCGCTCGGGTCGAAGGGTGTCAAGGCTTATGTTCACCCGTCTGAGCCCCGCCTCTTTGAGGGCACCTGCCATCTCAGCCAGAAGAATCCCGTTCGTGGTGAGAGAAAGGTCTTTAAGCCCCTCAAGTCGAGAGACCCTGGCGATGAAATCCAGAAGCCCCTTGCGGACCAGGGGCTCGCCCCCGGTAAGGCGAATCTTGCGAATCCCGAGTCTTAACCCTATGCGAATCACCCGCAGAAGCTCCTCGTAGGTGAGGATTTCTTCCGGAGGGAGCCAGGCGAACTGGTCTTTGCTGCTGCAGTAGAGGCAGCGCAGGTTGCAGCGGTCGGTAACCGAAACCCGCAGATAATCTATCTGGCGTCCGAAAGCGTCATTTAGCATCGTTTGAGTTTGTCCCGGTAGCGGTTTCGGGCTTCAATGAAGATTTTCTGGGCTTCAGGGTCAGCATAATCAGGATAAGTCCAGGGCAACGGTTGAAATTCCCCCTTGCTGAAGAGGAGGGTTACTTCCGCATAGACATAGTCTCCCAGATAGATGCGATGGGAGAAGTTTTTGAAAGTTACCAGAACCAGACGTTCCAGGAGGAGGTAGCCTGGGTCTATGTTTACGGTGCGAGCACCGTCGCGAGAGTGCTTTTTTTCGATTTTGTAGGCCAGATGTTTTATGGGGACGATCTTCTCCTGAGGAATGAGTTTCTCAAAAAACACAAAGCGCCGCACCAGACCCCCGCCGAACTCCTTTTCATAATAGCTGGTCTTATCGAAGTTAAGGAGCGGGCTCTCGAATTCTCTGGGCCCCAGACATCCTTCAAGTTCTCTGATGGCGGTTTCGATGAGATCCTCCCTTGCAGAAAAGATGCTGAAAAAGAGCTGAGCTGGTTTCGGCGGTGTTGGTTCACTCATCTTTTTCTTCGGCACTTGGCGCTTCTTGAAGGGGTTTGGCTTCTTCGACAAGCATGATGGGGATTCCGTCCCTTATTTCATAAAGTAGAGCGCATTTCTGGCAAATGAGCCCCGAGAGCTTTTCTTCGAGTACGAGATCTCCTTTACATTTGGGGCAGGCTAAAACCGCCAGGAGTTCCTGGGGAATAAGATTCACGAAAAGTCCTTCTAACATTTTTGCCTCCTAAGGGTATTCATGCAAAATTTGCCATACTTGCTAAGATTAAGGCAACCGTAAAAGGAGGAAAAATGAAATACCTGAGCACCCGTGGCGGAATAAACCCCATTCCTTTCAAGGAAACGGTCCTCATGGGGCTTGCGGAGGACGGAGGTCTTATCCTGCCGGAAAGGATTCCCCGGGTCTCTTCGGAGCTCCTCTCCCGGTGGCAAAACCTTTCTTACCCGGAACTCGCTCTGGAGGTCATGAGTCTTTTCATAGACGACATCCCTGAAGAAGACCTGAAAGATCTCATCTTCCGCGCTTACAGCACCTTTTCGCATCCTGAGATCTGCCCCGTGGTCAAAAAGGGCAAACTCTGGATCCTGGAGCTTTTTCACGGTCCCACACTGGCCTTCAAGGATATTGCTCTCCAGTTTTTGGGAAATCTCTTCGAATATCTCCTCCTGGAGCGGGGAGCAAAGCTTAACATCCTCGGGGCCACCTCGGGGGATACCGGTTCGGCAGCCATCTACGGGGTGCGCGGGCGGAAAAACATCAACATCTTCATCCTTTTCCCCCACGGGCGAGTTTCACCGGTCCAGGCCCTCCAGATGACCACTGTGCCTGATGAAAACGTCTTCTGCCTGGCCATCGAAGGCACTTTTGACGACTGCCAGGCCATCGTGAAGAAGATCTTTGGAGACCTTGAGTTCAAGAAGCGCTATCACCTGGGCGCGGTGAATTCCATCAACTGGGCGCGTGTTCTGGCCCAGGTCGTCTATTATATCTGGGCCTATTTTCGGGTTTCGGAGGCCGAAGGGAAGGAAAGAGTTCGTTTCTCTGTGCCCACCGGGAATTTCGGCGATATTTTTGCCGGTCTGGTGGCCAAAGTAATGCTGGGAGAAGGGCGTATCGAGCGTTTGGTCCTGGCCACCAACGAGAACGATATTCTCACCCGTTTCGTGAACAAGGGGGATTACTCTCTGGGGCAGGTAACTCCGACCATCAGCCCCTCTATGGATATCCAAATCGCCAGTAACTTCGAGCGCTATCTCTACTATCTTTATGGTGAAGACCCGGCCCGGGTGAAGGATGCCATGGCCGGATTTTCCCGCGAAGGAAGGCTTACTTTTTCGGCAGAAGAGCTCGCCCGGGTGCAGGAAGATTTCCTTTCGATCTCTGTGAGCCAGGAAGAGACACTGGCCACCATCGCCTCGTTTTACGAAGAAACAGGCTATGTCCTTGATCCTCACACCGCGGTGGGGGTGAGGGCGGGCTTACACTTTCTCAACGAATGGCCGATGATATGTTTAGCCACGGCCCATCCGGCCAAGTTTCCAGAAGCCGTGAAGAGTGCCATCGGGCATGAACCAGAGAGGCCGGAGGCCCTCAGAGGGCTTGAAGATAGGCCGAGGCGGGAGGTGGTCCTTCCCGCTGAGACGGACAAGGTGAAAGCCTTTGTGGCGGAACACGCCCTCGTTTAGAAGGAGGTCTGATGATGAAAAAGACACTGGGGGTGTTTTTGTGCGGGCTGTTTCTCTCGGTCAGCTTGGCTTTTGCGGAGGTCGTAGAAGTCAAGCTTGTTAACCCGTCTTCCCATCGCTTGTGGCTTTCTGATGTTCGCAAGCCTTGAAAGGTGCGGGTGGACTTCCCGGAGGGAAGATCCATTTGGCCAGGGAAAAGTCTCACGATCAGGGTGGATCTGGGCCCAAAAGAGAGCTCATGGGTCAGGGTCTGTTTCCGCTCTCGTAAGGGTGAAGAGTGGTGCGCCAGATTTCTGGCTGAAGCCAACAAAGAAAAAGAAGTAAAGCTCGAGAAAGCGGGGAGCTTTTAAATGCCTTTTGAAGGCCTCATGTTCATTTTGTTATAGGCTGGAATACAAACAGAGGACTATTTGAGCTCATTGCGAACGAGTTTTTTCTTATCATCGTAAGCTTTATGGCGTCATTGCGAGGAGCGAAGCGACGTGGCAATCCCGTCCTTAGCGAAGGGATCTGGGATCACTTCAGGCCTTCGCGATGACGGAAAAGGGCCACCACGGTGGCTGCGTATCCTGCGACGGGAAGGTCTCCGCGGGTTTCAGTTTCTGTGAGATGTTTTGCCATCAAAACAAAAGAGGGGAGCATCAAGCTCCCCTCTTTTGTTTTTGGTAAATGCTGAGGATTAGAAGAAGTAGTAAAGGCTTCCGGAAATACGATTTAGCTCGCCGTCTCCGCCGGCTGCCTTGTGATAATCGGTTTCAATGTACATGTATTCCATTCCAAAGCCAAATTCTTTGGTGAGACGATAGAGAAAATTGGCGTAATACATCTGCTGCTGGAGACGAGCATTAGCTATACCTTTCAAGTCGCTGTTGTCCGGATTGTCCACACCCCATCCGAAATGAGTGACCAGTTTGGGGGTCCAGAAGAGTTGAAGCTCTATCCATCCGCCCCAGGCGTCGATCTCGTCGACATCCACCGCTGTAATTTTCCCCTTTTTGGCCTTGGGGCTTAAGGAATATGTTCCGTCTGCAAAGCGGAATCTTGTCCCCTGCGCTACGGAAGCCACATAGTAACCATCGAAGTTCCGGCCATACCAGATTTCACCGGCAATAAAGGCCTTACGTTCAATGGGCAGCGGTATCTTTAGCTCCATACCGATGGAGTAACTTTCAGCGTCTTCTTCACCACCGCTGGCAAGGTCATACTCTTCCTGAGAGTAATGCCCCCAGAGGGCTACCAGAAAAGGTTTGCCAAAAAGCTTGGATTCGTAAGCGATGCGCCCCTCTACTCCAGGGAAACCAGCATCATTGGAAGGGTCACTATCGTAAACGAAGAGACCCGGATCACGCGGCATAGCGAAAGGTTGTTCCGCTGCGATCTGGACTTTCACACGGCTGCAATCGTTCAAGTTAAAGATCTTTGTCAGCCGTGCCTGAATCATGCGGAACCCGGGGTTACCCATGTAGGAACCAGAGGGAAAGTTGGAGAGATGGGGATAGAGCTGGGAAATGGTCAGCCAATCGAGACCGGCCATGAATTGCCAGGTACCCCATTCGACTCCGGCAAAAACTCTTCTGGCGCGCAAAGGAGAATGAACGTCGTTCCAGGAATAGGTCATCGGATTGGTGACATCGGCTTGGGTATAGAAGTCCATTTCGATCTTGGCGAAGACGCGAAAGTCTTTATAGGGTTTGGAAAAATCGAAACCTATACGGCTGTGCCGAAAGTTGAGGGTAAATTTGTTGTCTCCACCACCAACTCTGTCAGGCAGGACGAAGAGTACGTAGTTGTCACCCACGGCGGTAGAATCCTGCCAGACGGCGTCGATCTTGAAAAAGCCGTAAAAATCAATACCGCTGGGGGTGGAGCCATAGGCCCCTTTGCTGAAGAAGGAATGTTTTTTGGCCGGGGCTGGGGCTGCCACCTGTACCTGGCCTTGTTTGAGCTGCTCTACCTGGGAACGCAACTCCGCGTTTTCCTTTTTCAGGGCCTGAACTTCCTGGCGCAATTCTTCAAGCATTTTACGGAGCTCGTCCGTATCGGAAGATGCAAAGCTCGGGCTGGCCAGCAAGAGAGCTGGGAGCAAAAGAAGAAGCCATAACCAGTACTTCATCAGACACCTCCTCCAGGATAGTAATAATTGGGCTTCATATCAAAAAGCTCCCCAAAGGGGCAAGGACAATACAAAGCCAAAAATCGAAAAACACGGACTTATGGTTTGATTAACCGCTTCTTTTAGCCCCTAAAAGTTTATAATCCCGTTTTTTCGATCTGCTTTTCTACTGCTTTTACGGAGAGGGAGAGAGCGTCTTTTTCTTCTTCGGTGAGAGGGAACTCCAGAATACGTTCCACTCCTCGTGCGCCCAGTACTACCGGGACACCCAGGAAAACGTCTCTGATTCCAAACTCTCCTTCAAGCCAGACCGAACAGGTAAGAACCCGTTTCTCATCCCTTAAGATGCTTTTTGCCATTTCAATAGCGGCAAGCCCTGGGGTGGTGAAGGCGCTACCAGTTTTTAGGTATGAAACGATTTCAGCGCCTCCTTGGCGGGTTCTTTCGACGATTTCCTGCAATTTTTCAGGAGCAAGGAGATCTCTTACCGGAACCCCAGCCACGTTGGCCAGACGCGTAAGAGGTAGCATGTGGTCCCCGTGGATCCCCATGACCAGAGCCTGTACGTCCTTGGGAGAAACTCCCAGGGCTTCTGCCAGGAAATAACGGTAACGCGCCGAATCAAGCACACCAGCCATGCCTATCACGCGTTCCCTCGGGAACCCGGAGACCCGGTAAGCCGTGTAGACCATGGCATCGATGGGATTGGTAACAACGATGAGACAGGCCTCCGGAGCATACTGGACCGTTTTTTCTACACAGGACTTGACGATTTCTAGATTCACCTGAAGGAGGTCGTCTCGACTCATCCCCGGCTTACGAGGTCTTCCGGCGGTGATAATGACAACGTCAGAATCTCTCAGGGCCCCCCAGTCTTCGGTGCCTTCGATCTGACAGGAGAAACCATAAAGCGGGGCGCTCTGGGCAAGATCTAAGGCCTTGCCTTTAGCCAGCCCTTCCATGATGTCTACCAGAACAATCTCTTCGGCAGCCTGGTTGATGGCTGCCCATTGTGCAGCAGCGGTTCCCACAGCTCCGGCACCGATGATGCTTAGTTTGCGCCTCATGTTTACCTCCGGTCTATGATGATCTTTTCAGGAATTTCCCAGGATTTTTGGTATTCGAATTGCTCTTCTTTTACCCTTCCTTTGCGTTCCTCTGGTGGGGTTACAGAGTAGTAATAGATGTCTTTTTTGCCGTCTTCGCGGGGTATTTCCTTAACGCCTACAGCGCTAAAAGGGGAATCCTCTCACTCTTTGTCGAGTATTTCTACAATGGCCTGGTCGCTAAGCCCGGCTTCTTTAAGTTTTTTGATGTAATTGATGGTCTCTTCGTCCAGGCCAAAAGAAAAACTTACGAGAAGAAAAACCGGCAAAAGACCGAGGCTAAAGCTCTTTAAAAACTTTAGCCAGAGACTCGCCGGCCACGTGAATCTTCCATTCGTTGAGCCAACCGTATGGTGTTTCATAGAGTTCGAAACCTCCTCGTTTCAATTTGTCTTGGACCTTTTCTATCAAAGAAAGCCCCTCCTCTGGTGAAGCCTTACTCAGAGAGAGATGATTAAAGGAGTGGAAAACGATCTTTTTTGTCCCAAATTTGCGAGCCAACCACTTGAGATTTTTGACTAATTTTTCGACGAGCTTCTTTTCACGAGGAGGATCTTCGGCCTCGACATGAAAGAAAAGGACCACTGTTTTTTCGACTTTTTTCTCCTCAGGGTTTGATGGAGCATTTTCCAGTACCTTTTGATAGGGTCTCCACCAGAATTCAAGGGCATAAAACATGAGGATCTTCATGGGGGATACCTTACCCCAGCCATATTGGTTGACAACGATAAAAGATAGGATAGATTTAAGCCGAACGCCGGGGTAGCTCAGTCGGTAGAGCAGCGGACTGAAAATCCGCGTGTCCCTGGTTCGATTCCGGGCCCCGGCACCTTCTCTCCCAACGGTTTCCAGCCACTGCCGTTCCAAATTGGTGTGCTTGGCCGCCGCTTCCATTCTTTTTAACTTCATTGCGAGTGGCCTGAAAATGTGCTAAACATCTTGAGAGCCAAGGAATTCGAGAAATTTGCCGGCGTAGCTCAATTGGCAGAGCATGGGATTTGTAATCCCAGGGTTGAGGGTTCAAGTCCCTCCGCCGGCTCCAAATAAAGCCCCAACTTTTTTGGCTAAAAATTTTTTCTCCATTATAATTCCCTCCAGAGTTTACTTCGGAGGAAAGAAATGCCGGTAGCCACCATCGAAGAGGCCCTTGAAGATATTCGTGCCGGAAAAATGGTCATTGTCACAGACGATGAAGACCGCGAAAACGAAGGCGATCTGGTGATGGCTGCCGAAAAGGTGACCCCGGAAGCCATTAATTTCATGGCGAAATATGGTCGGGGGCTCATTTGTCTGGCCTTGCCGCCGGAAGATATAGAACGCTTACAGTTGCCTTTGCAGCCCCGCCGTCATGGTTCCCGCTTTGATACCGCTTTTACCGTCTCCATAGAGGCCCGTTACGGAGTTACCACCGGTATCTCTGCTTATGATCGGGCTCACACCATCAAGGTTGCGATTGACCCTCAAAGTGGCCCTGAAGACATCGTTACTCCGGGGCATGTTTTCCCCATTAGGGCGCGGGAAGGGGGAGTTTTGGTGAGGGCAGGGCATACGGAGGCCTCGGTAGATTTGGCCCGTTTGGCAGGGCTAAAGCCCGCCGGGGTGATCTGTGAGATCATGAACGACGACGGCAGTATGGCCCGTATGCCGGATCTTGAAAAATTCGCCGCTCGCCACGGTCTCAAAATTATTACCATCCGTGATCTCATTGCTTATCGTTTGAGAAATGAATGTTTGGTAAAACGCGAGGTGGAGACGCGTCTTCCCACTCCATGGGGCGAATTTCGCTTATTTGCCTATACCAATCTTATAGATCCTTTCACGCACGTTGCTCTGGTAATGGGTGAGATAGACGAAGAGCCGGTCCTGGTGAGGGTCCATTCCGAATGTCTGACAGGAGACGTTTTTGGGTCGTTGCGATGCGACTGTGGTCCTCAACTTGTAAGGGCTTTAGAAATGATCGGAGAAGAGGGGAAAGGAGTTTTGCTTTATTTGCGCCAGGAGGGTAGAGGGATCGGGCTTCTGAACAAATTAAAAGCCTATGTCTTGCAGGATCAGGGTAAAGATACGGTCGAGGCGAATGAAGCCCTGGGATTCAAACCAGATTTAAGGGATTATGGAATAGGGGCACAAATTTTGAGAGATTTGGGCGTACGTAAAATGCGACTCATGACCAACAATCCAAAGAAGATCATAGGCTTAGCAGGTTACGGCCTGGAGGTGGTGGAGAGAGTTCCAATCGAAATAAAACCTCATAAAGAAAATTACCGGTATCTCAAATGTAAACACGAAAAGCTGGGGCACTTATTTTCGGTTTTCGAATGTAAGCAATCTTAAGGAGACAAAAGATGGCTTATCAGGTTTTTGAGGGTGAATTTCGGGGAGAAGGTTTAAAGTTTGGCATTATTGTGGGGAGATTTAATAGCTTGATCAGCAAAAAATTGTTGGAAGGCGCTTTAGATGCTTTTGCAAGGCACGGTGTCAGTGAAGAATCTATTGATATAGCCTGGGTACCGGGTTCCTTTGAGATACCTTTGGTGGCAAAGAAGATGGCAATTTCTCAGAAATACGATGCCATCGTTTGCCTGGGGGCTATTATCCGGGGCGCTACACCTCATTTTGATTATGTGGCTGCGGAGTGTAGCAAAGGAATCGCCCAGGTAATGCTGGAAACACAAATCCCCATCTCTTTCGGCGTCCTGACTACGGATACCATCGAGCAAGCGATTGAGCGTGCAGGCACAAAGGCCGGTAATAAAGGGTTTGAGGCTGCGATGGCCGCCCTTGAAATGGCAAATCTCCTGAAGAAGCTCTAAGATGGGTACGAGAAGAAAAGCCAGAGAAATAGCGGTTCAGATCCTTTATCAGGCAGATGTGGCAGGAGTGCCATTTTCTGAGGCTTTTGCAACATACGAAGGGTATTTTGACCCTTCACCCAAGGTGCTTTCCTTTGCAAAAGAGCTTGTTGATGGTGTCGCCAAAAATCAAGAGCAAATAGATGAACTAATAGAACGGTTTTCTAAAAACTGGAAACTTTCACGCATGTCGGCCATTGATAGAAATATTTTGAGACTTGCTACTTATGAGCTGCTTTATCGTTCAGATATCCCTCCTAAAGTTTCCATAAACGAAGCCGTCGAATTGGCCAAAGCTTTTGGTTCTGAGGAATCAGCCTCTTTTGTAAATGGTATTTTAGACGCCATCTACAAAAATATCGTTGAATCCCAAAGAAAGAAAAACAGTCAATCGAAAGTTTCAGCGGCATCCTAACTTTTGTTTGATTTCTATGAGCCCTTCTTTTGTGGCCAATGTGCAAGCCTCTTTCGTTTTTCCTAATTGGATATATGCTATAATAAGATTTCTCGATGTGTTCTTGTCTCGCCTTAAATTGTAAGATTCTCTCAGATATTTTAAGGCCTTGAGGGGCTCGTTCTTTAATAAGTAAAGTGCACCAATGTTATTTAAGATGTATATTCTTGTCTCTTCGTCTTCTTCGCTGAGGGCTCTTTGGTAGGCTACTATCGCCTTTTGGTAAAAACCCTTTTTCCGATATTCTTCTGCTGCTAAGAGCTCGGCGCTTACTTTTTTGCTGCCCTCCTGCTCTATTTTGGGGCCCATTTTTTTGTTTTGTATTCTTTTTTCTCTTCTTGCCGTTTTTTTCTTTTTGAGTCTCTCATTTTTTGTCTTTTGTGCTGTTCGGTATCGCTTCTTTTTGCGGTTTGCTATTTTAGCCTTTTTGTTTGTGGCCTCTTTTAGAGAAACTTTTTCTATTTTCTTTTTGCTTTTGTTGCTTATGTTGCTGTTTTTAGATATTAAGGTTTTCGAGGCAACTTTGATGTCTTTTCTTTTAGCTTGAGTTTTGTGGTTGTTAGAGTGTAGGGCGCCTATAAATATAATGGTTATGCATCCTAATGTTAAAATTAGCAGGATTAGACGTCGATTTGTTTTGTTTCTCTTTTTTGTTTTGAAATTATTTATGACCGTTGTTTGGTCTGTTCTTCTTTCTAGCTCTTTGATGGCGTTGAGTAATTTGCTCATATTATTTTAGTTTTCAGTAATATTATTAGTTCTACTCTTTCTTTTGACTTTGTGTTGCTTTTGAAGATGTTACCGATGATTGGGATCTTTTTGAATTTTGGTACCGAATATTCTGAACTGCTGCTTTTTTCCATGATTAATCCGCTGATAATAATTAGGTCGTGTTCTTTTGCTTTGATGATGGTGCTAGTTTCTCTCAGGTTTATTATTGGTAGTGTTATTTCGTAGTTTTCAAATTTTACATTTTTGAGCTCTACAATATCGCTTTTAATCGGGATTATGTGTAAAGTGATACTATTGTCGGAATTTATGAATGGGGTAACTTCGAACAGTAAACCGTCGAATACGGCACTTGTTTCTACGGTTGTTTCTACGGTTGTTACACCTTCGTAAGCTGTTGTTTCTCTGTCTACTTCCCTTATGTAGGCAATCGATTTTCCTACACCAATAATTGCCGGTTGTCCGTGTATTACTCTTATTCTTGGGTTCGAAATGACTTTTAGCTTCCCTTGTTTTTTTATGGATTTGATGATGGAATCGAAATATGGGTCTACTTTAAAATTCAAAATAAAAGTATTAGAATTTTCCCATAAAAAACTTGCTGCGCTTGATAAGTAAGCTGTATCTTTTAAATCGTTTTTAAATATTGCTTGCCAATTTATTCCTAATTCGTAATTTTTGTTCAGCCCCACTTCTAAAATTTTTGCCTCGATAAGCACCTGCTTTTCGTATTTTTGTTTGATCTTTTCTATGAATTTTTCTATTTTTTTCAAATTTTTGACTCTGTCCTTTACATATAATATGCCAGAGTATCTGTTGAGAGTGAAGATGCCCTCTGGTGATAAAAGTTTTTTTATATTTTCTTCAAGGATAGAATAGATGTCTAACGTTTTGTTATTAATGTTTCCAGATACCTCAATGTTTCCTTTTAGTGGTGTAATTATGTTTTCCTGGTTAGTATCCTGGCTTTGATATTGACTGCCCAAAACATCGCCACCAATATCGAATTTAGAGTTTCTGATATACGGAAGAAAATCTAAGTGGAATATTTTTTCATCTAGCGCCACAATTTTTAGGATCCCATTTTCTATTTTAAAGTCCAGTTCTAACATATTGGTTATTGCTTCTAGGGCTTGCCGTAATGTTACATTTTTTAATTCTAATGTGAGGAATTTGTATTCATCTGGGATATATTTCTCTATATTGGGCTGGATAATGAGGTTTATGTGGGCTTCTTTGGCTATATAATACAGTAACTCCTTGTAATTTTGGTCTTTGACGCTGATTGAAATTTTCTGAATATCTAACGGAGATAAATTTATGAATGCCGGTTCTATAGTTAAGTTTTCGTTTCTTTTTTCTGCTATGTTCTCTTCTGTCAAGGCAATTTGTCTTTCTGGAAAATCAAAGTTGTTTCCTGAATCATTGATTTTTTTTCTGTTTGTACTTGCACACGATGTGAGAAAAATTGCTAAAAATAAAACGAAGCACTTTTTAAGAAAGTTCAATTTCATCTCCGATCCCGATTCTTATTTTTTGTTTTTCGTTTTCTGTCTCAATTATTATGGAATTTGCTAAAATTTTTGTGATCTTGAATTTATTGCCTATTTTTTCTCCCTCTTTAATTGGTTTTCCGTTGATTATGGCCACTCTTTTTCCGTTTAATTCTAAGATGCCCGTGATTTTTAGCTTTAGTTTTTCTTTCCTTCTGTTTTTAAGATTCCAGCTGTTTTTTTCTGTATTGATGCTTTCTACCTTTGATAAGGTGTATTGATTAAATATTTTGGTTGTCGTTTTTTCTTCTTTTAGTTCAGAGAAAATTAAATAAAAAGATATTGTGCTGGCTATGATAATTGGTAGCCAGACAAATATTATTTCTTTTTTTGCCATTTTATTGGTGGAAAGCATATTTCCCTTTGAGTACCAGCTTTTGTTTGCATTCTTGTCCTTCGCATTCGTTTTTGATTTCGAAAGCTTTCAAAAATAGCAAACCGTTTTTATATAAGCTTTTTAAAAATACTTTCCCTTCTTGAGAGAATGGTATTTGAACAAAGAGATCTTCTTGTTTAAACTGTTTAATTTCCATCTTGGGGATGATGCTTAGCGCTTCATCTAATCTGTTTTGTTCCTCCTTGAGGATTTCCACTCTCCTCTTGAGCCTTTCGTATTTTATGAATTTAGTGGTTCCCAGATAAGTTGAAATTGTGAAAATAGCACTAATTACAACTATGGAAACAATCTCTCTTTTGTAAAGCCGAATATTTTCTAGCTTTGCCACTGTTTTTTTCCTTTAATTACAAGTAACCCTTCTTTATTGATTTCGTCATAGTTAAAGATTTTTTCTTCTAAATTATACGATGTTGCCAGATTTTTATAAAAAATGTCTATCTCTCTCTTGATTTCTTCTAAATCTCCCTCAAATACTGTTTTTAGCTCAAAAGAAAAGGAATTTTCGCCTTCTTCGCCTTTTGCTTCAACTATTTTGGCTGTTTGGGGTAAAGTGTCTTCCAAAAATGCGAGAAATTTGTCCAATTTGAAGCTCTTTCTGTATTTCTCTATTATGGAATTTGTTTCTTCTATTTTCCTTCTTTTTTCTTCAGGTAATGTCTCTTCTAATATGCCTCTTTTTTTGTGTATTTCCGCTGTTAAAACTTTTATTTCTCTTTCCAGCTTTTTGATCTTGGGGCTATAGGTTGCCCATAGACCGTAGTTTATTATGGCTAACATTAAGAATAAGTATGCTACATATCTGGCAAAATTTAGGTTTCGCAAAAAGATCTGTTGGTTCTCTGGTATAAAATTGAAAGTATTTGGGACAAAAGGGGCGCCGAAAAATGAGGGGAAATTCAAAATTGTTTCAGTATCTGCATTTTTGACGAAAAGAAACGATGGTTTAAATTCCTTTATTGGGCTTTTGGCTAATAAATCTCTTTGTGAACCATAAATAATCATCCCTTCGATTTCGATTCCCAGTATTCTTTCGCAATAATCTAGACTAGCTAGTAATCCATCTTCAATTATGCTTTCGGTTACACCAAATTCCGGATCAATTTCGATATTTCTAAAAAAATGTATGTGTCCTTGTCCTGTCAGGAAGATTAGAAATCTGTCTTCTGTAAGGTAGGCAGACAAGATGAACTTTGTAGTTTCCTTGATTGATAAATATGCGATAG